>Ga0308163_10000191_pt1 | contig 161830 bp, 157 predicted proteins | sample PhyTR1_FD_201037 | JGI IMG/M metagenome (GOLD analysis project Ga0308163, IMG submission 201037) | Phyllosphere microbial communities from UC Gill Tract Community Farm, Albany, California, United States - DLSLT.R1 | ecosystem: Host-associated > Plants > Phyllosphere > Unclassified | place... | reverse complement strand
CCCCCTGCAGGACCGCACCCGGATGAGCTCACGCCACACCCTTTCCGTCGCCCTGATCCAGGAGCGCAACCACGGTGACGCCGCCGCCAATCTGGCCGTGATCGAAACGCGCGTGGCGGAAGCGGCCACCCAGGGTGCCAAGCTCATCCTGCTGCAGGAACTGCACAACGGCGCGTACTTCTGCCAGCACGAATCGGTGGACGAATTCGACCTGGCCGAGCCCATCCCCGGCCCCAGCACCGAACGCCTGGGCGCACTCGCCAAAAAGCACGGCGTGGTCATCGTCGGCTCCCTGTTCGAACGCCGTGCCGCCGGCTTGTATCACAACACCGCCGTCGTCTTCGAAAAGGACGGCACCCTGCTGGGCAAGTATCGCAAGATGCACATCCCGGACGATCCGGGCTTCTACGAAAAGTTCTACTTCACCCCCGGCGACCTTGGCTTCACCCCGATCGACACCTCCGTCGGCCGCCTCGGCGTGCTCGTCTGCTGGGACCAGTGGTACCCGGAAGCCGCCCGCCTCATGGCGCTGGCCGGCGCCGAACTGCTGCTCTACCCCACCGCCATCGGCTGGGACCCGGACGACCAGCAGGACGAACAGGGCCGCCAGCGCGACGCCTGGGTGCTCAGCCACCGCGGCCATGCCGTGGCCAACGGCGTGCCCGTACTGAGCTGCAACCGCGTCGGCCATGAAGCCTCGCCGCTGGGCGCCTCGGGCATCCAGTTCTGGGGCAACAGCCACGTGCTCGGCCCGCAGGGCGAGTTCATCGCCGAAGCCGGCGGAGAGCCCACCGTGCTGCTGTGCGACGTCGACCTGCAGCGCAGCGAGCACGTGCGCCGCATCTGGCCGTTCCTGCGTGATCGCCGCATCGACGCATACGGCGACCTGCTCAAGCGCTACATCGACTGACCCCCAGGACCCCCACTCCGTGACCGTGCAGCTGCGCGACGCCCGCGACACCGACATCGATGCCATCACCGCGATCTACGCGGTGGAGGTCACCGACCTGGTCAACACCTACGAGTACGACGTGCCCGACGCGGCGGAAATGCAGCGGCGCATGCATGACATCGTGGGCCGTGGCTTCCCGTACATCGTGGCCGAGGTCGATGGCCAGGTGGCCGGGTATGCCTACGCCAACACCTACCGCGGGCGCATCGCCTACCAGTGGACCGTGGAAAACTCGGTCTACGTCGATGCCGCCTTCCAGGGCCGTGGCGTCGGCACCGCGCTGATGCAGGGCCTGATCGACGCCTGCGTCGCACGCGGGTACCGGCAGATGGTGGCGGTGATCGGCGAGCCGACCAACACTGCGTCGATCAAACTGCACGAGCGCTTCGGTTTCCACACCGTGGGCATTTTCCGCGGCCTCGGCCGCAAGCATGGCCGCTGGCTGGACACCGTCCAGATGCAGCGCGCGCTCGGCGATGGTGCCGACAGCGCCCCTTCGAATGAATGAAATGACTGAACCCCAACTCGATGACACCGGCGACACGTTGTTCGCCGGCCAGCCCGTGCGCGTGGTCGAACGCGACGGCGTGCGCTACACCCTGCTCGGCACCGCGCACGTGTCCCAGGCCAGCGTGGAAGCGGTGGAACGGGCGATCGGCAGTGGCCGCTTCGATGCCGTCGCCGTGGAACTGGACGCGCAGCGCCTGCAGGCCCTGACCAACCCCGATGCCCTGGCCAAGCTGGATCTGGTCGAGGTGATCCGCAAGGGCCGCGTGGCGCTGTTCGCCGCCAACCTGGCGCTGGCCGCCTACCAGCGCCGCCTCGCCGAGCAGCTCGGAATCGAGCCGGGCGCCGAACTCAAGCGTGCGGTGACCCTGGCCAACGAACACAACCTGCCGGTGCACCTGATCGACCGCGAAGTGGGCCTGACCTTCAAACGCGCCTCGCAGCGGCTGGGGTTCTTCGGCCGGATCAAGCTGGTGATGGGCCTGGGTGCCGGCCTGTTCGCGTCCGACGAGGTCGGCGAGGACGAGATCGAAAAGCTCAAGCAGGGCGACATGCTGGAAGCCAGCTTCGGCGAGTTCGCCAGCGAAAGCCCTGCGCTGTATGAAACCATCATCGGCGAGCGCGACCGCTACATGGCCACGCGCCTGCGCGAAGTGCACGACCCGGCCCAGCGCGAGGTGCTGGCGGTGGTCGGCGCCGGACATCTGGCCGGCCTGGCCAAGTACCTGGAAACCGATACCGACGCCCCCGCCCCGCTGCGCGAGTCGCTGGAAGCGGTGCCGAAGAAGCGCAACATTCCGTGGATCACCCTGATCATCCTGGCCGTGGTCCTGGCCGGGATCGCGGTGGGCTTCTACCGGGGTGGCCTGGGCATGGGCGGCGAGCTGCTGCTGACCTGGGCGATGTACACCGGCGGCCTGGCGGGCCTGGGCTGCCTGCTGGCGGGCAGCCATCCGCTGAGCATTCTGACCGCGATCGTGGTGGCGCCGTTCAAGCCGTTCCGGTTGAGCATTCCCACCGGCGCGTTCGCCGCGCTGGTGGAAACGCGCCTGCGCAAGCCGGCGTATGAGGATTTCCTCAAGCTGCGCGACGACGCGCAGAGCGTGAAGGGCTGGTACCGCAATCGGGTGACCCGGGTGGTGTTGACCTTCATGCTGACCAACCTGGGCAGCATGCTGGGGTTGTGGCTGACCGGGCTGCAGGTGTGGGGCAAGGTGGCGGGGTAAACGCTGCGCGCGCCTGCACAATCAAGAGGCCACGCACTGCGTGGCCTTTTTTGTTGTCGGACCGGGTGTTGGGGTGTCGACCGTTGGTCGGCTGCCGTTCGTTCGCGTACCGGCCAACGGCCGGTACCTACGCATTCCGTGGAGCCGGCCAGCGGCCGTCAGTACCGGATCCGGGCAACGGCCCGTACCTACGCATCGCGGGCGAACGCGGATGCACCCGAATACGTCGGTAGAGCCGACCGTTGGTCGGCTGCCGTTCGTGTGCATACCGGCCAACCGCCGGTACCTACGCATTCCATGGAGCCGGCCAGCGGCCGGCACTACCGGATCCGGGCAACGGCCGGTACCTACGCAGCGCGGGTGAACGCGGATGCACGCGGATACCTCGGTAGAGCCGACCGTTGGTCGGCTGCGGTTCGTTCGTGTACCGGCCAACCGCCGGTACCTACGCATTCCTTGGAGCCGACCAACGGTCGGCACTACCGGATCCGGCCAACGGCCGGTACCTATGCATTCCTTGGAGCCGACCAACGGTCGGCTCTACCGGGTTCTGTGCGTTACGCGGGCGTTGCTGCTTCGCCCTTGGCCGGCAGGCCGCGGGCGCGGCGGATGATGCGCGATACCGCGCTGCTCATGTCGTCGAGCATGGCGTAGATGGTCGGCAGGAACAGCAGGCTGACCACGGTGGAGAATGCCAGGCCGCCGGCGATGGCGCGGGCCATCGGGTAGTACGGCGGGCCGTCGCCGAGCAGCTGGGTGTCGGTCAGCGAGATCGGCACCATCGCCAGGATGGCCGTGCCCATGGTCATCATGATCGGGCGCAGGCGCTCGCGTGAGCCTTCCACCAGCGCCTGGGTGCGGCCCATGCCGCGCCGGCGCAGGTTGTTGATGTGCTCGATCATCACGATGCCGTTGTTCACCACCACGCCCATCAGCACCAGGATGCCGATGAAGGACATGATCCCGAACGAGGTACCGGTGATCCAGAACAACCAGAACACCCCGAAGATCGAGAACAACACCCCGCTCATGATCGCCGCCGGGAACAGCAGCGATTCGAACACCGCGGCCATCACCACGTAGATCATCACCAGCGCGATGATCAGGTTGAACAGCATCTGCTGCATGGCTTCGTTGTCGTTGCCGTAATCGCCGCCGTCGAAGGTGAAGGTGTAGCCGGCCGGGAAGCTCATCGGCGTGAGGGTTTCCTCCATCGCCTTGCGTGCTTCAGGCGCGGTGACCTTCTCGGCCAGGTTGGCCTTGATGGTTAGCGTGGTCTGGCGGTTGGTGCGCCCCACCTGCGTGGCCGAGGGCTTGATCGAGACATCCACCAGGCTCAGCAGCGGCACCGAACGACCGTCGCCGGTGCGCACGGTGAAGCTGGCCAGGTCTTCCGGGCTGCTCTGCTCGGCCCCGGCGAAACGCACCCATACCGGCACCTCGCTGTCACCGCGGCGGAACTCGCGCAGCGGTGCGCCACGCAGCGCCAGGCCGACGAAACTGGCCACCTGCTCGGCATTGAAGCCGAACGCGGCCGCGCGTTCGCGGTCGACGTGGATGGACAGTTCGCTGCCCTTCTCGCCGTTGTCGATGCGCACGTCGCGCAGTTCCTTGCGCCGTGCCAGCAGCGGCACCACGCCTTCGCCGATCTCCTGCAGCATCTTGGTCGAGTCGCCCACCAACTGCACCTGCACCGACTGGTTGCCACCGCCACCACCGCCATCGCCGCCCTGGTTGCCGACGATGTAATCGGTGCGCGCCGAACGCGGCAGGCCCTTGCGCAGCGCCTCCTGCACGGCGGGCAGGTTGTCGGCGTGCTTCTCGTCGAAGGTCACGGTGGTGCTGCTGCCTTCCTGCTCGCTGTACCAGGAATAGACCTGGGTGATGTGCAGCTTTTCGCGGTTATCGTCCAGGTAGCGTTCGACGCGGGCGACCTCCTCGGACATCTGGCTGTAGGTGTAGGCGCCCTTCCAGTTGTAGCCGATGAAGATGTCCTTGCCGCCTTCGCCGCCGAACATGTCGATCTTGGTCAGCTTCATCGGCACCAGGCTGATCAGCACCACCATGAGGATGCCGAACACACTCCAGCCGCGGTGTTCCAGCGTCCACTGCAGCACCTTGGCGTAGCGACGCTGCAGGCGGGCGATCACGCCGGTTTCCGAATGCACCAGCTTGGGGGTCTGCATGCGGGCGGACAGCATCGGGATCAGGCTGACCGCGACCAGCCACGAGGCCAGCAGCGACACCGAGATGGTGATCGCGATCTGCGCCATGAAGATGCTGATGTTGTTGGTTTCGCCGAACAGGTTGGGCACGAACACGATGCAGTGGCACAGGGTGCCGGCGCTCAGCGCGATGGCCACGTTGCGGGTGCCGATGACCGAGGCCAGCCGCGGCTGGTCCGGCATGCGCTCCCGTTCCTGGTAGATGCTCTCCACCACCACCACCGCGTTGTCCACCAGCATGCCCACCGCCAGCAGCAGGCCCATCATGGTCAGGATGTTGAGGGTGACCCCGGCGAAGTACATGAAGCCCAGCGTGATCACGAAACAGATCGGGATGGCCAGGGTCACCATCAGCGTGGACGGCCAATGGCGCAGGAAGAAGAACAGCACCGTCACCGACAGCAGCAGGCCGACCGCGCCGGCCTCGGCCAGTTCCAGCAGCGAGGAGGTCACGGTCTTGCCCTGGTTGTTGATGACCTTGATCTGCACGTCGCGCATCGACGGCTGGGTACGGATCGCCTCCACCTCCGCCAACGCGGCGCGCGACACTTCCACCAGGTTGGCGCTGCGTTCCTTGTAGATGTCCAGGCCCACGGCGGGGTTGCCGTCCAGGCGGCGGCCGTAGTTCATGCGGGTGGGCTTGAGCCGGATCTCGGCGATGTCGCCCAGGCGCAGGCCCTTGGTGTCGATCACCAGGTCGCGCAGCTCCTGCAGGTCGGTGATTTCACCCACCGGCTGGATCCGCACGCGCTGCCCGTTGTCGTCGATCTGCCCGGCCGAGATCGAGAAATTCAGCGTGCGCAGGCGGTCGCTGAGCTCGTTGATGCTCAGGTTGTGCGCGGTGAGCCGATCCGGGCTGATCGCGATTTCCACCTCGTTCGGCGGTGCGCCGGAGATGTTGACCCGGGCCACGCCGGGGATGCGTTCGATGCGCCGCTTGAACTCGCGGTCGAGCATGTCGTACGCGCCGGTCAGGTCGGTGCTGCTGGCCAGCCGCACCTTCAACACCGGCTCGTCGCTGCTGGACCACTTGAACACGTTGTAGCGCTGCAGGTCGTCGGGCAGGTCGCTGAGGATCGCATCGATGCGCTCACGCGCATCGGAGGCGGCGATGGCGATGTCGCGGTCCCAGTCAGTGAACTCGATGAAGATGCTGGCGCCTTCGGAGGTGGCCGAGGAGCGCATGCGCTTGATCCCGGTCATGGTGGCCAGCGCTTCTTCGGTGGGGCGGATGATGTTGCGCTCCACCTCCTCGGGGGTGGAGCCGATGTAGGGCACCTGCACGAACAGGAACGGCGCGGAGATGTCCGGCAGCGCTTCCAGCGGCAGCCGGAACGAGGCGATCAGGCCCACCACCACCAGCGACACGAAACACATGATGGTGGTGATGGGGCGGCGGATGGAGAACTCGGCGATGCTCATGCCGGCTCCTGCGCAGCGCCGCTGCCGGCGGGCTCCACGTGGCCGGCGTGCTTGCGGCCGCGCTCGCGGTAGTAGGCATCACCGCGGCGGTCGAGCAGGTCGTACACCACCGGAATGACCAGCAGGGTGAGCAGCGTGGACACCAGCAGGCCACCGATCACGGTGATGGCCATCGGCGCGCGCACTTCGGCACCCTCGCCCATCGCCACCGCCAGCGGCAGGAAGCCGAACAGCGTGCACAGGGTGGTCATGATGATCGGGCGCAGGCGCGAGCGGGCGCCTTCCACCAGTGCCTCCTGCTTGGGCACGCCGGCTTCGCGCAGCTGGTTGACCTTGTCGATCAGGATGATCGCGTTCTTGGTCACCAACCCCACCAGCAGGATCAGGCCGATGAACACCACCACCGAGATCGGCTTGCCGGTGAGCATCAGGGCCAGGATCGCCCCGACCAGCGCCAGCGGAATGGTGAACAGGATGACGAACGGGTGCAGCAGCGACTCGAACTGCGAGGCCATCACCAGGTACACCAGGAAGATCGCCAGGCCGAACGCGAAGATCAGCGAGCGCGCCGATTCCGTCAGTTCCTCGCCCTGCCCACCGATGTGCATGCCTACACCGGCGCCCAGCGGCTGCTTTGCCACCATGTCGTGCACCTCGCGCACTGCGCCGCCCAGGTCGATGTCGCGCAGGTTGGCCGAGACCACCGCCACGCGGGTCTGGTCGGCGCGATGGATCTCGCTCGGCCCGTTGGTGGCGACCACTTCGGCCACCGCATCCAGCGTGACCGGACGGCTGCTGCCCGGGTTGACGATCAGGCGGCGGATGCTCTCCACGCTGGCGCGGTCGCCTTCCTGCGCGCGCACCAGCACGTCGATCTTGCGGTCGCGGAAGCTGTAGCGGGTGGCCACGTCGCCGCGCACCTTCTTCACCACCACGTCGGCGATCTGCCGGGTGGTCAGGCCCAGCGCACCGGCGCGTTCCTGGTCGAAGCGGATCTGGATCTCCGGGAAGCCCTCTTCCACCGTGGATTTGACGTCGGCATAGTGCGGGTTGTTGCGCAGCATCGCAGCGAGCGCCTGCCCGGCGCGCTCCAGCGTGGCCATGTCCTGGCCGCGCAGCTCCACTTCCAGCGGCGTGGAGAAGCTGAACAGCGCCGGCCGTGCGAAGTCGACCTGTACGCCGGGGTGCTGCTGCATCGAATCGCGCAGGCGCTCGGTGATGGCCGCTTCGGTGCGCGCGTCGCCGCCACCGGCCATCACCACGGTAAGCTTGCCGATGTTCTCGCCGCTTTCGGTCGGGCTCGCATCCAGCCGGGTGCCGCTGCCGCTGACGCCATACAGCGAGGCGATCTGGTCATCCTTGGCATGGGCCAGCTGCAGTTCGCGGACCAGCGCATCGGTCTGCTTCAGCGGCGTGCCGGCCGGCAGCTTGGCGGTCATTTCAAAGCGGTCCTGGGCCAGCTGCGGGATCAGGTCGGCGCCCAGCATCGGCACCAGCGCCATGGTGGCCACGAAGGCCAGCGCGGCACAGCCCAGCACCTTGCCCGGATGATGCAGCGCGCCGGGCAGCAGCTTGAGATAGCCGCGTTCGGCGCCCGCATAGGGCTTCATCGCCACGTCGCTGGCCTTGCGCATCACCGGCCCGACCACGGCCACCACGCCGCGCCACACGCGGATGATCGCCCAGGCCACGCCGAAGCAGGCCCAGCGGACCAGCGCACCGATACCGCGGCGGCCACTGGCCACAGGCTTGAGCCAGCGCTTTTCGGGCTGCCATGCCGCGTGCGCCGCTTCTTCCGGGAACGCCAGCGGCGGACGGCCCTTGAGCGAGCTCAGCATCGGAATCAGGGTCATCGACACCAGCAGCGAAATCGCAATGGCGATCGCCACGGTCAGCGCCTGGTCGCGGAACAGCTGCCCGGCGATGCCATCGACGAACACCAGCGGCAGGAACACCGCAATGGTGGTCAGGGTCGAGGCGACCACCGCCATGCTCACTTCGCGGGTACCGGCAATGGCCGCCTGCAGGATGCCCAGGCCGCGCTCGCGCGCCTTGGCGATGCTCTCCAGCACCACGATCGAATCGTCCACCACCAGGCCGGTGGCCAACGCCAGGCCGCCCAGCGACATCACGTTGAGGCTCAGGCCCATCTGGCCCATGAAGAAGAACGTGGTGATGATCGAGACCGGCAGCGACAGGCTGATCACGAACGTGCTCCAGCCATCGCGCAGGAACAGGAAGATGATCAGGATGGCCAGCAGGCCGCCGATCACCGCGTCTTTCTTGACGTCGCTGATGGCGTGTTCGATGAAGCGCGACTGGTCTTCGATGGTGGTCAGCTGGGCGTCGCCGGGAATCTGCGCCTTGATCTGCTCCAGCTTCGCGCGCAGCGCCTCGGCGGTGGCCACGGTATTGGCGTCGCCTTCCTTGTAGATCGCCAGTTCCACCGCTTCCTTGCCGCCCAGGCGGATGATCGCCTCGCGTTCCTTGTAGCCCTGGCGCACGCTGGCCACGTCCTTCAGCCGCACCGGCACGCCATTGGCGATGGTCGAGGAACTGCTGCTGGACGCACTCTGCGCGGCCGACGCGGCGGCCACGGCCGCATCGGAGCCGGTCGAGGCGGCAATGGCGAACATCTGCTGCATGGCCGCGTCGGCGGCGCTGCCATTGCTTCCCTGCGTGGTCACCAGCAGGTTGCGGATGTCCTCCAGGTCGGCGAACTGGTTGACGGTACGCACCAGGAAGCGCTGCGAGCCTTCCTCCAGTCGACCGCCGGAGATGTTGATGTTCTCTTCCTTGAGCCGCTTGATCACGTTGTCCATCGGCAGGTTGAGCTGGGCCAGCTTCTGCTGGTCGATGTCGACCTGGATCTCGTCTTCCAGGCCGCCGCCCACCTTGACCGCGGCCACGCCGGCCACCGGTTCGAGCTTCTTCTTCAGGTCTTCATCGGCATAGCGGCGCAGCTCGGTGAGCTGGCGGACCGCATCGGCATCGGTGGCGGCGTCGGCCTTGGCCGAGATCACCAGGCGCATGATCGGTTCGGTGGACGGATTGAAGCGCAGCAGCACCGGGGCCTTGGCCTCCAGCGGCAGGTTCAGCGCTTCCATCTTGTCGCGCACCTCCAGGCTGGCCTGGTCCATGTTGGTGCCCCAGGCGAATTCGAGCACCACATCGCTCTGCCCGGTACGCGAGACCGACTTGAGCTTGCGCAGGTTCTTGACCACGCCCACGGCCTCTTCGACCGGTTCGCTGATCAGGGTTTCAATTTCGGTGGGGGCCGCGCCGGTGTATTCGGTGCGCACGGTCAGGGTGGGATAGCTCAGGTCGGGCAGCAGGTTGACCTTGAGGTTGCCCAGCGCGATGACGCCGAACAGCATCAGCGTCACCGTGCACATGGCGATGGTGACGCGGCGGCGGGTGGCGAATTCCACCAGCCCCCCGCCCTGTGCACCCGGGCGGTCGCCGTGGTGCGGATCGTTGCCGTGGTCGTTGCCGGCCGAAGTCATTGACGGCTCTCCGCCTTCTTCGCCGGTTGCGCCGATGCGGTGGCGGTGGCCGGCTTGGCGCCGATCACCTGCACCGCCGTGCCGTCACGCAGGGCCACCTTGCCGGCGGTCACCACCTGGTCGCCTTCGGCCAGGCCCTCGCGGATTTCCACCCACGGGCCTTCGGCATAGCCCAGCTTCACCGGCACCCGCGCCACCTTGCCGGCGCGCACCCGGAACACCGCCGGTTCGCCATCGTCGAGCAGCGCCAGGCGCGGCACCACCAGCGCGTCGGCGCGCTGGTCGTAGTCGATGCGGATGCGGCCGAACATGCCCGGCTGCAGGCCCTGCGCGTCTTCACCGAAGCCACTGACCACGCGGAAGGTGCCGCTGCCCGCGTCGACCACCGGCGAGATGCGGTCGACCACGCCGGAGAACGACTTGCCCGGCAACGCATCGGCCACCAGCGTCACTGGCTGGCCGGCGCGGAGCGTGGCCAGTTCGCGTTCGGGCACGTTGAGGGTGGCCTCCAGCCGCGAGTTGTCGATGATGCGGAATATCGGCGTGTTGATCTGCACAAAGTTGCCGGTCTTGATCGAACGCGAGGCGATCACGCCGGAGATCGGTGCGACCACGGTGGTGTAGGACAGCTCCAGCGTGGCCAGGCGGTACTGCGCCCGGGCGTTTTCCACGTCGTACTTGATCTGGTCCACATCGGCCGCGCTGACCATCTGCTGGCCGATCAGTTTCTGCGCCCGCTGGTAGTTGTTTTCCAGCTTGCGCATCACCGCTTCGCTCTGCGCCACGGCCAGGCGGGCGCGGTCCGGGTCCAGCCGCACCAGCGGCTGCCCGGCACGCACGGCCTGGCCCTCTTCAACCAGCACCGCCAAGGCCACGCCGGACGTCTTGGCCACCACCTGCGATTCGGCGCGCGCTTCCAGCGCGGCGGTGCCGGTGTAGCTGGCGGCAACGGCGCGACGGCTGGCGGCGACCGCCTCCACCGGCACGGCGTCGACGGCTTTTTCAGCCTTGGGATCTTTTTCCGCGGCTTGCGCATCGGCGCTGCCGGCGCCGGCGCCGCAGCCGCTGAGCAGCAGCGAGGTGGTGATCAGCAGTGCAGCGGCGCAGGTTCCGGTGCGGCCGTGCAGGAAGGAATTTCGCGACATCGTCGTGTCCCTGAGGGATGCGTGGGCAGGTGTGGTAGCAAAGTAATTCACCACGTCACGATCACACCATATCCCAAAGGTCATGGTGACCTGCGGCAACGTCCGTGCCCACCCCGGTTTCAGCTAGATGAAAACGCAGGCTATACTCGGGCCAGTTCCGTACCCCACGCCGGAACGACCAGACCCGTACACCGGAAAGGACATCATGCGCCCGCAGCCGCTCGCCGCTTGTCTTCTGGCCGTCCTCCTGCCCCTCGGGGCCGCCGCACAGGCCGCAACTGCTCCAGCAGTACCCGCCGCACCTGCCGCACCCGCCCCTGCCGCCGCCCCGCCCGCCCCCGCCGCTCCGGCTGGGCTGACGGGCAGTTTCGACAATGGCCGCGTGCTCGCCTACACCTGCCAGGGGTGCCACGGCATCACCGGCTACAAGAACGCCTACCCCAGCTACCGGGTGCCCAAGATTGGTGGGCAGACCCAGCAGTACCTCAGCCAGGCGCTGAGCGAGTACCGCCAGGGCAAGCGCAAGCATCCGACGATGCAGGCGCAGTCCATGAGTTTCAGCGAACAGGAGATCGCCGATCTCGCTGTTTACCTGTCCACCGTCAAGTAAGCACCGCCCATGACGAAAGCCGCGCCCTTCAAGCGTTATGCCATCGCCCTGTCCGTTGCCCTGCTGCTGGCTGCGTGCTCGCAGTCGCAGGTGGAAAACAGCGCAGATTCCGCCGCCGACCCGGGCCACGCCAGTGGCGAGCATGGGTCCGGCTCATCGGCCGGTCTACCCACCGGACGCATCGCCGCCGGCGAGGCCCGTGCCCAGGTCAAGGGCAAGGCCACCGGCCAGAGCTGCATCGACTGCCACGGCGCCGACGGCAACAAGCCGATCGACCCGACCTACCCGAAGCTGGGTGGGCAGTACGGTGACTACCTGGCCCACGCATTGCAGGCCTACCGCGCCGGCGACCGCCAGCACGCATTGATGACCCCGCAGGCGACCGACCTGAGCGATCAGGACATCGCCGACCTGGCCGCGTACTTCGGCTCACGGCCCACGCAATTGCGGGACCTGCACGGGTTGAAATGACCACGGTAGAGCCGACCGTTGGTCGGCTGCCTACATCCGGGCCATGAACCCCAAACCGGTAGAGCCGACCGTTGGTCGGCTGCCTCCATCCGGGCCATGACCCCCACCGGGTAGAGCCGACCGTTGGTCGGCTGCCTCCAGCCGCGCCATGAACCCCAACCGGTAGAGCCGACCGTTGGTCGGCTGCCCTCCGTCCGGGCCATGAACGCCCGACCCAAGCCGGGCAGAGCCCGGCTCCACGGGCGCGTTACGCGTCCAGCTCTTCCCAGCGCGCGTACGCCGCATCCAGCTCGGCCTGCACCTTGGCAAGCTTCGCATTGTGCGCCGCCATGTCCGCCGCGCTGCGCTGGTAGAACGCCGGGTCGTTCATCGCGGCGGTGAGGCCTTCGACGTCCTTCTCCAGGGTTTCAATCTTCAGCGGCAACTGTTCCAGTTCGCGCGCGTCCTTGTAGCTGAGCTTGCGCTTGGCAGCGGCCGGCTCGGCCGGTGCTGCCGCAACCGGGGCGGCCGGCTTGCCCGCCACCACCGGTGCCGCGGCAGCCGCCGCCGCCACGCGCGCGGCATGCTGCTGCCAGTCGCTGTAGCCGCCCACGTACTCGCCCACCACGCCGTCGCCTTCCATCACCATCGTGGAGGTCACCACGTTGTCGAGGAAGTCACGGTCATGGCTGACCAGCAGCAAGGTGCCCGCGTAATCGCTGAGCAGCTCTTCCAGCAGTTCCAGCGTTTCCACGTCCAGGTCGTTAGTCGGTTCGTCCATCACCAGCAGGTTGGACGGCTGCGCGAACAGCTTGGCCAGCAGCAGGCGGTTGCGCTCGCCACCGGACAGGCGGGTGATCGGCGCGCGGGCGCGCTCGGGCGAGAACAGGAAGTCCTGCAGGTAGGCGTGCACATGCTTGCGTTTGCCGTTGAACTCGATGAAGTCGCGGCCTTCGGCGACGTTCTCGATCGCGGTCCAGTCTTCGCGCAGCACCGCACGGTACTGGTCGAAATAGGCGATCTGCAGGTTGGTGCCGGCGCGGACTTCGCCGCTCTGCGGCTGCAGGTCGCCCAGCAACAGCTTCAGCAGCGTGGTCTTGCCGCTGCCGTTGGGGCCGATCAGGCCGATCCGGTCGCCGCGCAGGATGACGGTGCTGAAATCCTTGACCATCACGCGCTCGCCAAAGGCGAAGGAAATGTCCTTGACGTCGATGACCTTCTTGCCGGAGTTCTCCGCCTGCGCCGCTTCCATGCGCACGTTGCCGCCCAGTTCGCGGCGCTGCGACCGATCATTGCGCATCGCCTTGAGGCGACGCACACGGCCTTCATCGCGGGTGCGGCGGGCCTTGATGCCCTGGCGGATCCAGATTTCTTCCTGCGCCAGCAGCTTGTCAAAGCGCGCGTTTTCCTGCGCCTGCGCATTGAGGCGCTCTTCCCGGCGGCGTTCGTAGTTGGCCCAGTCGCCCGGCCAGCTGGTGACCTGGCCACGGTCGATCTCGACGATGCGGGTGGCCAGTGCACGCAGGAAGCGGCGGTCATGGGTGACGAACACCACGCTGCCGTTCCAGTTCTTGAGGAACATTTCGAGCCAGTCGATGGCTTCGATGTCCAGGTGGTTGGTCGGTTCGTCGAGCAGCAGCAGGTCCGGCGAGGACACCAGCGCGCGGCCGAGCAGCACGCGGCGCTTCATGCCGCCGGACAGGCGCGCGAATTCGGCTTCGCCGTCCAGGTCGAGCTTGGTCAGGGTTTCGCTGACGCGCTGGTCCAGGCCCCAGCCGTTGGCAGCGTCGATCTTGGCCTGCACGGCCGACAGGGCATCGCCGTCGAACTCGTCGGCCATGCTCAGGTGATGGAACTCGGCCAGCCACTGGCCCAGCTCGCCCAGGCCATCGGCCACCACATCGAACACGCTGCCGGCGGCACCGTGCGGAACTTCCTGTTCCAGGCGGGTGATGCGCACCCCCTGTTGCACGCGGACTTCTCCGTCGTCGGGCTTGTGGTCGCCGGACAGCAGCTTGAGCAGGGTCGATTTGCCGGCGCCGTTGCGGCCGATCAGGGCGATACGCTCGCCCGGTTCGATCGACAGTTCGGCTTTTTCCAGCAACAGGGGGCCGCCGACGCTGAAGTCGACGTTTTGCAGAGTAATCAGAGGCATCCGACCATTGTACGGTGTGGCGGTGTGCGGCGTCGCTCAACCGGATGCAAAAGCGTCCGCGGCCAGCCCCAGCAGGGCGCGCAGCGGCGGCGGAACATGCTTGCCGGGGTGGTGGACCACCCACAACTGGCGCGACAGCGGCGGCAACGGGGTGTCCAGGATGCGCAGGCTGCCCAGCGCCACCAGATCGGCCACCGCATGCCGCGACAGGCAGGCCACGCCCAGCCCGGCCGCGGCAGCCTGTTTGATGGCCTCGGTGCTGCCCAGCTGCATGGCGCGGGCGAAGTGATGCAGGTGCGGCAGCAATGCCTGTTCCACCGCCTCGCGGGTCCCCGAGCCGGGTTCGCGCAGCAGCCAGCGCGCGGCAGACAGGTCGGAAAGGTCGGGGCGGGCGCTCAGCGGGGACGCGGCGGCGGCCACGATCACCAAGGCATCCTGCTGCCACGGCAGCACGTTCAGCCCGCTCTCGTGACACGGACCTTCGATGAGGCCCAGGTCGACCTCCAGCCGCTGCACCGCCGCGACCACCTCGGCGCTGTTGCCGATACGCAGGTCCACGTCCACGTGCGGCTGGTCGGCCAGCAGCGCGGCGACCCGGGCGGGCAGCAGGTAGTTGCCGATGGTGGTGCTGGCCCCGATCCGCAGCTGCAGCGGTACCCCGGTGGCCGATGCCGGCCGCCCTGCCCCGGCCATCGCCTCCAGGTCCGCGGACGCGGCCAGCAGCCCGCGCGCCGGGTCCAGCAGGGCCCGGCCCTGCGCATTGAGGATCAGGCGGCGGCCAATGCGGTCGAACAGCAGCGACGGCAACTGCGCCTCCAGTTCGTTGAGCGCCGCACTGGTGGCCGACTGCGACAACGCCAGGCGCTCGCCGGCGGCGGCAGTGGTGCCGAGGTCGGCGACGGCCACAAACACCTGCCATTGGCGAAGGCTGATGCGCATGGCTCCATTAACTCATAAAACCGGTTGAAATCACATAATCAATGCGTTTTACAGGTTTATCGCGCGGGCGCAGGCTGGAGGCCATCTGAAAGGAGCCGCACCGTGAACGCGTCCCGTCCCACGCTTTACCTGCCCACCCTGGCCCAGCGTTGGCGCGGGCGCCTGCCTGGCCTGCTGCTGGCGGGCAGCGTCGCGCTGGCGGCGATGGCGCTGGCCACCCTGCCCTTGCTGCAGGCGCACGGCATCAGCGCCCTCACCCTGGCCATCGTGCTTGGCATTGCGCTCGGCAACAGCGTGTACCCGCGCCTGGCACCGCAGGCGGCGGCGGGCGTGGGCTTCTCCAAGCAGTGGCTGCTGCGCGCCGGCATCGTGCTGTACGGCCTGCGCCTGACCTTCCAGGACATCGGCCAGGTCGGCGTTGGCGGTGTGCTGATCGATGCGCTGATGCTGACCAGTACCTTCGCGCTGGCCTGGTGGGCCGGCACGCGCTGGTTCGGGATCGACAGGGAGAGCGCCCTGCTGATCGGCGCCGGCAGCGCGATCTGCGGCGCGGCGGCGGTGATGGCCGCCGAACCGGTGGTGCGCGGGCGCGCGGAACAGGTCACCGTGGCGGTCTCCACCGTGGTGGTGTTCGGCACGCTGGCGATGTTCCTGTATCCGGCGCTGTACCAGCTCACCCTGGCGCATGGCGTGATGCCGATGAGCGAGCAGGCCTACGGTGTGTTCACCGGCTCCACCGTGCACGAAGTGGCGCAGGTGGTTGCGGCCGGACGCGCGGTCAGCGAAGGAGCGGCCGACACCGCAGTGATCGCCAAGATGGTGCGGGTGATGATGCTGGCCCCGTTCCTGGTGGCGCTGTCGTTGCTGCTGGCCCGCGGTGACCGCGCCCGGGCCGGGGCGACGCGCGCGAAGATCGTGGTGCCGTGGTTCGCGTTCGGCTTCGTCGCGGTGGCCGGCTTCAATTCGCTGCACCTGCTGCCTGCCGCGTGGGTCGCCCTCGCCATCGATGTGGACACGGTGCTGCTGGCCATGGCCATGGCGGCGCTTGGCTTGACCACACATGCGTCGGCGCTGCGCCAGGCCGGCATGAAGCCGCTGCTGCTGGCCCTGCTGCTGTTTGGCTGGTTGCTGGCCGGGGGCCTGGGCATCAACGTGGGCGTGCACGCGCTGCTGGGGTGAGCGCGTGCCGCATGCCACACTGGTGCGATGAAGCGTGAGCGCGTTCCCCCCGTCGATCGCCGTCGTCTGCACATCCCGTACCGTCAGGTGCTGGAGCGCTACGGGGCGATCGATGACGCCGAAGACGACCTGCTCGACCTGCTGCAGCGGGTGCTGGGCCCGGAGGTCGTGGTCCGCTGGGAGCAGGACGTCAGCCACCCCAATCCCTGGTTCCACACGCTGATTCTGGATGTCAGCGACGGCCCGGGCGAGTTCAGCCATGCCCAGCACACCGCGTTGATGGCGGGGCTGCGGGCGCTGGATCTGGCCTGAGCAGCGGCGGCACGCGCCCGACAGGCGGCCCAGCGGGTAGAATGCGCCATGAATGAATTCTCCGAACTGCCCCTGTCGGCCTCGCTGGCGGCGGGCATCGACGCGCTGGGCTATACCCAGATGACCCCCGTGCAGGCGCAGAGCCTGCCGGCGATCCTTGAGCGCCGCGACCTGATCGCCCAGGCGCCCACCGGCAGCGGCAAGACCGCCGCCTTCGGGCTGGGCCTGCTGCAGGCCCTGGACCCGTCGGTGATCCGCGCCCAGGCACTGGTGCTGTGCCCCACCCGCGAACTGGCCGATCAGGTGGGCAAGCAGATCCGCAAGCTCGCCACCGGCATCCCCAACCTGAAGCTGGTGGTGCTCACCGGCGGCATGCCGCTGGGCCCGCAGTTGGCCTCGCTGGAAGCGCATGACCCGCACGTGGTGGTGGGCACGCCCGGCCGCATCCAGGAGCTGGGCCGCAAGCGCGTCCTGAAGCTGGGCGGGGTCACCACCCTGGTGCTGGACGAAGCCGACCGCATGCTGGACATGGGCTTTGAAGAGCCCATCCGCGAGATCGCCGGGCGCACCAGCAAAGACCGCCAGACGCTGCTGTTCTCGGCCACCTATCCCGACGAGATCCGCGAGATCGCCCGCGTGCTGCTGCGCGATCCAGTGGAAGTGACCGTCCAGGGTGCCGACAACGCACCGGCGATTCGCCATCTGTTCTGCGAAGTGGACCTGGCCAGCAAGCAGAAGGCGCTGGCCGGCCTACTGCTGAAGTACACCCCGGAATCGACGGTGGTGTTCTGCAACACCCGCCGTGACGTGGACGACGTAGCCAATTCGCTGCAGCAGTTCGGCTTCTCGGCACTGCCGTTGCACGGCGAAATGGAACAGCGCGACCGCGATGAAGTGCTGGTGCGCTTCGCCAACCGCAGCTGCAACGTGCTGGTGGCCAGCGACGTGGCCGCGCGCGGGCTGGACGTGCAGGACCTGGCGGCGGTGATCAACTACGAGTTGCCTACCGACATCGAAACCTATGAACACCGCGTGGGCCGTACCGGCCGCGCCGGTGCGTCGGGCCTGGCGGTGAGCCTGGTGACCGGCCGCGAGCGCAACCGTGCCGATGCGCTGGAAGCCGCGCAGGGCAAGCCGCTGGACTGGCAGAAGACGCCGCTGGCGACGGCACGCCCCGCCGTGCTGCCGCAGGCGGCGATGGAAACCCTGCGCATCGATGGCGGCAAGACCGACAAGCTGCGCCCGGGCGACATCCTCGGGGCGTTGACCGGTGAAGCCGGGCTGTCGGCCAAGGTGATCGGCAAGATCGACATCTACGCCACGCGCTCGTACGTGGCGATCGCGCGCGAGCAGGTAGGCCGCGCGATCGACCGGCTGGAAGCAGGCAAGATCAAGGGCCGCCGCTTCCGCGTCCGCCGCATGTAACGGGTAGAGCCGACCGTTGGTCGGCTTGCGCACCACCCGGGTAGAGCCGACCGTTGGTCGGCTTACGCCATGCCGAGCAGCCGGGCAGAGCCCGGCTCTACGTGCCCCACCCCGTTGGTCGGCTTCGACCATGTCGAACAGCCGGGCAGAGCCCGGCTCTACGCAGAGACCCGACGACGGTTCCGCCTCAATACACCAGGTTGGCCAGCAGCGGCACGTCGCCGTCCCAGCGCTCGCGTCCGCCCAGCCCGGCCAGTTCCACCAGCACCGCCGCGCCCACCACCTCCACCTGCAACTGGCGCGCAAGCGACAACGCCGCCAGCAACGTGCCGCCGGTGGCCAGCACATCATCGACCACCAGCACTCGCGCGCCGGCCGGCAAGGCGTCGGCGTGCACTTCGATGGTGTCGGTGCGGTACTCCAGCGTGTATTCCTGCTTCAGCGTGCGGCCCGGCAGCTTGCCCGGCTTGCGCACCGGCACGAAGCCGACGCCCAACACGCGCGCCATGGCCGCGCCCAGGATGAAGCCGCGCGATTCGATGCCCATCACCGCCTGCAGGTTCGCCGTGCGCCACGGCTGCACCATCGCGTCGATGGCCGCGGCGAAATCATCGCCATTGGCCAGCAGCGGCATGATGTCCTTGAACAGGATGCCCGGCTTGGGGAAATCGGCGATATCGCGCAGGCGGCCGGCCCAGGCGGGCGTGGCGGAAGACTCGGTCATGGGGCGGGCAACGAACGGGGTGGCATAGGGTAAACGCTTCGGCGCGGCACTGCCTGCGCGGCCGGGCTGCTGCGTTGCTGCGTTCCATCGGTGGCACCACGGGTTCACGCGTAAATCGCACAACGGTGCGATAATCGCCCTAACCGGTCGTTCACTCCGTTTCCGCGATAAGCAGCGAAGCATTCCCGCGCCCCTGTCGGGCAAGGCAATGCCGGGGTGTGATGGCCAACGGTCCCCGCCACGCATGGCGCGCGCGGGCCTGCCCGGTGCCGGTCGGTACCGGGTTTCCTGTAGAGGTTCATGCAACGTGGACGAGAACACGAAACCGTCGGCCCTGTGCCGCACCCTGGTGGTCCTGATTGGCATCGTGGTGATGCTGTTCGGCCTGGTTCTGCTGGTAGGCGGCGTGCGGCTGGCCCAGCTGGGCGGCAGCTGGTACTTCCTGCTGATGGGCGCCGCCTCGCTGGTGGCCGGCGGGCTGCTGGCCCTGCGTCGCCCGCTGGGCGCGCTGCTGTATGGCGTGGCGTTCGTCGCCACCGTGGCCTGGGCGCTGGCCGATGCCGGGCTGGAATTCTGGCCGCTGGTGTCGCGGCTGGTGATGCCCGCCGTGCTGGCGACGCTGGTCGCACTGACCTGGCCGGTGCTCCGGCGCAGCCGTGGCCAGCGCCCCGGGCGCGCGGCCTACGGCGTGGCCGCGCTGCTGCTGGTGGGCCTGCTGGGTACCGCAGTGTCGGCGTTCCAGCCGCGCCCGGTGGTCACCGCGAAGGGCGCGGCCCCGGCCGTGGTACCGGTCGCAAAGGGTAGCGAGCAGCGCGACTGGCAGCACTGGGGCAACACCACGGCCGGCACCCGTTTTGCCGCGCTGGACCAGATCACCCCGGCCAACGTCACCCAGCTCCAGGTGGCCTGGACCGCGCATACCGGCGACGTGCCGCAGAGCGATGGCTTCGGCGCCGAAGACCAGAACACCCCGCTGCAGATCGGGGACACGCTGTACCTGTGCACGCCGCACAACCAGGTGGTGGCGCTGGACGTGGACAGCGGCAAACAGCGCTGGGCGTTCGACCCCAAGGCGAGCGCGCCGAACTGGCAGCGCTGCCGTGGCCTGGGCTATTTCGACGCAGGCCAGCCGCTGGTCGGCGCGCCCACCGTCGCCGCCGCACCGAGCCCTGCCGTACCGGCTACCGTCGCCGCGGCACCGGCCCCGGCGCTGTGCGAGAAGCGCATCCTGATGACCTCGATCGACGCGCGCCTGTTCGCGCTGGATGCCACCACCGGCGCGCCCTGCCCGGACTTCGGCGAGGCCGGCGTGGTGGACCTCAAACGGGGCATGGGCGAGATCAAGCCCGGCTTCTACACGCTGACCGCCGCGCCCCTGGTGGCCGGTGAACTGGTGATCGTGGGCGGCCGGGTGGCCGACAACATCGAGGTCAACGAACCCTCCGGCGTGGTGCGTGCCTACAACGTGCGCAGCGGCGCGCTGGCCTGGGTCTGGGACCTGTCCCGGGAAACCCCGGACGTGCCGCTGGATCCGTCCATCCACTACACCCGCGCCACCCCGAACGTGTGGACCTCGATGGCCTATGACCCGCAGCTGGGCCTGGTCTACCTGCCCACCGGCAACACCACGCCGGACCAGTGGGCCGGCGAGCGCACTCCGCAGGACGACAAATACAGTTCGGCGGTGGTGGCACTGGATGTGGCCACCGGCAAGGAACGCTGGGTCTACCAGACCGTGCACCACGACCTGTGGGATTACGACCTGCCCGCGCAGCCCACCCTGACCGACGTGCCCGATGGCAAGGGCGGCACCCTGCCCGCGCTGCTGCAGATCACCAAGGCCGGCCAGGTATTCATGCTCAACCGCGCCACCGGCCAGCCGATCACCGAGGTGCGCGACATCCCGGCACCGCAGGGCAACGCCGCGGGCGAGCGCTACTCGCCCACGCAGCGCCTGTCGGTGGGGCTGCCGCAGATCGGTGCGCAGACCCTGACCGAATCGGACATGTGGGGCGCTACGCCGATCGACCAGATGCTGTGCCGCATCCAGTTCAAGGGCTTCCGCTACGACGGCATGTTCACCCCGCCGGGCGAGGACCTGGCCCTGCAGTGGCCCGGTTCGCTGGGTGGCATGAACTGGGGCAGCGCGTCGGTGGATCCCACCACCGGCTACCTGTTCGTCAACGACATGCGCCTGGGCCTGTGGACCAAGCTCATTCCGCGCGCGGAAATGACCACCGGTGCGGGCGGCGTGGAAATGGGCGCGGCCTCGCAGACCGGCACACCGTATGGCTCGCTGCGGGATCGCTTCCTGTCCAAACTGGGCATCCCGTGCCAGAAGCCGCCGTTCGGCACGCTGTCGGCGATCAACCTGGCCACCCACGAACTGGTCTGGCAGGTGCCGGTCGGTACGGTGAAAGACACCGGCCCGATGGGCGTCAAGATGCGCCTGCCGATTCCGATCGGCATGCCGACCCTGGGCGGTTCGCTGGCCACCCAGTCGGGCCTGCTGTTCTTCGCCGGCACGCAGGATTACTACCTGCGCGCCTATGACAGCCGCACCGGCGAAGAAGTGTGGAAGGCACGCATGCCGGTGGGCAGCCAGGGCACGCCGATCACCTACGTGTCGCCGAAGACCGGTCGCCAGTACGTGGTGATTTCCGCCGGCGGTGCACGCCAGTCGCCGGATCGCGGCGACTACGTGATCGCCTACGCGTTGCCGGCCAGGCGCTGAGCCCCGCGCGCCACGGTCTTCCCACCGTGGCGCGCAGCTTCGCTTCGCCGCGTGCAGCCCTTACCATGCACGATCACCGAGCACGAACCACCGCCATGTCTGCCGCACCTCCCAGCCGTCGCCCCAAGCGCGCCCCTGCCCTGCCGCAGGATCGCGGGCTCAGCCACGAGCTGATGCAGCTGATCCAGGACAACCAGGGCGATCCGGATTTCATGACCTCCCTCGGCCGCGGGCTGGTGGTGCTGAGCGTATTTTCGCAACACCCGCGCGAAGTGACCATGTCGCAGATCAGCACCGAAACCGGCATCTCGCGCGCGGCGGTGCGCCGTGTGTTGTACACACTGGAAAAGCTCGGCTACGTGGGCGAACAGGGCCGTGGCTTCGTGCTGCTGCCGCGCGTGCTGGGCATGGGCGGGGCCTATGTCGCGTCGTCGTCGATGACCGCGGCGGCGCAGCCGGTGCTGGACGCCCTGCGCGACGACGTGCACGAGTCATGCTCGCTGGGCGTGCTGGATGGCGATGACGTGCTGTACGTGGCCCGCGCTGAAACCGTGCGGATCATGTCGATCGGGCTGCGCGCCGGCAGCCGTCTGCCGGCGTACTGCACCTCGATGGGCCGCGTGCTGCTGGCCGCGTTGCCGCACGACACGCTGGAAAGCTACCTGGAACGCAATCCGCTGCGGCCGCGCACCGAGCGCACCGTGACGCGCATGGACGAATTCCTGGACACGCTGGACCGCGTGCGTCGCGACGGCGTGGCGCTGGTGGACCAGGAGCTGGAGATCGGGCTGCGCTCGATCGCCGTGCCGGTGCACGCGCGCAGTGGTGCGGTGGTGGGCGCACTGAACATCGGGACCCAGGCCGGGCGCGTCAGCCTGGGAGTGATGCAGTCGCAGCTGCTGCCGCGGCTGCGGGAAGCGGCGCAGCGGCTGGGTACGTTGTTGCATTGAGGCGGGATGCCGGCGGTGCCCGGTTTCGTTCGGGTGTGTCGGGTTGCCGGCCAGCGGCCGGCACTACCGGTGCTGGGCTCACCGCGGTGGTTCGTTGGCTTGTTCTTCGAGGATCGGCTTGGCCAGCGCGAACGCGTGGTTGGCGGCCGGTACGCCGCAGTAGATGGCGGCCTGCAACAGCACCTCTTTGATCTCGTCCGGGGTGACGCCGTTGTTGCGCGCGGCGCGGATGTGCAGCTTGAACTCTTCGTCGTGCCCCAGCGCCACCATCATCACGATGGTCAGCAGCGAGCGGGTGTGACGCGGCAGGCCGTCGCGGGTCCACACCGTGCCCCATGCGGTACGGGTGATGAAGTCCTGGAATTCGTGGGTGAAGTCGGTGCGCGCCTGCAGCGAGCGCTCGACGTGGGCCTCGCCGAGTACGGCGCGGCGCACGGTCAGGCCGGCTTCGTAGCGTTCCTGTTCGTCCATTGGGGATGCCTCGTTTGGGAAGGGGTGTACCGACCAACGGTCGGTACCTACGATGTGTGGGCGGTGAGGGCGGCGGTGAATGCGTCGGCCGATTCGATGTTGCAGATGTGGCGGCCGGGTACGGCGACGGCGTGGCCGTGGGCGACCCCGCGCGCGATGGCCTGCAGGTCTGCGGGCGGGCAGACCGGATCGTCGTCGCCGGCGATGGCCAGGGTCGGCACGCCGATCTGGGCCAGCTGGTCACGGAAGTCCGCAGTGGCCACGGCATGGCAGCAGCCGACGTAGCCGGCCACGCTGGTGGCGACGAAGCGCTGCAGAATGTCCTCTACCTGCGCCGGTTGCGCCGCGACGAACGCAGGCGTGAACCAGCGTTCGGCCGTGCCTTCGCGCAGTGGCAACAGGCCCTGCTCGCGCACCTGCGCGATGCGCGTCTCCCAACTCTCGGCCGTGCCGATCTTCGCGGCGGTAGCCGCGACCGTCAGCGTGTGCAGGCGCGTGCCGGCATGCACGCCCAGCCATTGCCCGGTCAGGCCACCGATCGACAGCCCGCAGAAATGGCTGCGCGCTACCCTCAGGTGGTCCCACAGGGACAGTACGTCCGCGCCCAGATCGGCCACGCCGTACAGGCCCGGCGGCGCGCTGGAGTGGCCATGCCCACGGCGGTCATAGCGCAGGATCCGGAACCGCTTCGACAAGGCCGCCACCTGCGGGTCCCACATGTGCAGGTCGGTGCCCAGCGAGTTGCAGAAGGTCAGCCACGGCGCATCGTCCGGCCCGTCAATGCGGTAATGCAGGCGATGCGTATCCAGCTCAAGAAATTGCATTGCAACACTCCAAATAGGGTTCAGCGCTGCGCCAACACGCGGTTGATCCAGGTGTCGGCCATGCCGCGCCAGCTGTCGGGCGCGAACAACGCCGCCAGCTGCGTCGGCGACAGCTGCGCGCTCACCGCCGGCATGTCCTGCAGCACCTCGCGCAGGTGACGTGACTGCGCAAGCGCCTGGCGCGCGGCCTGTTCCACCAGCGCATGCGCGGCGGCCTTGCCCAGCGTTTCAGCCAGCGTCACCGCCACCGCTTCGGCGTAAAGCAGCCCCCCGTGGCTGTCCAGGTGGTCGCGCATGCGCGCCCGGTCCAACTGCAGGCCCTGCACCACCACGGTCACCTGGGCCAGGCTGCCGGCGCACAGGCGCACGATCTCCGGCACGGTTTCCCACTCGGCATGCCACTGCCCGGCCGCGCGCTCATGCGGTTGCGGCATCGCCACGAACAAGGTGGACACCAGGCCCGGCACCCGCGTGGCCGCGGCAATGGCCGCCACGCAACCCACCGGATTGCGCTTGTGCGGCATCGCCGACGACCCGCCCCGGCCCTCGCCGGCCGGCTCGAATGCTTCGGCCACTTCGGACTGCATCAGCAGCACGATGTCGGTGGCGATCTTGCCCAGCGTGCCGGTGAGCAGCGCGAACGTGCTGCCGAGCTCGGCCACCCGGTCGCGGGCGGTATGCCACGGCAGCGCCGGCACCGGCAACTGCAGTTCGTCGCCCAGGGCCTGGGCCACGTCCAGGCCGCGCGCCTGCAGCGAGGCCAGGGTGCCGGCCGCACCGCCGAACTGCAGCACCAGCGTGTCGTCGTACAACGCCTGCAGGCGCCGCTGGCTGCGGTGCAATGCGTCGAGCCAACCGGCGGCCTTCAGCCCGAAGGTCACCGGCACCGCCTGTTGCAGCAGCGTGCGCCCGGGCAGGCCGGTATCGCGCTCGGCATCGGCCAGCACCGCCAGCGCGGTGCACAGCACATGCAGCCGCTCCTGCACCAGGCCTACCGCCTCGCGCAGCTGCAGCACTGCGCCGGTATCGATGATGTCCTGGCTGGTGGCGCCCCAGTGCACCCAGCGCGCGGCGTCGGCATCGGCGTGGCGCACCTGCGCGGTCAGCGCCTTGACCAGCGGAATGGCGGGATTGCCCGCCAGCAACGTGGCCTGGCCCAGTGCGGGCACGGCATACAGGTCAGCCCGGCAGGCCGCTTCGATCGCGCCGAGCGCGGCCGGTGGAATCACCGCACAGCGCACCTGTGCACGTGCCAACGCGGCTTCCACGTCGAGCATTGCCTGCAGACGTGCGGTGTCGGTGAACACTGCGTCCACCTCCGGCGCACCGAACAGGCCGCCAAGCAGCGAGGGGAAATCGCTCATCAAACGCCATCCAGTCAAAGGTGGACCCAGCTTACCCGCGCGCCGTCAGGCCGCGCGTGCAGGCCGGCATCAGTAGTCGAAGAACACGGTTTCCAGCTCGCCCTGCATGCGCACGTCCCAGTGGTACAGGCCGTTGCCCTGCGCCTGGGCGATGAGCGTGGCGCGGCGTTCGGCCGGCACCAGGGCCAGGATCGGATCGTCGGCATTGCCCGGCGCGTCGCTGAAATACACCCGCGCACTGGCCGCGCGCAGCAGACCGCGCATGAACACCAGCACCATCAGGTGCGGTGCCTGCGGCTGCCCCTTGGGACCGGCCACACTGCCCGGGCGCACGGTGGTGAAGGCGAAGCGGCCCTGCGCGTCGGTGGGCACCCTGCCCCAGCCATCGAAGGCCGGGTCATGCGCGGCATGGCGCGGGTCTTCCGGGTGCGCGTAGATGCCCTGCGCGTCGGCCTGCCAGATTTCCAGCACGGCATCGGACACCGGCACGCCCAGGCCATCGAACACCTGGCCCTGCACCTGTACGCGCTCCCCCTGCGCCTGGGCCGGCGCGATGTCGGTGCGGTACAGCGGTTCCAGGCCCAGCCGGTAGTACGGGCCCACGGTTTGCCACGGAGTGGATTGGAAACTCATCTGCTTACTCCCACACGGTCATCTTGCGACCGCGCAACACGATGTCGAAGCGGTAGCCGAGGGCGAATTCGTTGGCGGTGTTCTCCCAGTCGAACGAGGACACCATGCGCTCGCGGGCTTTTGCGTCGTCCACGCAGTTGTAGATCGGGTCGTACGCCAGTAACGGGTCGCCGGGGAAGTACATCTGCGTGACCAGGCGCTGGCCGATGCCTTCGCCGTGCAGCGAAAAGTGGATGTGCGCCGGTCGCCACGCGTTGTAGTGGTTGCGCCACGGGTAGGCGCCGGGCTTGATGGTGGTGAAGCGGTAACGGCCGTGGTCGTCGGTGAGCACCTGGCCGGTGCCGGTGAAATTGGGGTCCAGCGGTGCGTCGTGCTGGTCGCCCTTGTGCAGGTAGCGGCCGGCGGCGTTGCACTGCCATACCTCGACCACGCTGTTGCGCACCGGGCGACCGTTCTCGTCCAGCACCCGGCCACTGACCACGATGCGCTCGCCCAGCGGCTGGCCCTTGAAGCCGGCGGTCAGGTCGGCGGCGTGCTCGCCCAGGGTGATGCGGTCCAGCGTGGGCCCGGTCACTTCGGACAGCGTGGCCGGGATCTGGATCGGGTCACGTCCGGGGCCGCGCAGGCGGGTGGAGGCATACGGCAGGTGGATGCGGTCCGGCTGGGTGCCGGGATAGGGCCTGCGGTAGCCGCGCAGGTCAGTAGGATCGCTCATGGCGTACTCCGGTTGGCGGGCGGCCGGTGGGGCCGCAGCTGAAAGGCAGTGGCACGCTGCCATGCGAAGGCGGCAGCGGCCGTGAAGCAGGAAGAAACAGGGGCGGTCACACGCGCTCGATGGCCAGCGCGACCCCCTGGCCCACACCGATGCACATGGTGGCCAGGCCACGCCGGCCCCCGCTGGCTTCCAGCTGGCGCAGCAGGGTCAGCGCCAGGCGCGCCCCGCTCATGCCCAGCGGATGGCCCAGCGCGATGGCACCGCCATTGGCGTTGACGTGCGCGGCATCGTCGGCGACACCGAACTGGCGCAGGCACGCCAGCCCCTGCGAGGCGAACGCCTCGTTGAGCTCGATCGCATCGAAATCGGCGATGGACAGCCCGAGCCGCGCCAACAGGCGCTGCGTGGCCGGTACCGGGCCCATGCCCATCACCGCCGGTTCGACCCCGACACTGGCAAAGCCCAGGATGCGCGCGCGCGGGGTCAGGCCCAGTGCGCGTGCCTGTGCGCCCGACGCCAGCAGCAACGCGGCGGCGCCATCGTTGATGCCCGACGCATTGCCGGCGGTCACCGTGCCGGGCTGGCGGAGCAACGGCTTGAGCGCGGCCAACGCGTCCAGCGTGGTGTCCGCGCGTGGGTGTTCATCGCGCGCCACGCGCACGGTTTCACCGCGCTTGCGTCCAGGTGCGTCCACCGCCACGATCTCGCCGTCGAAGAACCCGCGCTGCTGGGCGGCGGCGGCGCGCTGCTGGCTGCGCAGCGCGAACGCGTCCTGGTCGGCGCGCGACACCACGTACCGCTCGGCCACGTTCTCGGCGGTCTGGCCCATGGTCTCCACGCCATACAGCGCGCGCAGCTGCGGGTTGATGAAACGCCAGCCCATGGTGGTGTCTTCCATCACCTGGTCGCGCGCGAAGGGCGTGCCTGCCTTGCCCATCACGTAAGGCGCCCGCGACATCGACTCTACGCCGCCGGCAATGGCCAGCCCGAGTTCACCGGCGGCGATGCCGCGTGCCACCGTACCGATCGCATCCAGCCCCGAGCCGCACAGCCGGTTGACGGTGCTGCCCGGCACGCTCACCGGCAGGCCGGCCAGCAGCAGGCTCATGCGGGCCACGTTGCGGTTGTCTTCGCCGGCCTGGTTGGCGCAGCCCAGGTAGACCTCGTCGATCAACGCCGGGTCCAGCTGCGGATGGCGCGCCAGCAGCGCCTTCAACGGGATCGCGCCGAGGTCATCGGCGCGCACGCCGGCCAACGCACCGCCGTAGCGGCCGATCGGGGTACGGATGCCATCGATGATGTAGGTGTCGTGCAGGGTCATGTCAGGCTCCTTCGCTCATCTGCAGCGGCAGGCCGGTGAGTTCACGCAACTGCTCCAGGCTCACCCCGTCCACCATTTCCAGCACGCGCGCGCCCGCCTCGCCCAGGTCGAACACGGCCACGTCGGTATACACGCGCGACACGCAGCGCAGCCCGGTGAGCGGATAGCTGCAGGTGTCCACCAGCTTGCTCTGCCCCTGCTTGGTCAGCAGGTCCATCATCACGAACACCTGCTTGGCGCCGATGGCCAGGTCCATCGCCCCACCGACGGCGGGGATGGCATCGGCCGCACCGGTGCTCCAGTTGGCCAGGTCGCCCTGTGCCGACACCTGGAATGCACCCAGCACGCAGATGTCCAGGTGACCGCCGCGCATCATCGCGAACGAATCGGCATGGTGGAAATAGCAGCCGCCGGTGAGCAGGGTCACCGGCTGTTTGCCGGCATTGATCAGGTCTGGGTCCTCTTCGCCCGCTGCCGGTGCTGGGCCCATGCCGAGCAGGCCGTTCTCCGACTGCAGGAAGATCTCCTTGTCGGCCGGCAGGAAGTTGGCCACCGTGGTCGGCAGGCCGATGCCCAGATTGACGTAGGCACCTTCGGGAATATCGCGCGCCACGCGCGCGGCCATCTGTTCGCGGCTCAGGCGGTTCATGCGCGGGCTCCAGCGGTGGCGGTAGCGGTGGCATCCAGGGCAACCACGCGCTGTACGAAGATGCCGGGGGTCACCACGGCCTCCGGGTCCAGGTCGCCCAGTGGCACCACGGCATCCACCTGCACGATCGCACAGCGCGCGGCCATCGCCATCAGCGGGCCGAAGTTGCGCGCCGTCTTGCGGTACACCAGGTTGCCCCAGCGGTCGCCATGGTGGGCCTTGATCAGCGCGAAGTCGGCGTGCAGCGGGTATTCCAGCACGTAGTGGCGCCCCTCGATCTCGCGGGTTTCCTTGCCGTGGGCCAGTTCGGTGCCGTAACCGGTGGGGGTGAAGATCGCACCCAGGCCCGAGCCGGCGGCATGGATGCGCGCGGCCAGGTTGCCCTGCGGCACCAGCTCCAGTTCGATCTCGCCGGCGCGGTAGGCCGCATCGAAATGCTGCGAGTCGGCCTGGCGCGGGAACGAGCACACGACGCGGCGCACGCGCTTGTGCCGGATCAGCGCGGCCAGCCCGGTGTCGCCGTTGCCGGCGTTGTTGTTGATGATGGTCAGCCCGCGCGCGCCCTGCGCGATCAGGGCATCGATCAGGGCGTCGGGCATGCCGGCGGTACCGAACCCGCCGATCATCACCGTCGCCCCGTCGTGGATGTCGGCCACCGCTGCGTCAGCGTTGGCCACGGTCTTGTCGATCACTGCGTTGCTCCTTGCCGTGCCCTGCAGGCGGCGGCGACATACGGGGGAAAACGGGACGCGGACACGGTGCGCAGCGGCGACCATGCGGTCAATCCGATAATCGGACTCATGATGCGATAATCGCACAGGCAAATGTCCATGCCCGACGGCTCAGTTGCGCGTCTGGCCAACGCCGACGCGCAGGCCCAGGCAGGCCCACGCCGCCAGTGCCAACGGCAGCGCACACAGCACGTACAGCGCGGTGGGCGACCAGCCCGCATCGACCAGCAGGCCGACGGTGAGCGGGGACAGAATGGCGCCGACCCGGCCGATGCCGATCGCCCAGCCCAGCCCGGTGGTGCGCACGTCGGCGGCAAATACCACCGGCGCGGCGGCATACAGCCCGGCCATGGCGCCGAACAGGGCCGCACCGATCACGAACGCCACCGGGAAGGCGATACCGAGTTGGGTGTTGAAACCGGCGAAGGCCAGCATCGCCACCATCGCCAGCAGCAGGCTGGCCGCGGTGAGCCGCGACAACGCCCAGCGCGACGCCAGCCAGCCGAACAGGCTGCCACCGACAATCCCGCCCAGGTTGAGCAGCACGCCCCCCGTGATGCCCTGCCGGGCCGATACGCCGGCCGAGACCAGCAGCTTCGGCGTCCAGCTCAGCACGAAATAGAACGCGAACATGTGCAGGAAAAACGCCATCGCGATCAGCACCGCCACCCGGCGCAGGTCACCGACGAACAGCGCGGCGTAGCCCTTGCGTCCATCGGCCCGCACCGGTGCCGGCGGCAGCGCCTGCAGCGCGGGCATGTGCATGCGCGCCAGCAGCGCGTTGAGCCGCGGCAAGGCATCCGGCGGACGCCGCGCCATCAGGAAATCCAGCGATTCGGGCAGGCACTTGAGCACCAGCGGGATGCACAGCAACGACGCGCCGGCGCCGATCAGGAACACGCTGTGCCAGCTGAAATGCTGCAGCATCCAGGCCGCCAGCACGCCGCCCAGGGTGGCGCCGATGGGGTAGCCGGTGGCCTGCATCGCCACCGCGGTGCTGCGCCATTTGGGGTTGGCGTACTCGGCGGTGATAACGCCCACGCCGGCCAGCATGCCGCCGATGCCCACGCCGGTGAACACGCGCAGCGCGCCCAGTTGCCACGCGTTGCTGGCCAGCGCCGACAACGCCATGCCCACGGTGAGGATCACCAGGCACAGCATGATCATCGGCCGCCGGCCCCAGCGGTCGGCCAGCGGCGCCAGCAGGAACGAGCCCAGCGCCATCCCGACCAGACCGGCGCTTAGCATGATGCCCAGCAGCTTGCCCGACAGCGCCCAGTCGGCCGACACGTGCGGCGCGGTGAACGCCATGACCATCACGTCGAAGCCATCGAGCATGTTCAACAGCACGCAGATGGCGATCGCCGTCCATTGGAAGGGAGTCATCCGCTCGAGCACGAGCGGGGACGCGGCGGCGGTGGCATGGCTCATACGGGGATCCTGCGACGACGTAATGCGGGGAGCGTCCGGCGGGGAGGTCTCAACGACCGGCCTGGCTGGAGGCATGGATGACCTGGAGCACCTGCTGCAACTGCTCGACCTCGACCTGGCCTGGCGCCGACGGGGTGCCGATCATGCCGAAGGTCAGCGCCTGGCCGAAGGTTTCCCCGGCCAGCCGCGAGACCACGCCGGTGCCGCCCATGGACATGGTCAGCAGTGGCTTGCTGCTGCGCTGGCGCACCTGCCAGGTGGCATCCAGCAGGGCAAGCACGTCGCCGGCGTCGCGCGGCATCACCGCGATCTTCAACACGTCCGCGCCCATCGCCTCCTGGCGCAGCAGCCGCGCCACGATCTCCTCGCGCGCGGGGGTGGCATGGAAGTCGTGGCTGGACATCACCACCTTCACCCCGGCCGTGTGTGCCTGCGCGACCAGTGCCGCCGCCCGCTCCGGATCGCGGAACATCTCCACGTCGATCAGCTGGGTGAAGCCGCCGCGCAGCAGCGTGGCGTACAGCGCGGCGTAGTCGGCGTCGCTGATCGGCTTGCTGCCGCCTTCGGCCTGGGTGCGGAAGGTGAGGATCATCGGCTTGCCATCCAGCGTGCGCGCGATGCGCTTGCCGAGCGTTACCAGCGCCTTGCCGTCGGTGGCGATGTCCAGATAATCGATGCGCCATTCGGCCAGGTCGGTGGCCGGGCTGGCGGCGATCACGGCGGCCTGCTGGAGCGCCTCTTCGGCGGTGGCGCCGGTGATCGGCACGATGGTGCGTGGCGCGCCTTCGCCGATGCGCAGTGTGCCTACCTGCAAGGGCGTGACCGGTACCGGTGCGGCGTGGGCAACGGCGGCGGCGCCGCCGAGTACGGCGGCCAGCATGAAGGGAGTGAGCGGACGCATGCGGTTCACCAGGAACGAGGGAAGGAAGGCGCGCATCAGAACGTCACCTTGGCCTGCACGCCCACGGCCCACGCGTTGTCGGTGCGGGTGTAGGCGAACGTGCCGGGGTTGACGATGTACTGCACGTCGGGGCGGACCATCAGCCAGGGATTCACCTGGATGCTGTAGGACAGTTCGAACAGCTCCTCGGCCTGGCTGAGCTGGTACAGCGGCGAGTCAAGCGGCACGCCCGCGTCGGCCAGGGTTGCGCGGCGGGCGTCGACCAGGCGGCGGTTGATGTCCGCGCCCACGTAGCCGAGCGCGATGCTGTCCTGCGCGCGCGTGCCGATGCCCTGGTAGACGCCGCCCAGTGCATACCAGCGGCGGATCTGCGCGGTGTCGGTGTCCGACACCATGTACTGCGCGAAGGCGGTCAGCCCGCGCTGCGGGTCGCCGGCCTCGCGGGTGAGACGCTGCTCAGCCAGCACATACGCACCGTGGCGGCCGGTGGTGGGCGAGGTATCCAGCCCGCGCTGGTCCACCCGCGAGGTGTCGTAGTAGCCGCCGAACTTGTACACGCCCGGGTGCGCGCCGCCCTTGTCCGGGGTCCAGGTCACTTCCAGCGGAATCAGCGAGCCGGTGGTGCCCGACACGAACGGACGGAACGCATTGCGTTCGATGTTGCCGCCCAGGTTCGGGTTGACCTGGAACCAGCCGGTGCGCACGTTCAGCGCCGGGCTCACCTGCTGGGCCACTTCACCGCCCCAGCGCGCCGTGGGGTAGTTGTACCAGCCGCTGTTGCCCGACATCGCCAGCGGATGGGCGCAGAAAGCGGCGTTGACGAAATGGGTCAGCAGGCTGTGCAGGCCGAACTGGTTGCCCATCGCGTAGTAACCCAGCTTGAAATACGACTGCCCACCGTTGAAGGTCTGGTCATAGCTGGCCTCGGTGAGCCGGGTGTACTGGCCGCCGTAGGCTTCCTGGATCGGGAAGCGGTTGCCGACCAGGTCGGCCGAGGTGCTGTTGCCGCGGCGGTCGTTGAGGGTGACGTGGAAGGCGCCGCCGTCCCAGCCGGCCAGGCGGCCCATGTCCAGGTCGACGCCGACCCGCACCTGCTGCGCATAGCGCGCGCCGGTGCGGCCGTAGCCGCCGTCGACCACGCCCATCGCCTCGCCCACGTAGTCGCCCCGGAAGCGGATGCCGCGTTCGTCCAGCGCGGTACGCGTGCCGCCCCAGTCGCCGGTGAGCGTCTTGCCGTCGTAACGGTTGCTGTCCTGTGCGTGGGCCAGCGCGGGCGTCAGCACGGCAGCGGACAACAGCAGGGCCAGTGGAGTGGGGTTCGGAAATCGCATCGGAGTCTCTCGGGGTCGACGGGTCAGCGCAGCGACAGCGGCGCGCTCAACGGGGAGGTGGCACCCAGCGCGGAGATCGCGGTGGCGGTGAGCGTAGCGATACCGGCAGCCTCGCCCGTGGTCGGCAGGGCCAGAGTGAAGCGGCCCTGCCCCTGCGCATCGGTGACGGCGTCTACGGTGCCGAGCAGGCGTTCGGCGTCGCTGCTGTTCGCGGTACGGTTGCCGAACACTTCCAGCTGGTAGCGCTGCCGCGGCACGCCCTGGAACACACCGTGCACGGTGCGCGCAGTGCCGGCGCCCTGCACCGCCTGCAACACCGGCGCGGCCTGGCCCAGGTTGGGCGCCGGCTGGCACCCTGTCGTGTCGGTGCCGCTGCAGATGCGCGCGCGCTTGGACGGGTCGGTATCGACGCCGCGCCCGCGCGAGCCCACGAAGTTCGCGTGTTCCAGCCCCGGTACGCCGAACACGATCGCCCCGCGCGGCTGGCCCGTGGCACAAGCGCCGCCGGCTTCGCAGCGCGCGATCTTCAGCCCGTTGCCGACCATCTGGTTGGCGCTGAAGCGGTTCGGTGCACTTACCGGCTGCGGACGCACCGCGATGCCGATCCCGTTGCCGGTGATCGTGTTGCCATCCAGCACGTTGTCGCTGCCGGTGACGCTGACCCCGATCGAGTTGCCGGTGAAGGTGTTGGCCGCGATGTAGTTGCGGTTGCCCCAGTTGATCTGCAGGCCGTCGGAGTAGTCGACGAAGCGGTTGCGCACCACCGTGTTGTCGTTGCCCCACAGAATTTCGATGCCCTGCGACGGCTCCGGGTTTGCGGCGGTGGACTGGAACAGGTTGTCGGCCACCAGGTTCCAGGCCGCGCCGCGGGTCAGTTCCAACCCATCGCCGTTGTCGACGAACTGGTTGCGCACGATGCGGTTGTGCACGGTGGTGGTGGCGGTGGACTGGCCCTTGCCGTCGTCGCCGGTCAGCATGATGCCGGCGCCACCCTTGTTGGCCACGATGCGGTTGTCGTGGATGTCGCTGTGGCTGCTGCGGTTGATCAGCACGCCGATGCAGAAGTTGCGGATCTCCAGGCCGCTGAGCTCAACGCCCGTGGTGTCGCGCAGGACCAGCCCCGGCAGCGTGGTGGTGCGCACGTTGGTGCCGGACTGGCCCGGCTCGGCGCCCGGGCAGGCATCGGTGCCGGTACCGGTGACGTAGCCGGCGCCGTCGATGGCGACATACTGGCCGGCGCTCGCCCACGGGGTGCCGGAGATCTGCACCGGGCCGACGATCTCCGGCAGCGGCGAGGCCGGGCGGATCACATACGGCGCGCTGCCCACCGCGTCGATCTCGATGCGGTAGCGGCCCGGGGCCTGGTTGGCGGTGGTGATCGCCCAGCGCAGCGACCCGGGCGCGGCGTCGTCGGCGTAGCGGTCCACGTGCAGGACCTGCAGCGCCTCGCGCGGCGGCTCGGCCTGGTAAGCCAGCGCCAACGACGGCAGCAGGGCGAGCAGGGTCAGGGAAACAACAGACAAACGGCAACGCATGCGCAGGCTCCGCACAGGGAAAGGGACTCCGGCGGTCTTTCCCCTGTACCTGGCTTCAGTACCGTAGTGGCACTGCCCTCGCCCGCCAGAGGTGGATCGCTTGGAACGGGATTGAAAGTAGGTTTATCGCACTGCACCATTCAAGTGCGTTTATCGACTACGCGTGCGATTATCGGATTTCGTCGCTACGACCATTGTCGTAGGCGCAGGCACGACAACAGCCAACGCAGGCGCTGCGGCGTGCGATGGTGTGTCCGTCAGGAGATTTTCAGTGCAGGCGCGGCATGCCGCGCCCCTGGGCTCAGGAGCTGCAGGACAGCATCGAACAACCGGCCTTGTCGCGCGCCCAGTCGGGGCGTTTGCCGGCGAAGTGCGCGCGGCCCGGTTGCACCTCGTAGGGCGTGCGCAGCACCTCCAGCAGCGTGTGCACACCGCTCATGTCGCCCTGCTCGGCCTGTTCGATGGCGTCCTGCGCCAGCCAGTTGCGCAACACATACACCGGATTGGCACCGGCCATCCGCTGCTGGCGCGTGGCCGCATCCAGCGGATCGGCGCGCAGACGCGCGGCGTACTGCTGCAGCCAGACCTGCAACGCGGGCAGCACGGCCTCGCGCCGCGCGTCGCTGTAGAAGGCCTCGGCGAGCACCTGTACCGACGGTGCCTGCGGATCGAGCGCCATCAAGCCGCGGAAGGCGAGCGTCATGTCCATCTCGCCGTCCTGCAGGATCTGCAACCAGGCGGCCATCATCGCCACGTCGTCAGCGTCGCACTGGGCCAGGCCGAACTTGGCCGCGATGTCCGCGCGCTCGCGCTCGGCATGCACGGCCTGGAAACGGGCCAGCCCGTCGTGCAGCGGCGCGACATCGTCAAACAGCGGCGAAAGTGCCTGCGCCAGCCGGGTCAGGTTCCAGTACGCCACCTGCGGCTGGGTACCGAAGCGGTAGCGACGGCCCTGCGCATCGGTGGTGTTCGGGGTCCAGTCGGGGTCGTAGTCGTCCACCCAGCCATACGGTCCGTAGTCGATGGTCAGGCCCAGGATGGACATGTTGTCGGTATTCATCACCCCATGCACGAAGCCGACCCGCATCCAGTGCGCCACCAGGATCGCGGTGCGCTCGCAGATCTGCGCGAACCACTGCGCATAGCGCTGCGCGCCGGCATCGGCCAGCGCCGGGAAATCACGCGCGATGCAGGCATCGGCCAGCTGCCGCAGCAGGGCCACGTCGCCGCGCGAGGCCGGCAGTTCAAAGGTGCCGAAGCGGATGAACGACGGTGCCACCCGGCACACCACGGCGCCGGGTTCGGCCTTCGGGTGGCCGTCGTAGAACATGTCGCGCACCACCGCATCGCCGGTGCCCACCAGGCTCAAGGCACGCGTGGTCGGCACGCCCAGGTGGTGCATGGCTTCGCTGCACAGGAATTCGCGGATGGACGAGCGCAGGACCGCGCGGCCGTCGGCGCCGCGCGAGTACGGGGTGCGCCCGGCCCCTTTCAACTGCAGTTCCCAGCGCGCCCCGTCCGGCGCCAGCAGTTCGCCCAGCGAAATGGCGCGGCCATCGCCCAGCTGCCCGGCCCAATGCCCGAACTGGTGGCCCCCGTAGTTGGCCGCCCACGGCTGCATGCCGGCATACAGCGCGTTGCCGCCGAACACCCGCGCGAAATCCGGGCTGTCGGTAAGGTCCGGGCCAAGGCCCAGCAGGTGGGCAACGTCGGCGGAAAGCGCCAGCAACTGTGGTGCGGCCACCGGCGTGGGCATCACCGACGACCACGCGGCACCGCGCACCTCGCGCACGCGCGGGCCGGTTTCCTCGTCGCCGGGAAGGTCGCCGATGAATCGGTTGTCGAAGCGCAGGGGCTGGGTATCCATGCTCACCAGATGGGGGCGCCGCCACGCCCCCGCAAGTTCATGCCGCGCCCGCGCCCAGGTCCAGCGCCCCGCCGCGCTCGGTGGCGCGCTGGTAGGCCGGGCGCTGTTCGATGCGCTGCAGGAAGGCCTGCAGTTTCGGGTACGCGTCCATGCTGCCTGCGCGCGAGGCGGCCGCCTGGATCGGGAAGCTCATCTGGATGTCGGCGGCGGTGAAGCGTTCGCCGGCAAACCACGGCGACTGGCCCAGCTCACGCTCCATCCACTGCAGGTGCAGCTTCAGCTGCGGGCCCACGAACCCCTTCATCACCTTGTCGGCGATGCCACGGGCAATCGGCTTGGCGAAGAACGGCATGGGGGCCTTGCGCACGCGTGCGAACACCAGGCTCAACAGCAACGGCGGCATCGCCGAGCCTTCGGCGTAGTGCATCCAGTAGCGGTAGCGCAGGCGCTCGGCGGATTGAGCCGGCAGCAGTTCGGGCGACAGTTGGCGGGCGCTGTCGTAGCGGTCGGCCAGGTATTCCAGGATGGCCCCGGACTCGGCCAGCACCAGGGTGTCGTCCTGCAGCACCGGCGATTTGCCCAGCGGGTGGATCTCGCGCAGCGCCGGCGGCGCAAGCCAGGTGGTGGGGTCGCGCTGGTAATTGACCAGCTGGTACGGCAGGCCCAGCTCTTCGAGCATCCACAACACGCGCTGCGAGCGCGAGTGGTCCAGATGGTGCACCTTGATCATTGACGGGTCCGCAGGTTCAAAGCGACATCGTAACGAGGTACGTGCCCTGCCGATGTCATCGGGCGCCCACGGATGAAAAAACACCCCGCATAAAAAACGCCGGGAGCTTTCGCTCCCGGCGTTTCATTGCAACCTGACGGTAGCGGGGGGTCGATTAGACCTCCTGCACCTGATCAGCCTGCATACCCTTCTGGCCCTGCACGGCGACGAAGGTCACCTTCTGGCCTTCCTGCAGCGACTTGAAGCCGGTGCCCTGGATGGCACGGAAGTGCACGAAAAGGTCCGGGCCGCTTTCCGGGGTGATGAAGCCGAAGCCCTTGGCGTCGTTGAACCACTTCACGGTGCCCTGCTGACGATCAGACATGTACTAACTCCTGAAACAATAGTTGAAATAATCGCGGCCGCCGCTTATCGGAGCCGAGACTGAGTTGCAGGCGTTGGTAAAGCGGATCGATGAGCAGATCGTGAGATCAACTGCACCAGGCCACGATTCACGGTGACCCTAGCAAACACAGTGTGGGTGACGATACTCGTGTTTTACCTAAAAAGCGATAGCTGGTTTATTCAGCCATCCCCCCGTCACGCCTGACGGGACAAGGGATTGGCGCATCCTACACGATTTCGCGCGCCCCATTCAGACTTTTCCTACCTTAAGATCAGCCAAATGCCCGATTCAAGTTCCGCCATATGCCGCATCTGCGTTGATGCGGACGCCTGCCCCGGGGTGATCAAGGAGATCCTGTTCCGGGCCGCCGAGCGCGTGCAGGTGCCGCTGACCCTGGTGGCCAACCACTGGCTGCGCACCCCGCCCTCGCGGGTGATCGACTTTCTTCAGGTGCCGGCCGGGCTGGACGTGGCCGACAGCGCCATCGTCGAGCGGGTGGCCGCCGGCGACCTGGTGGTCACCCAGGACATCCCGCTGGCGGCGCTGGTGATTGCCAAGCAGGCCGTGGCGCTGAACCCGCGCGGGCAGCTGTATACCCCCGACAACATGGCCGAGCGCCTGTCGATGCGCAATTTCATGGAGGAGCTGCGCGGCGCAGGCGTGCAGACCGGCGGCCCACCGCCGCTCGGCCCGCGTGAACGGCAGGCATTCGCGGCCGAACTGGATCGCTGGCTGGCGAAGCGTTCAGGGCGCTGAACCGGGAGCCGGCCGCTGGCCGGCTCCTCATGAAATCTGGCATTACGGGGAGCCGGCCAGCGGCCGGCACTACCGGGTTCTGTGCATTACGGGGAGCCGGCCAGCGGCCGGCACTACGGCATTGCGGGGGGAGCCGGGCATAGCCTGGCGTTACGGGGTTTTTGCGGGGAGCCGGCCAGCGGCCGGCACTACCGGGGGGGGCACCACGTTGCCTGTGAGCTGCCGGTCGCTGCTGAAATGACGCGGTTCGCCGGTCAGCGGGTCGATGAATGCCAGTGCCTGGGCCAGCAGTTGCAGCGGTGCCGCGGCGTCGCCCTCGCCCGCCGTGCGCAGCACCGGGTACAGGTCGTCTCCCTGGATCGGGGCGCCCAGCGCGGCCATGTGCACGCGCAACTGGTGCTTGCGGCCGGACTCGGGGTGCAGCCGGTAGCGCCAGATCGGGCCGTCGGTGTCGATGACCTCGATGCGGGTGCGGGCATTGGGCTCCCCGGGCACTTCGGCCATGCGGAAGAACGGTTCGCCCGCTACCAGCCGGGAATGCCGCTCCAGCGGAAAGGTTCGTCCGGGCAGCGCCGGCGCCAGCGCCTCGTAGGTCTTGTGGATGCGCCGTTCGCGGAACAGCCGCTGGTAGGCGTCACGGGAATCGGGGCGAGTCGAGAACAGCACCAGCCCGGCGGTGAGGCGGTCCAACCGGTGCAGCGGCACCAGGTCCGCATTGCCGATGCGCGCCACCAGCCGCGCCAGCAGGGTTTCGCGCACATGCGCCCCGGCCGGGGTGACCGGCAGGAAGTGCGGCTTGTCGGCCACCAATAGATGCGCATCCTCATGCAACACGGTTTCCAGGAACGGAATCACCGGTTCCTCGGCCACCTCACGGAAATACTGGATCTCCAGCCCCACCTGCCACGCCTGGTCCGGGGCCAGCGCCCTGCCCTGCGCGTCCAGCACCCGCCCGCGTGCAAAGCGGCTTTCCCATTGCGCCCGGTCGATCCGCGGGAAGCGCGCGCACAGGCCGTCGAGCAGCGTTGCCCACGTCCCCGAAGGCAGTTGCAGGCGACTGGGCGGGGTCATGCCGAAGCTCCGCTGCCACCGTCGCCGTCGGCTGGCAGCGTGGCCACCGCCAGCAATGCCCAGCCATCGCGCTCATCGCCCCGCCCATCGGCTGCCGCCAGCCCGGCGTCGATCAGCGCACGCATCACCGCCGGCCGGTGCAGGTTGACCCACTGACCGCCGGCAGTCCGCACGCTGCCCGTGGCCAGCCCCGCGTCGCCCGACAGGCGACCGCTGGCCGGATCGGCAGCGAAGCGGATACGCAGGCGGCGCCCGGCACCGTAGGCCGCCAGCACCGTCCAGGCCGGGTCGGCGCTGACCGGCCCGCGCCGGATGCTGCAGATGAAAGAGGCACCGTCGATGACCAGACGGCGTGGCTGGGGACGTGACATGCAGGGCGTGCAACCGGACCGCGAAGTGCCCAGCGTGCCACCAAACGCCCTCCTCCAGAAGCATCGCCCCGGACACCCCCGGGGCAAACCACTATCATGGTCCTCTTTGCTCCCGGTATCCCCATGGCTCTCACCGCCACCATCCGCAAGGCCGAACTGCAGATCAGCGACATGGATCGCGGCTACTACGCGACCCATAACCTGACCCTGGCCCAGCACCCGTCGGAAAACGATGAGCGCCTGATGGTGCGCCTGCTGGCCTTCGCGCTGAATGCAGAGGACCGCCTGGAGTTTGGCCGCGGCCTGAGCACCGACGACGAACCGGACCTGTGGCACCGCGACTACACCGGCGACATCCTGCAGTGGATCGACCTGGGCCAGCCCGACGAATCGCGCATCCGCAAGGCCTGCAACCGCAGCCGCCAGGTGCAGGTGATCACCTTCGCCGGGCACGGCGCCGATATCTGGTGGAGCAAGCAGGCCAAGGGCCTGGAGCGCTTCGACAACCTCTCGGTGCTGGATCTGGACAGCACCTTCGTGGAACGCTGGGCCGAGCAGATCCAGCGCGCCATGCGCTGGAATGTGCTGATCCAGGATGGCGAAGTGCAGCTGATCAACGACCAGATGCAGCTGGACGTGATCCCGACGTGGCGTAAGCGCATCAAGGAATGAGCCAGGCGATGAAGCCCATTGCATGCGACGTGCTGGTGATCGGCGCCGGCGCGGCCGGGCTGATGTGTGCGCTCACCGCCGGCCAACGTGGCCGCATGGTGCAGGTGATCGACCATGCCAACAAGGTTGGCAAGAAGATCCTGATGTCCGGCGGCGGGCGGTGCAACTTCACCAACACCGGCACCACGCCGGCCAATTTTCTCTCGGCCAACCCGCACTTCTGCAAGTCGGCGCTGGCCCGGTACACCCCCTGGCACTTCATCGAGATGGTCGAACGCCACGGCATCGCCTACCACGAGAAGGAACTGGGCCAGCTGTTCTGCGACGTCTCCTCCAAGCAGATCGTGCGCATGCTGATGGACGAGTGCCAGGCCGCCGGCGTGCAGGTGCGCACCGACTGCGGGGTCACCAAGGTCGAACGCGGCAGCGACGGTTTCCATGTCACCACCGCACAGGGGCAGTTCCATGCCGCCTCGCTGGTGGTGGCCACCGGCGGCCTGTCCATTCCCAGCCTGGGCGCCAGCGGCTTCGGCTACGAGCTGGCCCGCCAGTTCGGGCATGAGGTGCTGCCAACCCGCGCCGGGCTGGTCCCGCTGACCCTGAGCGGCAAGCACCAGGAACGCTTCAACGACCTCAGCGGGGTGGCCCTGCCGGTGACGGCGCGCTGCAACGACGTGGCCTTCAGCAACTCCATGCTGATCACCCACCGCGGCATCAGCGGTCCGGCCATCCTGCAGATCTCCTCGTTCTGGCAACCCGGCGACGACCTGCGCCTGGACCTGCTGCCGGGCCAGGACGCGGAAGGCTGGCTGCGCGCGATGAAGCGCGACCGCGGCGCGGCGGAACTGCGCACCGTGTTGTCCGAGGTGCTGCCGCGGCGGCTGGCGCTGCGCCTGTGCGAGCACTGGCTGCCCGACCGCCCGGTCAAGCAGATCGACGAACCGCAGCTGCGCGAGGCCGCGGCGTTGCTGCAGGGCTTCCCGCTGGTGGCCAGCGGCACCGAGGGGTACCGTACCGCCGAGGTCACCCTGGGCGGCGTGGACACCCGCAAGGTGTCGTCCAGTACGTTTGAATCGCAGTTGGTCCCCGGCCTGCACTTCGTGGGGGAAGTACTGGACGTGACCGGCTGGTTGGGCGGGTACAACTTCCAGTGGGCCTGGGCCAGCGGCCATGCGGCAGGCCAGGTGGTGTAAGCCGGCGGCGGATTCGTGACCGGCTACCGTTTGCCGCATGGACGTATCCACAGCCATCGTGTATCAAGTTTGCAGTCCGGGGAGTAGTGAATGCAGAACACGAATGACATGACCGTGCGCCTGCTGATCGTGGATGACAGCGGTGAAAACGCTGAAACCATCGTCAGCACGCTGCGCAACAGCGGCATCGCGGTGCGCCCGGCGCGCCCGCAGCACGCCGAGGAGCTGGCCCAGATCCTGGCCGCCCAGCCGATCGACCTGGTGCTGGCCGCGCCTGCGCAGAGCATTCCGCTGCTGCTGGTCACCCAGCAGATCGCGGCCAGCGGCAAGGACATCCCGATGATCCTGCTGGCCGAATCGATCGACGAGAACGAGTGGGTCGAGGCCGGGGCCAACGGCATCCGCGCCATCGCCCTGCGCAACCGCCCCGAGCATCTGCTGGCGGTGGTGCGCAACGAGTGGACCGACCTGCACGCACGCCGCGGGCTGCGCCGCATCGAAGCCCAGATGCGCGAAACCGAACGCCGCTGCGATGCCCTGATCTCCTCCTCGCGCGACCCCATCGCCTACGTCCACGAAGGCATGCACATCCGCGCCAACGAGGCGTACCTGGAGATGTTCGGCTACGAATCCTTCGACGACGTCGAAGGCATCTCGCTGCTGGACATGGTGGCCCCGCAGCACGTGGACGGCTTCAAGCAGCTGCTCAAGTCGATGAGCAAGGGTGAGGCGCCGCCGCCGCAGTACCAGGTGGATGCGCGCAACCAGGAGGGCGCGGTGTTCGCGGCCACGATGGAATTCACCCAGGCCAGCTACGAAGGCGAATCCTGCCTGCAGGTGGTGTTCCGCCGGCGGCGCATGGAGTTCGACCCGGAACTGGCCCGCGAGGTCGAAGACCTGCGCCAGCGCGACCAGGTCACCGGCCTGCTCAACCGCCCCACCTTCATGCTGCACGTGGAAAACGCGGTGGCCCAGGCCGGCCGCAGCGAAGGCCAGTTCGGCCTGCTGCTGATCGAGCCGGACCACTACGCGCGCCTGTTGCCGGACATCGGTCTGGATTCGGCCGACGCCCTGATCGGTGCGCTCGGCCAGGTGCTGGCCGCCAGTGTCGGCGATGCAGCCCAGGTGGCCCGCTTTGGCGAGCACAGCTTCGCGGTCCTGACCGAAGGCGCCTACGCGCAGACGGTGGCCCTGGCCGACCAGATCCGTGATGCGTTCGCCGGCCAGGTGTTCAGCATCGGCGAGCGCTCGGCCACGGTCACCGTCAGCATCGGCGGCGTGCAGGTGGGCGAGAAGATCGCCAGCATCGGCCAGGTTCTGGCGCGCGCCACCGAATGCCAGCAGGCCGCGTCGGAACTGGGCAACACCACGCGCATCTTCGATCCGGCCGCCATCGACCGGGTGGAAGAAGAGCGCATCCAGCGCTGGGTCACCCGCATCCGCGAGGCGCTGGGCGGCGACGGCTTCCAGTTGCACTACCAGCCGGTGCTGAGCCTGCAGGGCGAGCCGCTGGAGCTGTACGAGGCCTACCTGCGCCTGGACAACAACGGCGAGCTGCTCAGCCCTACCGCGTTCCTGGGTATTGCCGAGGAACATGGGCTGCTGGCCGGCATCAACCGCTGGGTGGTGGCACACGCCATCGGCGTGCTGGGCGAGCGCGCGCGCGCCGGCCATGCCACCCACATGATGGTCAAGATCACCCCGGAGTCGTTCAACGATCCGCAGATGGTGGCCACGCTGCGCCGCGAGCTGCAGGCCCAGGGCGTCCCGGGCGAACGGCTGTGGCTGCATGCGCCGGAAGCGAAGGTATTCACCCACCTGCGCAATGCCCAGCAGTTCCTGGCCGAGGTGGCACCGCTGGGCTGCCGGATCGGCCTGGAGCAGTTCGGCTCGGGGCTGGATTCGTTCCAGCTGCTGGCGCACTTCCAGCCGCAGTTCCTCAAACTGGACCGCGACTTCACCCGCGATGTGGCCAGTACCCGCGAGCACAGCGAGAAGATCAGCGAAATCACCGCACGCGCGCAGTCGGCCAACATCCGCACCATCGCCGAGTTCGTCGCCGATGCCAACTCGATGAGCCTGTTGTTCAGTGCCGGCGTGGACTACGTGCAGGGCGACTTCGTCGGCCCTGCCGGGCCGGTGATGAACTTTGATTTCGCGTAAGGGGCGTCACGACCAACGGTCGTGACCTACCCGACCCACCGGACCTGCCAGCGCCGCCCGTTATCGGGCGGCCAGCAGGCCGCGCAGCAGCAGATCCAGCGCGGCCTGTGCCTGGCCCAGGCGCTCCGTCGCCTCGGGCGCTTCGGCGATCCAGAACGCCGCTTCGGCCAGGCTGCCGTATATCAACGAGGCCAGCGCCTGCGGGTTGGCGTCGGCTACCACGCCAAGGCGCATGAGGTTCTCGATCAGGCCCTGCATCGAGGCGACGCAATGGCGCTGCGCCTCCGGTGACGCCCCGCCCAGCACCGCGCGCGCATCACGCAGCACGATGCGCTGGATGTCCGGCTCCAGGGCCATCTGCAGATAGGCATGGCAGCGGCTGCGGAACCCGTCCCAGGGATCGGCGGCCGTCGCCGATATCGTCTGCAGCCGGGCATCCATGGCGGCGTCCAGCTGCGCCACCAGGGCCTGCAGCAATCCCTTCTTGTCGCCGAAGTGGTGATACAACGCGCCACGGGTGAGCCCCGCCTGCGCGGTCAGATCATCCATCGAGGCGTCCGCATAGCCCTGTGCGGTGAACACCGCATGCGCCGTGGCCAGAAGGGCGGCGCGGGTTTCTTCCATCTCGGCACGGGTACGGCGGGCCATCCGGTCAGCTCCTTACATACGATGCGTATGATTATTTACATTCACGCCGTATGTATATAGGATTTTATTCATACGCACCGTATGTATGCTCGCCAGCCCGTGCGGGCCGACGGTCGACGTCTGGAGAAACCTGATGCTCACCCCGTACCGAACCCTGTTTGCCACCCCCGGAAACCGACGCTTCGCCCTGGCCGGGCTGCTGGCGCGCCTGCCCCTGCCGATGACCGGCATCGGCATCATCACGCTGCTCGCCCAGCTGCGCGTCAGCTACGCCCTGGCCGGTGCCGTGGCCGCCACCTTCGTCCTCACCTACGCGCTGCTGTCGCCGCAGATCTCACGCCTGGTGGATCGCCATGGGCAATCGCGCGTGCTGCCGGTCGCCACGGCGGTCAGTGTGTTCGGCACGGCGCTCCTGCTCGCCGCCGCCGCATGGCAGGCGCCGGCAGGGACGCTGTTTGCCGGGGCGGTGCTGGCCGGGTGCATGCCGAGTATGTCGGCGATGGTGCGTGCGCGCTGGGCCGCGCTGTACCGGGGGCAACCGCGCCTGCAGACCGCCTACGCACTGGAAACCGTGCTGGACGAAGTGACCTTCATTGCGGGTCCGCCGCTGGCGTTGGGGCTGGCGGTGATGGTCGATCCGCTGGCCGGCCTGTTCGCCGCAGCCGTGCTGCTGGCGCTGGGCGTCACCGCGCTGGTCCTGCAACGCAGCAGCGAACCGCCCCTGCAGCCCATCGATGCGGGCGACCGTCAAGGGTCGGCGATCGGCGTGGCGAACGTGCGTCTGCTGGCACTGCTGATGGTGGCAATGGGCGTGATTGTGGGCACCGTGGACATCACCAGCGTCGCCTTCGCCGCGCAGCGCGGCGTGCCTGGTGCCGCCAGCGTGGTGCTGTCCGCCTATGCACTCGGCTCATGCGTGGCCGGGCTGGTATTCGGTGCGGTGTCGCTGCGGTGGCCGCTGCGGCGGCTGCTGTTACTGGGCGGCATGGCAACCGCGCTGTCCACCCCGCCCCTGCTGCAGGTGGACGGCGTCGCCGCGCTTGCGGTGGCCGTGCTGGTGGCCGGGATGTTCTTCGCCCCGACCATGATCGTGGCGATGTCGATCGTGGAGCGGCTGGTGCCTGCGCATCGGCTGACTGAAGGCATGACCTGGCTGCTGGCCGGGCTCAACGTGGGCGTGGCGATGGGTGCGGCCGGTGCGGGCCAGATCGTGGATATCGCCGGTGCACGCGCGGGATTCGGGGTGGCCGTGACCGGTGCTGCGTTGGTGGTGATCACCACGCTGTGGGTGCATCAGCGTCTGCCCGCCACGACGGGCGCCGCACCCGATGCGGCCGAATCGCCCGCCGCCCTTGCTGCAGGATCCGACCGATGACCCGCGTTTCCGTTGCACCTTCCTTCGCACCGCGTCCATGGCTGGCGGTGGTGGCCGCCGGCCTGGCTACGTTCTCGGTGGTCACCACCGAAATGCTGCCGGTCGGCCTGCTGTCGAGCATCGCCGAACAGTTGGGCACGCGCACCGGCACCGTGGGTCTAACGCTCTCGCTACCGGCGCTGCTGGCCGCGTTGTTCGCGCCGATCGCGGTGATCGGCGCCGGTGGCATTGACCGCCGCTTTATCCTGGCAGGCTTGCTGGGCCTGCTGGTGGTCGCCAACCTGGCCTCCGCGCTGGCAGTGGACATTTACTGGCTGCTCGCCGCCCGCGTGCTGGTGGGGTTCTGCATGGGCGGCATCTGGGCCATCGCCGGTGGCTTGGCGGCGCGACTGGTGCCGGCCGGGGGCGTGGGCCTGGCCACGTCGATCATCTTCGGCGGTGTCGCGGCGGCGTCAGTGCTGGGCGTACCGCTGGGCACCTGGGTCGGCGACCTGGCCGGCTGGCGCTGGGCCTTTGCCGGCATGGCGTTGTTCAGCGCAGCGGTACTGGCGCTGCATCTTCTGGCAATGCCCGCGCTGCCGGTGGCGTCTTCGCCCACGCTGCGCCAGTTGCGCGGGCAGTTGGGCAACCGGGCGCTGCAGGCGGGGCTGCTGCTGACGCTGCTGCTGGTCGGTGCTCACTTCATGACGTTCACTTTCGTGCGGCCGCTGCTGGTCAGCGTGGCCGGCATCGATCCGCGCTGGATGGGTGCCGTGCTGTTCGGCTACGGCATCGCGGGCATCGGCGGCAATTTCCTCGCGGGCACCGCGGCCGCCCGTCGCACTGCACCGACGGTTGCTGCCATTGCGTTGGGCCTGGTGCTCACGCCGGTGCTGTTCGTCACCGTCGGCGATGGCCCGGTAGCCGGCACCGCCGTGCTGCTGCTCTGGGGGCTGGCCTATGGCGGGGTGTCGGTGGCGCTGATGACCTGGGTGATGCGGGCCGCGCCACACGCGGTTGAAATGGCGAGCGCGCTGTATGTCGGCGTGTTCAACGTGGGTATCGCGCTGGGCTCATGGAGCGGCGGCCAGCTGATGGACGGGCCGGGGCTGACCGCCATGCTGTGGTCGTCGGCGGGCTGTGCCGGCGCCGCGCTGGCCTTGGCCCTGGTGCTGACGGCACGCGGGTAACCGCCGCAGACAGGAACGACAAACGCCGGGTAATCCCGGCGTTTGCAGTACACCTCAGGCCTGCCCCTGGCGGGGCATCTTGGCTCAGGCCATGTCGACCAGGTTCGGGATCTGCACGTCGGTGGCCACGTCGGCGTCGTAATCCACGCCGTCCACGCCGAACCCGAACAGGCGCAGGAAGTCGGCCTTGTAGCCGGCCAGGTCGCTGATCTCGTACAGATTCTCGTTGGTCACCTGCGGCCACAGGGCCACCACTTCGCCCTGCACGTCCGGCGCCATTTCCTTGTAGTCCGCGCGCAGGCGGCCGGCGTCGTCGATCAGTTCCACCTGGCGGTCGCCGTCGGTGAGTTCATGGCGCAGGCGCTCGGTTGCGGTGCCGGTGGCCTTGCCGCCGTAGACGATGTCGTACAGCGTATCGAGCTGTTCGATGCAGCCTTCGTGCGTGCCCTTTGCCTTCATCACCTTGAACAGCAGCGACAGATACAGCGGCATGGTCGGGATGGCCGAGCTGGCCTGGGTGACCACGGCCTTGAGCACCGACACGCGCGCATCGCCCCCGATCGCCTGCAGCTTCCCGCGCAGGCCCAGCACCTTGTTGTCCAGGTCCTTCTTGGCCGCGCCGATCGAGCCGTTCCAGTAGATGGCCTGGGTGATCTCTTCGCCCACATAGGTGAAGGCGGTGGTGGTGGCGCCGTCGGCCAGCACGCCCGCCTCCAGCAGCGCGTCGATCCACATCTGCCAGTCTTCGCCGCCCATCACGGCAACCGTGCCGGCCACTTCTTCCGGGGTCGCCGGTTCAATGGTGGTCTGGGTGATCACTTCCTTGTCGGTGTCCAGGCCGCGCAGGGTGATCGGCGCGCCGATCGGCTTGAGGGTGGAGCTGATGATCTCGCCGGTCCTGGGATGCTTGCGGCGCGGCGCGGCCAGGCTGTACACCACCTGGTCGACCTGGCCCAGGTCCTGCTTGATCAGTTCGATGACCTTGGCCTTCACTTCATCGGAGAAGGCATCGCCGTTGACGCTCTTGGCGTACAGGCCGGCCTGATCGGCGTACTTGTGGAAGGCGGCGGTGTTGTACCAGCCGGCGGTGCCGGGCTTGGTTTCGGTGCCCGGGCGCTCGAAGAACACGCCCAGCGTGGCGGCATCGCTGCCGAAGGCGGCGGTGATGCGCGCGGCCAGGCCGTAACCGGTGGAGGCGCCCAGCACCAGCACCTTCTTGGGGCCGTTGGCGATCTTCGGCTTGGACTGGATGTACTCGATCTGCTGCTTGACGGCCGCATCGCAGCCGACGGGATGGGTGGTGACGCAGATGAAGCCGCGCACACGCGGTTTGATGACCATGGAAACCTCGTTTGGACTGGCGCAGGCCGGGCCTGCGCGATGAAAAGGGGCAGTGCGCGCCACCGTGGCGGCTGCGCGGAACGCATGGGATCGTAGTGTGCGGGGCGGTGTTTCACAACCGACGGGGGTGTATGGCGGGTTGCTTGCCCCGGTGTTGCGAGGGACGGGATGGGCATGGCGGGACACGCCGTAAACCCATCCTTGGGGGCTCGTGGTCCGCATCCATGCGGCCCAACGGTCCCGCCACGCCCATCCCGTCCCTCGCCCGACAGTGGGCTGCGCGCGGAGAGAAGAGCAGCCGGGCAGAGCCCGGCTCTACGTGCTGTTACGCCCCGTAGAGCCGGGCTCTGCCCGGCTGGGCTTTACCGCCGCGCAAAAGAAAAGGCGTGCAGGGCGCGGCTTTTCAGGTACTTCATGCAGCCGGTGGCTTACGGGCGACGCTCGAGCGCCTCGATGTCCTTGGCCTTGGGCAGCAGGTCCTGCTTGGTCACGCGCAGGGCGCCGATGGTCAGCATCGGCACGGCCACCAGGATCGAGGACAGCACCACGATCACCGCGCCCACCATGTGGGTTTCGGCCAGGCCTTCCATCGAGGTGCCGCCGTACATGTACAGCGCCAGCGCCGACAGGAAGAACATCACCGCGGTGATCACCGTACGCGACAGCGTCTGGTTGATCGACCGGTTCAGCACTTCCAGCGGCTCCACGCGCAGGCTGCGGAAGTTTTCGCGGACGCGGTCGAACACCACGATGATGTCGTTGATGGCAAAGCCCATCACCGACAGCAGGCCGGCCAGCACGGTGAGGTCGAACTCGCGGCCGGTGGCCGAGATGTAGGCCACCGTCACCAGCAGGTCGAACAGGGCCACGATGCTGGCGGTGATCGCGAACTTCCACTCGAAGCGGAACGCGATGTAGATCAGGAAGCCGACCAGCATGAACAGCGTGGCGTACAGCCCGTTCATCGCCAGGTCCTTGCCAACCTGCGGGCCAACGAACTCGTTGCGCTGGATGGTGGCCTGGTTGTCGCTCAGCGAGATGGCCTTGACCACCGCAGCGGCGGTGCGCTGGTCACTGGCCGAATTGCCGGTGCCCGGTGCGTGCTCGCCCTGCGGCGCCAGACGGATCAGCAGGTCGGTGTTGCCACCGAAGCTCTGCACCTGGGCCCCTTCGAAGCCGTTGGCTTCGAGCTTGGCGCGGACGTCTTCGACGTCCACCTTGCGCTCGAAGCGGGCCTCGATCAGGGTGCCGCCGGTGAAATCCAGCGCGTAGTTGAAGCCCTTGGTGGCGATCAGTGCGATCGAACCGATGAACAGCAGCAGGGTGACCACCATGGCGGCATGACGCCAGCGCATGAAGTCGATCTTGGTGTCGTTCGGGAGGATATGCAGCGGAAACAGTTTCATTGTGCGAGTCGTCCCGTCAGATGGCCACGTTCTGGAGCTTCTTGCGACGGCCGTAGATCAGCGTCGCCAGGGCGCGCGATACGGTGATCGCAGTGAACATCGAGGCGAAAATACCGATGATCATCGTCAACGCGAAGCCCTTCAGCGGACCGGTACCGAATGCGTACAGGGCCACGCCGACGATCAGGCCGGTCAGGTTGGCGTCGAGGATGGTGCCGCTGGCACGGTCGTAACCGGTCACGATCGCGGTCTTGCCCGGCATGCCGGCCCGCAGCTCTTCACGGATACGCTCGTTGATCAGCACGTTGGCGTCGACCGACAGGCCCACCGACAACGCCAGGCCGGCGAAGCCCGGCAGGGTCATGGTGGCACCGAACATCGACATCACCGCCACCACGATCAGCAGGTTGAACAGCATGGCCAGCGAGGTGATCACGCCGAACATGCGGTAGTACACGCTGAAGAACACCAGGGTGAACAGGAACGCGTAGACCACGGCGGTAATACCGTTCTGCACGTTCTCGGCACCCAGGCTCGGGCCGACCACGCGCTCTTCCACGAAGTCCATCGGCGCGGCGAGCGAGCCGGACTTCAGCAGCTTGGCCAGGTCCTCGGCTTCCTTCTTCTCCAGACCGGTGGTCTGGAAGTTCTTGCCGAACACGCCGTTGATGTTGGCCACCGAGATGACTTCTTCCTTGACCCGGAAGCTGCGCACTTCCTTGCCATCGACCATGGTCACGGTCGGGATGCGCTCGGTGTAGACCACCGCCATCGGCTTGTTCACGTTGGCGCTGGTGAAGTCGAACATGCGCTGGCCGCCGACGTTGTTCAACGTCACGCTGACCGCGGCCGAGCCGTTCTGGTCGGTGGTGGCCTGCGCGGCGACCATCTGGTCACCGGTGACGATCACGCGCTTGTTGAGCAGCACCGGGCCGCCGTTGTCACGGCGCTGGTAGACCTTGGCTTCCGGCGGGATGCGGCCACTGGTGATGGCGTCCTGCGCGTTGCCGTCGACCACGGCGCGGTATTCCAGCGTCGCGGTGGCACCGATCATGCGCTTGGCTTCGGCGGTGTCCTGCACGCCCGGCAGCTGCACGACCACGCGGTCGGCACCCTGGCGCTGGATGATCGGCTCGGCCACACCCAGCTGGTTGACGCGATTACGCAGCGTATTGATGTTCTGCTCGATCGCACCGTTGGCGATCTGGCTCAGCTCGGTTTCCGGCACGGTGATGGCGATGCGGTTGCCGGTGACGTTGTAGCCCAGGGTGGGCTGCGCCTTGGCCATCACATCACGCGCCTTGGTGACCGCTTCTTCGCCGGCCGACGGGCTGATGGTGGCCACGATGCTGTTGTCCGGGCGACGCTCCACCGACTGGTAGGCCACGCGGGCATCACGCAGGCTGGTCCGCACGTCTTCGGCGTAGGCATCCAGGCGCTTGTCCAGCGCGGCCTTCTGGTCGACCTGCAGCACGAAGTGCACACCGCCCTGCAGATCCAGGCCCAGCACCATCGGGCGACCGCCCAGCTTGGCCAGCCACTCGGGCACGGTCGAGGCCAGGTTCAGGGCCACCACGTAGTTCTCACCCACGCTGTCGCGCAGCATGTCGCTGGCGGCGGCCTGCGCCTGCAGGTCCGGCAGGCGGACGATCAGGCTGTCGCCTTCCTTTTCCGCGCCGATGGTGGCGATACCGGCCTTCTTGAGGTCGGCCAGCACCTGGTCACGCAGCGCGTCGTCGATCTGGCCGCCACGGTTGGCGGTGATCTGGACGGCCGGGTCCTTCTGATAGACGTTGGGCAGCGCATACAGGGTACTGAGCGCCAGCACGATCAGGATGAGGAAATACTTCCAGCGTGGAAATTCGAGCATTGCTTGGGTCCCGCGCGGCGCCCATCCCGGCGCCGCGGTTGTGCTTCGGAAAGGAGTGGCTTAGTTGGCCGACTTCAGCGTGCCGGTGGGCAGCACGTTGCCGACGGCGCCCTTCTGTACGCGGATGCGCACGTTGTCGGCCACTTCCAGGGTGATGAAGTTGTCGCCGATGTCGGTGACCGTGCCGGCGATGCCGCCGTTGGTCAGCACTTCGTCGCCGCGCTTGATCTTCTCCAGCATCGCCTTGTGTTCCTTCTGGCGCTTCATCTGCGGGCGGATCATCAGGAAGTACATGATCGCGATCAGGATGATCGGGAACAGCAGCGTGGTCAGACCCATGCCGCCCTGCGGCTGGCCGCCGGCAGCTTGGGCGTGGGCGGCGGGAATCAGGAAAGCGATCAGGTTCATCTTGTGTCCTTGGGTTGGGAGGCGCCCCGCCCAGGTGGGCCGGGGAGTCGCCGCGAAACGGGGGTCAGCCACGAAGTATGCCATGGCCCCGGGAGTTCGTCCTTGGGCCGTTTGGCAGGGTTTGCGCGCCGATTTGAACTGCGCCGGGCCCTTACAGCGCCGGCGTGGCCATGCCACGGGCCGCGTAGAAGGACTCACGGAAGGCGGCAAAGGTTCCCGCCTCGATAGCCGCGCGCATCTCGGCCATCAGTTTCTCGTAGTAATACAGGTTGTGGATGGTGCCCAGCATCGGGGCCAGCATTTCGTTGCAGCGGTCGAGGTGGCGCAGATAGGAACGCGTATAGCCACTGGTGCAGGCGTGGCAGCCGCAGCCCGGCTCGATGGTGTCCATGTCGCGCTGGTAGCGCGCGTTGCGGATGCGGATGGTGCCGGCCGAGGTGAAATAGTGGCCGTTGCGGGCATTGCGGGTGGGCATCACACAATCGAACATGTCCACGCCACGTGCGACGCCTTCGACCAGATCCTCCGGGCGGCCCACCCCCATCAGGTAGCGCGGGCGGTCGGCCGGCAGGATCGGGTGCATATGGTCGAGCATGGCATTGCGTTCGTGCTCGGGCTCGCCCACGGCCAGACCGCCGATGGCGTAGCCGTCGAAGCCGATCTTCTGCAGGCCCTCGGCCGAGCGGCTGCGCAGGTCGTGGTGGACCCCGCCCTGGACGATGCCGAACAGCGCCGCGTCGTTGCCCAGTTCGTCATGCGCGTTGCGGCTGCGCTGGGCCCAGCGCAGGCTGAGCTCCATCGAGGTGCGCGCCACCGGCTCGGTGGCCGGGTACGGGGTGCACTCGTCGAAGATCATCACCACGTCCGAGTCGAGCACCTTCTGGATGCGCATGCTCTCTTCCGGCCCGAGGAAGACGCGTGCGCCGTCGTTCGGCGAGGAGAAGGTGACGCCCTGTTCGGTGATCTTGCGGCGATGGGCCAGCGAGAACACCTGGAAACCGCCCGAGTCGGTCAGGATCGGGCCATCCCAGCGCGCGAAACCGTGCAGGCCGCCGTGGTCGGCGATGACGTCCAGGCCCGGCCGCAGGTACAGGTGGAAGGTGTTGCCCAGGATGATTTCCGCGCCCAGCGCCCGGATCTGCTCCGGCAGGATGCCCTTGACCGAGCCATAGGTGCCCACCGGCATGAAGGCCGGGGTTTCCACGGTGCCACGGGGGAAGGTCAGGCGGCCCCGGCGGGCACGGCCGTCGGTGGTCTGGAGTTGGAACTGGAGTCGGGACATGGAGCGGGATTCGGGCAAATAATTGCCGATTATCGCCGAAAAGCGGCCGACATGGCCGGTGGGAACCCGACGAGGACGGATCGACCCGCCAACCGTACCGGCCAACGGCCGGTACCTACCCGTCCTGCCTGGACCCGGCCGTTGGTCGGTCGCGCGCCCACGCACGCGCACCTGGCCGTTGGTGGGTCGCGCGCCCACCGACCTGCAGCCGACCGTTGGTCGGCTGCAGGTCGGTCGGCTGCCCTCAGCTCACGCCTGCGGGAACAACAACATCGCGTCGCCATAGCTGAAGAAGCGGTACTTCTCGGCGATGGCGGCCCGGTAGGCCTCGAACACCCGCTCCTGCCCGGCAAACGCCGAGATCATCATCAACAACGTGCTTTCAGGCAGATGGAAGTTGGTCACCATCGCGTCCACGCTGCGGATCCGGTAACCCGGGGTGATGAAAATCTGGGTCTCGCCGGCATACGGCAGCAGTTCGCCGTCGCGCATCGCGCTTTCCAGCGCGCGCACCACCGTGGTGCCCACCCCGATCACCCGCCCACCGGCAGCGCGTGTGCGGCGCACCTGCTGGACCAGCTCGGCGCCCACGTTCAACCATTCGCGGTGCATCACATGGTCGGTCAGGTCATCCACCCGCACCGGCTGGAAGGTGCCGGCGCCCACGTGCAGGGTCACATGGCCGAAGTCGACCCCCTTGTCCTTCAAGGCCGCCAGCAGCGCTTCGTCGAAATGCAGGCCGGCAGTCGGCGCGGCCACCGCGCCAACTTCACGGGCGAACACGGTCTGGTAGCGCTCGCGGTCGTCCAGCCCCGGCTCACGCTGGATGTACGGCGGCAACGGCAACCGGCCGGCATGCAGCAGCCACTGCTCCAGCGCCTCGGGCACGTGGAACTGCAGCACATAGAACTCGCCGTCGCGCCCCAGCACTTCGGCCTCACCGCCCGCGTCCAGCGCGATCCGGCTGCCGGGCTTGGGCGACTTGCTGGCGCCCACCTGGGCACGGGCCTGCTGCGCGCCGAGCAGGCGCTCGATCAGGATCTCGACGCGGCCACCACTGGCCTTCTGCCCGAACAGGCGCGCCGGGATCACCCGGGTGTCGTTGAACACCAGCAGGTCGCCCGCGTTGAGCAGGTCCGGCAGGTCGCGCACATGGCAGTGGTCGAAGGCGGCCGGCGCCTGCGGTACCAGCATCAGGCGGCTGGCGGAGCGTTCGGCCAGGGGCGCCTGGGCAATCAGCTCGGGCGGCAGTTCGTAGTTGAAATCGGACTTCTTCAAGGCAGCGCACGGCAACGTGTAGGCAATGCCGGCCATTGTACGACTGGCCCTCGGTGGCAACGCAGCTTTACCGAACGTCGCGCAAAATGCTGCTATGCAACAGTTTTTGACGGGGTTATCGCGCGAAAAACCGCGTGATAGCATCGGGCTGGAAGTCAGATGCACGAGCAGGAATACCCCGAGCGCGCGCGAATAGACGCGCGTTTTGCGTTTTGCGCCGTGCCGCCAATTGTTTCAGGAGATCTGCAATGAGCTTCATCGAACGCCTCGCCCCCCTTCGCGCCCAGCCCGGCACCCGTCTCACCGCCGGCCTGGATGACGCCACGCTGGAACGCCTGGCCGCTGGCCACCCGCACCTGGTTGCCGCGATCGACGCTGCCGCCGCCGAATTCGAGCGCGTGCGCGCCGACCTGGGCGCGCTGCTGGCCGCCGACGAACGCGCCCAGATCGATGCGATGCAGGACGGTTTCGTCAACTTCTATGCCGACGATGCGGTGACCCCGTATGTCGCCCTCGCCGCCCGCGGTTCCTGGGTGGTCACCCTGAAGGGGGCGGTGCTGTATGACGCCGGCGGCTACGGGATGCTCGGTTTCGGACATACCCCCGAGGCGGTGATGGAGGCGATGGCCGCCCCGCAGGTGGTGGCCAACGTGATGACCCCCAGCCTGTCCCAGCAGCGCTTCATCCAGGCCCTGCGCAAGGAAATCGGCCACCGTCGCGGCGGTTGCCCGTTCAGCCACTTCATGTGCCTGAACTCGGGCTCGGAGGCGGTCGGCCTGGCCGCGCGCATCGCCGACGTCAACGCCAAGCTGCAGACCGACCCGGGCGCCCGCCATGCCGGCGCGAAGATCAAGCGGGTGGTGATCAAGGGCAGCTTCCACGGCCGCACTGACCGCCCCGGCCTCTACTCCGATTCCAGCCGCAAGACCTACACCCAGCACCTGGCCAGCTACCGCGGCGAAGACAGCGTCATTGCGCTGGCGCCGTACGACGAGGAAGCGCTCAAGCGCGTATTCGCCGAAGCCGAACAGAACCACTGGTTCATCGAGGCGGTGTTCCTGGAGCCGGTGATGGGCGAAGGCGACCCGGGCCGCTCGGTGCCGCCGTCGTTCTACGCGCTGGCCCGCGAGCTGACCCGCCAGCACGGCAGCCTGCTGCTGATCGACTCGATCCAGGCCGGCCTGCGTGCGCATGGCGTGCTGTCGCTGGTGGACTACCCCGGGTTCGAGGGCCTGGACGCGCCGGACATGGAGACCTACTCCAAGGCGCTGAACGCGGCGCAGTTCCCGCTGTCGGTCCTGGCCGTCACCGAACATGCCGCGCAGCTGTACCGCAAGGGCATTTACGGCAACACCATGACCTCCAACCCGCGGGCGCTGGACGTGGCCTGCGCCACCCTGTCGCTGCTGACCCCGCAGGTGCGCGAGAACATCCGCGTGCGGGGTGAGGAGGCGGTGCGCAAGCTGGAACAGCTCAAGGCCGACCTCGGCGGGCTGATCACCAAGGTGCAGGGCACCGGCCTGCTGTTCTCGTGCGAGCTGGCCCCGCAGTTCAAGTGCTACGGCGCCGGTTCCACCGAGGAATGGCTGCGCAACCACGGCATCAACGTCATCCACGGCGGCGAGAACTCGCTGCGCTTCACCCCGCATTTCGGCATGGACAGCGAAGAGCTGGACCTGCTGGTGGGTCTGGTGGGCCGGGCGTTGAAGGAAGGCCCGCGCCGGGAGCAGTCGCAGGCGGCGTGAGGCCCGTGGCCGTGCGGGTGTGAACCCGCATGGCCGGTTCCGCGAGATGGCGGCCGACCAACGGTCGGCTCTACCGGCGATGGGCCGATTGGCCTCCGCGCCGGGAACGCGCGATAATCCCCTCCCGCATTCGCGGAACGAACCCCGTCACGAGGCCGGAACATCGGTCATCGGCGGGGCTTTTTCGTTTCCGCCGCACCCGTTCCGAACACAGGAAGATCCAATGAAGTCGATTTGCGTTTACTGTGGCTCCAACCCCGGCAGCAAGCCGATCTACACCGAGCGCGCCATAGCGCTGGGCGACCGCATCGCCCGCGACGGCCTGCGCCTGGTCTATGGCGGCGGCAACGTCGGCCTGATGGGCACCGTAGCCAACGCCGTGCTGGCCGGCGGCGGCGAAGTGACCGGCGTGATCCCGCAGCAACTGGCCGACTGGGAAGTGGCCCACCGAGGCCTGACCGAGCTGGAGATCGTCGGCTCGATGCACGAGCGCAAGTCGCGCATGTTCGAGCTGTCCGACGCGTTCGTAGCCCTGCCCGGTGGATTCGGCACCATGGAAGAGATCTTCGAGATGCTCACCTGGCGCCAGCTCGGCATCGGCAACAAGCCGTGCGCGTTCCTGGACGTCGACGGTTTCTACGCACCGCTGATCGGCATGATCGACCGCATGGTCGAAGAGCGCTTCCTGCACCCGGAACAGCGTGCGGACCTGTGGTACGGCGCGGACATCGACGCCATGCTGGACTGGATGCGCGCGTATGAGCCGGCGCAGGCGTCCAAGTGGATCGATGAAAAGCGTCGCGCCGCGTTGGTGTGATCGGTTGATCCAGTGATGTGGGGTGCCGGCCAGCGGCCGGCACTACCGGGCTTCGAAGGTTTCCATGGGCGCGGGGCGACCGAGCAGGTAGCCCTGGCCGTAGTCGCAGCCCAGCTGCAGCAGGGTCTGGCGCTGGGCATCGTTTTCGATGCCCTCGCCCACCGTCTCGATGCCCAGCGTGCGGGCCAGCGACAGCACGCCCTGCACCAGCGCGTAGGTGCTCTGCATGTCCTGGCCGTGCAGGCCGGCGATGAAACTCTGGTCGATCTTCAACGTCGAAATCGGGAACCGGTGCAGGTAGGACAGCGCCGAGAAGCCCGTACCGAAATCATCCAGCTGCACCAGCACGCCGCGCTCACGCAGCGCCTGCAGGATGCGCAGCGTGCGCGGGCCGTCGTCGAGCAGCGCCACTTCGGTAATCTCCAGGCGCAGCCGGTGTGGGTCGGCCCCAGCCGCCTCGATCAGCCCGAACAGGCGGGCGCTGAAATCGGCCGAACGGAAATGCCGCGGCGACACGTTCACCGACAGATAGCCCTCGCCCCCCCTCGCGAGCTGCCCGATCACATCTTCGTACAGCAGCCAGTCCACCTGCTCGATCAGACCGCTTTCCTCGCCAAGGTCGAGGAACGCACTCGGCAGCAGCAGCCCACGGCGTTCGTGGCGCCAGCGCAGCAGGGCTTCGTAGCCCACCACCGCGCCGTCGGACAACCGCACGATCGGCTGGTAATACGGCAGGAAGTCGCGGTTGATGATCGCCCGGCGCAGATCCGCTTCCAGATCCAGGCTGCGCAGGGCTTCTTCGCGCATGGCCTCGTCGAACACCGCACAGCGGTCCTTGCCCTGGGCCTTGGCCCGGTACATCGCCGCGTCGGCATCACGAACCAGTTCCTCGCCATTGCGGTAGCGCGGGTTCCACATCGCGATGCCCAGGCTGCCGGACGGAAACAGTTCACGCCCCTTCACCCACATCGACTCTTCCAGCGCTACCAGCATCCGCTGCGCGAATTCGCGCGCCGAATCCAGGCCGTGGTCGCACTGCAGCACGATGGCGAACTCATCGCCGCCCAACCGCGCCACCACGTCGCCGGGGCCGATCATCGACACGATCCGCTTGGCCACCTCGACCAGCATCTGGTCACCGGCCGCATGGCCGATGCTGTCGTTGACCAGCTTGAAGCGGTCCAGGTCCAGGAACAGCACCGCAAAGCGCGGCCCGTCCGGCACCCGCGCGCGCGCGATGGCATCTTCCAGCCGGTCCAGCAGATGCAGCCTGTTGGGCAACCCGGTCAGCGCGTCGTGCATGGCCTGGTGGGTCAGGCGCTGCTCGGCGCGCAGGCGCTCGCCGATCTGTCCGAGCAGCTTGTCGTTCACCTCGGCCAACTCGCGGGTGCGCTCGTCCACGCGCTTTTCCAGCTCGGCGTGCGCGTTGCGCAGGCGCTCCTGGTCACGCTGGCGGGCCAGGCCGTTGCCGATGTTCTGCGCCACGAAGGTGAGCAGGCGTTGGTCGTGCGCGGTGAAGCTCACCTCCGGCGAGTAGCTCTGCACCACGATCACCCCGACCACGTCGTCGTCGCTCAGCAGCGGCACGCCCAGCCAGCAATGCGAGCGCGCACCGAACTCGCGTACCCGCCCGGCGTCACGCAGGGCGTCGATGTGCTCGCGCGAGGCCAGTAGCGGCTGCCGGTTGCGCACGATGAACTCGGTCAGGCCCTGGCTGAACGGACGCGGCGCGCGCGACGCGTTGTACTCATCCACCGAGTACACGAAATCCAGCCCGTCACCGCCTTCGTTGACCAGCGCGATGTAGAAATTGCGTGCATCCAGCAGCGTGCCCACCACGCCATGCACCTGCACGTAGAACTGCGCCAGGCTCTCGGCGCTCATCGCCATTTCAGCGATGTTGAACAACGCCAGCTGCAGCTTCTCGGCGCGGCGGCGCTCTACTACCTCGTCCTGCAGGCTGCGGTTGGCGCGCTGCAGTTCCAGCGTGCGTCGCTCCACCTGGCGTTCCAGCTGCACCTGGGCCTGGCGGCGGTCCATCGCGGTGAGGATGTGCTGGGCCACGTAGCCCAGCAGGGTGCGATCGGCCTCGTTGTAGCGCACCCGCTGCTCGTAGCTCTGCACCACGATGGCCCCGCACACGCGGCCCTCGCGCAGCATCGGAACGCCCAACCAGTCCAGGCTTTCCGGCCCGCGGCTGGGGTCGTATTCGTCGTTCATCGCCGCCAGCAGCTCGTTGGACGGCCCGCTCAGCGGCTGCCCGTGGCGCAGCAGCGCGAACGTCAGGCTGCGCGGCATTTCGTGTTCTTCGTAGCTGCGGTCGGGATCGGCCACGAAGCTGTCGCGCTGGTCGGCGAAGTACAGGAAGCGCACCCGTCGGCGCACGTCGTCGTACTCGACGATGTAGCAGTTCTGCGCGTACATCAGCGAATTGAGCACGCGGTGGAAGTGGCGCAGCATGTCGGCCATTTCCAGGTCCGCGCCGGCCAGGTCGGCAATCTCGTACAGCGCCTGCTGCAGCCGTTTGGACGTTTCAAGCGAGCGGATCTGTGCCCGCTGCCGGGCCAGGGCTACCGCGTCCTGCAACGCCCGCCGGGCGATGTCCCACCAGGCCTGGTCGGGCACGCCACCGTCGGCGGTCAGCGCCTGCACGGCCAGTTCGCTGCCGTGGTCCTGCCAGCGACGCAGCGCGGCCTCGGCCCCGGTGGCACCGCCCAGCAGGGCCTCCAGCAGCGCGGCGGGGTCCTGCGCGGGGACAGGATCGGCCTGGCAGCCTTCCCCCAGGCCTGGATCGGACCAGGCCAGCGCCACCTGCGCATCGCCGGGCAACAGCGCGCCCAACGCCTGCGCGAGCGCAGCGGAAACCACGGCGTCATGATCGGAATGCCGCACGGATGTCGCTATCTGGCTGGACACGATGCTGATCTCTTCTGGCGCCGGATGCCCGGCACCTCCCCTGTGCCCTGAGCATAACGCGGCGGGCGGGGGGCAATGGAAGCCCACAACCCCGTTCAGCGCCTTCGGACGTTGAACAGGTCATGTCCCCCGTGCCCGCGCCCCTGTTGTCGCCTGCCATCGCCGCCACGCCCAGCTATGCGGAATCCCGCCCAGCGCTTACCCTGTGCGCCGTGGATGCCGCTGCCCTGCCAACCGACGAATCGCTGATGCTGGCCTGGGCCGGCGGGGAGCTGCGCGCGTTTGAAACCCTGTATGCGCGTCACCGCAGCCGCCTGTACAGCTTCCTGCTGCGCCAGCTGCGCGACGCGGCGCTGGCCGACGAGATGTTCCAGGACGTCTGGCAGCGGGTGATCGCCGCGCGCGCCGGCTGGCAGCCCGATGCCGCCTTCACCACGTGGCTGTTCCGGATCGCCCACAATCGGCTCAACGATCACTGGCGCGCCGCGCGTCACCGTCCGCCAGCGCCCGGCGACGCCGACGAGCGGGTGGCACGGATGAGCGACACGCGCACCCCCGAAAGCCAGCTGTCCGAGTTTGAAGAGCGGCGGCGCCTGCAGCTGGCGATGGAACAGCTGCCGGATGAACAGCGTGAGGTACTGCAGTTGCGGCTGGAGCAGGAACTGAGCCTGGAAGAGATCGCACAGATCACCGGGGTTGGCCGCGAGACGGTCAAGTCGCGGCTGCGCTATGCGATGGACAAACTGCGCGCGGGGCTGTCGGAATGAACCGCTCCGATCCGCTGACCCCCGAAGAACGCACGCTGGCCCGCCTGCTCGGCCGTGCCGCGCCCAGCGCACCGTCGGCCGCGCTGGACGAGGCGGTGCTGGCGGCCGCACGGGCGGCCGTGCAGCCTGCACCGGTGGCCACGGCGGTCCCTGCAGGCGACCCGGACGTTGCATCGCCACCGCCCAAGGCTGCCGCCCCCATCACGCGCCGGCCGCGGTCGCGGCTACCCGCCGCACTGGGCCTGGCTGCGTCGGTGGTGTTTGCGGTGGGCATCGCCTGGCAGCTCAAACCCGACGCCCCGACCGCACCCGCGCTGGCCGAGGTCGCTCCCGCACCGGCCGGCGATGCTGCACCGGCACCGGCCGTTGAGGATGCCGCAGCGGCGATGGCCGCCGCCGAGGTGGCCGATGCGCCCGCTGCGCCGGTGGCCCAGCCCCAAGGCAGGCAACGGTCCATGGCCGCCGCGCCACCCCCGCCCGCCCAGGACGTGCAACGGCAGGTGGCGGCGCAACCTGCGCCGTTGGCCGTGACCCCGCCCATGCCGCCGGCCCCGCCGGCGCCTGCGTCGGCCCCGATGCCTGCCGCGGCTGCCCCGCGTGCAGACGCGTACGTGACGGACAGCGCAGAGGCGCGCCCCAACGACACCGTCACCGTGACCGGCGCGCGGGCGCGCGACGAGGCGCTCACCGCCGCACCGGCACCGATGGCCAACGAAGCGGCGCGCACGATGAAAGGCGCCCCCGGAGTGATGCGGCGCGCGGCATCGCCGGCCATGGGCGGCGCGTTGTCGGCCAGCGCCGTCGATGCCGCCGTTGCAGCCGATGCCCTGCTGCCGCGCAAGCAGTGGCTCAAACGCATCCGCGAGCGTCGCGATGCCGGCGACCGCGATACCGCTCGGGCCAGCCTGGAGCGTTACCTGCAGCAGTACCCGGAAGCGCGCGTGCCGCGCGACGTACGTCAGCTGCTGGACAACTGAGGGCACGTGACGACCAACGGTCGTCACCTACAATGGTGGGAATGCTCGATACGCTCGCCACCGTCGTCAGCCACAGCCTGGAGATCAAGCACAGTCGCTTCATCGCGCATGCGGCGCCGATCGATACGGCGGCGGCCGCGCTGGCGTTCCTGCAGCAGGTGGCGATCCCCGATGCCACCCACAACTGCTGGGCCTACCGGCACGGCAGCGACTACCGCTCCAGTGATGATGGCGAGCCCGCCGGCACCGCTGGCCGGCCGATCCTGGCCGCCATCGACGGCCAGGGCTTCGACCGGGTGATGGTGGTGGTGATCCGCTGGTACGGCGGCATCAAGCTGGGCGCTGGCGGCCTGGTCCGGGCCTATGGCGGCACGGCCGCCGAATGCCTGCGCACCGCGCCCCGCGTGCCGCTGGTGGCGCTGACGCAGTTGCACCTGCAGGCCGCGTTCGAGGACCTGGGCGCGTTGCATGCCGCGCTGGCCAGCCACGCCGCCGAAAAACGCGATGAATCCTTTACGCCGTCCGGAGTGGAAATGCGGGTTGAATTGCCGGCCGACCAGGCCGAGCCGTTGAAAAACCGCCTCCGCGACGCCACCCGTGATCGTATCCGCATCCAACGATGCACCGAACCAGGCCCGCTTGATGACTGAGACCACCCCCGCCCCGCCCCCCGCGCTGCGCCGCCTGGGCAGTCTGGGCACGCTGTGGCCGTTCGTACGTCGCCATTCGGGGCTGTTCACTGCCTGGCTGATCGCCCTGGCGATCTCGTCGGCGGCCACGCTGAGCCTGCCGCCGGCGGTCAAGGTGATGATCGACCATGGCTTCAACAACAACGGCCAGATCAATCGCGCGTTCGGCCTGCTGTTCCTGGTCGCGGTGGTGATGGGGCTGGCCACCGCGGCGCGCTTCTTCTTCGTGTCGTTGCTGGGCGAAAAGGTCGTGGCCGATCTGCGCAGCCAGCTCTACACCCACCTGATCACCCTCGGCGCCGGTTTCCACGACCGCAGCCGCAGTGGCGAACTGGTGTCCCGGCTCACCGCCGACAGCGAGTTGCTGCGCAGCGTGATCGGTTCGACCATGTCGGTGGCCCTGCGCAGCAGCATCACCGTGATCGGCAGCCTGGTGATGTTGTTTGTAACCAGCCCGCGGCTGGCCGTGTGGTCGCTGCTGGGCATCCCGCTGGCCGTGCTGCCGGTGATCATCGGTGCGCGACGCCTGCGCAACATCTCCCGTGCCAGCCAGGACCGTGTCGCCGACGCCAACAGCCTGGCCGCCGAAACCCTGGGCGCGGTGCGTACCGTGCAGGCGCATGCACGCGAACCCTATGAACGCGGCCGCTTCAACGTTGCGCTGGCCGAATCGATCAAGGCAGCGCGTCGGCGCATCGGCGCGCAGTCGATCGTCACCGCCACCGCCATCGTGCTGGTGTTCGGCGCCATCGTCGGGGTGCTGTGGCTGGGCGCGCACGATGTCAGCGACGGCCGCATGACGGCCGGCACGCTCGGCCAGTTCGTGCTGTACGCCATGATCGGCGGTGGTTCGGTCGGTGCGCTGGCAGAGGTCTGGAATGAACTGCAACGCGCGTCCGGCGGCATGGGACGGATCGCAGAACTGCTGCAGGAAGACATCGAGATCACCGCGCCGGCCAACCCGGTGGCAATGCCGCTGCCGCTGCGGGGCGAGATCCGCTTCGACAACGTGGTGTTCCACTACCCGCAGCGCCCGGACACCGCGGCACTGGAAGGGTTCGACCTGCATGTACGGCCCGGCGAGACCGTGGCCCTGGTCGGTCCGTCCGGCGCCGGCAAGAGCACGGTGCTGTCGATGCTGCTGCGCTTCCACGACCCGGCCACCGGCAGCATCCTGGTCGACGGCGTGGATGTGCGCCAGGTCGACCCGGCCCACCTGCGCGCGCAGATGGCGCTGGTGCCCCAGCAACCCACGCTGTTTGCCGCCACCGCGCTGGACAACATCCGCTACGGCCGCCTGGACGCCAGCGATGAGGAAGTGCAGCGCGCCGCCGAGGCCGCCGAAGCCGACGAGTTCCTGCAGGCCCTGCCCGACGGCTACCTGAGCGAACTGGGCGAGCGCGGTGCGCGCCTGTCCGGTGGCCAGCAGCAGCGCATCGCGATCGCACGGGCGCTGCTGAAGGATGCGCCGATCCTGCTCCTCGACGAGGCCACCAGCGCGCTCGACGCGCAGAGCGAGCGCGCGGTGCAGCAGGCGCTGGAACGCTTGATGGCGGGGCGAACCACGCTGGTGATCGCCCATCGCCTGGCCACGGTTCTCAAGGCCGACCGCATCGTGGTGATGGACCACGGCCGCATCATCGCCCAGGGTACCCACGAACAGCTGCTGGCCGAAGGCGGGCTGTACGCGGAGCTGGCACGCTTGCAGTTCATCGATTGATGACGCACCGCTAATGCTGCCGGTTGCATGGTGCGCAGGTCACAGGTCCATGCCACTGCAGGAGGTGCTTCATGTCGTTTCGACAGTTTCCCGCGACCGACGCCACGGGCGAAAGTTACGTCATCATCGAATTCAAGCAGGACCCGGCGCCCGCCGACGCGTCGGCTGCGCCAGCGGACGCGAACGTGCGTTACGAGCTGGCCGATGGCCGCCACCTGGTCCGCGATGGCCGTCAGTTCCGCACCGCTGGCGGTGAGTTGACCCTGACCACCTGAGCGCGCGACGCGGCCGATCGGCACGACCGAAAAAAGTTTGCGACAGGCTGGTCATTTTATGACCAGCCATCTTGACAGCCTTTGCCCGCAACGGCTGCACGCGGTTATCCACATGTTTGTGCGCAACTCATCCACACCCCCTGTGGATGAATGCGGCGTTGCAGCACGTCAGCGCGGCAGAACCCGGCCGATCCCTGTGGCATCGATTTCCACCGCGGCGCGCTGCAGCGCCCGCACATCGCTGCCGGCCACGAAGCCGACACGGAAATGCACTTCCCCACTCGGCGTGCGCGAGGAGTGGATGGAGGCCAGGCTCACCGCATGCCGCTCGAAGACGTGCAGCAGTTCGCGCAGCGAACCGGGCCGGTCTTCGGGCAAGTGCACGCTGATCGCGTTGCGCTCGGTCAGGTCGGCCAGCAGATAGCCCACCCGTTCGAAGGTGTAGTTGCCTTCGGCCAATACCGTCTCGCCCTGGCTGTCACGGTTGTCCAGCAGCAGCTGCTGGCGGAACGCCGCCCGCGCGGCATCATCGCCCTGCCCGACCTGCGCGCGCAGCTGCTGCAGCTGGGCCAGCAGCCGGTCCAGCATGGGCGCCACATGCGGGTTGCCGAACTGTATGTCCTCATAGATCGCCGGGTTCAGCGACAGGATCCGCGCGATGATCGCCGTGTCCAGTTCGAAGGATGCCGACCGGTACCGCATCAACGCGGGCAGCGCGCCCAGCAGCGGCGCGTACTCGCGCAGCACGCCGGCCTGGGCCAGGTGGGTGGCATGTACCATCGCCTGCACCAGCGCCATTACCTGGTCGTGGTGCTCGGGCGTGGCGCGTACGCATTCGGCTTCAAGGGCGTCGCAGAGCTGCTGTACCCACGGCTGCCAGCGTGCCAGGCGCGCCTCGCAGACCACCATCACCCGGCCTTTCAGCGTAGGCGCCTTGGGCGGTGCGGTCATCGGATGCAGGCCCACCACCTCGGCCTGGGAGGCCAGCATCGCCTCTACCGGCGCGCTTTTCACCGAGGTCACGTCCAGCCACAGACGGCCGGCTTCGCGTCCGGCCGACCGCGCGACGTAGTCGGCGATCAGCGCCGGGGTGTGCCGGATCGGCGCGGAGAAGACCAGCACATCGGCCTGCTCCAGCAGCTGGTCGGGCGTGTGCGACTGCGGGTCGGCGGGATCGTGGCCGATCACCTCTACGCCCATGCGCTGCTGCAGGAACCTCCGCAGCCAACGGCCATACGCGCCGGCACTGCCGACGATGCCCACTACCCGTGCGCTCACGCGATGCGCTCGGGTACGAAGCGCTGCGGCAGTGCCAGTGCGGCCGGTGCGGCGGCCAGCACGTCGAACTCCTCGTGGCCATTGGCCAGCGTGGTTTCCAGCGCGACGTGCACGCCGGCGATGGCACGGGAAATCGCCTGTTCGAAGGATTCGCCGCGCAGCAGGAACGCCACCAGCAGCGACATCAGCACGTCACCGGTGCCGGCTACGTCCACCGGCAGGTGCGGCGAGGACCAGCGCCAGATCGCATCGCGGCTGACCGCCAGCGTGACGAGCTGGCCGGGCTCACCGCCCACGCTGTGCGCAAGCACCCACTGTGGGCCACGCGCCAGCAGGGCCTGCGCGGCGGCGATGGCATCGTCTTCGGCCAGGCTGGGCATGCCGGTCAGGCGGCCCAGCTCGAACGCATTGGGGGTCACCAGCCACGCATGCGGGAGCAGCCGCTCGGCGAAGATGGTTTCCAGCCCGGGTTCAACATAGGGGCCGGTGTGGGTGTCGCCGATCACCGGGTCAAGGCAGTAGCGCAGCTGCGGCGCGGTGGGCAGCACCTGGTCGAGCCAGTCGGCGAACGCCGCGCCATTGCCGACGCTGCCGAAGTAGCCGGACACCAGCATGCGGGCGCGCTGCGGCAGGCCGCGTTCGCTGGCCCCCAGCAGCAGCTCGGCAAACCAGTCGGCCGGCAGCACGCGACCGCGCGTGGTCGGATAGAACGGCGCATTGCTGAGCAGCGTGGTGGGCACTTCGGCCACCCGCACGCCCAGCGCGCGCAGCGGCGGCACCGCCGCGCTGTTGCCGGCATAGCCGTACACCAGCTGCGACTGCACCGAGATGACGTCGACCGGCGACGGACCGTCCGGGCGCTGGCGGCGTCCATGGACCAGATGGCTTTCGAGGGATTCGTTCATGCCGCCATTTTACGCCCGCCGCCCCCCGGGTAGCGCCACCCCATGGGTGGCTCTACCCCGGTCTGCGCACACAAAAAGGTCCGCTGTTGCCAGCGGGCCTTCGCTACATCGCAGCAACCGGTCTCGCTTACGAGGTCATCCGGTCCCAGAAGCCCTTAACGCCGTCGATGAACGTCGCCGACTTCGGCGAGTGCTTGCGCGCTTCTTCGCCGGTGAAGGTGGTTTCAAACTGTTCCAGCAGCTTGCGCTGCTCGGTGGTCAGGTTGACCGGCGTTTCCACCACCACCCGGCAGTAGAGATCGCCTTCGCTGCGGCTGCGCACTGAACGCACACCCTTGCCACGCAGGCGGAACAGCTTGCCGGTCTGGGTTTCGGCCGGGATGCGGATCTCCGCATACCCGCCCAGGGTGGCCACGCGTACGGTATCGCCCAGCGCGGCCTGCGAAATCCGGATCGGCACTTCGCAATGCAGGTCGTCGCCATCGCGCTGGAAGATCGCGTGCTCGCGCACCCGCACTTCCACGTACAGGTCGCCCGGCGGCGTGCCGGCCGGACCGGCCTCGCCCTCGCCCGACAGGCGGATGCGGTCGCCGGTATCGACGCCCGCAGGCACCTTCACCGACAACACCTTGTCTTCCTCCACACGGCCATTGCCGTGGCAGGTCTTGCACGGGGTCTGGATGATCTTGCCGCGCCCGTTGCAGTTGTGGCACGCCTGCTGCATGGCGAAGATGCCACGCTGGATGCGCACCTGGCCGTGGCCATGGCACACGCTGCAGGTATCGACCTTGCCGTCTTCGGACCCACTGCCATCGCAGTCGTCGCACTCGGCCAGGGTCGGAATCTCGATGCGGCGCTCCACGCCCATCACCGCTTCTTCCAGGTCCAGCTCCATCACGTAGCCGACATCGGCACCGCGACGGGCCTGGCGCTGGCCACCGCCGGCGGCACCGCCGAAGATGTTGCCGAAGATGTCACCGAAGATATCGCCCATGTCCGGACCACCCGGGCCACCGCCGCCGCCCATGCCGTGCTCGAACGCAGCGTGGCCGTGGGCGTCGTACATGCGGCGCTTGTTGGCGTCGGACAGGGTTTCGTAGGCTTCCTTGCACTCCTTGAAGGAGGCTTCGGCCGCCGCATCGCCCGGATTGCGGTCCGGGTGGTACTTCATCGCACAGCGGCGATAGGACTTCTTCAGCTCTTCTTCGCTGGCGGTGCGGGACACGCCCAGCACTTCGTAATAGTCGCGCTTGCTCATAACTTGAATCGGTATCCGGAGGTCGGGATTCGTCAAAGCGGAAGAGCGGAACCACGTCCGCTCTTTCGTCGGGCGCCCCGACAAACCGTGTTACGGCTGCCAGGACCCAGGGGAGACGACAACGGGACGTTGCCTGCGCAACGCCCCGTGTCTGGGCCGGATCAGGACTTCTTGTCGTCCTTGACTTCGGTGAACTCGGCGTCGACCACATCGTCGTGCGCGCCGTTGTTGGCACCGGCGTCCGGGCCCGGGGCGGCACCGCCCTGGTCGGCCGCGGCCGAGGCAGCGAACAGCGCCTGGCCGGCCTCCTCCAGCACCTTCGACTTGGCTTCGATCTGCGCCTTGTCGTCGCCCTTCATGGCGGTTTCCAGATCGGCCAGGGCCGACTCGACCTTGCCGATCACATCGCCACCCACCTTGCTGCCGTGCTCGGTGATCGCGGTACGGGTACCGTGGATCAGCGCGTCAGCCTGGTTGCGGGCCTGGACCAGCTCATGGAACTTCTTGTCTTCTTCGCGGTTGGCTTCGGCATCGGCGACCATGCGCGCGATCTCGTCCTCGGACAGACCCGAACCGGCCTTGATCTCGACCTTCTGTTCCTTGTTGGTCTTCTTGTCCTTGGCCGAAACGTGCAGGATGCCGTTGGCGTCGATGTCGAAGGACACTTCCACCTGCGGCATGCCGCGCGGTGCCGGCTCGATGCCGGACAGGTCGAACTTGGCCAGCGACTTGTTGAAGCGGGCCTGCTCGCGCTCACCCTGCAGCACGTGTACGGTCACGGCCGACTGGTTGTCCTCGGCGGTGGAGAACACCTGCGAGGCCTTGGTCGGAATGGTGGTGTTCTTTTCGATGATCTTGGTGAACACACCGCCCATGGTTTCGATGCCCAGCGACAGCGGGGTCACGTCCAGCAGCAGCACGTCCTTGACGTCGCCGCCCAGCACGCCGCCCTGGATCGCCGCACCCAGTGCCACGTCCTTGCGCGGTTCCTTGCCGAAGAACTCGGTGACGGCCTGCTGCACCTTCGGCATGCGGGTCTGGCCGCCGACCAGGATCACTTCGCTGATGTCGCTCGAACGCAGGCCGGCGTCGTTCAGCGCCACGCGGCACGGCTCGATCGACTTCTTGATCAGCTCTTCCACCAGCGCTTCCAGCTTGGCGCGGGTCAGCTTGATGTTCAGGTGCTTCGGGCCCGTCGCGTCCGCGGTGACGTACGGCAGGTTCACTTCGGTCTGCTGGGCGCTGGACAGCTCGATCTTGGCGCGCTCGGCGGCGTCCTTCAGGCGCTGCAGGGCCAACGGATCCTTGCGCAGGTCGATGCCCTGATCCTTGTTGAATTCGTCGACCAGGTACTCGATGACGCGGTTGTCGAAGTCTTCGCCGCCCAGGAAGGTGTCGCCGTTGGTGGCCAGCACTTCGAACTGCTTCTCACCGTCGACGTTGGCGATTTCGATCACCGACACGTCGAAGGTGCCGCCGCCCAGGTCGTACACCACGATCTTGCGATCCTTGTTGTCGCCCTTGTCCAGGCCATAGGCAAGCGCTGCGGCGGTCGGCTCGTTGATGATGCGCTTGACGTCCAGGCCCGCGATGCGGCCGGCGTCCTTGGTGGCCTGGCGCTGGCTGTCGTTGAAGTAGGCCGGCACGGTGATCACCGCCTCGGTGACGGTCTCACCCAGGAAGGCTTCGGCGGTCTTCTTCATCTTCTCCAGCACGCGGGCGGAGATTTCCTGCGGGGCCATCTTCTTGGCGTCGCTGGTCTGCACCCAGGCGTCGCCGTTGTCGTGGGCCAGGATGCCGTAAGGCACGTGCGCGATGTCCTTCTGGACTTCAGCGTCAGTGAACTTGCGGCCGATCAGGCGCTTGACGGCGTAGAAGGTGTTCTTCGGGTTGGTCACGGCCTGGCGCTTGGCCGAGGCGCCGACCAGCACTTCGCCGTCCTTGGTGTAGGCGACGATGGACGGGGTGGTGCGGTCACCCTCGGCGTTTTCGATGACGCGGGCCTTGCCGCCGTCCATGATCGCCACACACGAGTTGGTGGTGCCGAGGTCGATACCAATGATCTTGCCCATGAGGGAGACTCCTGAAATGTCGGGGAACATCCGGCACTTGCCGGGTTATGAATGGGATGTGTGGGACGCCGGGAGAACTTTCAAGCCATCCACCAAACACAGTGTCCGATGGCGGCCCAACGTGTTCAGCGTCCAGTAGAGCCGGGCTCTGCCCGGCTGGCCAATCACCGGCTGGCCAACGACCGGCTGGCCATCGCCCAGATCAGTCGCGGGCCACAACCACCAGGGCCGGGCGCAGCAGACGATCGTTGAGCAGGTAGCCCTTCTGGAACACCTGGACCACGCTGCCAGGCGCCGCGCCGGGCGCGTCGACCTGGCTGATGGCCTGGTGGTGGTCCGGGTTGAAGGCCTGGCCGGTCGGGTCGAGCAGCGTCAGGCCGTTGTCGGCGGCGACCTTGAGCAGCTGCTTGTAGGTCAGCTCCAGGCCTTCGCGCAGCGGGCTGGGCTCGGCACCGGCGCTGTTGAGGCCGGCGTCCAGGCTGTCGAACACCGGCAGCAGCTCGCCCAGCAGCTTTTCATTGGCGAAGCGGCGGGCCTGTTCGACGTCACGGGCCACGCGCTTGCGCTGGTTGTCCAGGTCGGCGCGCTCGCGCAGCGACTCGGCGCGCAGCAGGGCCACTTCATTGTGCAGGCTGTCCAGCTGCTGCTGCAGGGACGGCTCGGCAGCCGGTTCACCGGCGGGATTCTGGGATGCGATATCAGGCTGATCTTGGTTCATTTCCGGATCCTTGGCGGTGACTCTCCGCCTCCACCCACCCCTATGTGGGCGCGGGGTCCCGTTTCAAGAGTCCAGCCGCGGGTTTTATGTGCGATCGCGGGACAATCCGCCGCCGGCCGGGTCGGCCAGCGCCGCGCCCAGCACCTGGGCGGTGGCCTCCACCAGCGGAATCATGCGGTCGTACGCCATGCGCTTGGGCCCGATCACCCCCAGCACGCCCAGCACCTGGCCACCGGCCGAGTACGGCGCCGTGACCAGCGACACCCCTTCCAGCGGCATCACCCCGGTCTCCTCGCCAATGAAAATGCGCACCCCCGGCGCCTGGATGGTGCGCTCGAGCAGCTGCAGGATCTCGCGCTTGCTGGCGAACACCTCGAACAGCTCGCGCAGCCGCTCCAGGTCGGACAGGTCCTGCACCCCCATCAGCCGGGTCGCGCCGGCCAGCACCATGTCGTCGGCCGGCGGCACCAGCGCCTGCTCGGCCAGCTCGATGCCGTGGGCCAGCAGCTGTTCCATTTCCGACTGCGCGTCGCGCAGTTCCAGCAGCAGCCGCTGGCGGATCTCCGACAAGGGCCGCCCGGCGCAGTTGGCATTGAGATAGTTGGCCACCTGTTCCAGCTCGCCGGGGCCGAAGCTGCGGCGAGGCTCGATCACCCGGTTCTGCACTTCGTTGTCGGCAAACACCAGGATGGCCAGCACCCGGCGCGCGTCCAGCGCCACGAAATCGATATGCCGGAAGGCGAACTGTTCGCGCCGCGGCGCGCTGACCACGCCGACGAAGTGGCTCATCGCCGACAGCAGCTCCGAGGCACTGCCCAGCAAGGCCTGGGTGCCGCTGCCGCTGGCCAGTTCGGTGCGCAGCCGGCTCAGCTCGCCCTCGCCGGGCGGCTGCATCTTGACCAGGCTGTCCACGAACACCCGGTAGCCGTGCGCGGTAGGCACCCGCCCGGCCGAGGTATGCGGGGAACTGAGCAGGCCCAGGTCTTCCAGGTCACCCAGAATGTTGCGGATGGTGGCCGGGCTGACATCCAGCCCAGCCAGCCGCGCCAGTGTCTGCGAGCCTACTGGTTCGCCGTCCTGGATGTGGCGGGCGATCAGCGTCCGCAGCAGGTGGCGGGCGCGGGGCGCAAGATGTGACGCAGTGGGGTGCATGGAATCAGCCTGTGAGACGCCATCCTAGATAATGGCTCCGGGGGCCGAAGGCAAGTTATTGGAGCTGTCCCCGCCCCATGCTAGCGTTGCGCGGCTCAAGAACAGACAACCATGCTCAAACATCTATCGATCAAGGATTTTGCCGTCGTCCGTGCTACCGAACTCGAATTCGGACCGGGCATGACCGTGGTGTCCGGCGAGACCGGCGCCGGCAAGTCGCTGATGGTGGACGCCCTCGGCTTCCTGTCCGGGCTGCGCGCCGACAGCGGCGTGGTCCGCCACGGCGCCGCCCGCGCCGAACTGTCGGCCGAATTCGCCCCCGGTGAGGACGCCCCGGCGCGGCGCTGGCTGCGCGAGAACGAACTGGACGACGAAGACCAGTGCCAGCTGCGCCGGATCATCCGCGCCGATGGCGGCTCCCGCGCCTGGATCAACGGGCGCCCGGTCACCCTCACCCAGCTGACCGAACTGGCCTCGACCCTGGTCGAAATCCACGGCCAGCACGAACAGCAGGCCCTGCTGGCGCGGCCCTCGCAGCTGGCGCTGCTGGATGCGTTCGCGCGCAACGACGCCGAGCGCGGCCAGGTCCGCCAAGCCGCCGCCCGCTGGCAGGCGCTGGTGGACGAGGCCGAAGCGCTGTCGCGCCAGGGCGACGTCAGCGACCGCATCGGTTACCTGGAACACCAGCTGGGCGAGCTGCAGCGCGAAGACCTGGAGCCGGCCTCGATCGCCCAGCTGGGCAGCAGCCATCGCCGCCAGGCCCACGCCAGCGCCCTGATCGCCGCCTGCGATGTCGCCGTGGCCCGGCTCAATGGCGACGAGGACACCTCGGCACTGCAGCTGCTGCAGCAGACCCGCCACGAACTGGCACGCGTGGCCGAACACGACCCGCGCCTGGGCGAGGTGGACGCCCTGCTCGACAGCGCGGCCATCCAGCTGGACGAGGCCCTGGCGCTGCTGGACCGGGTGCATGACGACCTGGATGCCGACCCCGAGCAGTTCGAGGACATCGAACGCCGGCTGGGCCGTCTGCACGACCTGGCGCGCAAGCACCGGGTGCCGATGGAGACGCTGGGCGAGCACCGCGACGCGATGGAAGCCGAGGTCGAGCAGCTGCGCGGTGCCGACACTCGCCTGCAGGCGCTGGCCGGGCAGATCGAGCGCGCCGCCGGCCAGTGGCAGACCGTGGCCGACACACTCAGCGCAAGCCGACGCAAGGCGGCCAAGGCGCTGTCGGACACCACCACCACCCTGATCGGCGAGCTCGGCATGGGCGGCGGCCAGTTCCTGATCGATATCGAGCCGCAGGCCGTGGCCAAGCCCGACCCGAACGGCGCCGAGCGCGTGGAGTTCCTGGTGGCGGCCAACGCCGGCCAGCCACCGCGCGCCCTGCGCAAGGTCGCCTCGGGCGGTGAGCTGTCGCGTATTTCGCTGGCCATCGAGGTGGCGGCGCTTGGCCTGGACGCGGTACCGACGATGGTCTTCGACGAAGTGGATTCGGGCATCGGCGGCGCGGTGGCCGACATCGTCGGGCACAAGCTGCGCGCCCTGGGCGAGAAGCGTCAGGTGCTGTGCGTCACCCACCTGCCGCAGGTCGCTTGCAAAGGCCACGCCCATTACCGGGTCAGCAAGGCCCCGGTGGACGGCATGACCCAGAGCGCGGTGGAAAAGCTGGACCCCAAGGCCCGCGAGGAAGAACTGGCGCGGATGCTGGGCGGCGTGGAAGTCAGCAAGGAAGCCCGCGCGGCGGCCCGCAAGCTGTTGCAGGTGTGAGGCCGGGTACCGACCGACGGTCGGTGCCTACCCGCCTGGCGTACCTCCACCCGATGCATCCACCCGCACGCCCCTCATCCCAACGGCTTGGCCAGATCCACCCGTTCCACCAGGTAATCGAGCAGCGCACGTACCCGCAGCGGCAGGTACCCGCCCTGCCCCTGGAACACCGCGTGCACCTCTTCCAGATCGCCCGGATTGGCTGGCTCCAGCACCGGCACCAACCGCCCGGCCGCGACGTCGGCCTGCACCTGGAACGCCGCCAGCCGCGCCAGCCCCACGCCCCCCAGCACCAGCCGGCGCAACGCCTCGCCGTCGCTGGCGCGCGCACTGCCGCCGGTCTGCACCACCCGCCGCTCGCCGTCGACCACCAGCGGCCAGCCGGACTGCGCACGCGGGTGGGCGATATCCAACCGGTTGTGTGTCAGCAGGGCCTCCACGTCCTGCGGCATCCCATGCCGCGCCACGTAGGCGGGCGCGGCCACGATCATCATGCGGGTCGCCCCCAGCCGCCGCGCCACCAGGCTGGAGCTCTTCAACGGCCCGGCGCGCACCGCCACATCGGTGCGCTGCTCGAGCAGGTCGATGACCTCGTCGGTCAGCACCACGTCCACGCCCACCTGCGGATGCGCGGCCAGGAAGCCGGGTAACAGCGGCAACAGAAAGTGGTGCCCGAACGGCACGTTGGCATTCACCCGCAGGCGCCCGCGCGGCGCGGCATGGGCACTGGCGCAGCGTTCGGCCTCGTCCAGGTCGGCCAGCACCCGCAGCCCGCGCTCGTAGAAGGCACAGCCCTCGGGGGTCAGCTGCAGCTGCCGGGTGGATCGCTGCAGCAACCGCGTGCCCAGCCGCTGTTCCAGCCGGGACACCAGCTTGCTGACTGCCGAGGGACTGAGCTCCAGCGAGCGCGCTGCGGCCGAGAAGCCGCCGGTTTCGATGACCCGGACGAACACTTCCAGTTCGCCCGAACGGTTGATGTCGGTGCCTGCCATGGGGTGAATCCAGTTCACAGATGATTATCCGCGAGCAGTCTAGTTCACAGATGCAGCGAAGATCACGATGGCCGTCCCCCTCCAACGGATAGCCAATGAACGCCCTTACCCGCCTCGCCGCCGCCGCCCTGCTCGCCGCATCGACCCCGGCGTTCGCCCAGGCGCCCGCCCCATGGGTGGCCAGCTGGCAGGCCAGCCCGCAGCCGGTCTGGGACGCGTCGTTCCTGTTTCCCACCCTGATCCCAGCCGCCCTGGAAGGGCAGACCCTCCGCCAGACCGCCCGCCTCAGCCTCGGCGGCGAACAGCTGCGGGTTCGCCTGAGCAACGCCTACGGCACCACGCCGCTGCGGATCGGCGCGGCCAGCGTGGCCGGTGCCGATGGCCAGGCACCGCTTGCGCTGACCTTCGACGGCCACGCCGGCACGCAGATCGCTCCGGGCCAGGCGCGCCTGAGCGACCCGGTGATGCTGTCCACCCGCAATCTGCAAGCCGTGCAGGTCAGTGTCTACGTTCCCGCGCACACGCCGCTGCGCACCTTCCACTGGGATGGCCGCCAGACCGCGTCGATCGGGGCCGGCGACCAGACCCTGGCGCCGCGGATGGACACGGCGTCCACCACCACTGCCCGCCTGTTCCTGACCGGAATCGAGGTGCAGGCCGCCGCCGGCGCCCGCAGCGTCGTGGTGATCGGCGATTCCATCACCGATGGCGCCACCGCCAGCCTGGACCGCGATCAGCGCTGGACCGACCACCTGGCCGAACGGCTGGCCCCGCGCGGCGTGGCGGTGGTCAACGCCGGCATTTCCGGCGGACGCCTGCTGCGCGATGGCATGGGCGAATCGGCCCTTGAGCGCTTCCAGCGCGACGTGCTCGACCAGCCCGGCATCGCCAGCGTGATCGTGCTGATCGGCATCAACGACATCGCCTGGCCGGGTACCGCGTTTGCCCGCGATCAGGCCCGGCCTCGCCTGAGCGAGCTGCAGGCGGGCTACCGCACGCTGGTCGAACAGGCCCACCGCCAGGGGCTGCGCATCCTGGGCGCCACACTGCCGCCCTTCGTCGGCGCCCTGCCCGGCACGCCGTTGGACGACTACTACCAGCCGGACAAGGACGCCCTGCGACAGCAGCTCAACCGCTGGCTGCGCACGGACAGCCCGTTCGATGCGGTGATCGACCTGGACGCGGCCCTGCGTGATCCGGCCGATCCTTCACGGATCGCGGCGGCCTACGACTCCGGCGACCACCTGCACCCGGGCGACGCGGGCAATCGGGCAATGGCCGAGGCGGTGGATCTGCAGGTACTGCTTCCCGGGGTGCATCCGGTGGCACCGCGCTGACAACGAAAAACCCCGGGCCAGGGCCCGGGGTTCGATCACGCACTGTGCCTGGCAAGGGTGGCCTAACGGCTGCCCAACGGGCCGTTACTTGCGCTTCTTGCGCACGTACAGCACCAGCGAGTGCTCTTCCAGCTCGTAACCGTGGTCAGCCGCGATCTTGCGCTGCAGCTCCTCGATTTCGTGGCTTTCAAATTCGATGATCTTGCCGCTGTCCACGTCCACCATGTGGTCGTGGTGGCCGCCGCGGTCCAGTTCATAGACGGCCTGGCCGCCCTCGAAGTTGTGCTTCAGCACCAGGCCGGCGGCCTCGAACTGGGTCAGCACCCGGTAGACCGTGGCCAGGCCGATCTCGTCACCGTGCTCCAGGAGCTGGCGGTAGATGTCTTCGGCGGTCATGTGGTGCTGATGATTCTGGGCATTGCGCTGCTCAAGCAACGCCAGGATCCGCATCCGCGGATGGGTCACCTTCAGGCCGACTTTGCGCAGGTCGTGGGTTTCCATAGTTCTCCGTTCATTGGCGATTTAGCGCCAGCTGCCTCGGATTGGGTCGCGGCGACGCGTCGTGAGTGTATCATCGACTGGATTTCCCCAAACGCCATTCCCGATGCGCAATCTCCTGCTGGTCGCCGCCGTTGCCCTGTCCACCACGGGCTGCGGCATCATCTATAAGCAACCCATCTATCAGGGCAACCTGATCCGGGAGCAGGCCGTCGGTCAGCTGCAGGTGGGCCAGAGCAAGCAGCAGGTCAACGCTCTGCTCGGCACCCCCTCGATCCCGGACCCGTTCCACGCCCAGCGCTGGGACTACACCGCCAGCGAGCGGGTCAACCGCCTCGGCCAGACCGAAGTGAAGAACTTCACGGTCTACTTCGAGAATGACCAGGTCACCCGCTGGGACGGCGAGTACTTCCCCAACCGGGATGCCGAGCTTGCCAAGTCCAGCGTGCGCCAGTTCGGCCGCAACCTGGCCAAGGACAAGAAGAAGCGCGGCCGCTGAGCCAACCTGACCCGGCGTCAGCTGCTGGCGCGGGCGCGCCGGCGGCGGTTGTCCTTGGGATCGGCCAGCAGCGGGCGCAGCAGCTCGACCCGGTCTCCATCGCGGAGCAGCTGGGTCGGTTGCGCCAGCACCCCGTGCACGGCCACCGCCGGGCACAGCGCACTGCCCTCCAGCGCAGCGGCAGCGATGGCCTCGCCCACCGTGGCCGTCGCGGGCAATTGCAGCGGCCGCGACAGCACCCGGTCTGGCCAGGCCAGCACCACCTCCACCGCAATCACGGCTCAGTCCTGCGCATCGGCGACGCTGACGAAGTCATTGACCATGCGGTCGGCCAGGCCCTGGAAGCCCAGCGCCAGCGCCGGCCCCAGCAGGCGTGAGGTGGGTTCGAACTCCAGGGTCAGGCTGACCTTGCAGGCATCCTCGGCCAGCGCGTGGAATTCCCAGCGCCCGTGCAGGCGCTTGAACGGCCCGTCGCGCAGCTGCATATCAATGCTGCTCGGGCGCTGCAGGGTGTTTTCGGTCATGAACCAGGTCGAGAACGCGCCCAACCCCAGGTCCAGGCGCGCCACCAGGCGGTCCGGTCCGGATTCCAGGATCTGCGCAGCCGAACACCAGCGGAAGCGGCGCGGATAGGCATCGATATCATTGACCAGGTCAAACATGCGGGCAGCCGAATGTTCGACCAGGGCACTACGGCGGATAGTTGGCATTTCGATTACTGATTGCTGATGAATCGACCGGGGAGGCCCGAATCGGAGACAATACGGACATGAGCAAGAACAGCGGCAAGGATAAAGCAAAGAGCGCGACGGCCAACAAAACCATCGCGCTCAACAAGCGTGCCCGCCACGAGTACCACATCGAAGATCGCTTCGAGGCCGGCCTGGCCCTGCAGGGCTGGGAAGTCAAGTCGATCCGCGCCGGTCGCGGCAACATCGTCGATGCCTACGCTTACGTGCGTGACGGCGAGATCTTCCTGATCGGGGCGCAGATCACCCCGTTGATCCAGGCCTCCACCCACGTGGTGGCCAACGACCGCCGCGAGCGCAAGCTGCTCCTGCATCGCAGCGAGATCGACAAGCTGATCGGCAGGGTGCAGCGCGACGGGTACACGATCGTGCCGACGGCGATGTACTGGAGCAAGAACAAGATCAAGCTCGAGGTCGCCCTGGCCAAGGGCAAGCAGACCCACGACAAGCGCGACGCCGAAAAGGACCGCGACTGGGCCCGCGAGAAGTCGCGGACCATGCGCCGGCACAACCGCGACGCGTGACCGCCCCTGCCCCGCCCCCCCCGTATCGAAGCGGCCACGGCCGACGACGTGGCGGCGGTGTTTGCGGGGCTGCGTGCGTTCAACGACGCCGCCTGCGGCAGTGCACTGGACGACCGGCCCTTGCATCGAGTGATCCACGACGCGGACGGGCAGCCCTGTGCCGGCGTGCTTGCCGATGTCTACGGCGGCTGGCTGATGGTGCACGCCCTGTGGGTGGACGCCAGCCAACGCGGCCGTCGGCTGGGCCAGACCCTGCTCGCCGATGCCGAGCAGCAGGCGGCGGCGATGGGAGCCCATTCGGCCATGCTCGATACGTTCTCTTGGCAGGCCGAGGGCTTCTACCTCAAGCAGGGCTATGAGGTCTTCGGGCGGCTGGAGGACTTTCCGCCCGGGCATCACCGAACCTACCTGCGCAAGCGGTTGATCGGCGCCTGAGCGCACACGGCCGGGCAACGCGCACGGCATTCTCCCGCAGCGCACCCACAAGTGTCAGAATCCCCGCTTATTACCCAGGCTGGAGCGTTGCGTGACACAGGAAATCCCCCAGAAAACCACCGCGAGCGCGGACCCGATCGACGAAATCAAGGCCGATATCGCCGCCTATGAATCGATCTTCGCCGAGCTGACCCGCGCGATGGATCCGGCCGCCCTGCTCAAGGTGCTGACCTACCTGGGTCGCAATGCCAAGCGTGACGCGTCGGAAAAGCAGACCTTCGACACCCTGGAACATCGCCGCCTGATCGCGCGCGTGGACGCGCTGATGGCGCAGGTCCAGCCCGAAGCTCGCAAGCAGGCCATTTCCCAGCGCAACGAGCAGAACCACCAGCGCAAGCTGAAGGCCAAGCACCAGGCCGACAGCAAGCGCCAGCGCGAAGCCAAGCGCTGAACCAGCGCGGCAAGCAGACAAGACAGGAACGGACGCCTGCCGGTACCCCATGGAAAAGAGTTACTTCGCCACGTTGCTGGCCCTGATCACGCACCAGATCGACGCCGCCTACTGGCATGAGTGGGACCTGTTCCACCTGCCGGGCAGCGTGCAGGGCTACCTGCTGTTCAACCTGCTGGCCCTGCCGGTGCTGCTGCTCGGGTACCGGCACGTCGTGCTGGGCAGCCCGCAGGCGCGGATGTACGCGCGGATCTGCGCGGCACTCGGGATCGCCACCTTCCTCATCCAAGTCGGCTTCGCCGTGGTCGGCGAAGGCAGCTTCCACCTTCCCCTGTCCATCGCGATCATCGCGGCCTGCCTGCTGGCCGGCCTATGGCTCGGGTTGCGCAGCCGACGCACCGCGACGACGTGAGCCAGTCCACGCCGCCGGCAACGGCAGGCCCTGTACGTAGTATCGGTCGCCCGTTCGGGATGCACCCCATTCCGCAAAGGACAGTCCAGATGCGCACGACGACCCCATGGCTGCTGTTCGGTGCGTTGGCCGCCACGGCGACCGCGGCGACGGCCGCCAGGCCCGCCGCCATCCCCGCGATGCACGCCTGCACGGCCGACGAAGCGGACCGCCGACGCATCACGGACGACCGCATGGAAACCCCCGATGACGCCGCCAGCATGAGAGGCACGGCCCTGCAGGAACCCGACGGCACCTTCGCGGCGGATCTGGTGCTGGCCCAGGCTGGCGATGCGCCTGCACAGAACCGGGTGGGCCACGCCTACGCCGCCGGAAACGGCGTCCTCCGGGATCCGGATGAGGCCCTGCGCTGGTACCAGCGTTCGGCGCACCAAGGGCTTCCCGCCGCCCAGTCCAGCCTGGCCGAGGCCCATCTTTTCGGACTGGGCACGCCGCCCAACCTGACCCGCGCGATCACCCTGTACCGCCAGGCCGCGGCGCAGGGCCATGCGGAGGCGATGCGCCGGCTGGGTGACATCCACGCCATCGGCGGCCCCATCAACCGCTACAACCGCTACCCCGCCGGCGCCCAATGCATCGCCGTCGACCTGCCCGAGGCGGCGCGGTGGTACGTGAAGGCGGCCGAGGCCGGCGACGCGTTCGCACAGGAACAGCTGGCCATCGCCTACCTCGCCGGGCTCGGCGTCGCCCCCGATCCGGTGCAGGCCGAGCGCTGGCTGGAGGCGATCGGGAAGGAGCGCCGCGCCCATGCGGTGTTCTACCTGGCCGACCAGTACCTGTATGGCCGCGGCGACGTCGTGCCACAGGACCTGGCCAAGGGCGCGCATTACACGTTGATCGCCGCCGAACTGGGCCACCCACCCGGTCTGGCCCAGCTCGGCGCGCTGCACGAGTACGGCACGGGCGTCGAGCAGGACGACGTGAAGGCCTACGCCTACGCGCTGGCCGCGCACGACGAGGGGCTTCCGATCGAGGACCACCAGTTCGCCAACCAGGCGGCCACGTTCCAGGCCGGCATGACCGAGGCCCAGCAGGCCGAAGCGCTACAGCTGTTCCGCAGCATCCGCCAACTGCTGCACAGCGAAGGGACCTACCTGTAAGACCTGCTCCGGGCGCGCCGAAGCGCTCGCGTGACTGTTCAGCTGGAGTGGAGTAGCATTGGCCCGTCAAGTAGCGTCTGGGTCGCCAGATGTCTTGCGGTTCTTGAAGAAACCGGGGGTGCATTGGTTTCGACGGGGGTTGTGAAGTTACTTGGTGCATGCCGAGGGGGCAGCTTTCCTCGTTAATCCAGCAGCAAACTTTTAGTTGCCAACGAAAGCGACTACGGTTCGAACGACTTCGCAAAAAAAATCGCTGCCTAAAAACAGCTTTTGCGTTTAGTTCTACAGCCGCCTAAGGCGAACCCCCGAACCTACTTGTGCCCGTGCTCGTAGATGTAGGGTCATTATCACGGAACCGGTTGTGATGGCTGCCTGTCAGTCACGACTTAACTAAAGCAGGCTGGTCCTGGGGTGCGCTTTGCACGCCGTGCTGCCACAGGGCGAGATTCAACGGCGAGCTAAGCATGTAGTACCGGGGATGGAGTGCCTTCGGACGGCGGTTCAATTCCGCCCACCTCCACCAATGACGGGTTCGAAAGAATCCGAAGAAGCCCGGGAACCCTTACACAATAAGGGTTCCCGGGCTTTTTAATTTCCGGCATGTGCTGTGCGCAGCCAACCTATGCCTCGGCAGGATTGCGCTGCAGCAGGCCATCCGCCAATGCCGCGATCTCGTCGCCCCGGTGCAACCGGGCGAGCCAAGCCACTGGGATGCCGGCCACGCCGTAGAAGGCACCCGCCAGCTGACCCACAACTGCCGCAGTGGTATCCGCATCGTCACCGAGGTTCGCCGCCTCCAGCACCGCACCAGCGAAGGTGTCGTGCTGGTGGAAGCACCACAAGGCGGCTTCCAGGCTGTCCACGACGTAGCCCGTGCCACGTACCTGGTCGCGCTTGGCGCTCTGGTATCCGCCGGCGGCGATGTCGCGCAGACGCTGGCTGGACACCTCGATGGCGGCCAGGTCCAACACCTCCGCCTTGTCGCACCCTGCCAGCGCGCGTTCAAGCGCCACGGCCAGCAGGCGACACGCGTCCAGACACTCCCCCGCCGCGTGCGTCGTGCGGGAACTCAGCACGGCCATGGCCTGCAGCTCCGGCAGCCCGGCAAACCGAAGGACCACGGGCGCCAAGCGCATGATCGATCCGTTGCCGGCGCTATCGGGGTCGGTGTTGCCCGCCAGGGGCTCCCCGGTCACGAGATAGGTGTGGATCGCGCCGCGTGTTGCCACGCCGATATCGAAGCAGGTGCCCGTCGAGCTCCAGTAGCCATGCTGATACCAATTGGCGTAGCGGTTCATCTGATCCCGCGGATCGAACGCGTCGCAGCGGATCAGGCTCTCGGCCAGGCACAGGGCCATGGACGTGTCGTCCGTCCACTGTCCTGGCTCCAGGTCGAAGGGCCCGCCGCCCACCATGTCGGTCAACGGTTCGAAGCTGCCGCGTGGCTTGAACTCCAGCGTGGTGCCAACGGCGTCGCCTGCGGCCAAGCCGAGCAGAGCGCCTCGGTATCGATTCTGTAGGTCCATAGGGCGATTCTAGGACAACAGCGCCACCCGCGATGCAGGCCCATTGCTTTATGCACTCAATGTGCAGCGCACCCTTTCGCCCGCAGCCTCAACACCGCGCACGCCCTCCATCAGGTCCAATCAAACGAGAACAACACAGTGCGGCTGTCCGGCTCGTACAGCATCACGATGGCATCGGGGCCGGTGGCACACCAGTTGTAGCCGGCAACCGTGGCGACCGCGAAGAACGGCCTGCCCGCTCGGGTGATCCGCACATTCTCTGCATCGGCCGCTTGATCGCACTCATACATCAGCGGATCCAGCCACAGCTCGAACGCAGAGGGGATGGGCGCGGTCTCGGTCCAGTTCCCGTCGGAGATCTGTCCACCGAGCGTGTCCAGGTAGGCCTGCTCCTTCGGCCCGCCTTCGCCAAAGTGCGAATAGCTGGCCAGGCGCCCATGCTCGTTGAAGTAGGCCCTCGCCCTTGCGTAGCTGTCCCGCATTTCGCCGATGTGCTCCACCAGTTCCGGGTCCTGCACCTTGTCCCCCAGGAAGTAGCCCTCTTCCCCAAGGAAGCGCATACAGTTGTCGGTCGTCAGCTCGAACGCGATCCAGTTGGTGCCGATGCACGCGTTGTGATGCGCCTCGGTCTCTTCGCCGAGGCATCCTTCATAGGGTTCGACCGGGCACAGCATAGTGGCCACGGTACCCGCCAGTTCCGGACGCAGAATGCCCAGGTCCACGGAGATCAGTGGCAGTAAATGCGCCGCCAACCAGGCCTGCCCCGGAACGAATACGTAGGCAGGAAATGGGGTGAGGCCCGGCTGAAGCTCGCGGATATCGGTCTGGTAGAACATGGCGGTTCCTGCATGAGAAGAAGGTGAGCGATACGCTGCAGCATGCACCCGGCCAGCGAGCGCAGGAAACGCCGCGGCGCAGACGGCGCGAAAAACAACGTGTCGTGTGGCCCGCGCCTGCGACGCACGTGCGTTCATGCTCAGCGGGCAGATCTGCGAAGGCAGCGAGGTAGCCGCAGCGCTGGCCCAGCTGTTCGAGGATCCCCACGTGCATCAGGTCCATCTGCACAACGCCGGGCGCGGCTGCTTTTCCTGCCGCGCCGAACGCAGCGATACCGGGGATCAGCCCGACGCGGTGCCAACGTCGGCCGCGATCAACCCATACACGTCGAAGTCACGGGCAACACCCCGCACCTGCCGGAAGTGGCGCAGTCGGCCTTCATGCTGGAAACCACACCGGCGCAGCACGGAAGCGGAGGCCGCATTGCTGTCCAGCACGCAGGCCTGGATGCGATGCCAGCCGAATGCCGCCAACGCCCATTGACTGACCGACAGGCACAGCGCGCTGGCGATCCCGCGCCCCCAGTACGCCGGACACAGCTCATAGGCGATTTCTGCGGTGCCATGCGGCCACTGGATGCTGTGGAAGCCGATGCTGCCCACCAAGGCACCGGCGCGGTCCACGACTGCCATGCGAATCTGGGTGGGCGCGCGGGGTGTTTCCAGTGCGTCGAACAGCGGTGCCAGATCGTCCACGGAGGAGAGCAGCCAGCTGGTGTGTTCCCGTACGCCCGGTTGCATCAGGCAGGCATACCACGCGTCGGCGTCGTCCCGCACCAGGGGACGCAGGCTGACCTCGGGGTGACCGGAAAACGGAATGCTGTTGCGCATGATGCTGGGGGCCGGTGCGGTTTGCCTCAATCTGCCCGGGTAATACCGGATGGGTCAACCCGCCGCCGCGCTCAGGTGCTTATGGAACAGCCGCATCTCCTGCGGGTCGGGCGCGCGCTCCAAGAGCGCCTGGTATCGCACCTGCAGCGCGTCGTATGCCGAGCGCCGGTGCAACAGATACAGCGCGGGATAGTCGGTGTTGGCTTCGATCCAATCCGCTGCGTCCGCCGTGCGGAACCACTCCATCGATAGCGTGACGCTGGCGGACAACTGCGCCTCCCAGCCCGGCACTTCGTCGAGGCTGTCGAACGCGCGCAGCCAGATCCAGAAGCGCGCGTTGAAGACTTCCAGCGCTTCTGTGTCATCCCTGAGGCTCCGCCAATCGGTCAGCTCCGCCACCACCTGTTTGGACACGCGCGCCTTGATCGTGGATTCAACCAAAGCGGGCGGCCAGGTTTCCGGGTAGTCGAATGCCTCGTCGCGCAGCGCCCGTTCCAGCACGGCGTTCACCCCCGCCATCAGCCCGCGATCAAGCAGGCCGAGGGTGAGGTGGAGTGAGTACCACCCTTTCTGTTTGGACAACCCCACCGTGTAGCGGTGGGTCCGACCAGATGCACTGACCCGCTCGAAATGGCACCCGCGCTTGAGCACGAATCCCGCGGCCGCGACATCGGCGGCGACGGCATCGGTAAGCGTCTTCAGCATTGACTGGGTAGCCTGGCTCACGCGTTACGCTCCTTGTGACGGTGCCGACGCTCGCTCACGGCAGGGTGAACTTCCGGGCCATTCGCAGCGGCCACACCGAGGTGAACTGCGCGCCGCCCACCAGCCGGTAGGCCGCCGAGACGCTGTGCAGCACCCCAAGCCGGTCCAGCACGTCCTTGGCCCGCCGGAAGACCGAGCGCGGGTCGTCGGTGAACATGAACAGGTTGATCTCCTTGGCGCTGAGGTCGTGGCCGTCCAGCGCCGCGGTCGCGCCCAGGACCTGGCGGAGCTCGGCCTCCAGGGTGGCCAGGAAGGCCTCGTCGTCCAGCGACTTTCTCCAGAACTTGATCACAAGCTGGTAATCCATCGGGGGCCTGCCGTTCTAGAAGGGAACCGCCAAGGTTACCCTCCCTGGCGTCATCGACAACACCTTGATGTGCGGGCGATCATGCTCCGGTCATCCCCTCCCGGACTGCGAAGATTGCCATGGCCCCCTTCCGTTCGATCCTGCTGACCGCGCTGCTCGCACTGACCCCGGCCCTGGCCGGCGCGGCCGACAAGGTGATCACCACGCCGGTGCAGTTCGCCAAGGGCACCAGCAGCGCCACGCTGCGCGGCACCGTTGCCGGCTACGACACCGTCCGTTACACGGTGGCCGCACGCGCCGGCCAGATCATGACCGTCACGCTGGCGGGCAGCGCCAACGCCAATCTCAACGTGTACGCGCCGGGCGTGGTGCCCGGCCAGGGCGAAGCACTGGGCAGCACCGATGAGAGGCGGCGCTGGACCGGCACCCTGCCCGCCTCCGGCACCTACGTGGTGCAGGTCTATCAGATGCGTGCGCAGGCACGTCGCGGCGAGAAGGCACCGCATACGTTGACCGTCGCCATCCACTGACCATGGATTTCCTCAAACTGCTCCGGTCGCTGGAAGAGTTTCTGTACGAACTCTGCACCTGGTTTCTGTTCTTTCCGCGCACCTTGTACCGGGTCATCGTGCATCCGCGGCGCATGGCGCAGTACGTCAACACCGAGCTGACCCAGAAGCTGGACAAGCAGTTCGACGATGCGATCAGCCCGCCGATGTTCCTGATGCTGGCGGTGCTGGTCGCGCACGGGGTGGAGCTGCTGATGCACCAGCAGGTCACCGGTACCGGGCAACTGTCGCGCACGGTGTTCGGCAATGAGGAGAGCCTGCTGCTGTACCGCTCGATCACCTTTGCGGTGTGGCCGCTGATCAGCAGCGTGCATCTGCTGCGGCGCAAGAAAGTGCCGATGACCCGTGAATCGCTGCGCCGCCCGTTCTTCATGCAGTGCTACCTGACGGCCCCGTTCGCGGTGGCGCTGTCGACCAGCATGGTGTTCGTGCGGCTGCCCGGCGCGTTGTCCACCCAGATCGGCATCGCGGTGTCGGTGCTATCGCTGGTCTGGTATGCGGTGGTGCAGGCTGGCTGGCTCAAGGTGGCCTTGCAGCGGTCGTGGCCAAACACGGTGCTGTCGACCGTCTGGGTACTGATGCTGGGCATCGTGATCAACAGCCTGATCGGCTGGATCCTGCTGGCGAACTGAGCGGGCGCCTGCGCGAGGGTAACGGCATATTGCCCGGTACATACGTCCATGCTAAATAACGCGGGCGCATGTGCGCTGCAGAGAAGCAAGGATAATGCTGATGAAACTGCACTTGGCCGCGATGGCCTGCATGGTATTGCTCGCAGGTAGCGTAGCGACGGCGACACCGGCCAATGCCGGCCTGCCCGGCACCTCCACCACCGAATGTGTCCCGTTCAAAGTAGACCGCCATACCATCCATCAACGCTGCACCGTCACCCATACAGCGGCGGACGGATCGGTCTGGGTATCGGTGTATTACATCGACCAGAATGGCGTCTGGTATCTCCCGGCAGACTGAACGGATTACGTGGGCATGGATTACCCATGCCGTGAAATTTCCACTGCAAAAGCAAGGATGATGCTTATGAAACTGCATTTGGCCGCGATGGCCACACTGGTAATCACGTTGGCCGCCAGCGGCACCGTGGGCATGGCCGAGGCCTCCGCACAGGACGGCCAGTTCACCGAGTGCGTTCCGTTCATGGTGGCCAAGTACGTGTACCACCAGCGTTGCACCACCTATTACCTGGATGAAAATGGCAATCGCCAGGTGGTCAACGTGTATCACATCGACCAGGATGGGCAATGGTACGTGCCCAACGAGTGACACTGCGGCGTTGAGCCGCACGGGGCAGGCGCACGCTGCCTGCCCCTCCAGCCGCCAACGCCGGCAATTCCCCCGCGGCCCCGTTCCATGCGACCCTTCGGGGAAACGTTTTCATGGGATGGAGGGATTCCAATGTTGTCTCGTTTTCGTCGTACCGCGCTGCTGGCCCTGATGGCCTTGTCATTGCCCGTCGGCCACGCACTGGCCGAACCGGCTGCCCCGCTGCGGGTGATGTCATTCAATGTGCGCACGCCCGTGGATACCGAACCCGGCCGCCGCTGGGACGACCGCCGCGATGCGATGGTCAGCCTGCTGCGCGAGCAGCACCCGGCGGTGTTCGGCACGCAGGAACTGGTGCAGAAGCAGGCCGATTACCTGGTGGCCCACCTGCCCGGGTACCGCTGGTTCGGCAAGGACCGTCGCGGCGGCAGCGGCGACGAACACATGGGCGTGTTCTACGACAGCGCGCAGCTGACGGTGGTGGAACAGGGCGATTTCTGGCTGTCCGACACGCCCGATGTCCCAGGCAGCATCACCTGGGGCAATCTCATGCCGCGCATGGTCACCTGGGCCTTGTTCCAGCGCCAGGCCGACGGCAAGCGCTTCTACCTGCTCAATACCCACCTGCCTTACCGTGACGAAGACGAGCCGCGCCGCGTGCTGGGCGCCAAGCTGATCGCCACGCGCTTGGCCACGCTGCCCAAGGACATCCCGGTGGTGGTCACCGGCGACTTCAACAGCGAACCGGGCAGCACCACCTACCAGACATTCACCGCGGCACTGGGCGATGCCCGCAAACTGGCTGCCAAGGTGGATGGCCCGCGCCTGACGTTCCACGACTTCACCGGCAAGCCGACCGTGGAACTGGACTGGATCCTGGTGCGCGGCTTCAAGGTCGACCGTTTCCAGACGCTCGACGATGCGCCCGGCGGCGTGCTGCCGTCGGACCACTACCCGGTGCAGGCCGAGCTGGTCTTCCCGGCAACGACGGCGCGCTGAGCAGCCCCACCTCCGGCCACGCCGCACGCCGCGATGCTGCCGGGACGTCGCGGCAGCGGCAGCGGCGTGAGACGACGTCGGCCGGGCTACCTCACGCCACGTCGATGCGGGCGGTGCGATACCGGCACCCTCCCACTCTGGAGGTGCCAACCATGGCCCACCGCAGCCGCCTTGCCGGATTCATCATCGATTGCCATAACACCCCCGCCGACGAGGCCGCCGCCTTCTGGTCGGCGGCCTTGGCCTACCGCGCCCAACCGGCTACAGCGAAGAGGGGGCCGAGTACGCGGACCTGGCGGGCGCACCGGCCGGGCTGAATGTGGAAGTGCAACGGGTGGAGCACGCCTCACGCGTGCACCTGGATATCGAAAGCGACGACATCGATGCCGAGGCCTCGCGCCTGGAAGCACTGGGTGCACGGCGGATCGGCTTCGTCAAACGCTGGTGGGTGATGGAAGCGCCTACCGGCCATCGGTTCTGCATCGTGCGCATGCGTGATGGGCAGGAACGCGCTGAGGCCAACCACTGGGACTGAGTCAGCGCCTGCGCTGGCTGGCGTACTCCCGCAACAGCCGGCACACCGCCAGATGCTGGTCACGCGCCTGGCAGATCCTGGCCACCACGGCGATGAAGACGCCGATCACGAGGACGCCGATGTCCAGCAGCGTATCGGGAAGCCTGGCAAAGCCAAGCGCCACCATCAATGCGGCCAGCACCAGCAGCGTGATCGCGCCGGGCGACAGCGCCGCCTGCCCGGTATGCGCGGGCGTGGCGTCGCCCCGCCATGGGTTGGGTGTGATCATGGAAACGTCCCCCGATAAAAGGGACGTTTTGTATCATCCGGATTGATGTCAGCGGCAGTGGCAAAGCCGCCAATGGCTGCTTTTCTGGCTCGCCATCGCGGCAAACTCCGACGCTGCTCACATGTGAGGGCGGCCAGGCCGCCCTCACCTGCCGGGTCAGCGCAGTGTGCCGGCCACCGCCGGCGGTGCTGCGTCCTGCTGCTGCCCCCAGCCCCCCAGGGCCTTGTATACCCCCACCACGCTGACGTTGACCGTGGATTCGGCCGCCGCCAATGCGTCATCCGCCGCCAGCTGGGTGCGTTGCGCGTCCAGCAGGGTCAGGAAGTCTTCCGAGCCTTCGCGGTAGCGGATCTGCGCCAGCTGCTCGGCACGCCGTGCGGCCTGCGCCTGCTCGGCGACGATGGCCAGCCGCGACTGCTGCTTGGCATACCGGGTGAGCGCGTTCTCGGTGTCCTCCAGCGCCAGCAGCACCGCCTTCTCGTACTCGGCCGCCACGCCGTCGGCCTGGGCCTTGCTGGCACGCAGGCGCGCCCGCACGGTGCCGAAATCGAACGCGGCCCAGCTGATCGACGGGGTCACCGACCACGCCTTGTTGGCACCGTTGACCAGGCCGCTGGCATCGCCGGACAGGAAGCCGACGAAGCCGGTCAGGCTGATCCGCGGGAACAGGTCGGCCGTGGCCACGCCCACGCGGGCAGTGGCGGCGGCCAGGCGGCGTTCGGCACTGCGCACGTCGGCACGCTGGCGCAGCAGGTCGGTGGTGTCACCCAGCGGCAGCTGCTTGGCGTAGGCCGGCACTTCGCGCGGCTGCAGCAGTGCGTCCAGCGCATCCGGACGCTGACCCAGCAATACCGCCAGGCGGTGCCGCGACTGCACTTCGGCCACTTCCAGCAGCGGGATATCGGCCTCGATCGCCTTCAGGCGTGCGCGGCTGCTCTGCACGTCCAGCTCACTGCCGGCACCCAGTTCCCAGCGTGCCTCGGTCAGGCGCTGGGTATCGCGCAGGTTGACCAGGGTGCGCTTGGCCACGTCGATGCGCTTCTGCGAGCCACGCAGTTCGAAGTAGTTGCGCGCCACTTCGGCGGCCACGGTGACCTGGGCATCGGCCAAGTTGTCCTGCTCGGCCCCCAGGTCCGCGCGCGCCGCTTCGGCGGCACGGCGCTGCCGACCGAACAGGTCCAGCTCCCAGCCGGCGTCGAAGCCGAGCTGGTAGGTTTCGCTGAAGACACGCTCGCCGCCCACGGTGGCATCGGGCTGCTTGCGGCGGTCGTAGCTGCCGCCGGCGGTGACGTGCGGCAGCTGGTCCAGGCGCTGTTCAACGAACACCGCGCGCGCTTCACGCACGCGGGCCATCGCAATGCGCAGGTCCAGGTTGGTGCCCAGTGCGTCGTGCACCAGCTGTTCCAGCACCGGGTCATCGAACTGCGCCCACCAGCTGGCCACCGGCGAGGCGGAGGTGAACACCGGCGCTGCGGCGCCCTGCAGGGTCACCGGCGTAGCCGGTGGCGCCTGATAGTTGGGGCCGACGCTGACGCAGCCGGCCAGCAGCGCGCTGGTCACGGCCACGGTCAACAGGCGGATCACCATGGCAGCACCTCGCCCAGGTAGGTGAAGCTGCCGTTCGGGCCGTCGGCACCGATCAGTGCCATGCCCACGCTGGAGCGCGCGCCTTCGCTGATCTCGATCTCGCCTTCGCCACCGTTCATGTCGGTTTTGACGTAGCCGGGGTGCACGGTGTTGACCTTGGTGGTGCCGTCGCGCAGCTCGTAGGCCAGCTGCACGGTCCAGGCATTCACCGCGCTCTTGGAGGCGTTGTAGGCCGGCACGGCGAAGCCATAGATCGGCGAACCCGGCTGGCTGTGCAGGGTCAGCGAGCCCAGGATGCTGGACACGTTGACGATACGACCCGCCGGCGAGGCGGTGATCAGCGGCAGGAACGCCTGGGTCACGGCGATCACCGCGAACACGTTGGTGTCGAAGGTATCGCGCCAGGTCTGCAGGGTCTGCGCCGACGGGGCCAGCTTGATGTCGTCGAGCAGGATGCCGGCGTTGTTGACCAGGATATTCAGGCGACCGTGACGTTCGGTCACGGTCTGCACGGCGGCGGCGATGCTGGCGGCATCACCCACGTCCAGCTGGATCGCCTCGACCGGCAGGCCTTCGGCCTGCAGCTTCAGCGCCTCGGCCACGGCGACGTCGCGCTTGCGCCCGGCCAGCAGCGTATGCACGCCGGCCTGGGCCAGCTGGCGGACGGTTTCCAGGCCGATGCCGCGGGTGGCACCGGTGACCAGGGCGATCGTTTGGGTAGCGGTATTCATGTATGAAACCTCGCGGGGGATGCGATCAATGGTGGATGGTGGGGTCGCCGTGGGTCACCAGCTGCCCGCCGCCGTTACGGCTGACGAACTTGCGCAGGGCCACGTAGAACACCGGGGTCAGGAACAGGCCGAACAGGGTCACGCCCAGCATGCCGGCGAACACCGTGATGCCGGTGACAGAGCGCACCTCGGCGCCAGCGCCGTGCGAGAGCACCAGCGGGATGGTGCCGGCGATGAAGGCGATGGAGGTCATCACGATCGGACGCAGACGCAGGCGGCAGGCTTCCAGCGCGGCCTCGACGATGCCCTTGCCGCCCATCTCCAGCTCCCGGGCGAACTCGACGATCAGGATCGCGTTCTTGCACGCCAGGCCCATCAGCACCACCAGGCCGACCTGCACGAACACGTTGTTGTCGCCACCGGTCATCCACACGCCGAACAACGCCGACAGCAGGGTCATCGGCACGATCAGGATCACCGCCAGCGGCAGCGACCAGCTTTCATACAGCGCAGCCAGCACCAGGAACGCCAGCAGGATGGCCACCGGGAACACGATGAAGGCGGCCTTGCCCTGGGTGGCCTGCTGGTAGCTCAGGTCGGTCCATTCGGTGGCCATACCGACCGGCAGCACCTTGGCGGCGATGGCGGTGAGGTTGGTCATCGCTTCAGCCGACGACAGCATGCGCGGATCGGCTTCACCGGCCAGGTCGGCGGCCGGGTAGCCATTGAAGCGCAGTACCGGGTCCGGGCCGAAGGTTTCCTTGACGGTGACCATCGAGCCGATCGGCACCATCTCGCCACGGTCGTTGCGGGTACGCAGCTTGCCGATGTCCTCGACGCTGTCACGGAACTGCCCGTCGGCCTGGGCGATGACCTGCCAGGTACGCCCGAACTGGTTGAAGTCGTTGACGTACGACGAGCCCAGGTAGGTCTGCAGGGTGTCGAACAGCTCGGTGAGCTGCACGCCCTGCGCCTTGGCCTTGACCCGGTCCACTTCGGCATCCAGCTGCGGCACGTTGGCCTGGTAGCTGGTGATCGGGAACGCCATGCCCGGCGTCTGCGCGACCGCGCCCTGCATCGACTGCACCGCGTTCTGCAGCGCGCCGTAGCCGAGGTTGCCCCGGTCCTGGATGAACATCTGGTAGCCGTTGCCGTTACCCAGGCCCAGGATCGGCGGCGGCATCATCGCGAAGGCAAAGCCTTCCTGCAGCCCGGCGATCTTCTGGTTGATCTCGGCATTGATCTGCGCAGCGGTGCGGCCATGACGCACGTTGAACGGCTTGAGCGGAATGAACGCCACGCCGGTGTTGGGCGTATTGGTGAACTGCAGCGCGTTGAGGCCGGGGAACGAGATGGTGTGGGCCACGCCATCGGTTTCCTGGGCGATCTTGGCCACCTTGCGCAGCATTTCATCGGTACGCGCGATCGACGAGCCTTCCGGCAGCTTCACACCGGCGATCAGGTACAGCTTGTCCTGGGTCGGGATGAAGCCCGGCGGGACCAGCTTGAAGATGAAACCGGTGCCCACCAGCAGCACCGCATACACCACGAACACCGCACCGCGGCGACCGAGGATCTTCGACACGCCGCGCTCGTACTTTTCCGAGCTGGACTTGAAGAAGCGGTTGAACGGACGGAACACCCAGCCGAACAGACGGTCGATGATGCGGGTCGGGGCATCCTTCGGCGCGCCGTGCGGCTTGAGCAGGCGGGCGGCCAGGGCCGGCGACAGGGTCAGCGAGTTGATCGCCGAGATCACCGTGGAGATGGCGATGGTGACCGCGAACTGCTTGTAGAACTGGCCGGTGACGCCCGACAGGAACGCCATCGGCACGAACACGGCACACAGCACCAGCGCGATGGCGATGATCGGGCCGGACACTTCGCGCATCGCCTGATGCGCAGCGGCCAGCGGAGTCAGGCCTTCTTCGATGTTGCGCTCAACGTTTTCCACCACCACGATCGCGTCATCGACCACGATGCCGATGGCCAGCACCAGGCCGAACAGGCTCAGCGTATTGATCGAGAAGCCCAGCAGGTACAGCGCACCGAACGTGCCCACGATGGACACCGGCACGGCGATCAACGGAATGATCGAGGCGCGCCAGGTCTGCAGGAACAGGATCACCACCAGCACCACCAGCGCGATCGCTTCCAGCAGCGTGGAGACCACCGCCTTGATCGAGTCGCGCACGAAGATGGTGGTGTCATACACCGCTTCGTACTTCACATCGGCGGGCATGGTCTTCTGCATTTCGTCCATGCTGGCCATCACCGCATCGCGGATCTCCAGCGCGTTGGCGCCGGGGGCCTGGAAGATACCGATGCCGACCGCGTTCTTGCGGTCCAGCTGCGAGCGCAGGGTGTAGTCGCCAGCGCCCAGTTCCACCCGGGCCACGTCCGACAACCGCACCACTTCACCGTCGGTACCGCTCTTGAGCACGATGTCGCCGAACTCCTTTTCGCTGCGCAGGCGGCCCTGGGCATTGATCAGGGTCAGGAACTGGCTGTTGGGCATCGGCTCGGCACCGAGCTGGCCGGCCGAGACCTGCACGTTCTGCTCGCGCATGGCACCGACCACGTCACTGGCGGTCAGGCCGCGCGCGGCCACCTTGTCCGGGTCCAGCCAGGCGCGCATGGCGTAGTCGCCGCCGCCGAAGATCTGTGCATCGCCCACGCCCTGGATACGTGCCAGCGCGTCCTTGACGTGCAGGCGGGCGTAGTTGCGCAGGTACAGGGTGTCGTACTTGCCCTTGGGCGAGGTCAGGTGCACCACCATCAGGAAGGTGGGCGACTGCTTCTGGGTGGTCACGCCCTGGCGGCGGACGTCCTCGGGCAGGCGCGCCTGGGCCTGGGCGACGCGGTTCTGGACCTTCACCGCGGCCTCGTCCGGATCGGTACCCGGGCGGAAGGTGATGGTCATCTGCAGCACGCCGTCGGAGCCGGCCACCGACTTGAGGTAGATCATGCCTTCGACGCCGTTGATGGCCTCTTCCAGCGGGGTGGCCACGGTTTCGGCGATCACCTTCGGGTTGGCACCCGGGTACACGGTACGCACCACCACCGACGGCGGCACCACTTCCGGGTACTCGCCAATGGGCAGCATCGGAATGGAGATCAGGCCGGCGGCGAAGATCACGATCGACAACACCGCCGCGAAAATCGGCCTGTCGATGAAGAAACGGGAAAAGTCCATGGGTGGATTCCTGGGGTTTCACCAGCGCCGGCGTGCACGACCCCGGCCGCTGTCACAGGTGACAGCGGTGGCGGGGCTCCCCTGCACGGGGCGATGGCAGACACGGTAGAGCCGACGGTGGGGTCGGCTGCTACATGACGGTAGAGCCGACTGTCAGTCGGCTGCCTTTAATTCAATGCAACGGGTGCCGTCGCAGGCGCAGCCGGTGCGGCAACCGGCTGCATGGCAACGGCCTTGGCCTGCACCGGCATGCCGGGCATGAAGACCTTCTGCACGCCGTCGATGATCACCCGGTCGCCGGCCTTCAGACCCTGCTGCACGATGCGCAGGCCGTCGGCATTGCGGCCCAGCGTGATGTCCTGGCGCTGTGCCTTGCCGTCCTTGTCGACCACGTACACATACTTGCGGTCCTGGTCGGTCAGCACGGCCTTCTCGTCGATCAGCATGGCCTGGAACTGGCCGCTGCCGAGCAGCTGTACGCGGGCGAACAGGCCTGGGGTGAAGGTGCGGTCGGCGTTGTCCAGCAGCGCACGGACGCGGATGGTGCCGGTGCTGCGGGTGACCTGGTTGTCGAGGAAGTCGACCTTGCCTTCGTGCGGGAAGCCGTCCTCGCCCGACAGGCCCACCTTCACCGGCAGGTCGCTGTCACGCTCGCTCGGGCGCTCGCCCTTGCGTGCCATCTGTGCGTACCGCAGGAAGGTGGCTTCGTCGGCATCGAAGTACACGAACACCGTGTCCAGCGACACCAGCGTGGTCAGCACGCTGGCGCTGTCGCCGGCGGTGACCAGGTTGCCGGCAGTCACCATCGCGCGGCCGGCGCGGCCGTCGATCGGGGCGCGCACCTTGGTGAACTCCAGGTTCAACGCGGCGGCATCCAGCGCGGCCTGCGCGGCCTGCACGCTGGCACCGGCCTGGTCGGCCGCGGCACGCCGCTGCTCCCAGGTCTCGGTGGAGATCGCCTGCTGGTCGGACAGCTTCTTGGCGCGCTCGGATTCGCTGCGGGCCAGGGTGGCCTGGGTGCGGGCGCGCGCCAGTTCGGCACGGGCGCGGTCGTACTCGGCCTGATAGCTGCGGGCGTCGATGGTGAACAGCAGGTCGCCCTTCTTCACTTCCTCGCCTTCGACGTAGTTGACCTTGTCGATGTAGCCGGACACGCGCGGGCGCAGCTCGACGCTCTGCACCGCTTCAACGCGGCCACTGAAGTCGTCCCACTGGCTGACGGGCTTGATCAGCACCGGCGCGGCGCTCACCTGCGGCGGCGGCGGCATGCCGGCTTCTTCTGCGTGGCCACCGCTGCAGGCAGCCAGCACGGCGGCGGCGAGGATCGAGACGCCGGCCATGGCCAGCCGTCGGGTAAGACGATGCGGAGTGGAGGTAAGGGAGGTCATGACATGCATCCGTACGGAGGGGTGGTATTCGAAAATCGGGGGTAGTGCAGAACGTGGGTGGCGCATCCTGCGACCTCAACCTTGGTAGAGGTCAAGCAGCGCCAGCGGTGTCGCGCGACATCGGGGGAGGCCAATCCCTGTGCAGCAGGCCGCGCGGCAGTTCGCCATCGCGCGCGTCACATCGGACGATGGCGCGGTTGTCGGTACAGGTGTCCAGCAGCGAGACCAGGCGGCGACCCACCAGCAATGCGCTGGGCCATTCGATGCAGGCGTTGGCCGCATTGGCCGGAGTGCAGACCGGGTTGCACACTTCCAGCATCTGCGCGCGTACGCCCAGCGCCTGCGCTTCCTGGTGCAGCACCTGCGCGTACATGCGCGTGGTGGACATGGTGATGGAGGATTCGCCGTGCCCGGCCCATGGCTTGAAGCCGGCTGGACCGCCGATCAACACGTAGCGACGTGGATGGCTGCCACCGCGCAGCAGCGGCAACAGGTGGCGGCCGGCATGCACGTGCGGCATCACGTCGGCCTGCAGCGCCTGCAGCAGCGCGTCGCCACTGCGATCGGTCACCCGACCGCGGTGGTACGGGCCGCCCATCGCATCGACCACCGCCGACAACGCGCGCCGGCGCGGCGCGATGCGCTCGGCCACCGTCTGCGCCGAGGCGTCGTCGCCGAAGGAGCCCAGCAGCGTCTCCAGACCCGGCTCATCGGCGAACTGTTCCTGCAGGGCCGCCAGCCGACCGGGGTCGCGGCCGACCACCAGGACCGGGCTGCCGGCCTCCAGCAGCGCAGCCACGATGCCCTGGCCGACACTGCCGGTGCCGCCCAGGACAAGGACCTCGGGGGCCAGCGTCCCACTCATGGGACTTTCACTCCCGCCGCCGGGATAATCCCAATCCGGCCCAGTCGGCCCAGATCACGATTGCCCAGGCGCAGGCTGCCGCCGCGCTGCATCTTGGCGGGCGGGGTGAACTCTCGGAAAGCTTTGTAGGACAACGACGAGGGCCGTTTCTCAATGGTCATCGCCAAGTCCAGCGGGGCTGTGCGGCCGGTCAGTACGCGGCCAAGAATGTTCCGCAACCACATGGCGGAGGTCCTTCAATTCGGGAATGGCGCCAGATTAGTCCTCAAACTCCCACTTGATTAGTCCGGATTAAGGGGAATAATCGTCCCGTACCCGGCACAATCTTTCGGGCACCCTATCCCCTCCCCCGACTTCGGACCCGTCATGGCCCACGATCTCAACGACACGCTGATCTTCGTCAAGGTTGTCGAGCAAGGCAGCTTCATTGCCGCCGCCACTGCGCTTGGCCTGCCCAAGACCACGGTCAGCCGCAAGGTGCAGGAACTGGAGACGCGCCTGGGCGCGCGCCTTCTGCACCGGACCACGCGCCGGCTGGGCCTGACCGAGGCCGGGTCGGTGTACCACGAACATTGCCAGCGCATCGCGCGCGAACTGGAAGAAGCCGAAGGTGCGGTCAACCAGTTGCAGTCCGGCCCGCGCGGCTGGCTACGCTTCACCGTGCCCTACTCCATCGGCATCACCTGGATTGCTCCGCTGCTGGGCGAGTTCCATGCGCAGTACCCGGAAATCCAGCTGGACATGCACCTGGGCAACGAGAAGCTGGACCTGATTGCAGGTGAAGCCGATCTGGCGTTGCGCGTGGGCACCCTGCCCGACTCCAACCTGGTGGCGCGCAAGCTGGGCAGCCTGCGCACCCAGGTGTTCGCCAGCCCGGCCTACATCGAGCGCTACGGCGAGCCGCTGCACCCGGACGAACTGCAGTTCCATCGCATCCTGGCGATGCGCAAGGCACGCAACCTCAACAACAACCGGTTCTTCTGGCAGCTGGGCGAAAACGGGGGCGACCTGCGCGACTTCCCGGTCAATCCACTGCTTGTGGCCAACGATCCGTCCGCGCTCAATGGCGCACTGGTCTGTGGCGAAGGCTTGCTGCTCACCGGTGACGTGATGGCCAAGCCGTTCGTCGAATCGGGCATGGTGCGCCGCGTGCTGGCCGGCTGGACCGGCCCGGAAGTGGACTTCAACGCGGTGTTCGCCGGCGGCCGGCTGGTCTCGCCGAAGGTGCGGGCGTTCGTCGACTTCCTGGTGGCCAAGCTCGACTTCGACGCCAACTACATGCTGGCGCAGTGCCCGAACGCCAAGTTCGCCAAGCAGCAGAGCGCGCAGGCCGAAGAGGAGTTGCAGGCCACTGGCAAGCGAATCCTGGAGACGGTCACCGCGACCTGATCGCGAGTTTTTTTTTTCCTGCGGTGGAGTGTCGATCCACTGCCGCACAAGGCCGCCTCCGGGCGGCCTTGTCGCATCTGTCCCGGCTTGCGCACATTGTCGTGATTGGCGCCCTTGCGCACTGCATCCATCGCACTCCTGCGGAGGCGTTCAACGCGAACTGCATCACGCCTTCGATCATGCCCATCCCTGTTTATCCGACCCGCGTCACATTGAACGCCGGTCCCGCGAACCACTGCGCACTTCAACTGTCTACGCGGCGTTAGGTTCCGCCCCACGCGACCTGGCCAGCCCGGCCGGATGCACTGGAGGCGACACATGCACCACCCGTTCCGCGCACGTATGCAACCGCGCAAGACCCGTCTTTCCCTGTTGCTGGTGGCCCTGCTGTCGCCACTGCCCGCGCTGGCGCAGAGCACTGTCGGCGACATCCTCGGCCACGTCCCCGGCGCCACCCAGGGCACGGTGCAGATCCGGCACCTGGACGCTGGCACCACGCGTGAGACCCGGATCAACCCTGACGGCCGCTTCCGCCTGCCGGCACTGTCCGCTGGCCAATACGAGGTCCGCATCACCCGTGCCGACGGCAGCAGCGAGCAACGCCAGGTAACCGTGGTGGCAGGCCAGAGCACGCAGGCGGACTTCGCCCGGGCAGCCACGCTGGAGACGGTCAAGGTGCGCGCCATTGCCGCCGCCCCTATCGACCTGGGCAGCGTGGAAACGCGCACCACGTTCACCGCCGAGCAGCTCAACACCTTGCCGGTGGCACGCGACATCACCAGCATTTCGCTGCTGACACCGGGCACCGTGGCCAGCAGCAGCTTCTTTGGCCCGGCCTCGTTCGGTGGCGCCTCGGCGGCGGAAAACAGTTACTACGTCAACGGCTTCAACGTCACTAACCTGTTCGACAGCCTGTCCTTCTCCGAGGTGCCGTTCCAGGCCATCGACCAGCTGGACGTGCAGACCGGCGGCTATGGCGCACGCTACGGGTTCTCCACCGGCGGCGTGACCAGCGTCAACGTCAAGCGCGGCACCAACACCTGGAAGGGCGGGTTCAGCTGGACCACCGAACCTTCCGCGCTACGGGAGAATGCGCCGGACACCCTCCGCAGCGATGGCAGCATCCTGCGCTCGTACGACAACAACAGCAGGTCCAGCGACGTGGCCAGCGCCTGGGCCGGTGGCCCGCTCATCGAGGACACACTGTTCGTGTTCGCGCTGGGCAGCCTGAGCCGCTCGGACAGAACCGCCTTCGGTGGCCGCACGGCCAGCGGCCCGCGTCGGGCCAGCGATCCGGATACGCCGGTTCCGCCCGCCTCGCTGTCGACATCGGCACAGGACTACCGCTCGCGCGACCCGTACTGGCTGTTGAAGCTGGACTGGTACCTCAATGAACGCAACCACTTGGAATACACCGGCTTCGACAACCGCCAACGCTACCGCTACGACTACTACGACGCCGACTACGGCAGCGACCAGCCCGATGCCGAGCCCGGTAAGCGCGACTATCGCGGCCGCAAGGAAGGTCGCGCCGGTGGCACCACCCATGTATTCAAGTGGACCAGCCAACTCACTGATGACCTCACGGCCAGCGTGCAGCATGGCCGCATGCGCAACCACACGGGTGAGTACACGCTCAGCCCGGACGGAAAGCGCGGCGACTACGAGGGCGACATCAACGCTCCCGACGGTGAATGCCCGTACGTGGTGGACCGCGTACTCGGCAAGCAGGTGGGCTGTGCAGTGGACAGCCAGCTGGGCCTGCGCAGCGGCAGCAACGAACGCCGCACCACCCAGGCCGACCTGGTCTGGCAATTCGGCAATCACCAGCTCGGCGCCGGCTACAGCACGGAAGACTGGACCTCGGTGCAAGGCACGGCGTACTCCAGCGGTGCCTACTGGAACCTCTACGCGAACTACGCCCAGCGCATCAACTTCCGCACCGGCGGCACGATCGGCGTCAAGCAGGCATCGTGGTACCTGGAAGACCACTGGCAGGTCACCGACCGGCTGATGCTGTACGCCGGGCTGCGCAACGACTCGTTCGACAACCGCAACGGCAGCGGCGCCACGTTCGTCAAACAGGACAACATCTGGCAGCCACGGCTGGGGCTGTCGTGGGATCCCACCGGTGACGGCGACAGCAAGCTGTACGCCTCGCTCGGCCGCTACTCCTTGCCGATCGCGGCCAACGTGGCGCTGCGCGCGGCCACAGCTTCTTACTACACGATGGACTACTTCACCTACGACGGGTACGACCCCGTAACGGGCAAGCCGAACATCACCGGCTCCTACCGCGATGGCAGTGCCGACGGTGTGGTCAACGGGGCCGATGGCAGCACGCCCAACCCGCGGGCGGTCGCCTCACAGGGGCTCAAGCCGTATACCCAGGACGAGTTCATCCTCGGCTACCAGCGGCAGCTGCACTCGGGGAACGACTGGGTCGATGGCTGGACCCTGGGCGCCAAGCTCACCCTGCGCCGCATCAACCAGGTGATCGATGACACCTGCGATTCCCGTGCGCTCTACACCGCCGCCAAGGCGGCCGGCTACGACGTCTCGCATTGGGACAGTGAGTGGGAAGTGCCCGGCGGCCTGCCCGGCTGTTGGCTGTACAACCCGGGCAGCGATCTGGTGCTGGACATCGACGTGGATGGCGACGGTACCCCCGACAGCATCCGCGTCCCTGGCGAGGACCTGGGACCGAAGGCCAAGCGCCGCTACACCTCCTTGACCCTGTCCGCCGAGAAGCGCACCGAGCGCTGGTATGCCAGTGCCAGCTACACGTGGGCCAAGCTGCACGGCAACTACGAAGGGTTGGTAAAGAGCACCAACGGGCAGGATGACACCGGCACCACCTCGGACTTCGATTTCAAGGAGCTGTCTTACGGTGCAGATGGCTACCTGTTCAATGACCGCCGGCACAGCATCAAGCTGTTTGGCAGCTACCAGTTGAACCCGGAATGGCAGGTGGGCGCCAACCTGCTGGTGCAGTCCGGCACGCCGATCAGCTGCCTGGGCGGCGGCAACGGCACCTTCGGCACGGAATTCGGCTACCGCGGGGTATTCCACACCTGCAACGTGGGTGAGGACGACATCGCCAAGCTGGGCAGCAGTGGCCGTACGCCGTGGACGGCGACCTTCAACCCGAACGTGGTGTATTCGCCGGCCGCGCTGGCCGGGCTGAGCGTGCAGCTGTCGGTGATCAACCTGTTCAATTCGGTCAAGCCGGTGCAGGTGTACGAGCAGCGCTACGACGTCAATGCCGCCGGGACGATCACCGATTACTTCACCTACGGCAAGGCGCGCTACAACACCACCCCGCGTTACGCCCGGCTGCAGGTGCAGTACGACTGGTAAGCGCCGCGCAGACGGATGGGTTCAGGGCGTACCGGCCAACGGTCGGTACCCACCCACCGCCGGTAGGTGCCGACCGTTGGTCGGCACGGGTCCGCGCACGGGCGGACGTGTTCATGGCTTACCGGCCAACGGCCGGTACCCACAAAAATGCCGCCTGAAATGGCGGCATTTTGCTCCGGCCGTTAGCCGGACCCGTCAATAACGCTGCGCGTTATTGCCGAAGCGGAATCACACGGATTTCCACACGGCGGTTCTGCGCGCGGCCGGCGTCGGTGCTGTTGTCGGCGATCGGGTAGGCCTTGCCGGCACCCAACGTTTCGATGCGGGCACCCTGCACACCCTGGGCGGTCAGGTAGGCGGCCACCGAATCGGCACGCTCCTTGGACAGGCGGTTGTTGACCGCATCGCTGCCGATGCTGTCGGTATGGCCCACCACTTCGATCATGGTCTGGTTGTACTCGGCCAGGGTGCTGGCCACGCCATTGAGCGAGCTGTAGAACTGCGGCTTCAGCGTGGACTTGCCGAAGTCGAAGGTGATGCCGTCCGGCAGGTTCAGGGTCAGGTTGTCGCCGTCGCGGGACACGTCGATACCGGTGTTGGCGGTACGTTCGCGCAGGGCGCGTTCCTGACGGTCCTGGTACTGGCCGATGGCCGCACCACTGAGCGCGCCGATACCGGCACCGATCATCGCGTGCTGGCGGCGCTCGGTGGCGCTGTTGCCACTGAGCAGGCCGGCGGCCACGCCCACGGCAGTACCGATCAGCGCGTTGCGGCCGGTCTTGTTCTGCTGCTGGGTGGGGTTGCCGTACGGATCGGACTGGGTATACGAGCCGCCGGTGGCGCAGGCCGTCAAGGCAGCGGCGGTCATCAGGGCCAGGGCCACGTTACGGGTTGCGGGTCGAATCATGGTGTTCTCCTTGGTTACCGGTCTACCGGCTTGCGAGCGCCCAAAGGATAAACACGCGGACGCGATGCCGGCATGACGATGCGAACGCCTGCCGCCTCCCCGTTCAGCTTTCTGAGCGCGGCCCGCGCAACCGGGTTTACACGCTGCCGGTGTGACGGTAGGCGGCCAACGCGGCATCGCGTCCCGCGGCCAGGTCGACCAGCGGCAGCGTGGGATAGGTCGGCGCGTGCTCGGCCAGCAGGTGCGGGTGCTGCCACGGCGCAAAGCGGGCCTTCAGCGGCAGGGAGGCCAGCTCGGGCACCCAGCGGGTGATGTAGCGCGCCTGCGGATCGAACTTCTCCGACTGGGTGACCGGGTTGAAGATGCGGAAGTACGGCGCGGCGTCGGCACCGGTGCCGGCCACCCATTGCCAGCCCATGGTGTTGTTGGCCAGGTCGGCATCCACCAGGGTGTCCCAGAACCAGCGCGCGCCGTCGCGCCAATGCTGGCGAAGGTGCTTGCACAGGAAGCTGGCCACCAGCATGCGCACCCGGTTGTGCATGTAGCCGGTGGCCCACAGCTCGCGCATGCCCGCGTCGATGATCGGAATGCCGGTACGGCCCTGCTGCCAGGCCTGCAGCTGTGCGGCGTTGGGCGGCGCCCACCGGAACCCGTCGAAACGCGGGTTGAGGTTGTGGTCCGGGGTCTGCGGAAAGTGGTGCAGCAGGTGGTAGGAGAACTCGCGCCAGCCCAGCTCGCGGATGTAACCGTCGATGTCCGCATCACGGCTGGCACTTCGCTCGTCCTGTAGCCGGCGCACGATCTGCCACGGCGCGATCTCGCCGAAATGCAGGTGTGGTGACAGCAGCGAGGTACCCACCCGGTCGGGCAGGTCACGCTGCTGGCGGTACCCGTTGAGCGCGCCGTCGATGAACACCGTCAGCGCCTCGTGCGCGCCGGCTTCACCGGGCTGCCAGTGGTCCCAGAATTGCGCGTCCCAAGGCAGCGCCGCGGCCAGCTTCAGCGCGTCCAGTGCAACGCCCTGCACCGCGTGCGCCGGCAAGGTTGCCGGCAGCGGCATGGGAGCCGGCACCTGCAGGCGGGTCAGTGCGTTGCGCCAGAACGGGGTGAATACCTTGTACGGGTTGCCCTGCAGCGTGGCGATATCCCACGGCTCCAGCAGCAGGGTGCCGTTGTGGCTTTCGGCGTTGATGCCCTGCTCGCGCAGCGCGCGCTTGATGGCCGCATCCCGCGGCTGGGTGGCCGGTTCGTACTTGCGGTTCCAGTACACGGCCACCGCCCCGGTCTGCGCGATCAGACGCTCGAGCTCGGCATGGCTGTCACCCTGGCACAGCACCAGCGCCGACCCGCGCGCGCGCAGGTCGGCGTCCAGCGCCGCCAGCGACCGATGCAGCCAGGCATTGGATGCGCCCCCCGGGGCCCAGTCCTCTTCTTCGTGCGGCGCATGGATATACACCGGTACCGGCACATGGCCAGCATCCAGCGCGGCCTGCAGGGCCGGGTTGTCCTGCAGCCGCAGATCACGGCGAAACCACACCAGCGCTACCGTCACAACCACCACCCAGGCGAAAAAACCGTGCCCATGATAGCCAGCAGCGGTGAAGAACACGCACTGGCCCGGCGCTACGCAGGGTTTGTGTGCCGCATCGATGCTGGCTAGTCTTCGCAGTCCCGCTCCGGATGGACCCGCACCATGCACGCACTGCACGCTTCGTTTGCCGGCTTCGGCCCACTCAAGGCGCAATCGCCCGACCTGTGGCAAGGCGACGTCGCGCTGCCGCCGGCGCTGGCCGCGTTCTATGCGCAGGTCGGTCCGTGGGGCGAGACCGTGCATGCGAGCGTCGGACCGGTGGGCATCAGCGTGCCAGGTGTGAACGTCGAATTCCCGCCGCTGCATCGCTTGTGGGCGTTGCAGGCAGGCTATCGCTGGGAAGGCGACGCCGACGCGCGCAGCGCGGACTGGCCCGAACACTGGCTGGTGATCGCCGACCAGAACGCCGATCCCTTCATCCTCGACCTCCAGACCGGCCAGGTCCTCTTCGCCTTCCACGGCGCAGGGACATGGGACGCCGCGGTGCTGGCCGATGACCTTCCCACTTTCCTGGCCGTCCTCGCCGCAGTGGGAACCGTGTACCAGGCGGCCGGAGAGGAGCTGGAAGACGACGAAGCGGCCGACGCCTTCTTCGACACGCTGGAGTGGTAATGCCGGCAGACCCGGCGGGTAACGTGCCGCGTCCTTCGCACGGCAGCCATGCGCCGTGCACCGCCCTTGCACGCGGCGGCGTTCAAGGTGGCGGCATCCCATGCCCCAGCCGGCTGCTGCCAGGGCCTCATCCACGGTCACGCCAGCCGGCACCTCCTCCCGTTGCCAGGATGCCGCCCCCATGACCCCGTTCGCGCCCGCCGTTGCCTACTCGCCCGACGTTGAACACCGCGCACCGGACGAAGAAGAAACCATCACTGCCCTGGCCAGGCTCTTCACCGACATGGCCAGCACGGTCGCCGAGCATGAAGGCCATGCGCATCGGGCGGTTCACGCCAAGGGCCATGCACTGCTGCGCGCCCGCTTCCAGGTGGCGCACGACCTGCCCGCTGAACTTGCTCACGGGCTGTTCGCCCGCCCCGGCGCGTATGACGCCCTGGTGCGGCTGTCATCGCCGCCGGCCGAGCAGCTGCCCGACAGCGTGTCCACGCCGCGCGCGATGGCAGTGAAGATCCTGGGCGTGCAGGGCGAGCGCGTGGAGGGTGGCGACGAGCAGCACAGCCAGGACTTCCTGATGGTCAACGGCCCGGCGTTCACCACACCGGGCGTGCAGGGCTTCCTGCGCGCGGCGAAACTGCTGGCCGCCACCACCGAGCGCATGCCGCGCACCAAGCAGGTGCTGTCGGCCACCTTGCGCGGTGCCGAGGCAGCACTGGAAGCGGTGGGCGGGCAAAGCGCCACCCTGAAGGCACTGGGTGGCGAACCGCAGCACCATCCGCTGGGCGAAACCTTCTTCACCCAGGTGCCGTTCCTGTACGGGCCGTACATGGCCAAGTTCTCCTGGGCCCCAGTGTCGCCCGACCTGCTGGCGCTGACCGGGCAGTCGCTGCCGTCCGGCGAGGACGCACAGCGCGATGCCATTGCCGCGTTCTTCGCCGATCTGGCCGCCCCGGTGATGTGGGGGCTGCGGGTGCAGTTGTGCCGCGACCTGGCGCAGATGCCTATCGAGGATGCCTCCGTGGTCTGGCCGGAGAGCATCAGTCCATTCGTGCCGGTGGGACACCTGTCGATCGGCGCGCAGCCGGCATGGAGCACCGATGCCGAAGCCCGCGAAGATGCCCTGGCTTTCGCACCCTGGCACGCACTTGCTGCGCACCGCCCGCTGGGCAGCCTCAACCGTGCACGCCGGGTGGTGATGGGGGCGTCGCGGCAGTTCCGTTCGCAGTTCAACCGATGTCCTATCCACGAGCCGTGACCGCCCTCAGCGGACGCGTCGTTCCAACAGGTAATAGGCCAGGTTGCCCAGCCCGGTAGCACCCAGCAACAGCGCGATCGCGCCCGGGGTCACCTCGTTGATGCCGAGCAGGTCGATCAGTCCAAAGCCCAGCGCCACCGCCACCAGCACGCTGCCCCAGTGCAGCGCCGACTGCCGGCGCTTGCTGGCGTCGCCATCGAGCAGCGAGCGCACCAGCGCCTCGGACCCGTGTGCGGCGATGATCCGGCGCCGCGTACCGGCGTCGACCACGCTCTTGATGGTGTAGACGACGCCGAGAATCAGGATGATCGGCAGGATGAGGTTGAAATCCATGGAATGCCTCGCTGTGGTTGGGGTGTGTGCAGAAGGAGATACGGTGCGGGCGGCGGCGGTTGCACCAGGCGCACTTGCAACCGATCGGCCGCAGGACGTATCCCTATGGGAATGCCCGACCCCACCGCTCCCGACGACGCCACGCTGCACGCCGACCACGTGCTGGTCACCGCTGTCCTTGCCGGCACACCGGGTGCGTTCGAACAGCTGGTGCGCAGCTACCAGGGGCTGTGCTGGCACATCATGGACCGCATGGTCCGGCATCCCGACGACACCCGTGAGCTGTGCCAGGAGACCTTCCTGCGCGTGCATCAGTCACTGCACCAGTACCGTGGCGAACGCCCCCTGAAAGCATGGATCGCCCAGGTCGCCTACTCCGTGGCCAGGCGGCACCTCGAACGCCGTCGCATTCCCATCGCCGACAATGGCCCGGATGGGCAGATGCATGCCGCGGCAGAACAGGTCAGCGACGGGTTCGACCTGGAGACCCACACCAGCACGCAGGAGGACCACGCCCTGCTGCATGCCGCCATCGAGGCACTGCCGCCGCTTCAGCGCACACTGCTCACGCTCTATCATCTGGAAGAGATGCCCATTGCGGAGATTGCCAGTGTGACTGCGATTGCCGAAGGCACCATCAAGAGTCATCTGTTTCGAAGCCGCCGGCAACTGCGGCAGATTCTGCACGCCCGCATCGGAGTTACCGCATGAACCGTGATCGCATCTCCCCTGTCGATGCCGTTGAATGGGCGGCACAGGAGCAGGGCCGGCGGCATGCAGGCGACGCGGCAGACGCCCGTACCAGCGCGGTGTCGGCCGACTACCGGCAGATCGCGATGGCACTGCGATCGTTGCCGCGCAGCGCGCCGCCGCCGGACTTCACCGCCGCGGTACTGCGACAGGTCGCCGTGCACGAGGCCGGCGTCGAGAAGCGGCTGGTGCCTGTGCTGATCGCCGTGCTTGTGGTGGTGACCGCGGCCATGGTGCTGCTGTTCGGCCGGTACTGGTGGCAGCTGGTGCAGCTCCATGTGGGCCACGATGGCATCCGCTGGGCCGTCGCCCTAGCTGCCTGCATGCTCGCCTCGCGGCTGTGCCGGCGTTGGTTGCGCCGGCCTGCCCCAACAATGGCTGACGCGCTGTACCGGCACGCTTGACCTCAACCATGCTTTAGGTCCGAAGATGCCTCCTCCCCTGATGGAGTTGTCTTCGATGACCTACACCCTGCCCGCCCTGCCCTACGCCTACGACGCCCTGGAACCGCACTTCGACGCGCAGACGATGGAGATCCACCACGCGCGCCACCACCAGACCTACGTCAACAGCCTCAACGCCGCGCTGGCCGACGCCGGCGTCGAGGCGATGCCGGTGGAACAGCTGATCGCCGATATCGACGCGCTGCCGGAAAGCGTCCGCACCGCCGTGCGCAACAACGGCGGCGGGCATGCCAACCACAGCCTGTTCTGGACCGTGCTCAGTGCCGACGGCGGCACGCCCAGCGGCGCGCTGGCCGCAGCGATCGAGCGTGATCTGGGCGGCTACGACGCCTTCAAGGATGCGTTCACCAAGGCTGCGCAGACCCGCTTCGGCAGCGGCTGGGCCTGGTTGACGCTGGGCCGCGACGGTCGCCTGCTGGTGGAAAGCAGCCCCAACCAGGACAGCCCGTTGATGGGCGCCTACGCCAACTTGTCCGGCGGCGCCCCGATCCTGGGCCTGGACGTGTGGGAGCACGCCTACTACCTGCACTACCAGAACCGCCGCCCCGACTATATCGGCGCGTTCTTCCAACTGATCGACTGGACCGAAGTGGCACGTCGCTTCGAGGCGGCGGGCGGACGCTGATGCGCGCGGGTCCGGCACCTGCTGCGGCACCGATCGTGGCCGCCGACGCGTCCGGTGCCGGGCCCGACACGGCTGCATTGCGGCATGTGTTCGGGAAGTACCCGACCGGCGTGGCGGTGGTCGCCGTGCACGGCGCGGCGGGCATGCCGGTGGCGATGACCATCAACTCGTTCACCACGCTGTCGTTGCAGCCACCGCTGGTGGCGTGGAGCATCGGCGAGCTCGCCGCCGACCTGCCCATGTTCCGCGACGCGGCGTACTTCGGCATCAGCCTGTTGTCGTCCGGCCAGGAAGCCGTGGCGCGCCACTTCGCCGACCCGCTGCGGCGTCGCACACCGGTCGATGCGGACGTGCTCGACCTGGGGGGCGCCGCACCGCGGGTGCGCAATGCGGTCGGCTGGCTGCTGTGCACGGTGGAGCGCAGCCTGCCACTGGGCGACCACGTGTTGATCGCGGGCCGGGTTGCGGGTTTCGAAGCATCACCGGGCGCGGCGCTGGCCTACCACCGCAGCCGCTACACGCGCATCGATGGACGCGCCGACGTGGATGCGTCGCCATGGACATGACCGCCCTGCAGCGCATGCTCGACGCCGGTCGCGACAGTGCGCTGCTGCGCTTCAGCCTGGGCAAGGGCCTGCTGGACGCGGGCGAGCCTGCCGAGGCGGCCGCGCACCTGCAGCGCTGCGTGGCCCAGGACCCGGCCTATTCGGCGGGCTGGAAACTGCTGGGCAAGGCGTGGCTGGCCGCCGGCGATGCCGATGCGGCGGCACGGGCATGGCAGGAAGGCATCGCAGTGGCGCAGCGCAACGGCGACAAGCAGGCCGAGAAGGAAATGGCGGTGTTCAAACGCCGCGCGGAGAAGGCGGTCGCCGCGCGCGGTTGACCGCGCCTACGGCAGCGGCGGTGGCGTGGGCACGCGCTGGGATAGCACCAGCATGTGGCCCAGCGGCACCATCACCGGCAGCCCCAGCACGCCGACAAAGGCCAGTGCGTTGAGCCGGTTGAACAGGCCGGCAATCAGCAACGCCCCCAGGCACAACACGGCACCGGTGCCGGTACACCAGCGCGCCCAGCGCGGCGCACCATGCAGGGTGAGACCATCGAGCAGGAAGCCGAACGCAAGCCGCCAGAAGCCGACCAATGCCACGCTGGCCAGCAGCACGCCAACCAGCATCGGTGCGTAATCCGGGTGGCCGGTGGGGCGCGACAGCATCAACAGGCCGAAGCCATCGAGCAGGGTGACGGGCAATGCAAACACCAGCAGCTCCAGCACCAGCAAGGCCACGCCAACCCCGTTGGCCCACTGCGACTTGCCCATCATCCGACCCCCGGCTGTAGTGCGCCGAGCATACAACGGGCGGGCCAGCCCATGTACGTGGCGGCCAGGCGGCGCGGCGCGCTTTCTCAGCGCACCGGTCGTTGCCGGGTGGTACGCCACGACAGGGCCAGCATGTGCCCCAGTGGCAGCAGCATTGGCACGCCCATGACCCCGACGTAGGCCCAACCGGTGGGACGTTGGACCATGCCCACCGCCAGCCCAGCCGCGCATAGCGTCGCGCCGGCAGCGGTGCACACGCGTGCCCAAAGCGGTGTCCCGTCCAGGCGCAGGCCGGCGCGATAGAACCCCAGCACCAGCCGCCAAAAGCCCACCAGGGCGATCAGGGCGACCGCCACCGCCGCCCGCATCGGCACGTGGTCAGGGTGAAACGCAGGTCCCCACAACCACGCCAGCGCAAAGACGCTCAGCGCCGTCATCGGCACGGCCAGCAGCTGCAGTTCCCATGCCAGCAGCACCGCACTCAGCTGCGTTGCCCGTCCCGCCTTCTCCATCGCGATGCCCTCGTCCATGTGGGCAGAGGATACATCGGCGCCGAGCGCCTCAATCGCCCTTGCGGCGCTGCTGCTGCAGGTCGAAGCGCTGCATCGAGGCACGGATCAGCGCCTTGGCCTCGGCGGCGTTGCCCCAGCCATCGAGCTGCACCGGATTGCGCCCTTCGGGCAGTTCCTTGTACACGCGGAAAAACGCTTCGATGCGCTGGCGTTCGATCAGTGGCAGGTCCTGCAGGTCGCGGATGCCGGCGTAGGTGGGGTCGAGCTTGTCGGTGGGTACGCCGATGACCTTTTCGTCATGTTCGCCGTTGTCCAGCATCTTCAGGAATCCGATCGAGCGAAACCGCACGATGACGCCGGGATGCAGCGGCTCGCGGGTCAGCACCAGCGCGTCGAGCGGGTCGTTGTCGCCGGCCAGCGTGCGCGGCATCGACCCGTAGTTCGCCGGGTATGCCACCGGCATCGACTGGAAGCGGTCCACATGGACCAGACCGTCTTCCTTGATCTCGTACTTGGTGAAACTGCCGGCCGGTATTTCCACGGCCAGGTTGACCTCGTCCGGGGCCTGCCTGGGCTGGGCGGCCAGGAACGGGTGCAGCACGGCGTTGGTGGCGCTACCGGCACCGGCCAGCAGCAGCAAGGCGGCGGCGATGGCGGCCAGGGGCAGAACGCGTCGGGGGGTCATTTTCTTCTCCAGCATCGGCCGGGCGCGTCGCAGCGGCCCGGCCCGGCGGTCATTCCCAGCAACGGTCGGCGCGGCCCTTGAGGGTCTGCGCGCGCGTGCAGTCACGGGGGGCGATGCGTCCCTGCGTCAGTTCGGTCGTGCGCTTGCGTCCATTGGCGTCACGGGTCAGTTCGAAGCCGTCATACAGCTGGCCGGTGACCGTGTGTGCTTCGTAGCGCAGGTGTTTCGGGTCGATCTTCAGCACTTGGTAGAGCTGGGTGTCTTCGCCCACCGGCGCCATCGTCGCGCGCGCCTGCTCTGACAGGCGGTACTGCTTGGGACCGGCCACGGTGACCACGAACTGCGGGGTGGCGCCCTGCCCCTCGCCACGACGGCCATAGGTGTGGTCGTGGCCCTGAAGCACCAGGTCTACCTGATGGCGACGCACCACCGGCAGCAGCACGTCGCGCAGTTCGGCGTTCTCGCGACCCTCGCGCGGCGAGTAGAACGGCTGGTGCAGCAGCACGATGCTCCACGGGTGCGGGTTGTCGGCCAGCACCGTGTCCAGCCACGCGGCCTGCGCCTGCGCGGTGCCCAGGTCCAGTGCCGAGGTGCCGTCGAGCACGGCGATGCGCACGCCCTGGTAGTCGAACCAGTAGGTGCTGGTGTCGGCCGCGTCCACGCCATTGCGCGGCAGCGCGAAGGTCACCGGCCAGTGCCGGCCCAGCACGCGACGCTCCTGCGGGGTGTCTTCGAATTCCTCGAAATACTCGTGGTTGCCGATGGCCGGGGCCACGGCGGTTTCCTGCGGCAGCCAGCCCGCGGCGGCGAACCACTCGCCCCACTCGCTGTCGTCCTGGCCGTCGCCGCCGCTGACCAGGTCGCCGGCGAACAGGCTCAGGCGCGCGTCCGGTGCGGCCTTGATGCCCGCACGCAGCACGCGCGAGACGTGGCTGAGGTTCTTGTTCTGGGTGTCGCCGAAGTACAGCAACGTCAGCGGCTGCCGTGCGGTGCCTGCGGTGCGCAGCTGGTGCCACGCGCTCCAGGTGCTGTTGCCCTGCACCCGCCAGAGATACAGCGTGTCCGGCTGCAGCCCGGCCACGTCGGCGCGATGGTAATGCGCCGTGCCGTTCTCGGTCTCCAGCGCGCGCGTGGCCGCCGTGATGCGGGTGGGCGTGCCCACGTCCGGCGAATCGCCCGCCACCACCCACTCCAGCGTGGGCGCACTGACCGACGCATCGGTGCGCCAGGACACCCCGAAGCCGCGCGCAGCGTCCTGCGCCGGCGAGGCCACCATGCGGTCCGGGAAGCCCGTGGCCGCATAGTGGCGGTTGCCCGCCGGCACCTGGGTGTTGGGTTCGGCAGCGCTGTCCGGTGCCTTTGCGGCGGCCAGGCCGTTGCCCAGCAGCAGCGCCAACAGCAGTGCCGTGGTGTTGATCGTGGCGCGGGTCATGGCGCGCACTGCAGCGGCAGCGACAACTGCCGGGCGACGTTGGCCCAGTCGAACGCCACCACGCCCTGGTCGTCATGCACGGCATACAGCACGCCGTGCGGGAACCGCGCAGACGCCGATTGATCCAGCCAGATGCCGTCGGTGTTGGCCACCGTGTTGCCCTGGAACGCACCGACATGCTTCAAAGTGTGGCGGTCGAACAGATGGAACACGCTGCGCTGCTTGCCCTGCTCGGTGGTGATCCACCAGCCGTCCTTGCCGCAGGTTTTCAGCATCACGCCTTCGGCCTGCGCCTGGAAGGCATCGCGGCCAAACGTCGTACCAGTGAAGCGGCCTTCCAGCGTGTACACCTTGATTTCGCTGGCGTAGGTCTCGTCTTCCTCGGCAATCAACAGGCGGTCGTTGGCCGGGTCGCCCCAGATCGACTCGACCACGCGCAGGGCGCCGGCCTCGCTGGTGTCGCCGATGCTGCCCACCAGCGTGGCGTCCAGCGCGCTCCCCTTCAGCGTGAGTGCGTAGCGGCGCACGCGCTTGTCCAGTTCGGCCAGGGGCGGCAGCACGTCATTGCCCTGCGCGTCTTCGCCGGCATCGTAGGAGTCGGTGACGTAGACGTCGTAGCCTTCGCGCTGTTTGTTCACCCAGAGCCCATAGGGCTTGCGCAGGTCGTCGGCGGCGAACACCCCCAGCGGGGCGAAATCGGGCAGGTGCAGCACCTGCACGCGGTGGTTGTCACGCTCCACCACCAGCACCAGGTCGTCGATCACGGCGATGCCGTTGGGGCGGTCGAACTGGCCCGGCGCGGTGCCCTGGCTGCCCACGTCACGCAGGTGCGCGCCGGTCTGGCCGTCATAGACCACCAGCTTGTGGGTGGTCTTGGCAGTGGCGATCAGCCACTGCTTGCCGTCAGGCGCGGTCCAGCTGGCCGGCGAGTCGATGTTGTCGGCCGGGGTCATCGGGGTGAGGAAGGCTTCGGCCACGGTGGCTACCGAACGGGGCGCGGCGGCGCTGGCGGGCGTATCGGCCGTCGGGGCGGACGCGGGTTTGCACGCCGCCAACAGGGCCAGGCTCACCACCGCCACGGCATGACGTGCGCGCATCACAGCGCCACCTTCAGGCCCAGCGCATAGGTGCGGCCGTATTCTTCCATCTGCAGCGTGCGCGAGCGCGTGCCCTGGTACAGCTCCAGCGGCTTGTCGAGCAGGTTCTGCGCTTCCAGGTATACGCTCACGTTGGCGGTGATCTTGTAGTCCAGGCTGAAGTCCAGCTGGGTGTTGGGTGCCACGTAGATGTCGTAGGCAGCGCTGTCACCCAGCGTGTCCAGGTACTCGCTGCGGTACACCGCCGCCACGCGGGTGCTGAAGCCGGCCTTCTCATAGCCGATATGCGCGGTGTACACGTGCTTGGAGGCGCGCGGCAGCATGAAGTCGTCGCGCTCGCGCCCGGCCACGCCAGGATCGAAATCGGTATCCAGCCAGGTGCCGCTGGCGCCCACCAGCAGGCCGTCCCAGCCGGCCGGCAGGAACGCCAGCTGCTGCTGCCAGTTGAACTCGGCACCCTTGACGGTGGCCTTGTTGCCGTTGATCACCCGGGTGACCTTGAAGTCCGGGTAGGCCGGGTCGGTCGTGCTCACCGTATTGACGATGTAGCCGTCGATCGCCTTGTGGAACAGACCCAGCGACAGGATGCCGGTGGTGCCGATGTACTTCTCGATCGACAGGTCGACGTTCTTCGATTCGTACGGGTCCAGCTGCGGGTTGCCGATGCGCACTTCCTCGTCGCCCCGGCTCAGGCCGACGCGCGGGGCGATGTCGCCGAACGACGGGCGCGAGACGGTCTTGTTGGCGGCCGCGCGCAGCACCCAGGCATCACCGGCGTCGTAGCGCAGGTGCAGGCCCGGCAGCACGTTGGTGTAGCTGCGGCTGACGGTGAGCGGGGTCACGGTGTAGCTGCGGCCGTTGCTGGCCACGTCCACGCTGTTGCCGGTGGCGCTGAACTGAGTGTTCTCCACGCGCACGCCGCCGATGATGCGCAGCGCACCGATGTCCCAGGTGCCCATCGCGTAGCTGGCGAAGATGTCCTCGCGGGCGGTGTAATCCTCTTCCAGCGAGGCCAGCGCATTGCCGCCGGCATCCTGCGGGCGCGCACTGTACTGGCCGCCGAACTGCGCCCAGTACCGGCGCATCGCGTCCGAGCTCATGCCCTGCCCCAGCGTGCCGCCGCGGTGCTCGGGCGTGCCGGTGGTCCAGTCGGACAGGGCGATGTCCGGGCCAACCCGCAGCTCGCGCTCGTTGCTGTCCACGTCGCGGTCGCGCCAGCGGCCGAGCAGGCCGACCTTGTAGCTGGCGTTGTCGCCGTCGAAGCGCAGGTTGACCTGCGCGCTGTGTTCTTTGTCGTCCACCCGCTTGGGTGACAGCACCACGCGGTCGAAGTCGTAGTTGCCGTTGTCCATCCAGCCCGCATCGCTGAGCGCGATGCGCGGCACCCGGCTGTTCTGGTCGACGGTGGCGGACAGGTCGTCGCCGGCATACTCGAACCGCGCTTCCATCTCGTCGTTCACGCGCTCTTCGGTGCGCGTATAGCCCACCTTGTAATCGACCACCGCACCGCTCAGGCGGTTCTCACCGCCCATGCTGGCGGCGAAGGTGTTTTCCTTCTTGGTGCGGTAGCGCATGCGCTTCTGGATGCTGTCGGCGGCCAGGTCGTCCACGCGGTACTGGTTGCCGCCCAGCGCGGTGATGCCTTCGTCACCGAAATCGAAAATGGTGCGCTGACGCGTTTCGGCGTCGTCGAACTGGCTGTACAGCGTGCGCAGGTAGTAGCGGTTGTCCTCGTCGGGATGCCAGTCCAGGTTGAGGTTGGCGCCGATGCGCTTGCGTTCGATCTCGTACTTGCGGCGCTGCAGACTGGTGGCGAACAGGTCGTCGTCGGCACCGCCCTCGAAATTGCCGTACTCCACCTCGGTATTGTCCGATTCGAAGGTGCGCTTCTGGTAGTTCACGCCCACCGCCACGCCGAAGGTATCGGCGAACACCTCGCTGTAGTTGAAGGCCGCCTTGGGACTGGTCTCGCCGGACAGCTGCTGGTGGCTGGCTTCGATCTTGCCGCGCAGGCTGCGCCCGTCGCGGTCGAAGGCCGAGGCCGACTCCACCAGGATCGCGCCGCCGATGGCGTCGCCGGGCATGTCCGGGGTGGGCGACTTGACCACGCGCAGGCGCTCGGTCGAATCGGAGGGGATCACGTCCAGCGGCGCGGCGCGGCTGGAGTCTTCCGGAGTGCCGATGGCGATGCCGTCGACGCTGACGCTGTTGAGGGTGGCGTCCAGGCCACGGATCACCACAAACCGGCCCTCGCCCTGGTCACGGGTGACGCTGACGCCGGGCAGGCGCTGCAACGACTCGGCCACGTTCTTGTCCGGGTACACGCCCATGGCGTCGGACGATACGGCGTCTTCGATGGCGTCGCTGCTGCGCTTGAGGTCGACCGCGCGGGTCTGCGACTCCAGCTGCGGGCGCACTTCGACCCGGTCCAGGTCGACGGCCCCGGCTCCGCTGGCCCCGGCGCCTGCCGCGGTTTCGGCGGCGAATACCGACGGACTGGCCATCACCAGCAACGACAGGCTGATCGCCCGGCCCAACACGCTCTTGTTCTGCACGGCATTCCCCAACGGCGTAAAGATTGGGTCAGCACGGTATGTCCGGGAGGTTGCATGGGCGTGACACGCGGGCGGCCGGGAGCGCCGCTGGCCGCGGTCGGGCTTTGGCTTCGGGTGGGGTTGCGGCACACTACCGGCCTTCCTGCTTCCCTTGCCTTTCCCCATGAAAATCGTCGAAGTGCGCCATCCGCTGGTGCAGCACAAGATCGGCCTGATGCGCGATGCGTCCCTGAGCACCAAGGATTTCCGCGAACTGGCCAACGAGCTTGGCGGCCTGCTGGCCTACGAGGCCACCGCCGACCTGGACACCGAAGCCCACACCATGGCCGGCTGGGCCGGTCCGGTGACGGTGCAGCGCATCGCCGGGGCCAAGATCACGGTGGTGCCGATCCTGCGTGCCGGGCTGGGCATGCTCAGCGGCGTGCTGTCGCTGATCCCGGCCGCGCGGGTCAGCGTGGTGGGCCTGCAGCGTGACGAGGAGACCCTGCAGCCGGTGCCCTACTTCGAGCGCCTGACCGGTCGCCTGGAAGAGCGCGATGCGTTGATCCTGGACCCGATGCTGGCCACCGGCGGCACCCTGATCGCCACCATCGACATGCTCAAGCGTGCCGGCGCGCGTCGCATCAAGGGCATTTTCCTGGTGGCTGCGCCCGAAGGCATCGCCGCCGTGCAGGCCGTGCACCCGGACGTGGAGATCTTCACCGCCGCCATCGACGCCCAGCTCAACGAAAAGGGCTACATCCTGCCGGGCCTGGGCGATGCGGGTGATCGCATCTTCGGTACCCGCGTCGTCGGCTGATCCACGCGTTCGCCGGCGGCCCTGCGCGGCCGCCAGCCCCTTCACGCGGCCTGTTCATCGGTGGGCAGAAGCTGCGCGCAACCCTACCCATGCGTGGAGTGTTGCCATGAAGACTGTGTCCCTGCTGGCCTGCCTGCTGCTGATCGGCAGCCCCATGCTGGCCCAAGCGGCTACCCCGCAGCAGCAGCGCATGGCCGACTGTTCGGCCAAGAACAAGGGCAAGACCGGCGAGGACTACAAGTCCGCGCAGAAGGCCTGCCTGAGCGGGCCGGCACCGGCGGCGACCACGCCGCAGGAACGCATGAAAACCTGCAATGCCGATGCCGCTGCGAAGAAGCTGGCCGGCGATGCACGCAAGACCTTCATGAGCGGGTGTCTTAAGGCGCATTGAGGGTCGCGCCGGAGTTGGCCGGTCGTGATTTGGGGGCGTACCGACCAACGGTCGGCACCTACCCGTGTTCTTGGACGGACGCTCCCACGGTAGTGCCGGCCGCTGGCCGGCTCCTCATGAACCTCGGACGCGTAACGTGGAGCCCCGGACGCATAACGTGGAGCCGGCCAGCGGCCGGCACTACCATGACGTGCCGGCCAACGGTCGGCACCTACCGGCGTTGCGGGGTGCATCAGGCCAGCGCGCGGGCCTTCAGTTCGCCCTGCTCGTGGACGGTGCCGTAGCGGCCCTTGTCGTCGCGTACCACCTGCGCCAGCGCGCACTGCGGGTCGTGGGTAAAGAACAGGTGCACGTTGCGCGCCAGTTTGTCTTCCAGGAAGCTGCGCTTCTCGTCGATCAGCAGCTCGGCGTTGCGGTCGTAGCCCATGGTGATCGGCACGTGCACCCACGACCGCCCGGGGATCAGGTCGGCGCAGAACACCACGCCGCCGCGCGGCTGGCCATCGACCTGCTCGGGGCCGACGATCTCGGCCAGCATCAGGCCCGGGGTATGCCCGTCGCTGAAGCTGAAGCGCACGCTGTTGCCCAGCGCCTTGGAATACGGCCCTTCCACGATCTCCAGCCGCCCGCTGGCCTGCAGCAGGCCGGGCAGCTCTGGAATGAAGCTGGCGCGGTCGCGCGGGTGCGGGTGCAGCGCCCGCTGCCAGTGCTCGGCGCCCACCAGGAAGGTGGCATTGGGAAACAGCAGCTCCAGCTCGCGCCCTTCGCTCCACTGCGCCAGCAGCCCACCGGCATGATCGAAGTGCAGGTGGCTGAGCACCACCACGTCGATATCCTCATGCTCGAAGCCGGCCTCGCGCAGCGATTCCATCAGCACGTGGCTGGGTTCCTGCACGCCATAGCGGTCGCGCAGCTTCGGCTCGAAGAACGCGCCGATACCCGTTTCAAACAACACCGTCTTGCCAGCCAGCGGGCTGGCCAGCAGCGCGCGGCAAGCCAGCTCGATCCGGTTCAGATCATCCGGTGCCGCCCATTTTTCCCAGACCGCGCGCGGCGCATTGCCGAACATCGCACCGCCGTCGAGCTTCTGTGAGTTACCGCGTATCGACCATAGTTTCATGCGCAAATTATCCGGCGCGACACGTTAAATATTCGCTAGGCGCATCGGTTCAGACAACGAAAAACCCCGCCGGCCGGCGGGGTTTTCGCGGGATCGGGGAACGCCGGCTCAGCGCGCGGCGGCAGGCATTACCGCCGCACTGCCCACCGGGTTGCGCGGGTCGCTGCCGCCACTGAGCACGTTGGCCTTGCGGTTCCATTCCACGGTCTGCAGGTTGCCCCACACGTGGCTGGAGCCACGACCGCCTTCGGCGCTGTCGCCGGGCAGTTCGATCTTGTGGCCCATCGCCTGCAGCTGCTTGATGGTGTCCACCGACAGCGCGCCGGTTTCGGCCGAGATCTCGTCGGGTAGCCACTGGTGGTGGTAACGCGGCAACGCGGCGACCTGCTGTGCACTCAGGCCGTCGTCGTAGCCCAGGATGCCCAGCAGCACCATGGTGATGATGCGGCTGCCGCCCGGGGTGCCCAGCACCACCACCTTGTCGGACGATTCCATGAAGGTGGGGGTCATCGAGCTGAGCATGCGCTTGCCCGGCTTGGGCGCGTTGGCGGCATAGCCCATCACGCCGAAGGCATTGGGCGTGCCCGGCTTCAGCGCGAAATCGTCCATTTCATTGTTGAGCAGCACGCCGGTGCCCTTGGGAATCAGGCCCGAGCCGTACAGCAGGTTCACCGTCTGGGTGGCGCCCACGCGGTTGCCGTCGCGGTCGATGATCGAGAAGTGCGTGGTTTCGTCGTCTTCCAGCGGGGTCGGGTTGCCCGACAGCAGGTCGCTCGGGGTGGCCTTCTCCGGGTGGATCGTGGCGCGCAGGCCCTGGGCGTAATCCTTGCTGGTCAACACCTTCTGCGGAATCTGCACGAAGTCCGGGTCGCCCAGGAAGAACGTGCGGTCACGGTAGGCGCGGCGCATCGCTTCCACCACCAGGTGAGTGCGGTGGGCCTGGTCCATCGATTTGAGATCCCAGCCCTCCAGGATCTGCAGCATCGACGCCAGCGCGATGCCGCCGGACGACGGCGGCGAGGCGGTGGTGATGGTCCAGTCGCGGTACTTGAACACGATCGGCTCGCGCAGCTTGACCCGGTAGCCGGCCAGTTCGTCGGCGGTCCACTTGCCACCCGCCTGCTTCACGCCCGCCAGCAGCGCCTTGCCGGTCTGGCCGCGATAGAAGCCATCGAAGCCCTTGTCCGCCAGCCGTTCCAGCGTGGCGGCCAGTTCGGGCTGGCGGAACAGGTCGCCTTCGGCGATCGGCTTGCCGTTGCGCAGGTAGACCTCGCGCGTACCGGGGTAGCGCTCCATCACTTCGCGGCGCGATGCATAACCCTTGGCCATGCGCGCATACACCGGGAAGCCTTCGCTGGCGATCCGCATCGCCGGGCCCAGCGAAGTGCGGAGCGGCAGCTTGCCGTGCTTGGACGACAGCTCCACCAGCGCCGCCGGCAGGCCGGGGATGCCGGCCGACCACGGGCCGTTGACCGAGCGGTCGCGGTCCAGTTCGCCCTTGCTGTCCAGGAAGGCGGCCTCGGTGCCGGCCTGCGGCGCGGTTTCGCGCGCGTCCAGCATCACGTCCTTGCCGGTGCGGGCGTCATGCAGCAGGAAGAACCCGCCGCCGCCCAGCCCCGAGCTGGTCGGCTCGACCACCGCCAGGGTGGACGACACCGCCACCGCCGCATCGAACGCATTGCCGCCCTTGGCCAGGATCTCCATGCCGGCCTCGGTGGCCAGGTGGTGGCCGCTGGCAATGGCCGCGCCGTCCGGATGGCTGGCCAGGGAACCCTGCGCGGGTGCGGCGGACCCTATCACCGGGGACCACAACAGGACGAGCAGCAACCAACGACGCGACAACATGTTCATTCGGATGGGGGCTCCGCATAAAGTTCGGGATGGTCGCGCTGCAGCCCGAACAACTTGGCCAGCAGGGCGTCCTGGGTTTCCGGGATGTCCGGATCGGGATCGATGCATTCGACCGGGCAGACGACCACGCACTGGGGTTCGTCGAAATGTCCCACGCACTCGGTGCAGCGGGCCGGATCGATCACGTAGATGGTTTCACCCATCGAGATGGCCTGGTTGGGACAGGCCGGCTCACACACGTCACAGTTGACGCAGAGCTCATTGATTTTCAGCGACATGGCGTTACTCCACGCCCGCGCCGGCGGATGAAGACCGGCCAGCGCACGGGCGCCGGCCGGTCATCGGCAGCTTCCTCGCAGAAGCCGCCCGGGCCACGCGGAACGCGCGGCCGCCACTGCACGGGTTACTTGGCTTCTACGAAGATGTACTCGGCGCCGGTCGGCTGGATGATCGACTGCACGCGGGCGTTGTCAGCGGCCTTGCCGATGAACACCACGCGCACGTTCTTCATCGAGTCCGCCGGCACGTCCTTGAACACGGCCTGGATCATGTCGGCCATCTTCGAGGACGCCGACGAACCGAAGGCCAGCATGTTGCCCGGCTGGATGCCGCGCGCGACGGCCTGGGTGGCGCTCTCGACCTGACGCTCGTACTTGGCCGCGAACTCCGGGTCCGATTCCGGGGAGAGGTAGTACAGGAACGGGCTGTTGGTGATGTTGCCCATGTTCTGCACGGCCACGGCCTGCAGGTACTTCTTCCAGCCGGCGTCGTCATTGGCGTCCGGGGCGACCAGCGCCTGCTGGGCTTCGACGACCGGAGCAGCCTCTTCCTTCTTGCAGGCGGTGAAGGCCAGCGCGAACGACGCGATCAACATGGCACGCATGGTGTTGTTCATGGAATTCCTCCCTTGGTGATTCTTGGTATGTGTGGATCTGACAGGTGGTTACGACGGGCCCGACTTCGCTTCACGGACCTTGCGCAGCGCCTCGAGAACCGAGGCGGGCACGAAGCCGGACACGTCGCCGCCCAGGCGGGCGATCTCGCGGACCAGCGAAGACGAAATGAAGCTGTGCTGCTCGGCCGGGGTCAGGAACAGGGTCTCGACCTCCGGGATCAGGTGGCGGTTCATGCTCGCCATCTGGAACTCGTACTCGAAATCGGAGACCGCGCGCAGCCCGCGCAGCAGCACCCCGCCCTGCACCGAGCGCACGAAATGCGCCAGCAGGGTATCGAAGCCGATCACCTCGACGTTGCGGTTGTGGCCCAATGCATCACGCGCCAGCTGCACGCGCAGCTCCAGCGGCAGCGTCGGGCCCTTGGACGGGCTCTGCGCCACGCCGACCACGACCTTCTCGAACAGCGGCGCGGCCCGGTTCACCAGGTCGATGTGACCGTTGGTGATCGGATCGAAGGTGCCCGGATAAACGGCAATGCGGCGGTTGGCCACGGTCATACGTCAGCTACACGTTGTGATCTGGTGAAAGTGTAGCAGTGGCGCGGCGGTACAGGGCAAAACGCACCTCCCGGGTACCGCCCTCGCGGTGCAGCAGCCACGGCGCGGGCACCCGCGGCGCCTGCTCGGCCGGTGCCTCCAGGTACAGCCAGGCATCGGCGGCCAGGTGCGGCCCCAGCCCCGCCAGCACCTGCTCCCACAGCCCGGCGGCGAACGGCGGGTCCACGAACACGATATCGGCCTGCCCGGCCGACGGCTGAGCCAGCCACTGCAGCGCATCGGCCTGCACCACCGCCACCTTCCCCTGCGCGCCCAGCTTGGCCACCGATTCGCGCAGCTGCCGGGCCAATGCGGCATCGCGCTCCACCAACGTGGCCTGCCCGGCTCCACGCGACACGGCCTCCAGCCCCAGTGCCCCGCTCCCGGCAAACAGGTCCAGCACCCGTGCCCCGCCAATCCGCGGCATCAGCCAGTTGAACAGCGTCTCCCGGACCCGGTCGCTACTGGGCCGCAGCCCCGGCGACAGCGGCACCGGCAACTTCGTCCCGCGCCATTTGCCGCCAATGATCCGCACCTGGCCCACGGCCGCCGCCACCGGCAGGCGCGGCTTCATGCGCGGCTCCAGAAGGAAAGAGCGGACGGGTTGAACGGGCGGGAACAGGTCATGGGCACGAAGATCAGGCGATTCAGGGCGCCATTCTAGGCGGTCCGGCCACCGTCACCACCACGAGTACCGATTCCAGAACGACGAGCAGCCACGCATGGCGTGGCTCTACCGGCCGCTACCAACATCCCTGCCCCGGAACGAAGAACAGCCACGCGTGGCGTGGCTCTACCCTCGTGACAGGCGTCATCCGCATTACTCGGAACGTCTGGCAGAGGCCGGTGGGGATGCGGTCCCGGGACCGTTGGGCAACATGGATGTTGCCCACGAGGCTCCAGGGACGGATTTACGCCGTGTCCCGGGACCGCATCCCCACCGGCCTCCTACGCAGACAGGTAGGCGCCGAGCTTTTGGCTTCATGCTCTGGCTTCATGCTTCGGCTTCGGCTTCGGCTTCGGCCTCGGCTCCTGCCCCCGCTCTTGAAAACCACCCCCACCACCCCTACCCCTTGAGCCAGCCGCCGCGCCGGGCGCGGCATCGTCCAAGGAGCATCGTCACCGTGACCGAGCAGACCCAAAAACAAACCCTGGGCTTCCAGACCGAAGTCAAACAGCTGCTGCAGCTGATGATCCACTCGCTGTACTCCAACAAGGAAATCTTCCTTCGCGAGCTCATCTCCAACGCCGCCGATGCCTCCGACAAACTGCGCTTCGAAGCGCTGACCCAGCCGGCCCTGCTCGAAAACGACGGCGACCTGCGCATCCGCGTCAGCTTTGATGCCGACGCCCACACCCTCACCATCGACGACAACGGCATCGGCATGAGCCGCGAGGATGCCATCGCGCACCTCGGCACCATCGCCAAGTCCGGCACCGGTGACTTCCTGCGTCAGCTCTCCGGCGACCAGAAGAAAGACTCCCAGCTCATCGGCCAGTTCGGCGTCGGCTTCTACAGCGCCTTCATCGTCGCCGACCAGGTCGACGTCTATTCCCGCCGCGCCGGCCTGCCCGCCAGCGAGGGCGTGCACTGGTCCTCGCGCGGTGAAGGCGAGTTCGACGTCGAACCCATCGACAAGCCCGAGCGCGGCACCCGCATCGTCCTGCACCTCAAGGACGACCAGCACGATTTTGCCGATGGCTGGCGCCTGCGCGGCATCATCAAGAAGTACTCCGACCACATCGGCCTGCCGATCCAGATGGTCAAGGAACACCACGGCGACGACGCCCCGGCCGAAGTTGAATGGGAAACCGTCAACCGCGCCAGCGCGCTGTGGACCCGCCCGCGCACCGAGATCAGCGACACCGAGTACCAGGAGTTCTACAAGCACGCCGCCCACGACCACCAGGATGCCCTGGCGTGGAGCCACAACAAGGTCGAAGGCAAGCTCGAGTACACCTCGCTGCTGTACGTGCCCGGCCACGCCCCGTTCGACCTGTACCACCGCGACGCGCCCAAGGGCCTGAAGCTCTATGTGCAGCGCGTGTTCGTCATGGACCAGGCCGAACAGTTCCTGCCGATGTACCTGCGTTTCATCAAGGGCGTGGTCGATTCCAACGACCTGTCGCTGAATGTCTCGCGCGAAATCCTGCAGTCCGGCCCGGTCATCGACTCCATGAAGTCGGCGCTGACCAAGCGTTCGCTGGACATGCTGGACAAGCTGGCCACCGACAAGCCCGAGGTCTACGCCGGCTTCTGGAAGCAGTTCGGCCAGGTGCTCAAGGAAGGCCCGGCCGAAGACTTCAACAACCGCGAAAAGATCGCCGGCCTGCTGCGCTTCGCCTCCACCCATGACGCCAGCGGCGAGCAGAGCGTGTCGCTGGCCGACTACGTGGGCCGCATGATCGAAGGCCAGGACAAGATCTACTACCTGACCGGCGACAGCTACACCCAGGTCAAGGACAGCCCGCACCTGGAAGTGTTCCGCAAGAAGGGCATCGAAGTGCTGTTGTTCACCGACCGCATCGACGAATGGTTGATGGGGTATCTGACCGAGTTCGACGGCAAGTCGTTCGTCGACGTCGCCCGTGGCGACCTGGACCTGGGCGCACTGGAAAGCGCCGAAGACAAGCAGGCCCAGGAAGAGGCCGCCAAGGACAAGCAGGGCCTGGTCGACCGCATCAAGGCCGCACTGGGCGAGGATGTCGCCGACGTGCGCGTGTCGCACCGCCTCACCGACTCCCCGGCGATCCTGGCCATCGGCGAACAGGACCTGGGCCTGCAGATGCGCCAGATCCTGGAAGCCAGCGGCCAGAAGGTGCCCGACAGCAAGCCGGTGTTCGAGTTCAACCCCGGCCACCCGCTGATCGGCAAGCTGGACCAGGAAGCCGACGCCGCACGCTTCGACGACCTGAGCCGCGTGCTGTTCGAACAGGCCGCACTGGCTGCCGGTGACACGCTGAAGGACCCGGCCGCCTACGTGCGCCGGCTCAACAAGCTGCTGCTGGAATTGTCGGCGTAAGGCAACGGATGCTGGATGGAGCGTGCCGACCAACGGTCGGCACCTACCGGTGGTGTGGATCGATGCCGGGTCGGCCGCGTGGCCGGCATTGCGTACCGGCAATGCAATTCTGGGGGTCCGTGCCGACCAACGGTCGGCACCTACCGGTGGAGCGGATCGATGTCGGGTCGGCCGCGTGGCCGACCGGATGTCGCCGGTAGATGTCGACCGTTGGTCGGCATTGCCTGGACGCAACCGCGCCGTCGGCCACGGACGTAGTCGTCGCACAACCGGTAGTGCCGGCCGCTGGCCGGCTCACGGGAAACCACGCGGGTGCGGGGAGCCGGCCAGCGGCCGGCACTACCGGCTGTGGTGGTCCGGGGTCAGGCGCGCTCGTCCCGCAATGCGCCCAGCATCTGGTCGCTGCGGCGAATCAACGTGGCGTTTGCCGCAAACGCCAGCACCGCCTCTTTCGCGGCAAGCAGGTCCGACACCGGCGCAGCCGGATCGGCCGCCGCTTCGACCAGGCTGGCGTACACCCCGCCGCCGGCCACTGCGGTCTGGGCCACGCCGATCCGGGTGGCCTCGGCTACCGGCAGGCGCGCCACGTTCGACGCGGCCGCGTGCACCCCGAGGGTGGCGGCGCGCAGGCCCGCGCTGGCAATGGACATCATGTTCACGGTTCGGCACTCCACGAGGTACAGCTGCGTCCGCATGACGCAGTGCTTCACAGCCGTTAGCGGCTGCCGTGCGGCGGGCTTGAGGAGCCGAGCTACGGCAGCCGACCAACGGTCGGCTCTACCCCGGTTGGCTCTGCGGTAGCCGACCAACGGTCGGCTCTACCGGTTGGCTCTGCGGTAGCCGACCAACGGTCGGCTCTACCCGGTTGGCTCTGCGGGGGCCGACCAACGGTCGGCTCTACCGGGCCGATCTACCGGTTGGGTCTACCTGGTGGTGGGTGGTGGCCGGTAGAGACGACCGTTGGTCGGCTGCCCGCAGCAATGCAGCACCACCCACGTTCGCACTGCCTTCCAAGGGTGCAGTGGTAGCATATCCCCCTGATTTCAGCGCCGAATCCAATGCTCAGTTTCTTCCGTCGCAAAAAGACCCAGGACGCTCCCCAGGACGCGCCCAAGACCCAGCACTATTCGGCCGAAGAACTGGCCGCGGCGTTCCCGCAGGCCAGCCAGGATGGCCCGTCGGCGCCGGCGCCGATCGAGGCACCTGCTGCCGAGGTGCCTGCTGTTGAGGCGCCCGCCGCTCTCGTGCCGTCTGCCGAGGCACCCGTTGCGCCGCCCGCCGCGCCGCTTCCGCCGGTTGTGCCGGTTGTGCCTGCTGCCACCGTCGCGCCAGCACCGGTCACGCCCGAAGCACCGGTCGCCCCCCCTGTGGCCGCACCCGCCGTGGTCCCGCCCCCCGTGCCCGACCCGGTCGCCGCCGTGGCGCCCGCCGTTGCCGCACCGACCACCCCGGCCCCGCTGGTGGTGGCCGAACCCATCGCCGCGCCTTTGCCGCCGCCGGTACTGGTGGCCAACCAGATCACCCAGGAAGCCGCGCAGCCGGTGGCCACCGACCCCGGTGAAGGCAACGCTGCCGCAGCGCCGGGCAAGCTGGGCTGGCGCGACCGCCTGCGCAACAGCGTCATCGCGCGCAGCTTCGGCGGCCTGTTCTCGCGCAATCCCAAGCTTGACGACGACCTGCTGGATGAACTGGAAACTGCGCTGATCACCGCCGATGTCGGCGTGGGCGCCACCACCGCGCTGGTCGAAGGCCTGCGCAAGCGCATGAAGGCGCGCGAATTCGCCGATGCCAACGCGCTGCTGGCTGCGCTGCGGAGCGACCTTATCGCCATCCTGCAGCCGGTCTCCAAGCCGCTGGTCATCGACCGCAGCGCCAAGCCGTTCGTGGTCCTCACCGTCGGCGTCAACGGCGTCGGCAAGACCACCACCATTGGCAAGCTGGCCAAGCGCTTCAAGGACGATGGCCACAGCCTGATGCTGGCCGCCGGCGATACGTTCCGTGCCGCCGCCGTGGCCCAGCTGCAGATCTGGGGCGAACGCAACGGTGTCACCGTGGTTGCCCAGGGCCAGAACGCCGATGCCGCCTCGGTGGCATTCGACGCCCTGCAGGCTGGCAAGGCCCGCGGCACCGAAGTACTGATCGCCGACACCGCTGGCCGCCTGCACACCCAGGGCGGCCTGATGAACGAACTGGGCAAGATCCGCCGCGTGCTGGGCAAGATCGACCCGGCGGCACCGCATGAGGTGCTGATGGTGATCGACGGCACCACCGGGCAGAACGCGCTGTCGCAGCTGCGCCAGTTTCATGCCGCGGTCAACGTGACCGGGCTGGTGGTGACCAAGCTGGACGGCACCGCCAAGGGGGGCGTGGTATTCGCCCTGGCCCGCGAATTCGGCATTCCGATCCGCTTCGCCGGCATCGGCGAGCGCCCGGAAGACCTGCGCGTGTTCGACCCGGAAGCCTTCGTCGACGCATTGCTGCCGGAAGCACTGGGCAGCTGATCGAATGGCGGGGGGGCATCCCGCCGCACGCCGCCGGTGAATGCATCGCCGCACCCGGATGGGTAGAGCCCCCCATGGGGGGCTGTATCGGACGGTGCTGTATCGCACGGGCTGCAGTGCCGGCAGTTTGCCCCGCCCCGCCCGGATCGCGCAGCCACCCATGGGGTGGCCCTACCCCCTTTGCGGAGCTCCCATGCCACGCCAGCCCATCGCCAGCGCCCCTGTCCCCGCCGACGATGCCTTCGTCGCGCGGCTGCTGCCGTGGTTCGACGGCCATGGCCGGCACGATCTGCCCTGGCAGCATCCGCGCTCGCCGTATCGGGTGTGGCTGTCGGAAATCATGCTGCAGCAGACCCAGGTCGGCACGGTCATTCCGTACTTCCTGGCGTTCCTGCGCGTGTTCCCCACCCTGCCCGACCTCGCCGCGGCCAGCAACGATGCGGTAATGGCACAGTGGGCCGGGCTGGGCTACTACGCCCGCGCCCGCAACCTGCACGCCGCCGCGCAGCGCTGCGTTGAACGGCACGACGGCGCGCTGCCCCGCGATGTCGAGGCGTTGAACGCGCTGCCCGGCATCGGCCGCAGTACCGCCGCAGCGATCCTCAGCCAGGCCTGGAACGACCGTTTTGCGATCCTCGACGGCAACGTCAAGCGCGTGCTGACGCGTTACCACGGCATCGACGGGTTCCCCGGCCTGCCCAAGGTGGAGAAGGCGCTGTGGACCCTGGCCGACGCGCACGTAGCGCACGTGCCCAACGGGCGCCTGGCCGACTACACCCAGGCGCAGATGGACCTGGGCGCCATGGTCTGCACCCGCAGCCGGCCGGCCTGCGTGATCTGCCCGCTGCAGACGGACTGCGTGGCGCGCCGCGAGGGCCGCACCGACCAGCTGCCCACGCCCAAGCCGTCCAAGACCCTGCCCGAACGCGAGGCCACCGCGCTGCTGCTGCGCGACGGCCAGGGCCGCGTGCTGCTGCAGAAGCGCCCGGACACCGGCATCTGGGCGCAGCTGTGGACGCTGCCGCAGGCCGACACCGGCAGTGACCTGCAGGACTGGTTCGATGCCCACGTGCAGGGCGCGCTGGATGACGCCACTGCATTGCCGGTGCTGGAACACACCTTCAGCCACTACCGGCTGCACCTGCAGGTGCTGGTGCAGCGCGTGGACGGCCTGCTGCGGGATGACCCCAGGCTGCGCTGGGTGGCCGCGGCGGACCTGCCCAGCCTCGGCCTGCCCGCGCCGATCCGCAAGCTGCTGGAGACCGGCGCGCCGCCCGCCCGGCCCAAGCGCCGTACAATGCGGGGCGCACCACTTTCACCCGAGTCCGAGTAAGCCATGCCCCGCACCGTTTTCTGCCAGTACGAACAACGCGACACCGAAGGCCTGGACTTCGTGCCCTACCCCGGCGAGCTGGGCCAGCGCATCTTCAGCGGCATCGGCAAGAGCGCCTGGAGCGCCTGGCTGGCGCACCAGACCATGCTGATCAACGAAAACCGGCTGTCGCCGCGCGACCCGAAGCACCGCGCCTTCCTTGAAACCGAACTGGTGAAATACCTGTTCGAGAAGGATGCCGAAAAGCCGGCCGGTTTCATTCCCGAAGCGTGATTGCGGCCTGCCGACCAACGGTCGGCAGCTACCGGGGTGGTCGGCAGTTCCCCTACGCCATCATTTCGCCGGTACGTCCTGGGCGTCCTGGCGTTCCTGCACCTGTGCCTGGCGCAGTTCCTTCTCGGTCGAACGCAGGGCCTGGACATCCAGCTTGCGGATGCTGCCGATGAAGCACGGCAGGGCAGGCCCGGGCGTCGGGTCACGCACCAGCACCTTGTCGAACCGCGCTGACACCCGTCCCATCTGGCTGGTCAGGCCGATGGCCGTGGCGTAGTCCAGGCCCTGGCACGGACCGCGCAGTTCAAGCAGGTACGCCTCGCTGGGCCGGGTCCAGACCGCCAGTGCACTGTCGCCCAGCTCGGTCCAGCCATTCAACGATCCAAAGTACTGCAGGCTGTCCTGCGGCGGGCCGGCATGGGCCCGGTACAGCTCCAGCCGCTGCTGGCTGGAGAGGCGCCCGGTAGTGGCGCACGCCACCAGGGCAAGGCTCAACGCCGCTGCGCCGATCAGAGTCTTCATGGCACCACCTTCAAGGATGAACATGCCGATGATGCACCTGTCGGGTGAGGCCGGCGAGACGTCCGCGCCGGCCATTCAGCGGCCAGCTCAGACCTCGCTGTTGGCCAGTTCGTGCAGGCGCCCCTCGCGCAGCTCCAACACACGGTCGAGCTTGCGCGCCAGGCTGCGGTCGTGGGTCACCAGCACCAGGCTGGTGTGGTGCGCGCGGTTCAGTTCGAGCATCAGCTCGAACACCGTCGCAGCCGTCTTGTCATCCAGGTTGCCAGTGGGCTCGTCGCCCAGCACGCAGGCCGGCTTGTTGACCAGTGCGCGCGCCACGGCGGCACGCTGACGCTCGCCGCCGGAAAGCTCGCCCGGCTTGTGATCAAGCCGATGGCCCAGGCCAACCGACTCCAGCAGCGCAGTCGCCCGCGCGCGTGCCTCGGCCACCTGCGGTCCGCCGCGTACGAACGCGGTGGCACCATTGACGACGCTGGCCAGCGCCGTACCGATCACGCCGAAGCCGGCGTACATCAAGCGCTGCGACAACGGCGAGCGCATCGGCGTGAGCAGGATCGGCATCATCACGTTTTCCAGCGCGGTGAACTCCGGCAACAGGTGATGGAACTGGTACACGAATCCCAGCGCGCGGTTACGCAGTTCACCGCGCTGGCCGTCGGACAGGCCGGACATGCGATGGCCGCCTACATACACCTCGCCGGCGGTGGGCGTGTCCAACCCGCCCAGCAGGTGCAGCAGGGTACTTTTGCCCGCGCCGGAGGCGCCGATGATCGCCACCGTCTCACCGGCGCTGACGCTCAGGTCCAGGCCGTTGAAGACGTGGGTCTGCATGCGACCTTCGGCATACACCTTGGCCAGCGATTGGGCGCGGATCACTTCGTCGCCGCGGTTGATGACCTTATTCATAACGCAGGGCCTCCGCCGGCTGGGTGCGGGCGGCACGCCACGCAGGGTACAGCGTCGCCAGGAAGCTCATGACAAGCGCGGTGATGGTGATGATGACAATGTCCGGTGCCTGCATGTCGGTGGGCAGGCCGGTGATGTAGTAGACGTCTTCGGGGAGCAGCTTGACGTTGAACACGGTCTCGATCGCGCCAAGGATGCGTTCCAGGTTCAAGGTAAGGGTGATGCCGCCGATCACGCCGGCAACCGTGCCGATGATGCCGATCAGCGAACCCTGCACCATGAACACCTGCATCACCCCGGCCGGGGTAAGGCCCAGCGTGCGCAGGATGGCGATATCGGCCTGCTTGTCGGTGACCAGCATCACCTGCGACGACACCAGGTTGAACGCGCCCATGGCGATGATCAGCGAGAGCAGAATGCCCATCACCACTTTTTCCATGCGGAGCGAGTGGTACAGGTTGGCGTTCTGCTGGGTCCAGTCACTGACCCGGTATGCGCCGCCCAGCCCATGGGCCAGATCCACGCCGACGTCCAGGGCCTTGTCCATGTCATGCAGCTTGAGCCGCACGCCGGTGACACCGTCCATGCGCAGCACGCGCTCCATGTCGGTCATGTTGGCGAAGGCCACGCCCTTGTCGATCTCGTTGTACCCGGCCTCGAAGATACCGCTGACGGTGAAGCGCTTCAGCCGTGGCATCGCGCCCACCGGGGTGCCCTGCACTTCGGCCAGCGTGACCAGCACGGTGTCACCGACATCCACGCCCAGCCAGAGCGCCAGCTCCTTGCCCACCAGCAGGTTGTAGCTGCCCGGGGTTAGGCTGTCGAAACTGCCCTTGACCAGCTTCTGGTTGATCACCGACACGCCCGGCTCCAGCGCCGGGTCGATGCCCTGCACGATCGCGCCCTGCACGCGCGGACCGCTGAGCATGGCCTGGATCTCGATGTAGGGCGCGGCGCCGGCCACGCGCGGATCCTTTTTGGCCGCATCCACCGCACGCTGCCAGTCCGACATCGGCGCGCCATCGCTGGTGATGGTGGTATGCGCGGTCATCTGCAGCAGGCGGTCGCGGATTTCCTTCTGGAAGCCGCTCATCACCGCCAGCGTGGTGATCAGCACGGTGACGCCCAGCGCGATGCCGAGGATGGAGGCCATCGAAATGAAGGAGATGAAGCCGTTGCGGCGCTTGGCGCGCAGATAGCGCAGACCGATCGAAACGGGTATGGGTTTGAACATGCAGGTGCGCCGGACAATTCAGGCTATGGTGCCACTGCTGGACGTGAACGGGAAATGCAGCGTGCGCGCACGGCCAGTCGCAGTTCACGTCGTTGCGCCGCACTCAGCGTATCGGGCCAGAACAGCCGCCAGCAGCGGCGTCCCTGGCGGCGCCAGGCCAGTTGCAGCAACACGCCACGATCGGACAGCTGCAGGTCGTCGACCGGCTGGCCATCCACCTGCACCGGGGCCTCACCGGGCGGTATCACGATGGCCTGGGCGGGCATGCGCCCGTAGCGCCACGCCCCGGTTGCGCCCAGGGCCACGGCCAGCAGGGCGGCCGGCCAGTGCCAGCGGTCGGCCAGGTCCGTACTGCACACCGCCCACGGCAGCAGTGCGGTGATCAGCCAGTGCGCACCGCACTGCCAGCGGGAGGGCCGCCACTCAAGCCGGCAGGGCGCGGATCCGGGCGATGAGCGCGGCAGGCTGGGCATGCGGGCACTCCTCGTAACCCATGAACCAGCGCCACAACTTATCGTCTTCGCTTTCCAGCAGGAACAGGAAAACCTCGCGCTCTTCGGTCGGTGCCTGCAGCCAGCAACGGTCCAGGTAACGGCCGAACAGCTGGTCCAGCTCGCGCATGCCGCGGCGGCAGCGCCAGCGCAGCTTCTTCAGTTCAGTGGCTTCATCCATCGACATCGCATTCCTCAAGGTGCCGGCCAACCAGGGCCGGAAACAGCAGCGGCACCGGACCTTCCGGTCGGTGCCGCCGCGATCGCCGCCGCACGGGCAGCGATGACATGAACCGCTGGATCAGGCGCGACGCGCCATCATCAGCTTCTTGATCTCGGCAATGGCCAGCGCCGGGTTCAGGCCCTTCGGACAGGTCCGCGAGCAGTTCATGATGGTGTGGCAGCGGTACAGCTTGAACGGGTCTTCCAGCTCGTCCAGGCGCGCACCGGTGTCTTCATCGCGCGAGTCGACGATCCAGCGGTAGGCCTGCAGCAGGATGGCCGGGCCCAGGTAACGCTCGCCGTTCCACCAGTAGCTCGGGCAGCTGGTCGAGCAGCACGCGCAGAGGATGCACTCGTACAGGCCGTCCAGCTTCTTGCGGTCTTCCGGCGACTGCAGGCGCTCGCGATCCGGCGGCGGCGGGGTCTGGGTGCGGATCCACGGCTTGATCGAGGCGTACTGCGCGTAGAAGTGGGTCAGGTCCGGCACCAGGTCCTTGACCACGCTCATGTGCGGCAGCGGGTAGATCGGCACTTCGGCCTTGCCGCAGTCGGCAATGGCGCGGGTGCAGGCCAGCGTGTTGGTGCCGTCGATGTTCATCGCGCACGAACCGCAGATGCCCTCACGGCACGAACGACGGAAGGTCAGGGTGGGATCGATCTCGTTCTTGATCTTGATCAGCGCGTCCAGGACCATCGGGCCGCAGGCGTCCAGATCGATCTCGTACGTATCGGTGCGCGGGTTGCTGTCGTCGTCGGGACTCCAGCGGTAGATCTTGAAGGTGCGGGTGTTCTTCGCACCGCTCTTGGCGGGGAAGTGCTTGCCCTTTCCGATCTTGGAATTCTTGGGGAGGGAAAACTCGGCCATGGCTGTTCTCGTTGGCTCAGGCGGCTCGCGCTGCGGTGCAGGCGCGGGTAGCACGGAAGATGAGGAAGTCGACACCACCGGCCAGCGGCACACGCGCCACCCCACTCATGCGGGTGGTGGCGGTCGCGTGCGCTGCGTGGACGGAGGTCATGCCGCAGGTCTCTTAGTAAACGCGCGGCTTGGGCGGGACGACGTCCACGTCCTTGCTCAGCGTGTACATGTGGACCGGGCGGTAGTCGAACTCGCACTTGCCGTTTTCGTCGACGTTCACCAGCGTGTGCTTCTGCCAGTTGACGTCGTCGCGGTCCGGGAAGTCCTCATGCGCATGCGCCCCACGGCTTTCCTTGCGCTGTTCGGCCGAGTTGATGGTCGCCACCGCGTTGAGCAGCAGGTTGTTCAACTCGTAGGTTTCGATCAGGTCAGAGTTCCACACCAGCGAACGGTCGGTGACCTTGACGTCCTGGAAGGAGTCGAAGATCTCGGCCATCTTGGCGCAGCCCTCTTCCAGCGTCTTGCTGGTCCGGAACACCGCCGCGTCGTTCTGCATGGTGCGCTGCATGCGATCGCGGATGACCGAGGTCGGGGTGTCGCCGTTGGCGTAGCGCAGCTTGTCCAGCAGGCCCAGCGCCTTGTCGCACGCATCGGACGGCAGGGTCTTGTGCGGCGCGCCGGACTTGATGGTCTCGGCACAGCGGTTGGCCACCGCACGGCCGAACACCACCAGATCCAGCAGCGAGTTGGAGCCCAGGCGGTTGGCGCCGTGCACCGATACGCAGGCCGCTTCGCCGATGGCGTACAGGCCCGGCACGACGGCATCGGGGTTGTCGCCGACCTTGCGCACGACTTCGCCGTGGTAGTTGGTCGGGATGCCACCCATGTTGTAGTGCACGGTCGGGATGACCGGGATCGGCTGCTTGTGCACGTCCACGCCGGCGAAGATGCGGGCGCTTTCGGCGATACCCGGCAGCTTGTCGTCGATGACGCCCGGGCCGAGGTGGGTCAGGTCGAGCAGGATATGATCCTTGTGCTCGCCGACGCCGCGGCCTTCGCGGATCTCGATGGTCATCGAACGCGACACCACGTCGCGCGAGGCCAGATCCTTGTAGTGCGGTGCATAGCGCTCCATGAAGCGCTCGCCGTTGCTGTTGCGCAGGATGCCGCCTTCGCCACGCACGCCTTCGGTGATCAGGCAGCCCGCGCCGTAGATACCGGTCGGGTGGAACTGCACGAACTCCATGTCCTGCATCGGCAGGCCGGCACGCATGACCAGACCGCCGCCGTCGCCGGTGCAGGTGTGGGCCGAGGTGGCGCTGAAGTAGGCGCGGCCGTAACCGCCGGTGGCCAGCACCACGCCATGGGCGCGGAACAGGTGCAGCGAGCCGTCGGCCATGTCCAGGGCGAGCACGCCGCGGCAGACGCCTTCGTCATCGAAGATCAGGTCGAGCGCGAAGTACTCGATCATGAAACGCGCGTTGTGCGCCAGCGACTGCTGGTACAGCGTATGCAGCATGGCGTGGCCGGTACGGTCGGCCGCGGCGCAGGTGCGCTGCGCGGACGGGCCTTCGCCGTACTTGGTGGTCATGCCACCGAACGGGCGCTGGTAGATCTTGCCCTCTTCGGTACGGCTGAACGGCACGCCGTAGTGTTCCAGTTCGATGATGGCCGGAATCGCTTCGCGGCACATGTACTCGATGGCGTCCTGGTCACCCAGCCAATCCGAGCCCTTGATGGTGTCGAAGAAGTGGTAACGCCAGTCGTCTTCACCCATGTTGCCCAGCGCGGCGGAAATACCGCCCTGCGCGGCCACGGTGTGCGAACGGGTCGGGAAGACCTTGGTCAGGCAGACGGTCTGCAGGCCCTTGGCGGCAAGACCGAACGTAGCGCGCAGGCCAGCGCCACCGGCGCCGACCACGACCATGTCGTACTTGTGTTCCGTAATCTTGTAAGCGGACATCTAATCTGGATTCCTGTCTTGGTGCCTGGACTCAGGCAACGCCGAGCGCAATGCGGGCGACCGCAAACACACTGACGATCGCGCCGAGCACGGCGATGAACTTCACCGTGGTCTGCAGCGCCAGGGCCAGCAGCGAGTTGTGGATGTAGTCTTCCAGCACGACCTGCAGGCCGAGCTGGGCGTGCCAGAACATCGCGACCAGGAAGCCGACCAGCAGCACCGCGTTCCACGGCTTGGATACCGCGTCGGTGGCGGTCACGTAATCGGCGCCGATCAGGCTCAGCACGAACACCAGGAACCACACGGTCAGGCCGACCAGCGCGGTGGCGGTCAGGCGCTGCATCACGAAGTGCTCGGTACCGGTCTTGGCGGCGCCAAGGCCACGCACGTTCTTCAGCGGGGTACGGTACTTGTTCATGCGGCGGCTCCGGCGAAGACGTAGGCCCAGACCAGGGCGGTGATCACCAGGCTGGCGAAGACCGAGATCCAGCTGCTGCGCACGAAGGCAGGAATGGAGAAGCCGATCGCGAAGTCCTGCACGATGTGCCGGATGCCGTTGCACAGGTGGTAGGCGAAGGCCCACGTCCATGCAAACAGGAACAACTTGCCGTACCAGCTACCGGCGTGGCCGGTGAAGCAGTTCCAGGATTCAGGGCCCATCATCAGGGCGAGCAGGCCGCCGGCGATGATCAGGGCTCCAACAGACAGAAAGATGCCGGATGCTCGATGCAGGATCGAGGTGGCCATCTGAATCTGCCAGCGATACACCTGAAGGTGCGGGGAAAGGGGACGTTCTCTGGCGGCCATTCGCTGGGCTCGTTGTCTCGGCTGGGCGGCGCAATGCCGCGTTGGCTCAATGCTGATCAAAAATCGATGCAGCGTCCGTTTTTCTCCCAGTCTCCATACCGCACCGGATCGAGTCCGCCGCGGCCACCAATCTCCACGGGCACCACAGGGGTCTGCGGAAGCGGCTGCTTCTCATCGACCTGCGGGGCTTCGGAGTCGGAATCTGGAGTGGGGGTTGTTTGGCCTATCATGGGTGGTCTCGCAACGCACAAATTTTAGACCCCGTTCACGTGCCTGACAACCTGCCCATGGATTTCAACGGTTTTCCGTGCCTCTCCGGTCACCAGCTGCTCAGTCTGGATGGTCCCGATGCGGTCGCGTTCGCCCACGCCCAATTTTCCAGCGACGTCACCGCCCTGCCCGTCCGGCATTGGCAGTGGAGCGCCTGGCTGAGCGCCAAAGGCCGCACCATTGCTGTGTTCCAGCTGATCCGGGTGGAGGAAGAACGGATCGTACTGGTGCTCGCCGACGGCGACGCCGATGCGATTGCGTCGCAGTTGCAGCGTTTTGTGTTCCGCCGGAAGGTCAAGATCGCGGTGCGCGAGGACCGGATCGTGGCCGGCAGTTTCACTGCGCCGGAAGCGGCGTCGGACGCCGCAATCGCGGTACACGGTGAGACGCTGGAGCTGGATGTGGGCAGCGATGCCCTGCCGCGGACGCTGCGGATCGCGCCGCTGGACGGCCACCCGGCCAGCGACGATCCCGGCTTCGCGCTGGCCTGGCGTCAATCGGACCTGCGCTTCGGCGTGCCGCGCCTGGCCGCCGACCAGCGCGAGCAATGGACGCCGCAGCAGCTCGGGCTGGACAGGTTGAACGGGTACAGCGTCAAGAAGGGCTGCTATCCCGGCCAGGAAATCGTGGCGCGCACCCATTTCCTGGGCAAGGCCAAGCGTGCCTTGCAGTTGCTGCGGGTGGGCGACGGCACGCCCAGCGGTGCACAGGTGCAGCAGAACGGCGCGGCGATCGGCACCGTGGCCAGCGTGGCCGGTGACCTGGCGCTGGCGGTGCTGCCGTTGGAGATTGCCAGCGATCCGCTGTCGGTGGACGGCGTGGACGCCGTGCACCTGCCGCTGCTGGATGGGCTGGCCCGCTAGGCATCGACCGTTGGTCGATGCACGCGGGCCACACCTGAATCGCCGTCATGGGCATCGCGGTCACGACCAACGGTCGTGACCTACCCGGCCGCGTTCAACCGCTCGCCGCTCTCCGCATCGAAGAAATGCAGGCCATGCGGGTGGATCGCCACGCGGATGGTCTCGCCCACTGCCGGCAGCGCCTGCGGGGCCACGCGCATCACCAGGGGCTGGCCGCCACCGGTCATGTTGACGAAGATCTCGTTGCCCACCGGCTCGATGCCGTCGATGGTGGCCACGAACGCGGTGGCATCGTCGGCGGCCGCCGGCTGCAGGTGCTCCGGGCGCACGCCCACGGCCACGGTGCGGCCGATCCAGGCCGGATCGATCGCCGCCTGGCCCAGCGGCGCGGTCAGCTGGGTGTCCTGCACCACCACGCCACTGTCATTGCGCTGCAGGGTGCCGCGCAGCACGTTCATCGCCGGGCTGCCCAGGAAGCCGGCCACAAACAGGTTGGCCGGGCGGTCGTACAGCGCCATGGGCGTGTCGATCTGCTGGATCACGCCGTCCTTGAGCACCACGATGCGCTGGCCCAGGGTCATCGCCTCGACTTGGTCGTGGGTGACGTAGATCATGGTGGTGCCCAGCTTGCGGTGCAGCTGCGCGATTTCCGTGCGCACGCTGTGGCGCAGCTTGGCGTCCAGGTTGGACAGCGGCTCGTCGAGCAGGAACACCGCCGGCTCGCGCACCAGCGCACGGCCCAGCGCCACGCGCTGGCGCTGGCCGCCGGACATCGCCTTGGGCAGCTTGTCGAGCATGTCAGTCAGGCCCAGCGTATCGGCCGCTTCGGTGACCCGCTTGCTGATCGTGGCCTTGTCGTGGCCGCGCAGCTTCAGGCCGAAGGCCAGGTTCTCGGCCACGGTCATGTGCGGGTACAGCGCATAGCTCTGGAACACCATGGCGATGTCGCGGTCCTTGGGCGCCACGTCGTTGACCACCCGGTCACCGATGGTCAGCGTGCCCCCGCTGATTTCTTCCAGGCCGGCCACCATGCGCAGCAAGGTCGACTTGCCACACCCCGACGGCCCCACCAGCACCATCAATTCGCCATCGGCCACTTCGAAGGTCGCGCCCTGGACGGCCACCTGGCCGTTGTCGTAGACCTTGCGAACGCCCTGCAACTGCACTTTTGCCATATCACCCATTCCAGTCCGCCCGCTGCCGGGCTGTTGATGCGGAACTGCCTTCGGCCCTCCCGATGGCAGGTCGATGGCGTGGTGCCGCATGACGGCGACCACTGCAATCGAATACAGTCTGCTCATTCTGCCATGTAAACGTTTTCACGTGGCAGTATCCGTTGGTCGGTCATGACCGCGACGCATCGGGAGCCGCACAGTCTCCCGATTCGCCCCGTGCATGCCCCATGATGCGCTGGCCCGGTGCCTGTTCATGTTGCACCTGCAGCACTGGACACCATGCCCAGCTGGACCCCGAGAACATAGACGAGAAGCGATTGACAACGATGTCACCCGGATCTGAAACTCGAGCGATGCACGACACCCTCTTCCTGTTTGGCGCCACCGGCGACCTTGCCCAGCGCTACCTGTTCCCTTCGTTGCTGCGCCTGCTCGGCGACGGCCTGCTGCCGGAGGATTTCAAGATCCGTGCGCTGGCCTTGAGCCCGCACGACACCGAGGGTTTCCGCGACATCCTGCGCCCGCGCCTGCAGCAGGCCATGCCGATGGCCAGCCAGGACGACATCCAGTCGCTGCTGTCGCGCATCGACTACCGTTCGGTGGACCTGCGCAACCCGGACTCGGTCGCCGAGTCGGTCAGTGATCTGGTCAACCGCCACTGCGTGAGCTACCTGGCCATTCCGCCGGGCCTGTACATCTCCACCTGCGAAGGCCTGGCCAAGGGCGGCGCCCTGGCCGCACCGCACCGCCTGATGCTGGAAAAGCCGATCGGCAGCGACAGCACCAGCGCCGAGGAAATCATCTCCACCATCGGCCAGTGGATCGACGAAGACCGCGTGTTCCGCCTGGATCACTACCTGGGCAAGGCCGCGGTGCAGAACCTGATCGCGCTGCGCTTCGGCAACACGCTGCTGGAAGCCGTGTGGAACCGCAACTACATCGAGTCGGTGCACATCCTGGTGGCCGAAAGCGAAGGTGTGGACGGCCGCGATGCGTACTACGCCCGCTCCGGCGCGCTGCGCGACATGGTCCAGAGCCACATCCTGCAGCTGCTGTGCCTGGTGGCGATGGAGCCGCCGGTCTCGCTGGAAGCCGACCGCATCCGCGACGAGAAGGTCAAGGTGCTGCGCGCCCTGCGCCCGCTGGACGCCAAGCACGCCGCCCGCGACAGCGTGCGCGGCCGCTACACCGCCGGCACCATCAACGGCCAGCCGGCCCAGGCCTACCAGCCGCCGGAAGGCAGCGACGTGGAAACCTTCGCCGGGGTCACCGCGCATATCGACAACTGGCGCTGGTCCGGCGTGCCGTTCCACCTGGTCACCGGCAAGCGCCTGGCCGAGCGCACCACCCGCGTGGTGGTCACGCTCAAGCCGGTCACCCACTGGCTGTTCGAGCGGCCGCATCGTCGCAATGCCACGCCCAACCGCATCGTGTTCCAGCTGCAGCCGCAGGAGAACATCGAGCTGGGCCTGATGAGTTCGCTGGCCGGCCCGGAATGGGGCGCGCTGGAACTGCATCCGCTGGAACTGGAACTGTCCGTGCCGACCGGCCTGCACCGCCGCATCGCCTACGAACGCCTGTTCCTGGATGCGTTCAACGGCAACCACGCGCTGTTCGTGCGTGACGACGAAGTGCGTGCCGCCTGGGCCTGGATCGACAGCGTCAGTGATGCCTGGAAGGCCGCCAGCCTGCCGCTGCAGCCCTACCCGGCCGGCGAATGGGGTCCGGCCGAAGCGGCCGGCTTCCTGCCCGCCGAAGTGGATGCCGACGCAAGCCGCAAGGACGGCGACGCATGACGCTGCAGAACCAACCGGTCCTGGTTGCCGATATCGGTGGCACCAACGCCCGCTTCGCGCTTGCCGACACCAGCCTTGAGGCCCCGCTGCAGCAGGACAGCATCCGCGAATTCGCGGTAGCCGATTTCCCTTCGCTGGGCGATGCGGCGCGGCACTACCTGGAACAGGTCGGCGCCTCGGCCACGCGCGGCGTGTTCGCCGTGGCGGGCCGCGTGGACGGCGATGAAGCGCGCATCACCAACCACCCGTGGGTGATCTCGCGCAGCCGCACCGCGCACATGCTCGGCTTCGACGAGCTGCACCTGATCAACGATTTCGCCGCCCAGGCGATGGCCATTTCGCTGCTGCAACCGCAGGACGTGGTCCAGGTGGGCGGCGCGGCGTGGGTGCCGGGCAAGCCCGGCCAGCCGCGCAACTATGCGGTGATCGGCCCGGGTACCGGGCTGGGCGTCGGTGGCCTGATCCTGCGCCATGGCCGCTGCTATCCGCTGGAAACCGAAGGCGGCCATGTCAGCTTCCCGCCGGGCACGCCGGAGGAAATCCGCATCCTGGAAATCCTCTCCGAGCAGTTCGGCCGGGTCTCCAACGAGCGCCTGATCTGCGGCCCGGGCCTGGTCAACATCCATCGCGCCGTGTGCGAGATGGCCGACATCGATCCGGGCCAGCTGCAGCCGGTGGATGTCACCGCCCGTGCGCTGCACGGCGACCCGCAGGCCATGCGTGCGGTCGATGTGTTCTGCGCGGTGTTCGGCGCCATCGCCGGCGACCTGGTGCTGATGCAGGGCGCCTGGGACGGCGTGTTCCTGACCGGCGGGCTGACCCCGAAGATGCTCGATTCGCTGCAGCACTCCGGTTTCCGCCAGCGCTTCGAGCACAAGGGGCGCTTCTCTTCGATCATGGCGCGCGTGCCGTCGCTGGCAGTGATGCACCCGCATGCCGGCCTGCTGGGTTCGGCTGCCTATGCCGCCGATGTTGAACGCGACCTGCAAGGAACCAACGCATGAACAGCCTGGATACATCCGATCGCTTCACCCTGATCCGCCACGGCGACGCCGATGCCTGGATCGAAGCCATCGCCGCCGAAATGGCGCAGGCGTTGAACAACGACATCGCCACCTTCGGGCGCGCGCGCATGCTGCTGTCCGGCGGCACCACGCCGGCGCCGGTGTACCAGGCGCTGGCCGAACTGGACGTGCACTGGGACCGGGTGGAAGTCAGCCTGGTCGATGAGCGCTGGCTGTCGCCGCAGGACCGTGACAGCAACGCCTGGCTGGTGCGCGAGAGTTTCCTCGGCCGCGCCGACGGCGCGCATTTCGATCCGCTGGTGCGGGTCGGCAAGCCGCTGCCGGAATGCGTGTATACCGCCAACCTGCAGGCCCAGCACAGCCAGGCGCCGTGCCTGAGCGTGCTCGGCATGGGCAACGACGGCCACACCGCGTCGCTGTTCCCCGGTTCCAAGGACCTGGCCCGGGCGCTGGAAAGCACCCTGCCCTACGCCGCCCTGGACGCCACCGGTTGCCCGGGTGCGAACCAGTGGCCGCTGCGCATCACGCTGACCCCGCACGGGCTCAGGCACAGCGGCCAGCGCCTGCTGCTGCTGCGTGGCAAGCAGAAGCTGGAAGTGCTCAAACAGGCGCTGGAAAGCAACAACCCGCAGCTGTATCCCATCCTCAACGCGATCGACCTCGACGGCGCGAAACTGCGCGTCCACTGGTGTGACTGACCTGTCCCCGGTGCTGTTCGTCCGCCCTCTCATAGCCGGTAGCCAATGAGCCTGCATCCCCAACTTCATGCCATCACCCAGCGCATCATCCAGCGCAGCGTCGCCTCGCGCGCGGCCTACCTGGCCGGGATAGATGCGTCGCTGCGCGACGGGCCGTTCCGTTCGCGCCTGAGCTGCGGCAACCTCGCCCACGGCTTCGCCGCGTGCGGGCCGACCGACAAGTCGCGCCTGCGCGGCGGTGTCACCCCGAACCTGGGCATCATCACCGCCTACAACGACATGCTGTCGGCGCACCAGCCGTTCGAGTCGTACCCGGAGATCCTGCGCGCCGTTGCGCGCGACATGGGCGCCACCGCGCAGGTGGCCGGCGGCGTGCCGGCGATGTGCGACGGCGTCACCCAGGGCCGCGGCGGCATGGAGCTGTCGCTGTTCTCGCGCGATGTGATCGCGCAGTCCACGGCAATCGGCTTGAGCCACGACATGTTCGACGCCACGGTGTACCTCGGGGTGTGCGACAAGATCGTGCCGGGCCTGCTGATCGGCGCGCTGGCGTTCGGCCACCTGCCGGCGATCTTCCTGCCGGCCGGTCCGATGACCCCAGGCATTCCGAACAAGCAGAAGGCCGAAGTGCGCGAGCGCTACGCGGCCGGTCTGGCCAGCCGCGAGGAGCTGCTGGAAGCCGAATCGGCGTCGTACCACGGTGCAGGCACCTGCACGTTCTACGGCACCGCCAACTCCAACCAGACGCTGCTGGAAGCGATGGGCGTGCAGTTGCCGGGCGCGTCGTTCGTCAATCCCGATACGCCGCTGCGCGATGCGTTGACCCGCCGCGCCGGCGAGCGTGCGCTGGAGATCTGCGCGCTGGGGGACGATTTCCGTCCGCTCGGCCGGCTGATCGACGAGCGTGCAATCGTCAATGCGGTGGTGACGTTGATGGCCACGGGCGGCTCGACCAACCACACCATCCACTGGATCGCAGTGGCACGGGCGGCCGGTATCGTGCTGACCTGGGACGACATGGACGAGCTGTCGCAGCTGATTCCGCTGCTGGCGCGGGTGTATCCGAACGGCGAGGCCGACGTGAACCGCTTCGCGGCCGCGGGCGGTACGGCGTTCGTGTTCCGCGAGCTGATGGAGGCCGGGCTGATGCATGCCGACCTGCAGACGGTGGCCGAAGGCGGGATGGCGCAGTACGGGCAGGAGCCGGCGCTGCGTGATGGCACGCTGGCGTACGTCGACGGGCTGCGCGAGAGCGCGGATGCGGACGTGGTGCGCGGTGTGGCCGATCCGTTCGAGGCCCAGGGTGGGCTGCGGCTGCTGCGCGGCAATATGGGGCGTTCGTTGATCAAGCTGTCGGCGGTGAAGCCGCAGTTCCGTACGATCGAGGCACCGGCGGTGGTGGTGGATGCGCCGCAGGTGTTGAACAAGCTGCATGCCGCCGGTGTGCTGCCGCACGATTTCGTGGCGGTGGTGCGTTTCCAGGGGCCGCGCGCGAACGGGATGCCGGAGCTGCATTCGCTGGCGCCGTTGCTGGGGCTGCTGCAGAACCAGGGACGCCGGGTGGCACTGGTGACCGATGGTCGTCTGTCGGGCGCGTCGGGCAAGTTCCCGGCGGCGATCCACATGACGCCGGAAGCGTCACGCGGTGGGCCGCTGGCACGGGTGCGCGAGGGCGACATGATCCGTCTGGACGGCGAGGCGGGGACGCTGGAGCTGCTGGTGGACGCGGCGGAGTTCGCGGCGCGCGCGCCGGCACCGAACACGGCACCGGCGGCGCACGACATGGGGCGCAATCTGTTCGCGCTGAACCGGCGCGTGGTCGGTCCGGCCGATCAGGGCGCGATTTCGATTTCGTGCGGGCCGGCAACGGCCGACGGCGATATCTGGAATTACGACGCCGAATACGACCTGGGGCGTGATGCGGCGGCGGCGGAAGCGCCGCATGAAGCCAAGGACGCCTGAGGCGACGCCCGACGCAGCGGCGGCTGTCCCGTGCCGAGGGAGCGGTTGGTCCCCTTCGGGACACGCCGTGAACCCATCCATGGGGGCTCGTCCAAAACATCCATGTTTTGGACGGTCCCGAAGGGGACCAACCGCTCCCTCCCGACATATCGCGGCGCCTTGAGGGCGTCGCTCGAATCAGCAAAGGGAACGACAACAATGAGCATCGAGCAACATCAGAAGCGCGCAGCCGAGCTGCTGCATGCAGCCGGCATCCTGCCGGTGGTGACCGTGCATACGCTCGACCAGGCCCGTGCGGTCAGTGCGGCGTTGCTGGAAGGTGGGTTGCCGGCGATCGAGTTGACCCTGCGTACGCCGGTGGCGATGGAAGCGCTGGCGATGCTGAAGCGTGAGCTGCCCGATGTGGTGGTGGGTGCCGGTACGGTGCTGACCGTGGCGCAGATGCAGCAGTCGATCGATGCGGGCGCGGATTTCCTGGTGACGCCGGGTACGCCGGCGCACATGGCCGATGCGTTGGCGCAGGCGGCACTGCCGGTGGTGCCGGGTGCGGCGTCGCCGACCGAGATGCTGGCGCTGTATGCGCGGGGCTTCCGGGTGTGCAAGCTGTTCCCGGCTTCGGCGGTGGGCGGGCTGGCGATGATCAAGGGCCTGGCCGGGCCGATTCCGGACCTGAAGCTGTGCCCGACCGGTGGCATCACCGAGGATACGGCGGCCGAGTACCTGGAGCAGAAGAACGTGGTCTGCATCGGCGGCTCGTGGATGGTGCCGGGCAGCTGGATCGAACACGGGCAGTGGGACAAGGTGCGCGACAGCGCGGCGCAGGCGGCGAAGATCGTGGCGCGGGTGCGCGCGCACTGAGGTACTGGCGGCGGAGCAGCCACGCATGGCGTGGCTCTACCGGTGATGGGCCGGAAACAAAACGCCCGGGCATGCCCGGGCGTTTTTGTTCGCGCCATCGTTGCAGGCGGCTACATCGGCCGCGCCGGATCCACCAGACCGTACTGGCTGGCCATGCGGGCCAGCGCGATGTTGTCGTGGATACCCATCTTCTCGAACAGGCGCGCCTTGTGCGTGTTGACGGTTTTGGCGCTCAGGCTCAAACGCTTGGCGATGTCTTCCTGGCGCAGGCCCTGGGTGAGCAGCAAGGCCACTTCCAGTTCGCGCGGGGACAGGGCGTCGAACGGCGACTGCGTGCCTTCGACGTTGGACAGCGCCAGGTTCTGCGCGATGCTGCTGCCCAGGTAACGCCGGCCCAGCGCGGCGTCGCGCACGGCACGCAGCAGTTCCTGTGCATCGCAGCCCTTGCCGATGTAGCCGGAGGCGCCCGCTTCGAGCAGGCGCTTGGGCATCGGGCCGTCTTCGAGCACCGAGACAATCACCACGCGGGTGCCGTGGTCGCCACGCACCACCCGTTCGGTGACTTCCATACCACTGACGCCCGGCAGGTGCAGGTCGCACAGCACCACGTCCGGTCGCAGCTGACGGATGTCAGGCAACGCATCTTCGCCGGAGTCCGCTTCACCGACTACCTCGATATCGGTCTCGTTGGACAGGATCATCTTCATGCCGGTTCGCACCAGCGCATGATCGTCCACCAGATACACTCGAATCGTCATCCACGCACCTCTTCAAACGCTGCGAACGGGGGCAAGCCTAGCGGCGGGATGTTGCGATAACAAGGAAGAAACCTCCCCGTCGGCGCATTCTGGTGCCCGCATCACAACCACGCCGGATTGCCCCTCCCCCTACGCCTTTCACCCCAGGCCATATCGGTTTACTACGCCTATTACTGTACGCCTATACCCCGTCGCGATCGGCCTGTGATGGCGATACCCCGGCGCGGGGTCGGTGGCGCCAGGGATGCCGGCGCCGGAACATGACCAGGAAGCACCCTACCACCCAAACCAGGGCGGCACACCAACCGGCCAGAATGTCGGAGGGATAGTGCACCCCCAGGTACACCCGGGACACGCTGACCAGCACGCTGAACCCGGGCGCCAGCACCAGCACCGGCCAGCGCCAGCGGGTGTTCCAGGCCAGCAGGGCCACCGTGACCGCCAGGGTCATCGAGCCCATCGCGTGGCCGCTGGGAAAGCTGAACGTGCTTTCCGGGGCGATCGATTCCCACAGACTGGGCCGGTCGCGCTGGAAGAACTGCTTGCTGCCCAGGTTCAACAGCGCCGAGCCCACGAAGCTGATGGCCACGAAACTCGCCTCGCGCCACCGTTTGCGCCACAGCAGCGCCAGCACGATCAGCACGTCGGCAGGGATCAGGAACCACTCATACCCGAGCTTGGAGAGCAGCGTGAAGAACTGGTCCAGCCCCGGCGAATGCAGGCCATGCATCTTCCACAGTAGCGGCGCGTCGAAGTGGAACGATTCAAATTCGTGCACTTCATCGGCCAATGCCACGAAACCGGCCAGCGGCAGCAGCACGCCGGCGAACAGCAGGACGAACCGCCACGCGTTGTGCGCCATCCAATGGCGGAACCCGGCGACCGGCTCCTGGCCGGCCAGAACGTCGGGCTTATCCGACGCTGCGGACATACTTTCGCTCGACATACTCGTCGATCAACGCCACGAAATCCTGGGCGATGTTGTCGCCGCGCAGGGTAACGGCCTTCTCGCCATCCACGAACACCGGCGCAGCCGGGGTTTCACCCGTACCGGGCAACGAAATGCCGATGTTGGCGTGGCGCGACTCGCCCGGGCCGTTGACGATGCAGCCCATCACCGCCAGGGTCATGTTCTCGGCACCGGGGTGGCTGACCTTCCAGACCGGCATCTTCTCGCGCACATGGTTCTGCACCACCTTGGCCAGCTCCTGGAAGAACTCGGAGGTGGTGCGGCCGCAGCCCGGGCAGGCGGTGACCAGCGGAGTGAAGGCGCGCTGGCCGGTGGTCTGCAGCAGTTCCTGGGCCACGATCACCTCGGCGGTGCGCGACTGGCCCGGCTCGGGAGTGAGCGAAATGCGGATGGTGTCGCCGATGCCTTCCTGCAGCAGCACGGCCAGCGCCGCCGACGAGGCCACGATGCCCTTGCTGCCGATACCGGCCTCGGTGAGGCCCAGGTGCAAGGCGAAATCCGAGCGCTGCGCCAGGTCGCGGTAGACCGCGATCAGTTCCTGCACGCCGCTGACCTTGGCCGACAGCACGATGCGATCGCGCGGCAGGCCCAGCTCCACCGCGGTATGCGCCGAATCCAGCGCCGAACGGATCAGCGCCTCGCGCAGCACGCGGCCGGCGTCCCAAGGCTGGGCGCGCTGGCTGTTCTCATCCATCAATCGGGCCGCCAGCGACTGGTCCAGCGAACCCCAGTTCGCGCCGATGCGAACCGGCTTGCCGTAGCGGATCGCGAACTCGATCAGCTGCGCGAACTGGGTGTCCTTCTTCTTGCCGAACCCCACGTTGCCGGGGTTGATCCGGTACTTGGCCAGGGCTTCGGCGCAGGCAGGCTCCTGGGTCAGCAGCTGGTGGCCGTTGTAGTGGAAATCGCCGATCAGGGGCACGTCGATGCCCATCATCTGCAGCTTTTCCACGATCCGCGGGATGGCCGCGGCCGACTCGGGGTTGTTGACCGTCAGCCGGACCATCTCCGACCCGGCCCGCCACAGTTCGGCCACCTGCTTGACGCTGGCGGCGATGTCGGCGGTGTCGGTGTTGGTCATCGACTGCACCACCACGGGGCTGCCCCCGCCCACCACCACGCCGCCGATGCGGACGGCCTGGGTCTGGCGGCGGGCCCACACGGTGGTGTCGGACGGTTGGGTCGGTTGGGTCACGGCGTCATGCATGCCCCATTTTAGCGCGCCGAGCGTGTTCACGCGCGCGGGGTGGTTACCGACCGTTGGTCGGTGCTCATTCAACCGATGCGGCCGATTGTCGCAGGCAGGCCAGCCCCCGAGCGCATAGGATGTGCGCAATGACCGGCACCGACGCCCCCTTCCTCCGAACCCTGTGCAGCCTGCGCTGGCTGGCCGTGGCCGGCCAGGCCGCCACGATCCTGGTGGCCACCTCGGTGCTGGGGCTGGAACTGCCGCAGCTGCCGCTGTGGGCCGGCGTGGCCGCGCTGACCCTGTTCAACCTGTACGCGCAGCTGCGGGTGAACGACGCCGACACCGCGCCGGTGACCGCCTTCGGCCACATCCTGGTGGACGTCTGCGTGCTCACCTGGATGGTGGGCTGGAGCGGCGGCATCGGCAATCCGTTCGGCTCCCTGTTCCTGATCCTGATCGCCCTGGCCGCACTCGCCCTGCCCCTGCGCTGGACCCTGGCGGTGGCCGCGACCTGCCTGATCGGCTATGCGGTCAGCGGCATCTTCGGGCTGCCCCTGCCGGCCGGCTACTTCACCGCCATGCAGATGCACCAGTGGGGCGTGGTCTGCAACTTCCTGCTCTCGGCCACCGTGGTGCTGGTGTTCGCCACCCGGCTGGCGATCGCCCTGCGCCACCGCGAGCATGAGCTGGCCCTGCTGCGCGAACGCTTCGTGCGCAACGAAGGCATCGTGGCCCTGGCCACCCACGCCGCGTCGGTGGCCCATGAGCTCAACACCCCCCTGGCCACCATGACCCTGCTGGCCGACGACATCGCCGACCAGACCAACAGCAGCGAAGTGCGCGATGACGTGGACACGCTGCGCGAGTTGCTGGTGCAGTGCCGCGAGCGGGTCCTGGCGCTGGCCCGCCCGGCGGCCGGGGATGCCCCCGGGCGCGACGTGGTGACGCTGCCGCAGGTGCTGGAACAGTGGCGGCTGGTGCGCCCGACCATCACCCTCAAGCGCAACGAGGATGCACCGTTGAAGTTGCCGCTGGACCCGGGCATCGGCCACCTGCTGATGGTGCTGCTCAACAACGCTGCCGACGCCGGCGAGAAAGCCGAGCGCCCGCAGGTGGACCTGACGCTGCGCATCGAAGGGGACACCCTGATCGGCGAAGTGCGCGACTACGGCCACGGCTTCGATGCCCGCCAGGCGGTTCTGCCCGGCACCCTGTTCAACAGCGGCAAGGCGCAGGGCATGGGCGTTGGCCTGGCCCTGTCGCATGCCACCATTGAACGCCTGGACGGCGAACTGTGGATGCGCCCGGCCACCGGCGCCGGCACCCGCGTCGGCTTCCGCCTGCCTTTGACGTCTTCGGAGACTTCCGCATGAACATTCCCGCCCTGCCCGCTGCCAGCCATGGCCTGCTGGTCGACGACGACGAGCTGTACCTGCGCACCCTGCAGCGCAGCCTGGGCCGCAAGGGCCTGGAAACGGTGACCGCCAGCGACATCGCCTCGGCGCTGTTGCTGGCCCGGCAGAACCCCCCGGCGTACGCGCTGATCGACCTGAAGCTGGGCGCCGAATCCGGCCTGTCGCTGATCCAGCCGCTGCGCGCCCTGCGCGAAGACATGCGGATCCTGCTGGTCACCGGCTATGCCAGCATCGCCACCGCGGTGGAGGCGATAAAGCTGGGGGCCGACGATTATCTGCCCAAGCCGGCCACGGTGCCGATGATCCTGCGTGCGCTGGGCGAAGAAGACGATGGCCCGGCCGACGATGGCGACCTGGAGCCGCCGGACGCGATGACCCCGATCAGCCGGCTGCAGTGGGAACACATCCAGCAGGCCATGCACGAAACCGGCGGCAACGTGTCCGCCGCCGCGCGCCTGCTCGGCATGCACCGCCGCTCGCTGCAGCGCAAGCTGGCCAAGCGGCCGAGTCCGGAACGCGACCCGAGCCGGTAAGGCCGGGCGCGGGCTGGCCGCGCAAACACCGGCGCAACAACCGGTAGAGCCGACCGTTGGTCGGCTGCTCTTCACCACACCGATCAACACCGCGCGCTGCGCGCGATAGCCGACCAACGGTCGGCTCTACCCCTCTGAACCTGATCGGTAGAGCCGACCGTTGGTCGGCTGCTCTTCGCCACAACGATCAACCCCGCGCGTTGCACGCGATAGCCGACCAACGGTCGGCTCTACCCGGCCTTTAGCCGACCAACGGTCGGCTCTACGCGGTGGTCAGGCCGTCAGGCGGCCCAGCAACTCCAGCGTCACCGGATCATTAATGGCGTGGGCTTCACCCGCCAGCGCCTGCAGGAACGCCAGCCCAACCCGGTCAGGCCTGCGTCAACACGATCGCGCCCGGTTCGGCGCCCCAGCCAGTGCTGGACATCGAGGGTGTTTCGTAACGCCGCCCACGTTCTCTCGGCAACTGCCCCGCGCTGCATGCAGCGTTGACGCCAGCGCAATTCCGAATAGTTGCAAAGTTGCGTGCATGTCGTTTTTTCCTATGTCGATCGCCCGGCAAAAAGAGCAAGCTGAAAAAACCACTTGCCACCCCGTGCTGCATGCAGCCGACGGGAGCAGGCGGACCGTGGAGTCATGGATGAGCAGCACATGATGGAGCTTGGCAGCCTTTTCAACATGGCACAGCACAATCGGTTGCTTCGCCTGCATGTGGTGGGCGACGACGCCGGCCTGCATGGCCTGTTGCTGCCGTACCGGCTGTGCTACGAAGCGGCCTTGAGCACCCCCTACAGTGCCGCGCTGACGTGCCTGAGCCCGGTGCCAGACCTGGTGCTGAAGCAGCTGCTGGGCCGGGCGGTCCAGATCCAGATAGACCACAGTGCCGGAACGCGGGTGATCAACGGCCACGTCGACAGCGTGCGCCAGCTCGGCACCGATGGCGGCATCACCAGCTACCTGCTGAACATCGCACCGGGACTGGCACTGCTGTCGCGGCGGCGAACCAGCCGCATTTTTCAGGACCTCAGCGTGCCGGACATCGTGGCGCAGGTCCTGCAAGGAACACGTCCAAGGCAACAGCGCACTGGCCTCGATGCTGCATCTGGAGCAGTGCCTGCGCCGGCCATGCGCCCCACGCTCGTACTGTACCCAATTCGATGAGACCGACCTCGACTTCATCCATCGGCTGCTGGCGGAAGAAGGCATCAACTACTGCATCCGTTTCAGCAACTCGCAGGGCCACCCCACGCAGACCGTTTTCCTGTTTGACGACGGCATGGACCTGGACGCTGCGTCCCCGCGTCTGCTCACTTACCGAACCGGTCATGACAGCCAGCAGGCCAACAGCCTGCTCAGCTGGCAGTCCGGCCGGCACCTTGTCAGCAGCGCCACGACAGTGCGCACTCACGACTACAAACCCGCACATGCACGACAGGCCAGCGATACGTCCGCTGTTCAACAGGGAACAACCGCCACCGCCCTGGGCATTACGTTGCAGGACTACCACGTGATGGCTCCCTACGCGGCGGCCGATGATGCCGGGTTGCTCCGGCGAGCACAGGTCCGGCAGATGTGGCAGGACGTGTCCAGCAAGCAGTGGTACGGCACCACCCGCTGCCTGGGGCCGGAAACGGGCCACTACCTGGAAGTCGGCCACCACTCCGCGCTCTCGGCCCGCGCGACTGTCGACCGCGAGTTCGTGGTGACCCACCAGCACCTGACGGTCTACAACAACCTGCCGCGCGATGTGAGCGACCGGCTTCCGGACGGGCTGATGGCAACCTGGGCTACCTGACCCATCCCCGCCAGGACGGGCAGGCCACCCCGCGCGGCGAAGGCGTAGAACTCCGAACCGACGGCGCCGCGTCGGTGCGTGGCGCGCGTGGGCTGCTGCTCACCACCGAGGCGCAGCCAGGCGCGAACGGCAGCCAGCTTCAGCGCGATGGATTGATCGGCGGGCTTGGCATCACCCACGACCTGCTGGAGCACCGCAAGGCTTTGAATCGCGCCGCCGCCTACCACGAAAAACTCGCCCATCGCTTCCATCAGCCCACCTTCGCCTACTACGGCAACGATGCAAAAAAGCACAAGGCCTGGGGCACCGTTACCTGGCGCGCGGTAGCAGCCAGCTACGTGCAGCTTGCGGCCGGCAGCCAGGACGGCATGGCCAACCCCACCGTGAGCAGTCACGCGAAGTGGAGCGAGAACGCGCAGAAGCCCCTGCAGGGCGACCCGGCGCTGTGGCGGGTGCTGCCCGGCCGCACGGACGTGGCCGCCAATCAAGGCCTACCCGAACGCGGATTGCATGACAGCAGCGGCCAGCCGGTCCGCTGCGTGGTGCAGCCGCCAACCGACCCGGGCGACGGCACCGTTCCCGCCGCCGAAAGCGCGGCGGGGGTACGCCGGGGGCGCCCCGTAGTGCTGTGCCGGGCAGGTGGCTACGACCATCAGGGCTCCTACAACGATGCCGGTGTGCGTGAATTCGTGCTCGACAGCGTGCTTCGTTCGCTGGATCCCCTGAAGGTACCGGCATGATCCGACGTCTGTTCCCCTGGCTGCTGACCCTGTTGATGGGCTACCTCACCGGCTGCACGCCATCGCCCGCTTACCAAGGCATCGATATGTCCGCACACAACCCCGTCGCCCTCGCCCCGGTCTGCGTAGGTCAGTTTGCCCTGGATTTCCCACGCGATGGCGTGGCCAGCTGGCACGTCAACTTCGACTGGGCGGCCGTAGAACGGCTGCCGGCCAGGCTGCACGACGCGGCCGGCTTCTGGGCCCATGTGCATGCCCGGCGCGACGCGCTGGCTACCCAGTCGCACGACACAGAACCGAGCCTGCTGAGCTACTACGAGCAAGTGGGTGAGAGTGCGGCGCTGCTCTTGCACAGGAACATTCCAATCAACAAGCGCGTTTACTACCTCGAGCGCTACCTCTGGCTGGGTGACCGCGGCTATCTATTCAAAGGACTGGGCGAAGGCGAAGAAATCAAGGCGAAGCTGCCTTCCTACAAGAGGATCTTCTCGCGGCTGCAACCCCTGAACACCGTGGAACAAGCGGGCGGATTCTGCATTGATGGGGCTGTAGTAGACCTTGCGTCATCCATATCAGCCTTGTACTCCGTTGCGCCACGGGGGATGCGCAATACCTACTTCGACATCAGCAGTGATGAGGCCTCCACCCTGGAGGAGATACCCAACACACCCGGCGAAGACCCGAGAATATTCAGTGCGTTCGGAAAGATGGAAATAGACCAGGAGGAGTTTCAACTCGCACGGTCGGACAGCTACGTTCGTGATGATCCGGCGTCCCCGGCCACGTTCGATGTGCTCAGAAAGAGCAGCCGCGTCGTCGCGGGGCGGACGGGAGAAGAGGCGCTGTGGCGTAAGACATTGAACAACGGGGTCAAAAAGTACCGTTTCGTCTGGCTTGCCTCCAACAATGCCCCGACGCTCCATGACAATCCAAGTCTGCTCCTTCGATTGGATTCCGGAGACGAAATGGATCCCGGCGCAACGCCTGTTTCCGAAGAGGCCCTGCTCGGCCTCTGGGACGCCGTGCTCGACTCGGTGCACAAGCGCTGACGGTCCAAATCATGCGCCCGTAGTCGGGGGCGGCTCCCGGGCAGCGCAGCACCCGGCGCCGCTGCCCCGAAAACGGCTCCCGCTCAGCTGCTCACGCGCGATTGGACGCCGGCAATCAACCGGCATCCACAATCCAGCGGATCCATATGGCGGGCCACGGAACGCCCGGCAAGGCGCCGCGCCGGATCGCCAGAAACGATCGTGCTGACACCGCCGTGGGTGGGGCACGACGCTTTGTCGCCGACACGGGCAACGGCCTGGCTATCAATACGCGTTGACGCGCTGCCGGTAATCACTTCACCGCCACCGGAGGTCGCATCCCCCACCACCACCCATGCGATGCTCATGGCAGCGGTCGCAGCCGCGTCAGCAACTCCAGCGTCACCGGGTCGGTGATCGCATGCGCTTCACCCTGCAACGCCGGCAGCAATTGGCTGGCCAGCTGCTTGCCCAGCTCCACGCCGAACTGGTCGAAGGCGTTGATGTTCCAGATGATCGACTGCACGTACACAGCGTGTTCGTACATGGCGATCAGCGCGCCAAGCGACTGCGGGGTGAGCGCGTCGAGCAGGATCAGCGTGCTCGGGCGGCCACCGGGATACGCACGGTGCGGGTCGTCGCTGCCCTGGCCGTTGGCCAGCGCTTCGGTCTGTGCCAGCAGGTTGGCCATCAGCGCCTGATGGTTGACCACGTACGGGTCATCGTTGCGCACGCAGCCGATGAAATCGGCCGGAATCACGCTGGTGCCCTGGTGCAGTGCCTGGAAGAAGCTGTGCTGCACGTCGGTGCCTGCTCCGCCCCACCACACCGGCACGGTGTCGCTGGCAACCGGGCTGCCATCGAGCTGCACGCGCTTGCCCAGGCTTTCCATCACCAGCTGCTGCAGGTAGGCCGGCAGCAGCGCCAGACGTTGGTCGTAGGTCATCACCGCATGCGTGGCATGGCCCAGCAGGTTGCGGTTCCAGATATCGGTCAGGGCATGCAGGACCGGCAGGTTCTGCTCGAGCGGCGCGGTGAGCGCGTGTTCGTCCATCTGCGCGGCACCGGCGAGCAGCTGCTCGAAACGCTCGAAGCCGATCGCCAGCGCGATCGGGAACCCGACCGCCGACCACAGCGAGTAGCGCCCGCCCACCCAGTCCCACATCGGCAACACGCGGCCGACGGCGATCGAGAAGGCCTTGGCCGCCCGCTCCGGGTTGGCGCTGACCGCATACAGGCGCTCGCTGCCGCCCAGCCAGTCGTGCAGGATCTGCCCGTTGAGCAGGGTCTCCTGGGTACCGAAGGTCTTGGAAATCAGGACGCCGGCGGTGGTGGCCGGGTCGAGCGTGTCCAGCGTGCGCTGCATTGCGGCGCCGTCCACGTTGGACACGAAATGCACGCGGAAGCGCGCGCCACTGACCGGACGCAGCGCGTCGGCCACCAGGCGCGGGCCGAGGTCCGAGCCACCGATGCCGACACTGACGATGTCGGTGACGGCGGTCTTTTCCAGCGCGGCGATCAGTTCGCCCATCTGCGCGCGGACCTGGGCGGCGGTGGCGAAGGCTTCGCCGGCCACCGGTGCGCCGCTGAGGTCGCCCCGCAATGCGGTATGCAGCGCCGCGCGGCCTTCGGTCAGGTTGACCGTTTCACCGCGGAACAGGCGCTGGAAGCCGCCGGCGACATCGCGCTCGGCGGCCAGCTGCAGCAGTGCGTCCAAGGCCGCGCGGTCGTACTTCTGCCGCGCGAAATTGACGTACAACGGACCGACCCGCAGCCCCAGCGATTGCGCGCGGCCCGGTTCGGCAGCGATCAACGACGGGATGCTTGCGCCACGCAGGCGCTGGGCATGGGAGTGGAGCGGGTCGAATCCGTTGTGCTGTGTCATGCGGCCTGGGTGGGGATGCTGTCGTTGGTGTGGGAGATCTGGTTCTTGCCGTCCACATATACCAACTTCGGCTTGAAGCTGTCAGCTTCTTCTTCGCTCATGCTGGCGAACGCCGCGATGATGATGATGTCGCCGACCTGCACGTGGCGCGCCGCGCCGCCGTTGAGCGACACCACGCCGCTGCCGGCCTCGGCACGGATGGCATAGGTGGAGAAACGCGCACCGTTGGTGACGTCCCAGATGTGCACCTGTTCGAACTCACGGATGCCGGTGGCCTGCAGCAGGTTGTCATCGATGGCGATGGAACCTTCGTAGTTCAGCTCGGAGTGGGTGACGGTGGCGCGGTGGATCTTGGTCTTGAGCAGGGACAGATGCATGGCAACGGGACAACGGTAAAGGAAAGGGAAATTCTAGCACCCGCCGGATCAGCGGCAGGTCCTGAACGCCCCGCCCGGCGAGGACGCCGCCCTCCGTTCAGCCAGTCCCGGCCCTCCCAGCCCCTGTGCGGTCTGGCCCGGGAAGCCGGTCCGCCTGCCGCCTCAGGCGTCGCCGTCGGCCCCACCGCCGCTGACCGGGCCCGCCGGCTGGCCGACCTCGGCCAGGAAGTGGCCGATGATCGCCTCCAGCGGCGCGGCCGTGTCGGCGCTGCCGCGCAGGCCGGCGATGCCCTCGGCCAAGTGGCGGGCGGTGTCGGCCAGGATCATCCCCCAGGCCCGCTCCTCGGCAATGCCCAGCGACGGTTCGTGCATGCCGATCTTCATCGAACAGTGCAGGCCGCGCGCGGCGACCCACACCCGCAGCATCTCCACGGCATGGTCGTCGGCGAGCGCGGCCGGGGGTATGGGGCGTTCGTTCATCGGCTGTGCGGGGGGCGCCCTCAGAACTCCAGGTTGTCGATCAACCGGGTGGTACCGATGCGCGCGGCGATCAAAGCCACGCGGGTACCGTCATTGGCGTCGGCCGGCTCGGACAGGTCCGGCTTGCGCACCACGGCGTAGTCAACCTGGAACCCGGCCGCCTGCAGGGCGGCGGTGGCGTCGGCTTCGATCAGGCTGCGGGTCTTGCCGGCGATGAAGCCCTCGCGCATGCCCAGCAGCACCTGGTGGATGGTGGTCGAGACCGGGCGCTGGTCGGCGTTGAGGTACTGGTTGCGCGAGCTCATGGCCAGGCCATCGCTTTCACGCACGATGTCCCCGCCCACGATCTGGATCGGGAAGGCCAGGTCTTCCACCATCTGGCGGATCACCGCCAGCTGCTGGTAGTCCTTCTTGCCGAAGGCGGCCACGTCCGGCTGCACCTGGTTGAACAGGCGCGAGACCACCGTGCACACGCCATCGAAATGGCCCGGGCGGTGGGCACCTTCCAGCAGGCCGCTGATGCCCGGCACGTTGACGCTGGCCGCCAGTTCAATGCCGAACGGGTACATCGATTCGACCGTGGGCAGCCACAGCACATCACAACCGGCCTGCTCCAGCCCGGAGGTGTCGGCTTCCGGGGTGCGCGGGTAGCGGGTGAAGTCCTCGTTGGGGCCGAACTGGGTCGGATTGACGAAGACACTGGAGACCACGCGGTCGGCGTACTGCCGCGCCAGCGTGACCAGCGAATAGTGGCCCGCATGCAGGTTGCCCATGGTGGGGACCAGCGCGACGCGCAGGCCCTCGCGCTTCCAGCCGTTGACGACGGCGCGCAGGCGGGACAGTTCGGTGACGGTTTCGATCATGAGGCGTAGGCGTGTTCTGCGTCGGGGAAGGAGCCGTCGCGCACGGCGTCGGCGTAGGCACGGACAGCACCGGCGACCGACCCGCCGTCGGCAAGGAAATCCTTGACGAACTTGGGTCGGCGATGGCCGCTGTCCAGGCCGAGGAAATCATGCAGCACCAGCACCTGGCCATCGCAGCCGGGGCCGGCGCCGATACCGATGGTGGGCACGGACACGTCGGCGGTGACCTGGGTGGCCACCGGGGTGGGCACGCACTCCAGCACGATCAGGGTGGCACCGGCCTCGACCGCGGCCTTGGCGTCGTCGCGCAGCTGCTGGGCGGCATCACCCCGGCCCTGCACGCGGTAGCCGCCCAGGCGCAGCACCGACTGTGGGGTCAGGCCCAGGTGCGAACAGACCGGGATCTCACGCTCGACCAGATAGCGGATGATGTCCAGCTTGAAGCCGGCGCCTTCGATCTTGACCATCTCCGCGCCCGCCTGCAGCAGGCGCAGCGAGGCATCCAGCGCGCGCTCGGGGGTGGCGTCGGCGCCGAACGGCAGGTCGGCCACCAGCAGTGCACGCTGCAGCACACGGGCCACGGCACGGGTGTGGTAGACCATGTCGTCGGTGGTGACCGGCAGGGTCGAATCATGCCCCTGCACCACCATGCCCAGCGAGTCGCCGATCAGGATCAGGTCCACGCCGTTGGCGTCGAACGCACGCGCGAACCCGGCGTCGTAGGCGGTCAACATCACCAGCTTCTGGCCGTTGCGCTTGGCCTCGACCAGGGCGGGAACGGTCCAGGGCTTGCTGTCTGCGTGGGTACTCATGAGCTGATAACCGGTGGCGATAAGCCCCGCATTATCCCCCTATTGGCGCGATCCCGCAGGCCTCGACCCGCATCACAGCATCCCGCACACGGCCGTGACCGGGAATTACCGCATCGGCGGCGATGTCGGCCAGCGGCAGCAGCGCGAACGCGCGCTCGTGCAGGTGGGGATGCGGGACCTTCAGCTGCGGCAGGTCGATGATGTCCTCGCCGAACAGCAGCAGGTCCAGGTCCAGCGTCCGCGGCCCCCAGTGCACGCCCGGCGCGCGGACCCGGCCGAAATCACGCTCGATGCCCAGCAGCGCCGCCAGCAGTTCCGGACCGTCCAGCGCGGTGTCGAGCAGCGCGGCGGCGTTGACGAACGCCGGCTGGTCTTCATTGCCCCAGGCCGGCGTGCTGTACAGCGGCGAGCGCGCACGCAGCGTGGTGCGCGGCAACACCGCCAGGGCCTGGAACGCATCGCGCAGGGTCTGCGCGGCGTCCCCCAGGTTGGCGCCCAATCCAATGCAGGCAGCGGTCACGTCTTACTCGCCCGTGGCGGCCCCACCCGGACGACGGCGCCGGCGGCGACGCTTGCGCGGCGCGCCGTCTTCGTCGACTTCGCCCTCGCCATGCGCCGCGTCCAGGGCCGAATCCAGCTCCGGGCCGGACTGCAGCTGGGCTTCGCGCCAGAACTCGACATCGGCGCTGTGCTCGCTGGAGGCCACCTGGCGCAGCACCAGGAAGTCGTAGGCGGCGCGGAAGCGCGGATGGGTCAGGGTGCGGATCACGCGCTTGCGCTGGCGCGAGCCGAAGCGCCCCTGCAGCAGCCAGATCTCCTGCATCGGCAGCGAGAAGCGGCGCGGCAGCGCGATCGTGGTCAGCTGGTGCAGGGTGACCCGGTCGGCGGCGCGACGCTGCGCCTCTTCCAGCGCCACGCCCTGCTTCTGCAGGCTGGCAAGGGCGCGGCAGAACGCCGGCCACAGCAGCAGCGCGAACAGGAACGACGGCGACACCGGCTCATCGTTGGCCACGCGCAGGTCGGTGTTGTGCAGGCCTTCGATGACCATCCGGCGCAACGCACCGCTGCGGTTGCTGCGCAGTGCGGCGGCACTCTCGGGGAACATCACATCGAGCAGCCCGTAGCGCTCCAGGCCTTCGAAGCTGGCCACGCCGTGCCCGGACAGAAACAGCTTGAGCACTTCCTCGAACAGGCGCGCCGGCGCGGCTTCGGCCAGCAGGCCGGCAAGCCGCGGCACCGGCTCGGCGCTGGCGTCGTCGATCTGGAAGCCGAGCTTGGCCGCCAGGCGCACCGCGCGCAGCATCCGCACCGGGTCTTCCTGGTAGCGCTTTTCCGGGTCGCCGATGAGCTTCATCAGGCGCGCCTGGACATCTTCGAAGCCGCCGGTGTAGTCGCGCACCGAGAAATCCTCGATGGCGTAATACAAGGCATTGCAGGTGAAGTCACGGCGGATCGCGTCGTCTTCGATGCTGCCGTAGACGTTGTCGCGGACCAGCATGCCGTTTTCCATCTCGCGGTCGCCGCTGCCATCGTCGATGTTGGCGCGGAAGGTGGCCACTTCGATGATTTCGCGACCGAACACCACATGTGCCAGCCGGAAGCGGCGGCCAATCAGGCGGCAGTTGCGGAACAGCGCCTTGACCTGTTCCGGGGTGGCATCGGTGGCCACGTCGAAGTCCTTGGGGCTGCCTCCGACCAGCAGGTCGCGCACGGCGCCCCCTACAAGGTAGCCAGCGAACCCGGAATCACGCAGCCGGTACAACACGCGCAACGCGTTGGGGCTGATGTCCTTGCGGGAGATGGTGTGCTGGTCGCGCGGAATCACGCGCAGGCTGAACGGTGATGTAGCAGAAGAATTGATGTTGGCGCTTCCGGTTGAGTTTTCGGGATTGCCCAATGGCATCTAGGTCCATATACTAGCGCGCTGCGCAGTTCGCGACAAAGCCTGCTCCCTTCGTCTAATGGTTAGGACGTGGCCCTCTCAAGGCTAAAACAGGGGTTCGAGTCCCCTAGGGAGCACCAGTCGCGCTGCACGGCAGCAAAAAACCCCGCCACGGCGGGGTTTTTTGCGTTCCAGGCCCAGGCCCGCCGGCCCCTGCCCTGCCAGGCGCGCAGCGGGGAGCACGCGCTGCCCGCTGCACCGCCCGACCGGGTCGCCCCGGTCGGGCGGGCGCTCAGCCCTCCATCTGCTCCAGCTCCTTGCCCTTGGTCTCGTTGACGAAGCGCAGCACGAAGAACACCGACAGCACCGCGGCGACTGTATAGATGCCATAGGCCCCGGCCAGACCGATACTGCCCAGCAGCACCGGGAAGGACACGGTGATGGCGAAGTTGGCCGTCCACTGCGCCGCACCGGCCACCGCCAGCCCCGAGCCGCGGATCTGGTTGGGGAACATCTCGCCCAGCATCACCCACATCACTGGGCCCCAGGACATGTTGAAGAAGATCACGTAGACGTTGGCCGCGACCAGCGCCAGCACGCCCATGCTGTCAGACAGCTGCAGCTTGCCGCCGGCATCCAGCGACCCGCTGGCGAAGGCGATGGTGACCAGCGCCAGCGAGATCGCCATGCCCACCGAGCCGATCCACAGCAGCGGCTTGCGGCCGATGCGGTCGATCAGCACCACGGTGACCAGGCAGGCGCCGATGCTGAGCGCACCGGAGAGTACGTTGATCAGCAGCGCGTCGTTCTCCGAGAAGCCCACCGCCTGCCACAGCACCGCGCCGTAGTAGAAGACGACGTTGATGCCCACCAGCTGCTGGAACACGGCCAGACCGATGCCGATCCAGACGATCGGGCGCAGCTTGCCGGTGGCCTTGCTGATCAGGTCCGAGAAGGTCGGGCGGTGCTGGTCCTGGGACAGCGAGCCTTCGATCTCGGTGATCTTGGCCTGGGCCTCGGCCGGCCCGTACAGACGGGTCAGCACCGCCAGGGCCTGGTCACGGCGCCCTTTGACCACCAGGAAGCGTGGGCTTTCCGGGATCACCAGCAACAGGCACAAGAACAGCAGCGAGGGAATGGCCTGCATCCAGAACATCCAGCGCCATGCCGCCTGGCCCAGCCACAGGGACTGGGTGGAGGCGCCGGCCGCCTTGGCCAATAGATAGTTGCTGAGGAAGGCACAGAACAACCCGCTGATGATCGCGATCTGCTGCACCGTGGCCAACCGGCCGCGGTACCGGGCCGAGGCGACCTCGGCAATGTAGGCCGGCGACATCACGCTGGCCGCGCCGACCGCGAACCCGCCGATCACCCGGGCAATGATGAACACCGAGGAGCTGTGCGCCGCACCGGCCCCCAGGGCCGAGAACAGGAACATCACCGCCGCGATGATCAGCACGCCGCGGCGGCCGAGCCGGTCGCCCAGGCGGCCGGCGAAGAACGCACCGATCGCGCAGCCGAGCAGCATCGAGGCGACCTCGAAGCCGATCCCGGCCGAGCTGGACTGGAACGTGTCCTTGAGGCCATCGACGGTGCCGTTGATTACGCCGCTGTCGAACCCGAACAGGAAGCCACCGATGGTGGCCACGCAGCTGATCAGGATGATGAAGCCGGTGTTCTCGCCGCTGCCGGCACGTGTACTGCTGAGCGAAGCACTGGTCATGGGAAACCCTGGGTTGAAGGGACGCTGCGCACGACCGCAGCAGGGAAGGATGGCGCAGGTTCTCATACCTTTCGTGCCGGCTGGGCGGCGGCGGGTGGACCGGGGCACGGCGACGACCGGTTGAACACCGACGCCCTCCACTGCGACCATGCCCGCCTGGCCGCCCTGCCCACTCCCGGGCGTGGCGCAGCATTGTCGAGGAGCGCCTGTCCATGCCCATGAACGTCCGCCTGAGTGCCCCATCCCGCTGTGGCGCCTCGCCGAGGGTGCGGATGCCCACCGGTGCGTCGCAATGAGCCTCGAACGCGCGACGGCCACGCTGGCGGTGGACAGCCGCTGCACCCACGGCGAGGGCGTTCTCTGGTGCGACCGGCGGCAAAGCCTGCTCTGGATCGACATCGCCGAACGTCGGCTGTGGCAGCACACCCCGGCCAGCGGCAGCACGCGCCACTGGGTGTTGCCGGACCGGCCCGGCTGCATCGGGCTGTTCGACGACGGCACGCTGCTGGTGGCATTGGTCAGTTCGCTGCACCGCGCCGACCTGGCCGCAGCCACCGACGAGGCGCTGCCGCTGCAGTGGCTGGCCGATGTGGACCCACACAACGCGTACACGCGCAGCAACGATGGTCGCGCCGACCGCCACGGCAACTTCGTGTTCGGCACCATGAACGAACACCCGGCGCGCGCCGCCGACGGCCGCTTCTATCAGTACTCCAGCCGCCACGGCCTGCGCACACTGCCGCTGCCGGGCATCGTGATTCCCAACGCGATCAGCTTCAGCCTGGACGGGCGCACGCTGTACTGGTGCGATTCGGTGACGCCACGGATCATGGCCTGCGATTACGATCCCGAGCGCGCCAGCACCGCCAACGTGCGCGTGTTCACCACGCTGGCCAACCGCGCCGCCGAGCCCGACGGGTCGGCGGTGGATGCCGGCGGGCGGGTCTGGAACGCACAATGGCGCGCCAGCCAGGTGAGCTGCTATGGCGCCGACGGCGCACTGCTGCAGGTGCAGCCGGTGCCGGTGAAGAACCCCACCTGCGTTGCCTTCGGCGGCGCCGACCTGCGCACCTTGTACGTGATCAGTTCGCAGCTGGACCACACGCCCGAACAGTTGGCGGCCAGCCCGCAGGCCGGCAGCCTGTTCAGCGCGCCCCAGGCGCATCCCGGCCTCCCGGAGAGCCGGGTCCGCGTGAACTGACCGGATGCAGGGCGACGCAGACCCCGCAACGCCTTGCTGCACAAGGGCTGCGCATGCCTGCAGTCCTCGGGGCGGGCCGGTCGAGTACGCCGCGCCAGCATTCAGCCACAACCTGTTCTAGAATTACGCGGCTTAACGCCGGATTTCCCCATGCCTTTCGTTGTCACCGAAAACTGCATCAAGTGCAAACACACCGATTGCGTGGAAGTGTGCCCCGTGGATTGCTTCCATGAAGGCCCGAACTTCCTGGTGATCGACCCGGACGAGTGCATCGACTGCACCCTGTGCGAACCGGAATGCCCGGTCAACGCGATTTTCCCTGAAGACGACGTGCCCGCCGGGCAGGAAGCGTTCGTCGCCCTGAATGCCGAGCTGGCCAAGGCCTGGCCGGTGCTGACCGTGCGCAAGGACCCGCCCGCCGACGCAGGCGAATGGGATGGCAAGCCGGACAAGCTGCCCCTTCTGGAACGCTGAGCCGCGGCCAGCCGCAAACGAAAAAGGGCGCCGAGGGCGCCCTGTTCGTTTCTCCAACCGGATCCCCGGACGAGAAAGGGCGCCCAGGGCGCCCTTTTTGTTTCCCTTGACCCGTCCTGAATTGAGTTGACACCTTTTCCCACAGGAAGAGGAATGTTCAATGAATTCAACACTCAGGCGCAGCCAGCGGGATTACTCGCTGGCCTTCAAATTGTCGGTGGTCGACCAGATCGA
>Ga0308163_10000190_pt1 | contig 162276 bp, 134 predicted proteins | sample PhyTR1_FD_201037 | JGI IMG/M metagenome (GOLD analysis project Ga0308163, IMG submission 201037) | Phyllosphere microbial communities from UC Gill Tract Community Farm, Albany, California, United States - DLSLT.R1 | ecosystem: Host-associated > Plants > Phyllosphere > Unclassified | place... | reverse complement strand
CGATCGAGGCCGGCATCGTGACCCGCTCGATCGAGTCGGCGCAGCGCAAGGTCGAGGCACGCAACTTCGACGTCCGCAAGCAGCTGCTCGAATACGACGACGTCGCCAACGACCAGCGCAAGGTGATCTACACCCAGCGTAACGAACTGCTGGAAGCGGCCGACATCTCGGAACTGATCGCCTCGCTGCGCACCGGCGTGTTCACCGACGTGGTGCGCACCCACGTGCCGGCCGAGTCGGTCGAAGAGCAGTGGGACGTACCGGCCCTGCAGCGCGTGCTGGCCGAGGAATGGGCACTGGACGTGCCGCTGGCCCAGATGCTGGAAGACGAGCCGAACCTGAACGACGACGACATCCTCGAGCGCGTGCTGGCCGCGGCCGATGCGTCGTACAACGACAAGGTCGGCATCGTCGGCGCCGAAGCCTTCGGCGGCTTCGAGCGCAATGTCATGCTGCAGAACATCGACACCCAGTGGCGCGAGCACCTGGCTGCGCTGGACCACCTGCGCCAGGGTATCCACCTGCGCGGCTACGCCCAGAAGAACCCGAAGCAGGAGTACAAGCGCGAAGCCTTCGAGCTGTTCTCCAGCATGCTGGACGCGATCAAGAACGAAGTGATCCGCACCATCATGACCGTGCGCATCCAGACCCGCGAGGAAGTCGAAGCGGCGGAAGCCGCAATGCAGGCCGCGGCGGCGCACCTGGAAAACGTGAACTACCAGCACGCCGACTTCAACCCGTCGGCCGCCGATCCGGAAGAGCTGCTGGCCCCGCAAGCCGCGACCCCGACCGCCACCGCGATGGCCGACGACCCGTCGACCACCTACATGGGCATGAAGGTCGGCCGCAACGACCCGTGCCCGTGCGGCAGCGGGAAGAAGTTCAAGGCTTGCCACGGGAAGCTGGCGTAACTCGAACTGATCCGGGCTGACGAAGCGTTGGTTATTTTCGTTGGCCCAAGAACGTCGTCCCTGCGAAGGCAGGGACCCAAGTTGCGCGCACTATCGAAACGCACGCAGAACTTGGGTCCCTGCCTTCGCAGGGACGACGTTGTTTTGGTTTACCTTAATTCTGCTGTGCCGCCTGCGCAATCCCCTTCCTCAACCACGCCAGCGCCTCATCGCTGATCCCCGCCCCCTTGCGCAGCATCGGCTCCTCGGCGACCGCACGGCGGAAGCCCGCCACCGCTTCCGGATCGGTACCGACCATGTCGTGGAACAGCTCCATCCAGCGCCGTCCGAGCGCCTGCGACGCGGGTTGCGCGGCATCGGGGTCGAGCCGCATCTGCGCGCGCACCTCCCCGATCAGGACGGTCCATTCCTGCCCGCGGGCGGCGTAGTGCCTGCGCATGCGCGCGATCACCTCGGGCGCCAGGTAGCGCGACCAGATCGCGTACTTGATCGCGCCGATCGCCGCCATCACGTAGTCCATCACGTCGGCAGGCACGCCGGCCGACTCCTTTTCGCGGGCGGCCATCAGGTTGACGCGGGCGGCCAGGTCGGCGTCGCCGCCGGTGCCGCGCCCGAAGGTATCGAGCCAGCGCCGGCCGAAGGCCGCGGCGGCATCCGATTCCGGCGCCACCTGGGTGCGGATCAGTTCCCGGGCTTCGTCGACCAGCCCCTTGAATTGCGCCCGGACGGCCTCGTCGTGGTAGAGGGGGAGGCGCGCCAGTTCGTCCTGCGTGAAGTATCGTTCGTACATCGTCATCAGCTCCAGTGAGTGCAGCCACGTGGACAGATCCGGCCGGCCGCCGCCGGCGAGTTCGGTGTGCAGGCGCTGCAGCTGCTCGCGCATGCGCGCCGCCTCGGCGATCCGGCGGTCGAGCGCATCCAGCTGGCGCGCAACCACCGCCAGCGGCGAGCCGGCCGGACTGTCCAGGTAAAGGCCGATGTCGGCCAGCCCCATGCCGAATGCGCGCAGGGCCTGGATCTGGTGCAGGCGCGCCACGTCATCGCGGTCGTAGAGCCGGTAGCCGGCATCGGAACGCGCGGAAGGGCGGAGCAGCCCGATGCTGTCGTAATGGTGCAGCGTGCGGACCGTCAGGCCCGCCGCGGCGGCAAGTTCACCTACTTTCAACATGATCGGCCGGCTCCTTTCTTCAGCGTGATGCCACTCTGGAGCCTCACGCAACGTCAGGGTCAAGCAGCGCTCGCACCAGCATGGCCATGGTGTTGTCGCCGCGCCTGGCCATGGCCATGCTGGTACGAGCGCTACACGCCGGAGGCGCGGAAGCGCCGTTCCTCATGCCACAGCGTGACGAACAAGGTCATCACCACCGGCCCGACGAACAGCCCGATCAGGCCCAGGGTCTCGACCCCGCCCAGGATGCCCAGCAGGACCGCCAGGAAGGGCAGCTGGGTGGCGCTGCCGATCATCTGCGGGCGCACGAAGTGGTCGGCGACGAACAGCACGACCGCGCCCCACACGGCGATCGCGATGGCGGCAACCGTCGCGCCCCGGAACAGCAGGAGCAGGGCGACGGCGCCGAAGGCCAGCGGTGCGCCGAACGGGATGATGGCCAGCACGCCGGTGGCGGCGGCCCACAGCACGGCGGAGGGCACGCCGGCGATCTGGTAGCCGATCCCGAGCAGGACGCCTTCGGCCAGGCCGACCAGCACCAGGCCGTTGACGGTGGCGCGCACGGCGACCGGCACCTTGAGCGAGTACAGGGTCCAGCGCGAGGGGCCGATCAGGTGGGCGCCGATGGCATCCGTCTGGCGCTGCAGCGCGGCGCCGTCCTTGTAAAAGAAGAACAGGCACAGGAAGGCGAAGCCGACGTCGATCAGGCGGTGCAGGACATTGCTGCCGACCCGCTTGAGTACTTCGCTGGCGTTCTGCATATGCCCGACCGAGCTGTCCTGCAGCAGGTGCGCCAGGCCGTGCGGCTGGCCCAGGGTGGCCACCCACCAGTCATGGATCTCGGTGCCGGCCAGCGGGATGCGGTCCAGCCAGGCGGGCGGCGCCAGGCCCTCGGTGTTGGCGTTGGCGATCAGCTGGGCCAGCGCCGGCGCCTGGTGCGCGGCCTGGGCCACGCCGATGGCCAGCGGGGTGATGAAGACGACGGCGCCGGCCAGGGTGACCAGGGCCGCGGCCAGGATCTCGCGCCCGCCGGTGGCGGCCAGCGCGCGCCGGTACAGGGGCCAGGTGGCGATGCACAGGATGGCCGCCCACAGCAGCGGCAGCAGGAAGCGCTGCGTCACGAACAGGGCGAACAGGATGATCGCCAGCGAAAAGCAGGCGCTCAGGACGTCGCGTTGGTTGTCGGTCATGCTGGCCTCCGGGATGGTGGCGCCATCTTAGCAGCCGGGGTCATTTCTGTTCGGCGCCCGCGTTGCGTACGAAGTCTTCCGACATCGGCACTTCGACCGGCTGGCCGTCGCGCAGCGCCGGGATCCAGGTGCATTGCCTGATCGCCGCCAGCACCGCGCGGTCGTAGTCGGGGAAGCCGCTCGGGCGCCGCACGGCGGGCTGCTTGACGCGGCCGTCGGTGCCGATCAGGTAGTCCACCCCCAGGCGCAGCGTGCGGCCGGCCAGCACGCCATTGTCCGGATAGGCGGGCATGGCGCAGCTGCCGTCGACCTTGCGCGGCTGCAAGTAGTTGCCGCGCCCCGGGGCGGCCGCCAGCGGCGCCTGGCCGTCCGGCTGCGGTTGCGGCGCCGGCAGCGGCACCGGCTTGCCGTTGGCCAGCAGGGTGCCGTTGCGCCATTCGACGGTCGAGATCAGCACGTCGTTCTCGATGCGCGCGAAGCCGCCGCCGACCAGTTTGCCGACCACGACGTCGGTCATGCCCTGGCGCAGCTGGGCAATGGTGGCTGCGTCGACCGTGCCGCCGTGCTGGGCGGCCTGGGCCGCCGCCTGCTTGGCCGCGAACGCGCCGGACGCCTCGCGCACCAGCGCGACCGGCACGCGGATCTCGAAACGCGCGACCAGCTTCTTCAGGATCAGCTTGGGATCGTCGAGGTCGGCCAGGGTGCCGTTCGCGACCCGCAGCTGGCCCTTCAGCGATGCACGGTAGCCGCCGTAGCGCATGCCCAGTTCGTCGATGTGCACCACCGCGCCCTTGGCCAGCACCGACTTGCCGAGTGCGCGCATCATCGGCTTGAGCGCTTCCAGCTGCTGCGCCGGCGGGGTGTCGGTGTCCGCGGACTGCATTTTGCTGCTTTCCCGGACCAGGTCGGCCGACGCCGCCTTGTCGAAGTTCAGGAAGCGCATCGCCAGGCGGAAGTCGTCGATCGACTGGTCGCCGAAGCGGATCGCCTTGATGTTCAGCGCGACGATCTGGTCGATCGTCTTCGGTTTTTCGACCACGCGCCCGTCCACGCGCAGGTCTTCGCCGCGCACCTTGAAGCCGTGCTTGTCCGAGCCGGCTTCGATGCTGTCGGCGCGGATGTCGACGCTGCCGAACCACAGGCCGCGGTAGCCGAAGCGCACCTTGCTGTCGTAGCGCAGGCCCTGCATGCCGAAGCGCATTTCGTCGTTGCCGCTGACCACCGACGGCCAGACGGCGTGGGTCTCGACGCCGCGGCCGGTCTTGTCGACCTGGACGTCGGCGCGCATCGCTTCCCACTCGGTCAGCAGCCCCTTGTCGTCGGTATGGCGCAGCAGCGGCAAGCCGATGCGGTAGGCGGTCCCCGTGCCGGTGCCCGGCACGCGCTCGATCGTGTACGGATGCGCGTTGCCGAAGATCCTGGTCAGGCCGGCGGCGGTCTTGTCGCTGTGGCGGAAGTGCGCGGCGCGCTCGAGCCGTTCCGGCACCGGCAGCAGCGGATCGTCGGCCGCGTCCAGTTCGTGGGCGGCGGCGCGGACCACGGTCCAGACCTCGGACACCGGCATGGACGGGGCGGGCGGCGTCTCCTGCGCCTGACCGGCAGGCGAAACGGCGAACGGCAGGGCGAGCGCGACGGCAAGACGGATGCGGGTCAGAGTGTTCACAGGTAGGGGGGAGGGGATTGATGTGTTTCCAATTATTAACTATCACCCATGAAAAGTCATCAACATGCTCATCGGCCCGCCCAGTGCCCGGAATTGCAGCCCGGCTCTCCTCCAGCCCCGCTGGCGGTACAATACCGGATTCGTCAATCTTTCCTTTTTCATACCGAGAACGCCATGGCCGTCAATTCCCCTCTGCCCGTCGCCGCCGAACTGAAGCCCGTCGAGGGCATCGAACTCGGCTTCGCCCAAGCCGGCATCAAGAAGCCGAACCGCAAGGACCTGCTGGTGATGAAACTCGCCGAGGGGGCAAGCGTCGCCGGCGTCTTCACCAAGAACCGCTTCTGCGCGGCCCCGGTCCAGATCAGCAAGGCCAACCTGGCGGCCGTGGCCGAAGGCGGCAAGCCGATCCGCGCGCTGGTGATCAACACCGGCAACGCCAACGCCGGCACCGGCGAGCCGGGCCTGGCCAATGCCCGCGCCACCTGCGACGAAGTCGCGCGCCTGCTCGGCATCGACGCCCAGCAGGTGCTGCCGTTCTCCACCGGCGTGATCCTGGAACCGCTGCCGGTGCAGAAGATCGTCGCCGGCCTGCCGGCCGCCATCGCCAACCTGAAGCAGGACAACTGGTTCAACGCGGCGGAAAGCATCATGACCACCGACACCCAGCCGAAGGCGGCCTCGCTGACCACCGGCATCGGCGGTCACACCGTCACCATGACCGGCATCAGCAAGGGCGCCGGCATGATCAAGCCGAACATGGCGACCATGCTGGGCTACCTGGCGATCGACGCCAAAGTCGCGCAGCCGGTGCTGAATGAACTGGTCAAGTATGCCGCCGACCGTTCCTTCAACTCGATCACCATCGACGGCGACACCTCGACCAACGATTCCTTCATCATCGTCGCGACCGGCGCCGGCAGCCTGGAGGTCGATTCGACCAGCCATCCGGACTACGAAGCGCTGCGCGACGCCGTCACCGGCATCTCGCGCCACCTGGCGCAGCAGATCATCCGCGACGGCGAAGGCGCGACCAAGTTCATCACCGTCAGCGTCGAGCAGGGCAACGATATCGAAGAGTGCCGCAAGATCGCCTATTCGATCGCCCACTCGCCGCTGGTGAAGACCGCGTTTTTCGCATCCGACCCGAACCTGGGCCGCATCCTGGCCGCGATCGGCTATGCCGGCGTGGACGACCTCGACACCACCAAGCTGGACCTGTACCTGGACGACGTGCTGGTGGCCAAGGCCGGCGGCCGCAACCCCGCGTACAAGGAAGAAGACGGCCAGCGCGTCATGAAGAAGGAAGAGATCGTGGTGCGCGTGCTGCTCGGCCGCGGCAGTGCCGAAGCCACGGTGTGGACCTGCGACCTGTCGCACGACTACGTCTCGATCAACGCCGACTACCGTTCGTAAGGCGGGCGGGCATGAACCAGCTGGAACAGTTCCTGCACCGGGCCGAAGCGCTGCTGGCACGGGTCGAAACCCTGCTGCCGCCCGCGGCGCCGCGCGAGCCGGATTTCAAGCATTGCTTCGCCTTCCGCTGGCGCCGCCGTTCGGGGCCGGGCGAGGGACACTATCTGCAGGCGGTGACGCATGCATCGAACATCCGCCTGGAAGACCTGCAACACGTCGAACGCCAGAAGGCGCAGATCGAGCAGAACACGCGCCAGTTCGTGCAGCGGCGCCCGGCCAACAACGTGCTGCTGACCGGCGCGCGCGGCACGGGCAAATCCTCGCTGATCAAGGCTTGCCTGAACGGCTTTGCCGGCCAGGGCCTGCGCCTGATCGAAGTGGACAAAGCCGACCTGGCCGACCTGCCGGACATTGTCGACCTGGTCGCCGCCCGCCCGGAGCGCTTCGTGATCTTTTGCGACGACCTCAGTTTCGAAGAGGGCGAGGCCGGCTACAAGGCGCTGAAGGTGGCGCTGGACGGCAGCGTGGCCGCGCAGTCGGACAACGTGGTGATCTACGCGACCTCGAACCGCCGCCACCTGCTGCCGGAAAAAATGTCGGACAACGCCGGCTACCGGCACGGCGACGACGGCGACCTGCACCCGGGCGAGACGGTCGAGGAAAAGATCTCGCTGTCCGAGCGCTTCGGGCTGTGGCTGTCGTTTTACCCGTTCAAGCAGGACGACTACATCGACATCGTCGGCCACTGGCTGGCCAGCTTCGGCTGCACGCCGGCGCAGATCGAGGCCGCGCGCGGCGAGGCGCTGCAATGGGCGCTGGGCCGCGGCTCGCGCTCGGGCCGCGTGGCCTGGCAGTTCGCCAAGGATTATGCCGGCAAGCTGCAAGAGGACGGTTCGCATGCCTGAAGCAGCAAACAAGCCGGTCGACGTCGCGGTCGGCATCCTGATGCGCCCCAACGGCGACGTGCTGCTGGGCCAGCGCCCCGAGGGCAAGCCCTACGCCGGCTACTGGGAATTCCCGGGCGGGAAAGTCGAAGCGGGCGAGGACATCTTCCACGCGCTGCAGCGCGAATTCATCGAGGAACTGGGCGTGCGGGTGCTCAGCGGTGAGCCGTGGTGCTGCGTCGAGCATGTGTACGAGCATGCGCACGTGCGGCTGTACTTCTACATCAGCAGGGAATGGGAAGGCGAGCCGCAGAGCCTGGAAGGGCAGGCGTTTGCCTGGCAGGGGGCGTATTCGGTGAGTCCGCTATTGCCGGCCACGATACCCTTGCTGGCGTGGTTGGACAAGGTGCGGTACCCAGCGTCGGCGTAGGGCTGCTTGCTGGCTGCCAGTCGGACGCTGCTTCCGGCCCGCTCCTCCCGAACGTCGCCCCTGCGCAGGCAGGGGCCCAAGTTTGGCGCGTACTCGCGGCGCCGTCCGCGGCTGCATGGCGAACTTGGACCCCTGCCTTCGCAGGGGCGACGTTTACCGGCAGCGGGCCAAAAGACGGGCAGCGGGCTCAAGAAACAGTGCTTAACTCACCGGCTTCCTGCACTCTCCCGCGCCGCCTGCCGCTTGCGCTCCTGCTGCGCCTTCACCCGCGCCGCAGCCGCATCCATCTGCGCACTCTTGCCATCCATCTGGTCGTTCCGGTTCCGGCGCCACCAGTCGCGCGCCGCGCTGGCGCAATCGAACACGTCGCACACATTGCAGAAGCAGCCGTGCAGGTCGCAATCCGGCCCATCGCAGGGCAGGTCGCAGAACCCCTGCTGCCGGCGCCGACGTGGATGCTGCGGCGTCGTCGCATGCGCTGCGTGCCGGCGCCGGTGCACATGCGCGCACAAGGCCAGCCGCCGGTCCAGCAGCCCGAGACCGCGGCGCAGGCCGAAACGTTCGATGACACGGTAGCCGTAGGCCGAGCAGCTGTCGGCGCCGGTCGACATGCGAAAGGCACAGGAAAAGCCCTTCAGGGGCTACAAGCAGCGCTGGTAGCCGCGGATCGCAGCCAGGGCCAGCGCCTTCACGTATGCAGCATGCGGCCGCCCGCGAAGGCCCAGTTTTCCCAGGCGGTTTCCTTGAACACCACCATCGCGTTTTCCGGGTCGAGCCCGGCCGCGCGCAGGCGGTCCATCAGCTCGGCCAGCAGCTTCTTCTTGACCTTGACGCTGCGGCCGACCGACCACAGGATCTCGATCAGCATGAAGTCATCGCCGCGGCGCGTGGCCACGTCGGGGTAGCCGGCATCGAAGCGGAAGTCGTCCGCATCGAGCTCCAGCACGCGCTGGAAGCGGTCGGTGTCCGGCACGCCGATGGACACCAGGCAGGCGTGCACGGCATCGAGCACCGCCGACTTGAACTCGGCGGACTTGGGCTTGCGGACGGTGAGGGTGACGAGAGGCATGCGAAACCTCCTGCTATAGGAACCTACACAAGGACTTACTGGTCGGGTACGGAATCGTCCTTCGATTCGCCCGGCGCCGAGCCCGGGATCGTGTATTTCTCTTCGGCCCAGGCGCCCAGGTCGATCTGTTTGCAGCGCTCCGAGCAGAACGGACGGTATTTGTTAGCGGGTGTCCATTCCACTTGGGTGCCGCAGGTTGGACAGGAAACGACGGTCATGACAATCGATACAAAAAATTAGAAATTACAGAGCGTGAGCTCGAACGGGACGTCTTCTTCCAGCGGCTTGGGTTTCAGGTCCCCGCCCTGGGTGGTGAAGCGTACCCACAGCATATACTTGTTGGCCGAGATTTCGGGAATCGCGCCCAGGTTGTCGTCCATCGACAGGCGCAGCATCTGGTAGACCTTGCCCTGCAACATCTGCTGGTAGCTGCCGGACACCGCGATCATCTTGACCGGGCCGCCGGAATTGCGCAGCAGGCGCAGCACCAGCGACAGCGCGTCGAACAGCGGCGCCAGCGGCGCGAACCAGCCGATGATGTCGGCATGGCGCTGCTCGGCCGGGCGCTTCTGCCAGGCGTAGTAGGAGGGCAGGTCGAATTCGCAGGCGCCGCCGGGAATGATGGTGCGGCCGCGGATGCTCATCAGCCATTCGTTGTCGCGCACGTTCTGGCCGGTCTTGCCCTGGGCGCCGACCAGCGTAGTGCTGACGGTGTCGAGTTCGCCGAGCACGGCATCCAGCATCTCGCTGGCGACGTTGGGGTTGCTGCGGTAGCTCAGCAGGCTTTGCTTCTGGCGCTCCAGTTCCTGCAGCAGGTCGGACTTGAGGTCGGCGCGGCCGGCCACTTCCAGCATGTCGAAGATCGTCGAGAGGGCGACGTGGTGCTGCAGAGGGTGCTCCTGCCCGACAAAGAATTTGAACTTATCGTACAGGTCCTCCAGCCGCAACAACGTGCGAATCCGCTCGTTGAATGGGTATTCGTAGACGATCAAAATGACATTCCTTTGGAATATGAACTACTCGGCTGCCAGGCAACCCCGTGATTCTGAACCATGATGGCCAAAATTACAAACGTCCGCTCGGCAGTGCCGAATATTTTGCCGCTTCGGCAAGATATTCGCGGTGCAGGCGTTCCACCTGGGGCAGCAGGGCGTCGACGCCGGCATCGTTGAGGATGACGTCGTCGGCCGCCGCCAGCCGCTGCTCGCGCGTGACCTGGGCCGCCATGATGGCGCGCACCTGGGCTTCCGGCAAGCCGTTCCGGGCCATCACGCGTGCCACCTGGGTCGCTTCCGGGCAATCGATGGCGAGGATGCGCGCGACGCGCTCGCGCCAGGTGCCGGACTCGATCAGCAGCGGCACCACGAAGATCACGTAGGGGCCGGTTGCCAGCAGGGCGGCGGCATTGGTCGCTTCGCGGATACGCGGGTGCAGGATGGCTTCCAGGCGGGCACGCGCGCCCGGGTCCGAAAACACCAGGGCACGCATCTTGGCGCGGTCGAGCGCGCCTTCAGGGGTGGCGAAACCGGCGCCGAATTCGGCGATCAGCGCCGGCATGGCGGCGCCGTGCGGCGCGGTGAGGGCATGGGCGATCTGGTCGGTGTCGATGACCGTGGCGCCGCGCGCGGCGAACAGGTCGGCGACCGTGGTCTTGCCGCAGCCGATGCCGCCGGTGAGGCCGACCGAGAAGGGGGGAGGGGGAACGGGGCCAGATGTCATGGAATGTCCGGCCCGGTAAAGTCAGGCCTGCAGGAAGCCCTGCGCGTAGCGCGTGAGCGGGATGCCGTAGAAGAGTGCGATCATACCAGCCCCGGCGAGGTAGGGGCCGAATGGAATCGGGTTGTCGCGTGCCCGGCCGCGGAACACGATCAGGCTCAGGCCGACCACCGCGCCGACCACCGAGGACAGCACGATGATGGTCGGCAGCATGGCCCAGCCCATCCAGGCGCCGAGGGCCGCCAGCAGCTTGAAGTCGCCGTAGCCCATGCCTTCCTTGCCGGTGACCAGCTTGAACAGCCAGTACACCGACCACAGCGCCAGGTAGCCGGCCATGGCGCCGATCACGGCGTCGCGCAGCGGCACGATGCCGTAGCCGGTCAGGTTGATGAGCAGGCCCAGCCACAGCAGCGGGAAGGTCAGCTCGTCCGGCAGTTCCTTGTGGTCGTAGTCGATCAGCGTCATCGCGATCAGCAGGTAGGCGAAGCCCAGGGTCGCCAGCCCCAGCCAGCCGCTGCCGAAGTGCCAGACCAGCGCCGCCGACAGCGCGCCGGTGACCGCTTCGACGATCGGGTAGCGTGCCGAGATCTTGGCCTTGCACTGGCTGCACTTGCCGCGCAGGATGAGCCAGCTGATCACCGGGATGTTTTCCAGCGCCGTGATCTGGTGGCCGCAGTGCGGACAGCGCGAGCGCGGCACCATCAGGTTGAAGCGGTCCTGGTGCGGGAGTTCCTTGCCCGCCTCGTGCGCGATGTAGTTGTCGAACTCGCGCTGGCGCATGACCGGCAGGCGGTACACCACCACGTTCAGGAAGCTGCCGATCAGCAGGCCGAACAGGGCGGCGACGGCGGCCGCGGCGACGGTGCCGGGCGCGGCGAAGAGGAAGGTTTCCGGTGGCATAAGGTTTCGATGGGAGGGTTGATTCCGTGAATCAACTATTCTAGGGTGTTTTGCGTCCTTTGGGCAGGCGACTGAGGCTAGTCCGCGACAAACGCTCTACAATGGGATGTCAGTCGCACAATAAGCGAGGTCGCAGATGAGCCGCTACACCCACACCGTAGGCAGCCGCAATTACGTGTTCGCCGACCTGCGCGACCTGCTGGCCAAGGCGACCCCGGCGCGCTCGGGCGACCACCTGGCCGGCGTGGCCGCCGGCAGCAGCGAGGAGCGGGTGGCGGCGCAGATGGCGCTGGCCGACCTGCCCCTGACGGTCTTCCTGAACGAGGCCGTGGTCCCGTACGAAACCGACGAAGTCACGCGCCTGATCGTCGACAGCCACGACGCCGCGGCCTTCCAGCCCATCGCCCACCTCACCGTCGGCGGCTTGCGCGACTGGCTGCTGGGCGACGCCGCCGGCGAAGCCGCCTTGAGCCGGCTGGCGCCCGGCATCACGCCCGAGATGGCGGCGGCGGTCTCGAAGATCATGCGCATCCAGGACCTGGTGCTGGTGGCGCGCAAGTGCCGCGTGGTCACGCGCTTTCGCGACACCATCGGCCTGCCGGGCACGCTGTCGACCCGGCTGCAGCCGAACCACCCGCTAGACGACCCGTCCGGCATCGCCGCCAGCCTGCTGGATGGGCTCTTGTACGGCAGCGGCGACGCCGTCATCGGCATCAACCCGGCCACCGACAACCTGCCGCAGGTGATGCGCATCCTGGGCATGCTGGACGACGTCATCTCCCGCTACGCGATCCCGACCCAGAGTTGCGTGCTGACCCACGTCACCAACACCATCGCCGCGATCGAACGCGGGGCGCCGGTCGACCTGGTGTTCCAGTCGATCGCCGGCACCCAGGCGGCCAACGCCAGCTTCGGCATCGACCTGGCCCTGCTGGACGAGGCGCACCAGGCCGCGCTGTCGCTGCGGCGCGGCACCGTCGGCGACAACGTGATGTATTTCGAGACCGGCCAGGGCAGCGCGTTGTCGAGCGGCACCCACCACGGCGTCGACCAGCAGACCTGCGAGGCGCGCGCCTACGCGGTGGCGCGCCGCTACCGGCCGCTGCTGGTGAACACCGTGGTCGGCTTCATCGGGCCGGAATACCTGTACGACGGCAAGCAGATCACGCGCGCCGGCCTGGAAGACCATTTCTGCGGCAAGCTGCTCGGCCTGCCGATGGGCGTCGATGTCTGCTACACCAACCACGCCGAGGCCGACCAGGACGACATGGATGTGCTGCTCACCATGCTCGGCGTGGCCGGCTGCAACTACATCATGGGCGTGCCGGGCGCGGACGACATCATGCTGAACTACCAGACCACGTCCTTCCACGACGCCCTGTATGCGCGCCGCGCGCTGGGCTTGAGCCCGGCGCCGGAATTCGGGGAATGGCTGCGCACGATGCAGATCGCCGAACAGCACGACCGACTGGGGCAGGGCGTGCCGCCCGCGTTCCAGCCGGCGCTGCGCCGGCTGACCTGATGGAGATTTTTACATGAGCGACATCGTCGACAATCCGTGGCAGCAGCTGCGCCGCTTCACCGCTGCCCGCATCGCCCTCGGGCGCACCGGCGTGAGCCAGCCGACCTCCTCCCAGCTTGCCTTCCAGCTGGCCCACGCCCAGGCGCGCGACGCGGTGCACTGGGCGCTCGACGTGGCGCGCCTGCAGCAGGCGATTACCGAGCAACTGCAACTAACCAACATTGCACTGCACAGCGCCGCCGAGAGCCGCCAGGTCTACCTGCAACGGCCCGACCTCGGCCGCCGCCTGGATCCGGCATCGCGCGCGCGGCTGCAGCAGGGCGACCACGACCTGGCCATCGTGATCGCCGACGGCCTGTCGGCGCCGGCCATCGACAACAACGCGCTGCCTTTCCTGCGGGCGCTGCTGCCGCGCATCGCCGCAGAAGGCTGGACGCTGGCGCCGTCCGTCATCGTTGAGCAGGGAAGGGTGGCGGTCGGCGACGAAGTCGGCGAAGCCTTGGGGGCGCGCGCGGTGCTGGTCATGATCGGCGAACGGCCCGGCCTGAGTTCGCCCGACAGCATGGGCCTGTACCTGACCTGGGCGCCGCGCACGGGCCTGACCGACGAAAGCCGCAACTGCATCTCGAACGTGCGCCCGGCCGGGCTCGGGCACGAAGCGGCGGCCGCCAAGCTGCACTACCTGCTGGCCGAGGCCTTCCGGCGCCGCCTGAGCGGGGTCGCGCTGAAGGACGAATCGGACCACGACGCCGTGCCGGCGGCAGCGGGAGAACGCGGCTTCCTGCTCTGAGTATCACCTAGCGCGCCGCGCCGGCCAGTTCGGCCAGCGCGGCGGCCAGGACTTCCACGTCCACCGGCTTCACGTAGTACTGGTCGAAACCGGCTTCGACGGCCCTGGCCCGGTCCGCGTCCTGGCCATAGCCCGAGAGCGCGATCAGGGTCGCATCCCGCGTGCGCGCATCGGCGCGCAAGGCGCGCGCCAGGGCAAAACCGTCGATGTCGGGCAGGCCGATATCCAGGATGCAGACATCCGGCGCCTCGGCCGCGGCGCGGCGCAGGCCGTCGCGCGCGCTCGCGGTGCTGGCGACCCGGTGCCCGAGAGCGGACAGCAGCATCTCGAGCATCAGCACCGCGTCCTCGTTGTCGTCCACCAGCAGGATCGACAGCGCTCCCGGCGCAGCAGCCAGCGCCGGCCGCGATTCGTGCGCCGGCGCGGTGGCCGCCGCCTCGATGCGCGGCAGGCGGATCGTGAAGCGCGATCCCTGGCCCGGGCCGGCGCTGTCGGCGTCCACGCTGCCGCCGTGCAGCGCGACCAGGCTCTGGACCAGCGCCAGGCCGATGCCCAGGCCGCCCTGCGCGCGGTCGAGGGTGCGCTCGCCCTGGGCAAACAGTTCGAAGGCCCGCGCCAGCAGTTCGGGCGTCATGCCCAGGCCGTCGTCGGCGATCGTCAGGGTGACCGTGTCCGCATCGGCCGCCAGGGCGACCTCGATGGTGCCGCCTTCGGGAGTGAACTTGGCGGCATTGTGCAGCAGGTTGGCCAGCACCTGCACCAGGCGCTTGTGGTCGCCCGACACATAGGCCGGCTGCGCCGGCTGGCTGACCCGCAGCGTGTGGCGGCGCGCCTCGATGCCGGGACGTGCCTGTTCCAGCGCTTCGGCCACGACCTGGTTGGCATCGAGGTCGGTCCGGTCGAGGGTGATCAGGCCGCGCGTCACGCGCGCGACGTCGAGCAGCTCGTCGATCAGCCCGCTCATGTGCAGCACCTGGCGCGTGACGACGGTGCCGATGCTGCGCAGCTGCTCGTCCTCGCCGCGGTTGCGCAGCAGGGCGGCGGCGGCGCCGATCGGCGCCAGCGGATTGCGCAGTTCGTGGGCCAGCATGGCCAGGAATTCGTCCTTGCGGCGGTGTGCTTCCTTGAGGTCCTGCTCGGCGCGGATGCGCGCTTCGATGTCCATCGACACCGCGACCGCACCGACCAGTTCGCCGGCCTCGTCGAGGATGGGCGCCGACGACACCAGCAGCATCCTGCACGCGGACGCCGGTCCGGGAACGCGTACCTTCAGCAGGCAGCGGTCGACGGTCTCGCCCGCCAGTGCGCGCGCCAGCGGCCACTCGCCGGGCCCGACCCGCCGGCCGGTTTCCGTATCGTCGATGAACCAGCCGTGGATGGCGCCGAAATCGATGCGGCCGTCGTCGCCGAAGTAGTAGCCGGTACCGAACAAGGCTGCGTGTGCCGGGTTTCTCTGCAGGACAGTGTGGTCGCGGGTGACCACCAGCACGCCGACCGGCGCCGCGCTCAGCACGCCGGCCAGGTAGGCGCGCGCGGCTTCGGCATTGCGTGCGCTCAGCAGGGCTTCCTGCCGGCTCGCCTCGAGCGCCTGCTCGGCCAGCACCTGGGCGGTGACGTCGACCGTCGTGTGCGAAATGCACAGCAGGGTGCCGTCGGCATCGTACACGGGGGTGTTGGTGGCGCTCCAGTACATGTCCTGGAACCAGCTGCGCCCATCCTTGTGCATCTCGATCGGATAATGCTGCGCAGCCATGCTCTGGCTGCTGCGCGTGGCGATGGCGGTGGCGATCGAGCGGGCCAGCGACTGCACGCCCACATCGTTGGGGTCGTCGGGGTTGTTGGGAAACACCTCGAACAGGGGGCGGCCCAGGACCTCTTCGCGGCGGCGAGACACCGAGCGCAGGAAGGCGTCGTTGACCGCCAGGATTTCTAGCTTGTCCGTCGGCGCGAGCAGGTATTGGCCGATCGGCGACTGGTCGAAGGAGGCGGCGAAGATCGGATCGTTCAACATGGGCATGCACGCGAATTCATGCCGCATGATGCCCAATCTTGCCGGACTCTGGCGCACCATTGTAGGGTGCGCCAGGCCGTTTCCTCCGCCGCGTTCAGACCAGCACGTCGCTGATCTGCTGCACCGGCGTCACGTTGGTGAAATTCACGATGTCGGCGGCCAGTTCGTCGAGATGCGGACCGATGCCGGTCATGAGCGCCTCGACCGAATCGCAATACACATGGCACATGGCGATATACACGGGTGGCGTGCCGGGGGCGCCGCCGCTGACGCCCTGGTCGATGCTGTAGGACTTGCAATAGTCGCCCATGCGGTCCTTCAGCAGGCGCATGTGCACGTCGCGGTAATACGCATAGTCGAACCGTGCATCGGGGTGGTAGGGGTACATCACGCTGAGTTTGATCATTGTCTGCTTTCCGGGTAGAGCGCCAAAGACGCGAGCGGGCGATTATGCCGCCTCATCCGGAAACCTGCGCGCTGACGCTCCGGTTCGCCACGGCAGCTTCGCGAAACACGAACTGGAGGATCGCGTCGATGCGCCGCTCCTGCTGCTCGGGCGTGAACGGGTCGTCCATGCCGAGCGCGAGCACGCGCTGGCGCTCGGCCGAAGCCATGGTCAGCACCAGGTCGGCCGTCATGACCGGGTCCTCGACCGGGCAGAACTGCTTGTCGTGCATGCGCCGCAGCCACGCGGCGAGCTGCTGCAGGCCATGTTCGTTGCGGCTGCGGTAATAGGCCTCGCCGATCGCCGGATAGCGGCTGCGCTCGCGGATCGCCATCACGTAGATGCCCACCGCCTGGGGGCCGCAGGCGAAGCGCATCCAGTCCTTCAGGAACGCGGACAGCACGTCGCGCGCGCAGGCCGCGTTGGCCACCGGCATGTCCAGCATGGTGGTGGCGACCTGCGCGCCGTGGCGGATCACGTGGCCGATCAACTCTTCCTTGCTGGCGACGACGGTGTACACGGTCTTCTTGGACACCTTGGCGCGCTGCGCCAGTTGCGCCACGCTGAGGTCGGCATCGGCGGCCTGTTCGTTCAGGATGTCGACCGCGGCCAGGATCAGGCGGTCCAGCAATTGCTCGGGTGTATTGATGGTGGGCCGGCCTACCTTGGGCCGTTCTGCCTTGGTCATCTTGTCTCCTTTGTCATTTTAATAAAGCTATGTTTCCAAATATTTACGAAACCGATTGGTTTACAAATTGGGTCCACGGGCCTATCATAACAATCCGTATCAGTCTCTCCATAGGAATTCCGTGTCTACCTCAACAAGATCCGGGCCGTTGTTGGCCGTTACCGGATCGATTTTCATTTTGCTTGGCCTGGTGCTGCTGTGCGGCGGCGCCTATCTCGCGAGCCTGGGTGGCTCGCTGTACTACCTCCTGGCCGGTATCGGCCTCGCCGCGACGGGCGTGCTCGTCTTCAAGGGGCGCCGTGCTGCGCTCGGTCTGCTCTCCCTGCTCCTGATCGTCACGGTCGTCTGGTCCGTGATCGAAGTGAAATTTGACTGGTGGCAACTGCTGCCGCGCCTGGATATCTGGTTCGCCGCCGCCGTCTGGCTGCTGCTCCCCTTCGTCGACCGCCGCCTCGGCAAGAAAACCGCCGGCTTTGACGCCGGCCGCAAGGCACTGTTCGCTTCGACCGCCGTCACGCTGCTGGTCGGCGTGATCGCGCTGGGCCAGGATTACCATGACCTGCACGGCGACGTGGCGCAGGAAAACATGGCAGCCGCCGGCACGCCCGATACCGCCGGCGTCGCCTCCAACGACTGGTCCGCCTACGGCCACTCGGGCTATGGCGACCGCTACGCGCCGGCCGCCCAGATCACCCCGGCCAATGCCGGCCGCCTGACGCAGGCGTGGAGCTACCATACCGGCGACTTCAAGGGGCCGACCGACCCGGGCGAAATCGCCAACGAAGTCACGCCGATCAAGGTGAACGGCATGCTCTACATGTGCACGCCGCACAATATCGTCATCGCGCTGAACCCGGACACCGGCAAGGAAATCTGGCGCCACGATCCGAAGATCAACCGCGATGCGGCCGGCTACCAGCACATGATCTGCCGCGGCGTTTCCTACTGGGACGTCAACGCCGCGTCGCCGAACGGCACGCCGGCAGCGCCGCGCCTTGACGCCGCCACCATGGAATGCCCGCGCCGCATCCTGGCGCCGACCATGGACGGTACCCTGATCGCCGTCAACGCCGATACCGGCGCGTCCTGCAAATCCTTCGGCGACAACGGCGTCGTCGACCTGTACAAGGGCCATCCGGTCAAGAAACGCGGCATGCTGATGCCGACCTCGCCGCCGGCGGTGTCGCAGAACATGGTCGTGATGGCCGCCAGCGTGACCGACAACGAGTCGACGAACGAACCTTCGGGCGTGATCCGCGGCTACGACCCGGTGAGCGGCAAGCTGGTCTGGAACTGGGACCCGGCCCGTCCGGACGAGACCAATCCGCTGACCGAAGGCCAGACCTATGTCCGCAACTCGCCCAACTCCTGGGGCGTGTCCAGCATCGATGAAAAGCTGGGCATGGTGTACATCCCGATGGGCAACGAGACCCCGGACACCTGGGGCGGCCGCCGCAACAAGAACGGCGAACGCTTCAACAGCGCCATCGTCGCGCTCGACCTGGCCACCGGCAAGCTGAAGTGGGTCTACCAGACCGTGCACCACGATATCTGGGACATGGACATCGGCGGCCAGCCGACCCTGGTCGACATCGATACGCCGAAGGGCAAGGTGCCGTCGCTGGTGGCGACCACCAAGACCGGCAACATCTTCGTGATCGACCGCCGCAACGGTTCGCTGGTGGTGCCGGCCCCGGAAAAGCCGGTGCCGACCGACCACGTCGCCCTCGGCGACCATGTGTCGCCGACGCAGCCGTTCTCGGCCCTGAGCTTCCTGCCCGAGCGACACATCAGCGAAACCGACATGTGGGGCACCACGCCGTTCGACCAGATGGCGTGCCGCATCATCTTCAAGAACCACCGCTACCAGGGTCCGTTCACGCCGCAGACCGTCGGCGAGCCGGGCAAGGGCGCCATCATTTCCCCGGGCCCGCTCGGCATCTTCGAATGGGGCGGCGCCACCGTCGACCCGATCCGCCAGCTCTTGATCGTCAACCCGGACTACATGGGCTTCCAGGAGCGTCTGGTGCCGCGTGCCAAAGCCAACGTCAAGGGCGGCACCGGCGGCGAGATGGGCCTGCAGCCGCAGAGCGGCATTCCGTTCGCGGTCGAGATCAAGCCCTTCCTGTCGCCGCTGGGCTTCCCTTGCCAGGCACCGCCGTGGGGCTATGTGGCCGCGGTCGACCTGAAGACCATGAAGAAAGTCTGGATGCACAAGAACGGCACCACCCGCGACAGCGCCCCGGTCCCGATCGCGCTGCCGCTGGGCGTGCCCAGCCTGGGCGGCATGATGACCACCGGCGGCGGCGTGACCTTCCTGAGCAGCGCACTCGACTACTACATCCGCGGCTATGACGTCAGCAACGGCAAGGTGGTGTGGAAAGCGCGCCTGCCGGCAGGCGGCCAGGCCACCCCGATGAGCTACGTGTCCGACAAGACCGGCAAGCAATACGTGGTGGTCATGGCCGGCGGCCACGGCTCGCTCGGCACCAGCATGGGTGACGAGATCGTTGCCTTCGCCCTGCCGGACGGCGCCGCCAAGGCGAAGTAAGCAGTACGCGCGGCGGCCCGGTCCGCCGCGCAGCCCCGCACACCGCGTCCTCCATCACCCATCGTTACCACGGCGGCCCCGCGCAGCACCGGCCGGGCCGCCGCATTTTCGCATCGCAAACACCATGAACATCTCTTCGCGCATCACCCCGATGGCTTCGGCCGTCGCTCTCGTCCTGGCCGCCATGCTGGCCCCGCAGATCGGCGCCGCGGCCGACCTCGGCAGTAGCCCCTACCTGCTGGGCGACTGGAACGGCCAGCGCACCCGCCTGGCCGAGCAGGGCGTCACCTTCAATCTCGGTTACGTGTCCGAAATCGCCGGAAATACCTCCGGCGGCCGCGAACACAAGATCCGCAACAGCGACCAGTGGCTGTTCGGTTCCGAACTGGACCTGGACAAGCTGTGGGGCTGGCAGGGCGGCAAGTTCCACGTCGACATCACCAACCGTAACGGCCACAACCTGAGCAGCGATGCCGGCCTCGGCACTTTCCAGCAGGTGCAGGAAGTCTACGGCCGCGGCCAGACCTGGCGCCTGACCAATTTCTACCTGCAGCAATCGCTGCTGGACGACCGGCTGCGCCTGAAATTCGGCCGCATGACGATCGGCAGCGACTTCGCCGGCTTCTCGTGCGACTTCCAGAACCTGACGTTCTGCGGTTCGCAGCCGGGCAACATCGTCGGCAGCTACTGGGGCAACTGGCCGGTCAGCGTCTGGGCCGGCGTGGCCAGGCTGAAGACCTCGGCGGACAGCTACCTGAAGGCCGGCGTGTACCAGGTCAACCCGGCGTACTTCGACGACGACCACGCCGTCCACCAGGGCCTGTACCCGAACAATCCGCGCGGCACCACCGGCGCCCTGATTCCGGTCGAATTCGGCTGGCGGCCCAGCGTGAAAGGCTTGCCGGGCAGCTACAAGGTGGGCGTGTGGTACAACACCTCCGACAGCGCCGACCTGATGCTGGACCAGGACCGCAAGCTGCTGGGCACGAGCGACGTCGGCGCGCTGCAGCGCAGCGGCGCCTACGGCGGCTACATCAACTTCCAGCAGCAGGTGACCGGCACGGCCGGCGGCAAGGGCATCACCGTGTTCCTGAACGCCTCGCAGGCCGACAAGTTCACGGCCGCCACCGACAACCAGGTGGCATTCGGCATGGAATACAAGGGCGTGTTCGACCGTCCGCGCGACATGGTCGGCCTGGCGCTCGGCGCTACCCACGGCAACGGGCGCTACGCCAGCTACCAGCGTACCTACAACCGCGTGTACCCGAATGCGCAGGTGGTGGTCGACGACGGCTACGAAGTGGCGGCCGAGGTGTTCTACGGCTGGTCGCCGCTGCCTTCGCTGAGCATCCGTCCGAACCTGCAGATCGTCAAGCATCCGGGCGGCACGGCGGGCAATGCGAGCGCCGTCGTGCTCGGCCTGAAGACCGTGGTGGCGTTCTGATGCGCGCGCACCGGCCACAGGAACTGGCGCTGGCGATCGCGGCGCTGGTGGGGGCAGGGGCGGCGGCTGCCGCACCTGGGCCGGTACCGGTTGCCGCCGGCGCTCCGGATGCCGACGGCGGCGCAGCAGAAGCGGCTGCGCCGCTGCCGGTGGTGGTGGTCAGCGCCAGCCGCTTCGCGCGCGACAGCTTCGACCAGCCGGCCGCCATCAGCGTCGTGAATGCGGCGCAGATCGGCGCCGGCCAGCCGCGCGTCAACGCTTCCGAATCGCTGGCCGCCGTGCCCGGCGTGGTGGTAGCCAACCGTCAGAACTATGCGCAGGACCTGCAGATTTCCTCGCGCGGCTTCGGCGCCCGCTCGCAATTCGGCGTGCGCGGCGTGCGCCTGGTCGCCGACGGCATCCCGGCCACCATGCCGGACGGCCAGGGCCAGGCGGCCACCTTCAATCTCGACATGGCCGACCACATCGAAGTGCTGCGCGGGCCGTTCTCCGCGCTGTACGGCAACCACGCGGGCGGCGTGATCCAGATGTTCACCCGCGACGGCGAAGGTGCGCCCGCGCTGGAAACCACGTTCAGCGCCGGCAGCTACGGCAGCCACAAGCTCGACGTCAACGCCCAGGGCGAGAGCGGCGGCATCGGCTACGTGATCGACGCCTCGCGCTTCGATACCGACGGCTACCGCGACCACAGCGCGGCGCGGCGCGACCAGTCCTTCGCCAAGCTGACGCTGCACCCGGCCGCCGGCGGCAAGCTGACGCTGGTCGCCAACAGCATGAGCGAAAACAATGCCCAGGACCCGCTCGGCGTCAAATGGCGCACCTTCGCGCGCGACCCGCGCGCCGGCGAGATCGACGTCAACGACACGGCCACGCCCAGGCGCACGCTGGCCGAGCGCTACGACACGCGCAAGAACATCAACCACCAGCAGGCCGGCCTGACCTGGGAACAGCAGGTCGGCGCCGACCGCTTCCTGCTGACGCTGTACGGCGGCAACCGCCACGTGGTGCAGTACCAGTCGTTCCCGAAGGCGATGCAGGCGCCGGCCAGCCAGTCGGGCGGCGTGGTCGACTTCGACCGCGATTTCTACGGCGCCAACCTGGCCTGGCAGCACGTGCGCCAGCTCGGCAGCGGCACGCTGACGGCCACCGCCGGCCTGGAATACGCCCGCTCGAGCGACGACCGGCAAGGCTACGAGAACTACGTCGGCAGCACCTATGGCGTGCAGGGCGCCCTGCGCCGCGACGAGACCGACGTCGTCTCCAGCCTCGACCCCTACCTGCAGGGCAGCTGGGCGCGCGGCCGCTGGGAATTCACGGCCGGCGTGCGCCACAGCCGGCTGCGCGTGGGCGTGCGCGACCGCTTCCTGGGCAACGGCAACGACAGCGGCAGCCTGCGCTACAGCCGTAGCACCCCGATGCTGGGCGCGCTGGTCAAGCTGACGCCGGCCCTCAACCTGTACGCGAGCGCGGCGCGCGGCTTCGAAGCGCCGACCATGAACGAACTGTTTTATTCCGGCGCAGGCGGCGGTTTCAATTACGCGCTGGCGCCGGCCACCAGCACCCACCTGGAACTGGGCGCCAAGGCGATCCTGGCGTCCCATACGCGGGCCGAGCTGGCGGTGTTCCAGGTGCGCACCCGCGACGAACTGGTGGTCGACGTATCGACCGGCGGACGCAGCAGCTACCGGAACGCCGCCAACACCCTGCGCCAGGGCATCGAACTGTCGATCGACTCGCGCTGGGGGCACGGCCTGAGCACCCGCCTGGCGGCTACCCAACTGCGCGCCATTTACGACGGGCGGGCGGGCGCGGTCATGGGCGGTAGCCGCCTGCCGGGCGTGCCGAACGCCAACCTGTTCGGCGAACTGGCGTGGCAGGATCCGGCCGCCAGCGTCGGCGGCGCAGTGGAAGCGCTGGCAAGCAGCCGGGTGTATGCCGACGACGCCAACGCCGAGCGGCCCGCGCCCGGTTACGCGCTGCTCAACCTGCGCGTGCATGCCCGGCAGCAGGCCGGCGCCTGGAAGATCAAGGAGTTCGCGCGCCTGAACAACGTGCTGGACCGGCAATACGTCGGCTCGCTGATCGTCGGCGACAGCAACAAGCGCTATTACGAGGCGGCGCCCGGCCGCAACTGGCTGGTGGGGGTGAGCGCGCGCTATCAGTTCTGATGCCCGGGCAGGGGTAGCCGGGTAAAAAACAGGGCGTTCCTCCGATCTGGGTCAAGGATTCGGGGGAACTCGGGGAAGTTACGGATGCCGCCAGGTCAAAGCACGATGTTTCCTGCTTTTCCCTAGCGAAAGGACAACTGCCATGCCCCTGCCCATGAGCATCACCATCAATGCCGCCGAGACGCCCCTGCCGGACGATCCGCGCGTGTCGCTGCTGGACTTCCTGCGCGAACACCTGCATCTGTCCGGCACCAAGATGGGCTGCAACCAGGGCGCCTGCGGCGCCTGCACCGTGCTGGTCGACGGCCAACGCATCCTGTCCTGCCTGGCGCTCGCGGTCCAGTACCAGGGCCGCTCGGTCACCTCGATCGAGGGACTGGCCGAGAACGGCGCGCTGCATCCGCTGCAGCAGGCCTTCGTCGAGCACGACGGCTTCCAGTGCGGCTACTGCACGCCCGGCCAGATCTGTTCCGCCATCGGCATGCAGGATGAGCTGCGGCGCGGCGTGCCCAGCTACGTCACCGCCGACCTGGCGAGCGACGCCATCGATGCCAGCCACGACGAGCTGCGCGAACGCATGAGCGGCAACCTGTGCCGCTGCGGCGCCTACAACGGCATCGCCGCCGCGATCTCCGCCATCGCCGAACGCCCTGCGCAGGAGGCGCCATGACCCCCTTCACCTATGCGCGCGCGGCCGACGTGCAGGATGCCGTGCGCATGGGCGCCGCGCCCGGCACCAAATACCTCGGCGGCGGCACCAACCTGGTCGACTTGCTGCGCGAGACGCTCGAACGGCCGGCGGCGCTGGTCGACGTCACCGGCCTGTCCACCGCCATCGAGGACACGCCGGGCGGCGGCCTGCTGATCGGCGCGGCCGCCAGGAACACGGCGCTGGCCGCGCACCGCACGGTGCGCACCCGCTATCCGCTGCTGACCCGGGCGATCGTGTCCGGCGCCTCGGCCCAGATCCGCAACATGGCGACGGTCGGCGGCAACGTGCTGCAGCGCACCCGCTGCACCTATTTCTATGACGACGACGGCGCCCGCTGCAACAAGCGCACGCCGGGGCAGGGCTGCGACGCCATCGACGGCTTCAACCGCATGCACGCCGTGCTGGGCGCTTCCGACAGCTGCGTCGCCACCCACCCGTCCGACATGTGCGTCGCGCTGGCCGCGCTGGATGCGGTGGTGCACCTGCAGGGCAGCGCCGGTACGCGCACGCTGGCGCTGACCGACCTGCACCGCCTGCCGGAAGACCATCCCGAGCAGGACACCCTGCTGGCGCCGGGCGAGCTGATCACCGCGATCGAACTGCCGCCGCTGCCGATGGCGGCGCGCTCCACCTACCGCAAGGTGCGCGACCGCGCGAGCTATGCGTTCGCGCTGGTGTCGGTGGCGGCCGCACTGGACGCCGACGGCGGCGCGGTCAAGGACGTGCGCCTGGCGCTGGGCGGCGTCGCCCACAAACCCTGGCGTGCCTACAAGGCGGAAGCGGCGCTGCGCGGCCAGCCGGCCAGCGCCGCCGCTTTCCGCGCCGCGGCCGAGGCCGAGCTGCTCGACGCCCGCCCGCTGCGCGACAACGCATTCAAGATCGAATTGGCCCGGCGCACCATCGTCGCCGTATTGGCCGGCCTGGCCGGCACCGGAGGACAGCCATGAACCTGCTCCAGGAAACCGCCCAGAAGGTGATGAAAAAGGCGGTCGAGATCGCTCCGGACACGTGGATCCCGGGTGGCAAGCCCGATCCGCTGATCGACCAGCGCGGCGGCCCGGTCGGCACGCCGACGGCGCGCCTCGACGGTCCGCTGAAGGTGCGCGGCCAGGCGCGCTTTGCCGCCGAAGTCGCGCTGGAAGGCATGGTCTATGCGGCGCTGGTCTACAGCACCGTGCCCAGGGGACGCATCGCCACCCTCGACACCGCGGACGCGGAAAGCGCGCCCGGCGTGGTGCTGGTGATGACGCACCGGAATGCACCGGCCATGAAAAAGCTGCCGCTGTTCATGACGGACGCCAAGGCGATCGGCGGCCAGGACCTGGCCGTGTTCCAGGACGACCTGGTGCACTGGAACGGCCAGCCGGTGGCGCTGGTGCTGGCCGAGACCCAGGAGCAGGCCGACCACGCCAGGTCCCTGATCCGCGTGACCTACACGACCGAGCCTGCCACTACCTCGCTGGCGGCGGCCAAGGCCAGGGGTTTCGCACCGGCAACCTTCCTGGGCGAACCGATGAAGATCGACACCGGCAACGCCGAGGCCGCGCTGGCGACGGCGCCGTTCCGGGTCGACGCCGTCTACACCACGCCGCGCCAGAACCACAATGCGATCGAGCTGCACGCGGCCACGGTGGCCTGGAACGGCGACGACCTGACCATCCACGACGCCACCCAGGCGGTGGCGCACACGGCCTGGTCGCTGGGGCAGGTGTTCGGCATCCGCGAGGACCAGGTCCACGTCAGCTCGCCCTTCGTGGGCGGTGGCTTCGGCAGCAAGTCGCTGTGGCAGCACCAGGTGCTGGCCGCGGCGGCATCCCGCCTGGCCGGGCGCCCGGTGCGCATCACGCTGTCGCGCGAAGGCGTGTACCGCGTGGTGGGCGCACGCACGCTCACCGAGCAGCGGGTTGCGCTCGGCGCGCGTGCGGACGGCAGCTTCGAGGCGCTGATCCACACCGGCATGTCGGTGATGAGCGGACACAACGCCTTTCCCGAGCCCTTCATCATGCCGGCGCGCTGCCTGTACGGCGCTGCCAGCATCAAGCTGGAGATCCAGACGGCACGCATGGACATGCTCGCCAACACTTTCATGCGCGCGCCCGGCGAAGCGGTCGGCAGCTTTGCGCTGGAGTGCGCGGTGGACGAACTGGCCGACCGGCTGGGCATGGACCCGGTCGCGCTGCGCGTGCGCAACGAACCGTCCAGGGACCCGACCAGCGGCACCCCGTTCTCGTCGCGCCACCTGGTCGAGGCCTACCGCGACGGCGCCGAACGCTTCGGCTGGCAGATGCGCCGCAATAAGCCGGGCCTGTGGCGCGACGGCGAATGGCTGGTCGGCCTCGGCTGCGCCACCGCGACCTATCCGTACTACCGGATGCCGGGCGGCGCTGCGCGCATCACGCTCCACAAGGACGGCCGCGCGCACCTCGAGATGGCGGCCCACGAAATGGGCATGGGCACCGCCACCACCCACGCGATGATCGTGGCGCAGCGCCTCGGCCTGCCGCTGGAGAAGGTGAGCGTGGCCTATGGCGATTCCGCCTTCCCCGGCACGATCCTGGCCGGCGGCTCGCAGCAGACCGCCTCGGCCGGCTGGGGCGTCATCGTCGCGCACGGCGAGCTGATCAAGGCGCTGCTGGCGCTGGCCGGCAAGGATTCGCCGCTGGCCGGCCTGAAGCCGGACGAGGTGGAGGCGCACGACGGCGGCCTGGGCAAGATCGGCGAACCACAGCGCTTCGCCGGCTACGCCGAGCTGCTGGCTGCCGCCGGCCGCGACACGATCAGCGCCGAGGGCAGCGCGCCGCCGCCGCTGGAAACCCAGCACTGGTCGATGCACTCGTACGGCGCGATCTTCTGCGAAGCGCGGGTCAATACCGTGACCGGCGAACCGCGCGTCAGCCGGCTGCTCGGGTCCTTCGACTGCGGCCGCATCATCAACCCCAAGACGGCGCTGAGCCAGTTCCGCGGCGGCATGATCATGGGCCTGGGCCTGGCGCTCACCGAGGAAACCCAGTTCGACGAGCGAAACGGCCGTATCATGAACCCGAGTTTGGCCGAGTACCACGTGCCGGTGCACCTGGACGTGCCCGAGATCGAGGTCATGTGGACCGACATTCCCGATCCGCATGCACCGATGGGCGCGCGCGGGATCGGCGAGATCGGGATCACCGGCACCGGCGCGGCGATCGCGAATGCGGTCTACAACGCCTGCGGCAAGCGGGTGCGCGACTTGCCGATCACGCTCGACAAGCTGATGGAAGGGTAGGGGCCATGCGGATGGGGATGGCCGGCCGCGCCATCCTCAGCCGTGCTTGAGCATCGACGGCACCATCGCGGCCTTGATCACGACGCCGGGCTCGTCTTCGCGCGTCCGGCTCGTGAGCCACAGCACGCTGCCCTTGCGCAGCGACATCGGGAAGGTCTTGGCGGCCAGGATCCGGCTGGCCAGGTCGCTGATCGCCGGGTTGTGGCCGACCAGGATCACGACGCCGTCGCTGTCGGCGCTCGGCCAGCCTGCGGTTTCGTAGAGCTTGGTTACGTTGCAACCGGGCGCAATCGCATCGGTGATCTGATACGGCAGGTGCAGCGCATCGGCAGTCTGCCGGGCGCGGTTGGCTGGACTGCAGAGCACGGTGACGTGTTTCGGCAGATAGGCATGCAGCCAGCGCGCCATGCGCTTGGCTTGCCGGTGTCCCTTGTGCGTCAGGTTGCGCGCCAGATCGTCTTCGCCTTCTTCGGCATCGGCGTGGCGCCACAGGATCAGGTCCATAGCCTTACCTCGCGATGTTCGATTGGTCTGTCTTGTCGATGAATGTACTGATAAAGCAGGCCATCCAATATAGTTAAAGTCCTGTTCTTCAATCAGTGCTTTCCTACCCAGATGGCGTGAACGATTAGGCCGGCTGCCAGCGCGGCGCGCTGGCAGGAGTGAATTGGTGCCGGTGCTCGAGCCGACCGGACTTGGGCTGTCGCCGCGGCGATTACCGCAGCCGACGGACGTATCCTAGTGCCGATTTGTGACGCGGTCGTGACGCTTGCTTGCCAACGATCGTCCCGCTGCTTGTTGTTCAGCCCGTACCCCGGCAGGGCGCACCGTCCAGCCGCTGTTCCCGCCTGCACATCTTGATATAGGCGGAGGGCGAGGCGCCGAACAGTTTCTTGTAGTCACTCGAAAACTGGCTGAAATTATCCATGCCCCAATCGGCCGCCACGCTGCCGATACAGGGCGCCCGGTCTGCATGGTCGAGCAAGGTGCGCCGGATAGCGTTCAGCCGGAGACGCCGTAAATAGATCGCGGGGCTGAGACCCAGGATATCTTCGAAACAGTATTGCAGTGTGCGGCGGCTGACGTGCACGTGCTCGCACAGCTCCGGCACACCGACGGCCCGCATCCGGTGTGCACATGCGTAGGCGCGCGCCCTGGTGACGATGTGCTGACGGCGTTGCCGGCTCTGGTGCGCAGCGGTCTCGATATTGGCGGTGCCCAGCATGCGCAGCAGTGCGTCCACGACACGATCCTGCATTGCCGCGGCGTCGGCATGATCTTCTTCGCCCAAGACGCCCGACAATGCGCGCAGGCACCGCATGCGTGCGTCCGGATCGACCAGCAGGATTTCCGCTCGATCGAGCTCGTCGAGCAACGCCACGGCGCCGTTGCGCCGCTCTCCCTCTTCGAGAAGGCTGCGGCTGACCACGATGCCGTAGATGTCATGGCCTGGTGGCGTCACCAGCTCGAACTGCCGGTTGCCGGGCCGGGCCATCACCGCTGCCAGGTGGACCGGGCGCCCGTTGATCCGGCTCGCGTCCGACTCGACGGGCAGGCCGAACCAGAATGCCCCCGGACGAACGCGACAGGTCTGGTGCACCGACTGGTTGATGCGCTCGCGGAATACCTGCATGTCGGGCAGGCGCAGCTCGTCGAGCACGCCCGAAAATGCGCCGCAGGTGATCTGGTCGTAGACCTGTTGCCACCCGCTGAGCTTACGCGCCAGGTCGTCGGCATCCTGCGCCGTCAGTGTCCGCAGGCGCGGGGCGGGCGAAGCACCTGTGCCGTGCGCGTGCTCGATGGGTGCGGAAGGCGTTTCAAGTTGGTGCATGACGGTTCCTGTCTGGGACGATGGTCACGGTACGGGACAAAGCGGGCAGGGCGAGCGCGCCGGTACGGCGCAACCGCATGAACTTTGCCGAATTCCACTAACGCTTTGATGCCGAATCTTTCTACACTGGTTCAGCAATTTGCATACCAACCCGTACGACAAGCTGTGGCTATCGGAGGAGAGGGCAATGGACAAGACAAGGCCCCCGGAGGCGGCGCCCGCGCTCAAGCAGACACTCGGCACGATCCAGCTCTGGGGTATCGCTGTCGGCCTCGTGATTTCCGGCGAGTATTTTGGCTGGAGCTATGGATGGGCATCGGCAGGCACGCTGGGCTTCACCGTGACGGCGCTGTTCGTCGCCCTGATGTACACCTGCTTCATCTTCAGTTTCACGGAACTGACCACCGCCATTCCCCAGGCCGGCGGCCCCTTCGCATACAGCAAGACCGCCTTCGGCCCGACCGGCGGCTACATCGCCGGGGCTGCCACGCTCATCGAATTCGTGTTCGCGCCGCCCGCGATCGCGCTGGCGATCGGCTCCTATTTGAACGTCCAGTTTCCCGAACTGAATCCGAAGCTGGTCGCCGCCGGCGCATACGTGATGTTCATGACGCTCAACATCGTCGGCGTGCAGCTCGCCGCCAGTTTCGAACTCCTGATGACGGTGCTCGCCATCGGCGAGCTGCTGATCTTCATGGGCGTGGTCTCGCCCGGATTCTCGACGGCCAATTTCGTGCGCGGCGGCTGGGCCGGCCAGGACCATTTCAGCGCGGCGGCCATTCCCGGCATGCTGGCGGCGATCCCGTTTGCGATCTGGTTCTTCCTGGCGATCGAAGGCGTGGCCATGGCGGCCGAGGAAGCGAAGAACCCGCGCCGCTCGATTCCGATCGCCTACATCGCCGGCATCCTGACCCTGGTCGTGCTGGCGATGGGTGTGATGGCCTTCGCCGGCGGCGTCGGCGACTGGACCAAGCTCGCCAATATCAACGATCCGCTGCCGCAGGCGATGAAGACCATCGTCGGCAATAATAGCAACTGGCTGCACATGCTGGTGTGGCTCGGCCTGTTCGGCCTGATCGCTTCCTTCCATGCCATCATCCTGGGCTACTCGCGCCAGATCTTCGCCCTGGCCCGTGAAGGGTACCTGCCGCGCGTGCTGGGCAAGGTGCACCGGCGCTTCCATACGCCGCACCTCGCCGTGCTGGCCGGCGGCCTGGTCGGCATCGCCGCCATCTTCAGCGACGGGCTGGTCAGCTTTGGCGGACAGACGCTGACCGCCAATATCGTCACCATGTCGGTGTTCGGCGCCATCACGATGTACATCGTCAGCATGCTGAGCCTGTTCAAGCTGCGCCGCAGCGCGCCGAACATGGTCCGCCCGTGGCGCGCACCCTTGTACCCGTGGTTCCCGGCGTTTTCCGTCGTTGCGGCAGCGATTTGCCTGGTGACGATGGCGTACTACAACTTCCTGATCTTTTGTGTCTATGTTGTCTTGCTGGCGGTCGGCTATGTGGTGTTTCTTCTCGGCCGGGGCAAGCGCGCCGCGGCGGCCGGGGCGGAGGTGATCTGATCGTGATGCATCACATCCCGTCTCCAATATCATACGGAGACAGGACCTCGTCCTCGTGGCGCGCAAATGCCCTCCTGTCACGCGCTTTCGCAACACGATCGGTCGACACCGGAAGTTCGGGCGCCGTGCGGCTCAAGGTACGCGGTCAGACAGTCGCAATATAGATAGGAAAACGCGCCAAGTGGCGCCCGCAGCTGGCCGGTGCCGACGCAAGGAAAAACGATGCTCCGAACTTTCAAAACACTGCGCAGCTTTCCAATATTCGCCGTGGCTGGCTTGGCTTTGCTCACCATGGCTGGTACTGCAAGCGCATCATCAACGCAAGAGATGAATGCCGCTTTCAGACAGTATGGCTTTGAATACCGCGAAGCCGAACGGCCATACGGCTTGCCGATAAAGGCCACGCTGACCCGAGTGAAAATTGGCGACGAAAACTATGAACTGGACTTGGCAAGCCCTCTCACCAGGCAGGAGGTGGATAGCGCAATCCGTGACTATCTGTTGCGGCATGCCGCCAATGAATTGCACGTGATTAGCATGCTGGTAGGCGAACCGATGGGGAATATCAACGTCGATCCGAACAAGGCATTTGTGCAGGAACTGCGCTCGGACCTCATCAAGCTACCCTTTGCATCATGGCGCGCCCGGCTTGAGGCTTTCAAGGACAAAGGCGCCACCATCGAAGCGCACTGCGATTTCCACTTTGTACAGCTAAAGGGAAAGTACTACCAGCTGTACTTCAAGGACCAGGGTTCGTACAAAACCAGCAAGGAGCCAAGTTGCGACATCCGCCGTAGTGATTACCGCTATACCAACTGAAACTTCTCGCCTATCAGATCGACCGTATTCTAGATCAAGCGCGGTAAGGCAGAGACCATGAGCTAACGTCCGGTTTGCGCATCACTCATTGCGATACCGAATCCAGCAACTGAATCGGACGAATGGTTACCATGCATGCTGCCTTGGCTTTATGCACTACAGCGGCTCACCCGAGGAGTAATGCCGATGTTTTTGCAGCGGTAGCTCTGTGTGCGACTGGAAACGACTGCTTCGTGTCGATATTGCTTCGTTACCCTCCGGCAGTACCGAAGGATGTATATGGCACCTATATGCAGTCCAAAAAGCGTTGGGGTCGAGTGGTACAACAAATAAGGATGGGATGACAGAAAAAATTTAACCGGCGGCTGCTTCGGGCTGGTTGCGGAAGCTCCTCAAGGCTCAGTGTATGGCCCGCATTTCTCTGATGGCAAGTAGGGGTTTGGATAGTCGTACTTAGGCAGTAGCTTTACCTCCGACAGAGGCAGAGCTACTGCGGACTACGTGAGAACTACTGCGAGTTCAATGCGAAGTATTCTGAAAACCTACAGCGGCGCCGCTTACACCACCGAACCCAACTTGAAGATCGGCAAATACATCGCCACCACCAAACCGCCGATCAGCACGCCCAGGATCACCATGATCAGCGGTTCCATCAGCGACGACAGCGCGCTCACGGCTTCATCGACTTCTTCTTCGTAGAAGTCGGCGACCTTGCCCAGCATGCCGTCCAGCGCGCCGGATTCTTCGCCGATCGAGACCATCTGCGTCACCATGTTGGGGAACACGTTGGCGTTCTGCATGGCCACCGTCAGGCTGGTGCCGGTGCTCACTTCGGTCTGGATGCGCCTGGTGGCTTCCAGGTAGACGGCGTTGCCGGAGGCGCCGCCGACCGAGTCGAGCGCTTCCACCAGCGGCACGCCGGCCGCGAACATGGTCGACAGCGTGCGGGTCCAGCGCGCCATCGTCGCCTTGCGGATCACCTCGCCGAAGATCGGCAGGCGCAGCAGCAGGCGGTCCATCGACTGCTGCACCTTGAGCGAGCGGCGCCAGGCCTGGAAGAAGAAGTACAGCGCGCCGAACAGCGAGCCGAAGATCAGGTACCACCACTGGACCACGAAGTCCGAAATCGCCATCACGACCAGGGTCGGGGTCGGCAGGTCGGCCCCGAAGCTGGCGAACACCGACTTGAATGCCGGCACCACCCAGATCATGATGACGGCGGTGACGATGAAGGCGATGGCCAGGATCGACACCGGGTACATCAGCGCCGACTTGATCTTGGCCTTGATGGCCAGCGTCTTTTCCTTGTAGATCGCCAGGCGCGTCAGCAGGTCTTCCAGGATGCCGGCCTGCTCGCCGGCGCCGACCAGGTTGCAGAACAGCGGGTCGAAATACAGCGGGTATTTGCGGAAGGCGTTGTTCAGGCTGGTGCCGGTCTCGATGTCGGCGCGCAGGTCCATGATCAGCTTGGACATCGACGGGTTGGCGTGGCCCTTGCCGACGATGTCGAAGGATTGCAGCAGCGGCACGCCGGCCTTCATCATGGTGGCCAGCTGGCGGGTGAACAGGGTCAGGTCCTTGTCCGTGATCTTCTTGCCGCTGCGGTAAGCCTTCTTCTTGACCTTGGTCACCATGATGCCCTGGCGGCGCAGGGTCACGTTGACGATGGTTTCGCCGCCGGCGCGCATCTCGCCGCGCACGATCTTGCCGGTCTTGTCCCGGCCTTCCCAGGCGAACACGAATTCCTTGACCTGGGCGCCGGCGCCGCTGCGCATCCGCGCTGTAGAGCTTGCCATTTTTTATCCTATTCGTTGGTGCAGCCGAGGACTTCCTCGAGGCTGGTCAGCCCTTGTTTCACTTTCATCAAGCCGGAGCGGCGCAGCGAATTCACGCCCTCGCGCTCGGCCTGGGCGGCAATCTGCATCGCGTTACCGTGCGTCAGGATCAATTCTTCGATGGCCGGGGAGATCGGCATGATCTGGTAGATGCCGACCCGTCCCTTGTAGCCGGAGCCGAGGCAGCGTTCGCAGCCGACCGGGCCGTAGGGTTTCCAGTCCAGGTCATGGTCGAGGTCGCTGTCGCGGAAGCCGGCCGCCTTCAGCACGTCGCGGGTCGCTTCGAGCGGCTGCTTGCAGGTGCACAGGCGGCGTGCCAGGCGCTGGGCCGTGATCAGGATCACCGACGAGGCGATGTTGAACGGCGCCACGCCCATGTTCATCAGGCGCGTCAGGGTGGACGGGGCGTCGTTGGTGTGCAGGGTCGAGAACACCATGTGGCCGGTCTGGGCGGCCTTGATCGCGATGTCGGCGGTTTCCAGGTCGCGGATCTCGCCGACCATGATGATGTCCGGGTCCTGGCGCAGGAAGGCCTTCAGCGCCACCGGGAAGGTCAGGCCGGCCTTTTCGTTGACGTTGACCTGGTTCACGCCGGGCAGGTTGATCTCGGCCGGGTCTTCCGCGGTCGAGATGTTGATGCCGGGCTTGTTCAGCAGGTTCAGGCAGCTGTACAGCGACACCGTCTTGCCGGAGCCGGTGGGGCCGGTCACCAGCACCATGCCGTAGGGACGGGTGATGGCGTCGATCAGCAAGGCCTTTTGATCGGCATCGTAGCCGAGCGCGTCGATGCCCATCTGCGCCTGGGTGGCGTCGAGGATACGCATGACGGTCTTTTCGCCGAACAGCGTGGGCAGGGTGCTGACGCGGAAGTCGATGGTGCGGGTCGGCGACAGCACCAGGCGCATGCGGCCGTCCTGCGGCACGCGCTTTTCCGAGATGTCGAGCTTGGCCAGCACCTTGATGCGCGAGACCAGCTTGTCGCGGATCGCCAGCGGCGGCGCCATGTGGTCGCGCAGCACGCCGTCCACGCGCAGGCGGATGCGGTACTGCTTTTCGTAGGGCTCGAAGTGCAGGTCGGAAGCGCCCAGCGTGATCGCGTCCATCAGCACCTTGTTAAGGAAGCGCACGATCGGCGCGTCCTCGACTTCGGACGGCGCCGCGTCGAGCGCCGCCGCCTGGGCCGCTTCTTCCTCGGCGAACTCGATGTCGTCGCCGTCGCCGACCAGGTCGCTGAGGGTCTGGCTGCTGTTGTTGGACAGGCTGGACAGCAGCGCCTGCAGGGTGTCGTGGGCAACGATCACCGGCTCGACCGAGGCTTCGCTCTGGAACTTGATCTGGTCGAGGGCCTGGGAATTGGTCGGGTCGGACAGCGCCACCGACATCTTGTTGCCGCGCTTGGACAGCGGCACCACGCGCAGCGTCTGCATCAGCTTGGCGTCGATGGCGTTGGCCGGCAGCATCTCGACACTGAAGGTCGACAGGTCGAGCAGCGGGTAGCCGAAGGTCTCGGCGCAGAACACGGCCAGGCTGCGCGCATCGATGGTGCCGGAGCCGAGCAAGGTATCGATGAAGCCTACCTTGTCGGCGGACGCCTTCTTTTGGTAGGTGTCCGCTTGCGTCAGGCTCAGGCGTCCCGACTGGACGAGGGCGCGCGCCAACCCGGGCAGCGTACTGCCTGTCATGGTGTTGGGAAGGACTGCTGCCATAGAGTCAGGGACGGGTAGAAGACGGGAAGCAGGGCATGACCGACGAGCCCGGTGGATGCTTCGGATGATGCCCGTAGGCATCAAATTGGTCAAGCGTTTGGCATGGGGAAAGAGGCATACATACCACGTAGATAGAATGGCATGCGTCCTGATGTTGGCGGGGTGACAAGGACATGGCAGGCTCCGGGTGGACGGACTGGCAAGATGATTGCCGCCGGATCATGGCCGGCGGTACCGAAACGCTGGCGCAGCCCGTTCAGGCCGCCAGCCAGCGTTTGACCGCCACCGGACGCAACAGTTTCACCACCTTGATGGCCTGGTTCTGCACTTGCACAACTTCGATCACGGTCTGGCCGATCTTGAGGGCGATCGGGAACTCCGGGATTTCCTGCAGCTGTTCCAGAAGCAAGCCGTTGACGGTCTTGGGGCCGTCCAGCGGCAGGTCCAGGCCCAGCTTCTTGTTGATGTCGCGCAGCGGCGCCGAACCTTCCAGCAGGCACTCGCCGCTGGCGTTCCAGGCCATGGCATCGGTGCGCGCCGCGCCCGGGGTCGAGGTGGTGAAGTCGCCGATCATTTCCTCGATGATGTCTTCGAGCGTGACCAGGCCCTGCACCTCGCCGTACTCGTCGACGATGATGCCCAGCCTTTCCTTGTTTTCCTGGAAATACTGGAGCTGGTCGAGCACGCCCGTGTCCTGCGGGATGAAATACGGTTCGGACAGCAGCGCGCGGAAATGGTCGACGGTCAGTTCGTCGTCTTCGTTGAGCAGGCCGATCGCCTTGCGCACATGCAGGATGCCGACGATCTTGTTGATCTCGCCTTCATACACCGGCAATTTGTTGTGATAGCAGGTGGTCAGCTCGGCCTTGATGGTTTCCACCGGCAGGGACAGGTTCAGCGCTTCGATCTGGCTGCGCGGGGTCATGATGTCTTCGATCGAAATCGCTTCCAGGTCGAACAGGTTGAGCAGGATGCTCTTGTGCTTCTGCTGGATATACTGGCTGCTTTCCAGCACCACCGAGCGCAGTTCGTCGACCGACAGCCGGTGCTGGGGATGATCCCCGTGCACGCCGCCGACCCGGCGGATGCGCAGCAGCTTGAGCAGGCCGTTGACGAACAGGTTCACGAACCAGATCAGCGGCCGCGCCACGCTCATCAGCGGTTTCAGCACCAGGCTGGACCCGAGCGAGATGCGCTCCGGGTAGCTGGCGCCGATCACCTTCGGCGAGATTTCCGCGAACACGATCAGCAGGAAGGCCACCACCGCGGTCGCCACCGTGATCACGCTTTCCTCGTGGCCGAAGAACAGGATGGCGATCGCCGTCACCAGCGCGGTGGCCATCGCATTGATCAGGGTATTGGCGATCAGCACCAGCGCCAGCAGCTTGTCGGTGCGGTCGAGCAGCCACAGGGTGGTGATGGCGCTGCGGTTGCCGCGCTTGGCGAGGTGACGCAGGCGATATTTGTTGGCCGCCATCAGGGCGGTTTCCGCCATCGCGAAGAAGGCGGAACAAAGAATCAGGAGTGCGAGTGCAAGGGCGAGCACCCAAAGGGGTACGGTTTCCAATTCTCACCGTAAAGAATCGTGCATGGGACTGGCCGCGGCCAGCGCAGTACGGCCTATCCAGGCCGCATCAGGCCGATTCTATGACAAGGGGAGGGGGCTTGCAAGTTTGTACAGAATGCACCGTGCGGGTGCATGGTGCCGGCATGCCGCCCCCTGCGCCGGGCAGGGGGCAGGCAATGTCAGCGTGCCAGGGCCAGCGCGCCGCGCGCGGCCACGGGGGTATCGGCCACCGGTGCGCTGTCCAGCTTGAAGACCGCCAGTGCGCCCGACAGCTGCCCGGTCTGGTCGGTCAGCGATTCCGCCGCCGCCGAGGCTTGCTCGACCAGCGCCGAGTTCTGCTGCGTCATCTGGTCCATGTCGTCGATCGCCTGGCCGATCTGCTCGATGCCTTCGCTCTGGCGCTGGCCGGCCTCGGTGATCTGGGCCATGATGTCGTGCACCTTGCGCACCGACCCCACGATCTGTTCCATCGTGGCGCCGGCCTGGTCGACCAGTGCCGTGCCGGCATTCACCTTGGCCACCGAATCGCCGATCAGTCCCTTGATTTCCTTGGCGGCGGTCGCGCTGCGCTGCGCCAGGTTGCGCACCTCGGACGCCACGACGGCGAAACCGCGGCCCTGTTCGCCGGCCCGCGCCGCTTCCACCGCCGCGTTCAGCGCCAGGATGTTGGTCTGGAACGCGATGCCGTCGATCACGGCAATGATCTCGACGATCTTGTTGGCCGATGCATTGATGTCGCCCATGGTGGTGACGACGTTCCCCACCACCTCGCCGCCGCGGGTGGCGATGTCGGTGGCGGTCACCGCCAGCTGGTTGGCCTGGTTGGCGTTGGCGGCGTTGGCGCGCACGGTGTCGGTCAGCGATTCCATCGCGCGCGCCGTGTTTTCCAGGCGGCTGGCCTGGGATTCGGTGCGGCTGGCGAGGTCGGCGTTGCCGCTGGCGATTTCGGCGCTGGCCAGGGCGATGGTCTCGGCCGAGGTCTTGATGCCCGACACCATGTTGGCCAGGCGGCCGCGCATGTCCTTCAGGGCGGCCAGCAGGCTGTCCTGGTCGCCGGGTTCCAGGCGGATGTCCATCGACAGGTTGCCGTCGGCCACGCCGCGGGCGATCTCGCGTGCATAGTCCGGTTCGCCGCCGAGCTGCTGCCAGATGGTGCGTACCACGAACCAGGAGACGACGATCAGCGTGGCGATCACGACCAGGGCCGTGATGATGGTGGCGAACAGGACGCGGCGCACGCTGGTTTCGCTGCGGGCAATGCCGGCGCTGAACTGGCGCTGGGCGTTGTCGTTCAGCTTGGCGACGTCCTTGTTGAGGGTGCCGAGCGAGGCCTGCATGCGCTGCACGGCGGCGCCGGCATCGCCCTGCTCGAGTTCGAGCATGATCTTGGCGGCGGACACGGCGGGCGCGTAGTAATCGTCGAATTCCTTGGCCAGGCGCTTGCCGGTGTCGGCAAAGCCATCGATCTTGCCGATCTCGGCCGTGCGGGCGCGGACCTTGGCCGCCTGCTCGCCGATCTGGGCGATGCGCGCCTTGTCGCCTTCGGAGACGGCATCGCGCAAGCCGTTGGTGACGGCCTCGATGTCGGCCGCCAGCGCCTTGGTTGCACCCAGCGCCGGGTAGTCGACGCTTTCGGTGGTATGGATCGACTGCAGCGCGCCGGTGGCAAAGCTGGCGCTGACCGCGACGCCCAGGCCGAAGATGACTGCCGAAATGACGGGCAGTGCCCAAATCCTGCGTTTGATACTCATGGTCCCCCTCCAGAAATGGAATCGTTCAATACCTTGCCAACTCAAGCGCCCGCCGACGGAAACCGGGGCGGGCGGAGGCTGGCAATGGCTTGCGCTGCTAGCGGCCGGTCAGCCGATCAAGGCGCGGTGTAGACCGCCTTGACCGATGCGTCGACCGCGCTCTTTTCGATGTAGCCGATGGCCTTCGGGTCGGCCGCCACCATCTTCTTGACGGCGGCGCTGTCGCCGGCTTCCTTCGGCATCGTGGCCTTGCCGGTGAACACCAGCTTGGACCAGAGCGACTTGACCTGGGATGCGTCCTTGTCGGTCACCTTCTTGTAGAACTCAGCGCGGATCGGGGCGCTTTCCGGCTGGTCGACCGGCGTCATGGCGCTCGATTTACCCAGGAAGAACTGGGCGACCTGGTCCTTGGTCATCGCGGCTTCGGCGGCCTTCGGGTTGACCACCACGACCACTTCGGCCAGCGCGGGGACGGCCGCTGCCAGGACGGCGGCGGCGATGCTTGCTTGGATCAGACGTTTCATCGCGGGTCTCCTCAGAACACGAAGTCGAGCGCGACGGCGCCGACGGTGACCGGGCCCTTGAAGCCGGGCTGGGCGTTGATCAGGAGACCGTTGCCGGCATTCGGACGGACGCGGTCGATCTGCGCCTTCAGCGCGGCCGAACGGTAGAAGTCCCAGCGCACGCCGATGCTGTCGGTGGTCTGCTCGCCCTGGCCGAGGCCGCTGTACTTCAGGCTGCCGACGGCGGCCGACAGCGTGCGCATGGTGACGCCGCAGGCAGCCGGGTAGCCGGCCGGGCAGGAGGTCGGGACGGTGTTGGCGACGGTGCCGTCGATGCTGAGCTTGGCGTGGCTGTAGTAAGGCAGGAACTTGCCGATGCGGTAGCCGGCCATGACGTACCAGGAGGTGGTGTCGTTCAGGTAGCTGTCGGTCTTGCGCTTGGCGTATTCGGTCTGGGCGACGATGTTGTTCCAGTCGAGGCTGGCGCCGACCGAAGTGAAGGTGGCTTTCGCGCGCTGGGCTTCGATATCGCCGGCCAGGGTAACCAGGGCCGGCATCCTGTAACCGGCGCCGGCGGCGCGCAGGCTGCTCAGCAGGGTATTCAGCGCGGTCTGGTTGTTGACCGAGATCTTGGTGTCGGCGCGGCCGAAGCGCACCGTCAGCGGGCCGTGCTCGGCCACCAGGTTCAGGGCGGTCACGTCGCGCGCTTCCACTTCGGCGCCGCCGTAGATGTCGGCCTTGCTGCGGCCGACGGCGAGTTGCGCGGTGTAGCTGGTGTCGCCGAAGCTGTGCTGCCAGGTGATGTCGGCGCCGTCGATGTTGTTGAACGGCACCTGCGAGTACATCTCGACCGGCGGGCGCAGGAAGGTGTTGGCGTAGCCCACGTTGCGATAGTCTGAAATCATGAAGACCGGCAGGCCGACGCGGCCGACGCGGATGCTGACGTCGTCCGATACCTTGGCCTTGGCAAACGCCCAGGTCAGCTCGGCGCCGAAGTCGTCCTGGGCATCCTTGCGCACCAGGCCCTGGCCGGTGACCGACAGCCAGCTGTTGACGGTGTAGTCGGCTTGCAGGCCGAGGTTGGAATCGACGCCGGTGGTCGGGTCCTTGTCGGCGCCATGCGCCTGGTTCGGACGGCCGAATTCGACATTGTCCTTATTGATCCAGGTCAGGGCGGCAGTGCCGAAACCGCTGACGCGGATGGGGGAACTGTCTTGCGCATATGCGCTGGAGACGGCCAGGGGCAAGGCGAGCATGCTCGCCATAAGGCTTTTTTTCATGAAGATTCTGCGAAACGCTAGGAAGGGTGAAAAAATTTCTGATTAATTTGATGGAAATGATTGTAGGCATGCGGCAATTATTGCAGCAAGGAAAATGTACCTACACAGCGCGGCAGTCCGTTCACAAAGCGAATATTGTTGTGCCGAACGCACAGTCAGCGAGCAAAGATTTTGAACAAGCCGAGCCAGGCCTAATTCCACCAATGTGTCGTCACGCCCGATTCGGGCAGGCGCGCCTGGCGTGCCGCGTGGGCCAGGCCGGCATCGACCGCCTGCTCGGCCGTGTAAATGCGTGAATTGCCGGTGAGGTAGGGGCGGATGTCGTGCGGATCGGACGCGCCGCGGGTGGCTTCCTCGAAGATGGCGGCATAGCGCTCGGCATCGAAATCGAGGCAGTCGCGCCATTCCGAAATGCGGGCATGGTCGGCTGCGACCAGGTTGCCGAAGCCCCAGTGCAGCGGGTGGATCAGGAAGCGGGTGCCGGGGCAGGCGTAGCGCCGCTGCCCGGCCAGGAAGATGGCGACCCCGACCGACTCGACGCTGCCGACGTTCCAGGTGGTCAGCGGCAGCGGCAGGGACTTGAGGAAGAAATACAGGGCGAAACCGGCGGTCATGTTGCCGCCTTCGGTCGACATGTGCAGTTCGATCTCGCTGGCACCGCTTTGCAGCGCCTGCAGGCACAGGTTGCGGACGGTGCAGGCCGAGGTGGCGTTGATCGGGCCGATGAAGTGAACGATGTGCAGTGACATGAGCTTGCTCCTGGCGTCGGGGCAAGGATAGCAAGTTTTGGCTTGCATTACCGCTCTGTTTTCGCCACCGCTCCGCCTTCGCAGGGCGGCGGCAGATCAGCTACCGCGATACGTCGAATACGACCAGGGCGTCACCACCAGCGGCACGTGATAATTCTGGGAAGCATCCGCCACCCCGAAGGCGATCGTCACCCGGTCGATGAAGCGCGGTGCCGTCATCGCCACCCCTTGCGCCGCGAAATAATCGCCAGCCGCGAACACCAGCTCGTACTGGCCCACCTGCAGCGCGTCGCCTTCGAGCAGCGGCGTGGCGCAGCGCCCGTCGGCGTTGGTGACGTCGCGCTTGAGCAGGGTGCGCTGGCCGGCACCGGTGGCGTACAGTTCGACCTGCACGCCGGCGCCCGGTTTGCCCTGGGCCGTGTCGAGGACGTGGGTGCTGAGTTTTCCCATCGTGGATGTTCCTATATGTCGAGAATGAAATACCGTATGCGGCCGATAATATACCGATGTCCATCTTGCAATATATGATGAGGCATATAGCCGCCCTCAGGAACCTTCCATGACCGATACTTACGAAAACTATCCGCGCGACCTGGTCGGCTACGGCCGCACACCGCCCCATCCGCAATGGCCGGGCCAGGCACGGGTCGCCCTGCAGTTCGTGCTGAACTACGAGGAGGGCGGCGAAAACAGCGTGCTGCACGGCGACGCGGCTTCGGAAACCTTCCTGTCCGAGATGATCGGCGCCCAGGCCTTCAACATGCGCCACATGAGCATGGAATCGCTGTACGAGTACGGTTCGCGCGCCGGCCTCTGGCGCGTGCTGCGGATTTTCGAGGACCGCAAGCTGCCGCTGACGGTGTTCGGCGTCGCCATGGCGCTCAAGCGCCACCCGGAGGCGGCGGTCGCCTTCCGCGAACTGGGCCACGAGATCGCCTGCCACGGCCTGCGCTGGATCTCCTACCAGCACGTCGACGAAGCCACCGAGCGCGCCCACATGAAGGAAGCGGTCGACATCATCCGCGACCTCACCGGCGAAGCGCCGCAGGGCTGGTACACCGGGCGCGATTCGCCCAACACGCGGCGCCTGGTGCTCGAGCACGGCGGCTTCGTCTACGACGCCGACAACTACGGCGACGACCTGCCGTTCTGGCTTGACGTCAGCTATACGGACGCCAACGGCTGGCACGCCCAGCGCCCGCACCTGGTGGTGCCCTATACGCTGGACACCAACGACATGCGCTTTGCCGCCATGCAGGGCTTCAATTCCGGCACCCAGTTCTTCGATTACCTGAAGGATGCGTTCGACGTGCTGTACGCCGAAGGCGATCCGAACGGCCTGAACCAGCCGAAGATGCTGTCGATCGGCCTGCATTGCCGCCTGATCGGCCGCCCGGCGCGCGCGGCGGCGCTGGCGCGCTTCCTGGATTACGTGCAGACGCACCAGCACGTGTGGATCACGCGCAGGATCGATATTGCGAACCACTGGAAAAGCGTGCACCCGTTCGTAAAATGAATGAGCGGCGCGCGCTTGCGGTAGCTTGAACGCGTCATTCCCGCGAAAGCGGGAATCCACACTGCGGCACAGACATCGTACCTTTGACAGCACTCGGAAGTATGCCGATGGTGTTACTTCGGACGCGCGGCTTGGATTCCCGCTTTCGCGGGAATGACGATTCGATATATACGTTTATTTTTATATGTAAAATATTCAATATCTTATAATCGAACCCGACCCCAATGCTAACCTCCCAAGGTTGGTTTCCATCCGAGGCACTCATGTCCACACCGATCCGTTTCTATTTCCGCGGGGCCGTCCACGAAGTGAGCGGTGTCGCGCCGACGCAGACCGTCCTGCAGCACCTGCGGGAAGATCTGCATTGCACCGGCACCAAGGAAGGCTGCGCCGAAGGCGACTGCGGTGCCTGCACGGTGGTGGTCGGTTCGCTGGAAGCGGGCGAGCTGCAGCTGAAGGCGGTGAATTCCTGCATCCAGTTCACGCCGACCCTGGACGGCAAGGCGCTGTTCACGGTCGAGGACCTGCAGCAGGCCGACGGCGCGCTGCACCCGGTGCAGCAGGCGCTGGTCGAATGTCACGGTTCGCAGTGCGGCTTCTGCACGCCGGGCTTCGCGATGTCGCTGTGGGGCATGTACCTGAGGCAGGAGGGCAGGGAAGCGAGCCGCTGCGAGATCGACGATGCCCTGTCCGGCAACCTGTGCCGCTGCACCGGCTACCGCCCGATCATCGACGCGGCGCGCCGCATGACCGAACTGCCGCGCGTCGGCTTCGACCGCGCGGCGCTGGCGGACCGGCTGCGCGCGCTGCAGCGCGAGGCAGGTGCCATCTACAGTTACCAGGGCCAGACCTTCCACGCGCCGCGCACGCTGGACGAACTGGCCGCCGCGCGCGCCGCCCATCCGGAAGCGGTCCTGCTGGCCGGCTCGACCGACGTCGGCCTGTGGGTCACCAAGCAGCTGCGCGAGCTGACCGACATTATCTACCTCGGCCACGTGGCCGAACTCAAGAGCGTGGAAGAACGCGGCGGCGCCATCGAGATCGGCGCCGGCGTCACGCTGCAGGATGCCTACGCGGCCGTGTGCCGCCACTACCCGCGCGAACTGAATGAGCTGTGGCAGCGCTTCGCCTCGCTCCCGATCCGCAATGCCGGCACGCTGGGCGGCAACGTCGCCAACGGCTCGCCGATCGGCGATTCGATGCCCTGGCTGATCGCGCTGGGGAGCGAACTGGTGCTGCGCGGGCCGGACGGCGAACGCAGCATGCCGCTCGAGGATTTCTATCTCGGCTACCAGCAGAAGGACCTGAAACCGGGCGAATTCGTCAAGGGCTTGCGGGTGCCGCTGCCGCGCCAGGACGTGGCCTTCCGCACCTATAAACTGGCCAAGCGCTTCGACCAGGACATCTCGGCCGTCTGCGCCGCCTTCGCCGTGCGCCTCGACGAGGCGGGCCGCGTGGCCGATGCGCGCATCGCCTTCGGCGGCATGGCCGCCACGCCGAAACGCGCGCCGGCCGCCGAAGCCGCATTGCGCGGCCGTGCCTGGGACGAGGCCGCCGTCAAGACGGCGATGACGGCGCTGGCCGGCGACTATGCGCCGCTCAGCGACATGCGCGCTTCCAGCGGCTACCGCATGCAGGCCGCGCAGAACCTGCTGCGCCGCTTCTGGTTCGAAACCCGGGTGGACGATCCGCTGCCGCTCGACGCAGTGAACGCGTTCGCGGTCGGCGCTTAAGGAGAGCATGATGAACGACGCAGGCACCCCCGCCCTCAAGGCCGCCGGCCAGGCAACTTCCTGGGCCGCGGTCGGCAAGTCCCGGCCGCACGAATCGGCCCGGCTGCACGTGCTCGGCCAGGCCGACTACACCGACGACATCGACGAGGTGCGCGGCACCCTGCACGCGGCGCTCGGCCTGTCCGCCAAGGCACACGCCAAGGTGCTCGACATCGACCTGGCCGAGGTCCGCGCCAGCCGCGGCGTGGCCGCCGTCTACACCGCGCGCGACATCCCCGGCACCAACGATTGCGGGCCGATCATCCACGACGATCCGATTTTTGCCGACGGCCTGGTCCAGTACGTCGGTCAGCCGCTGTTCGTCGTGGTCGCCGATACCCACGACAATGCCCGCCGTGCCGCGCGCAAGGCCCGGGTCGCCTATGAAGAACTGCCGGCGATCCTGACCCCGCAGGCGGCGCGTGCCGCGCAGAGCTGGGTGCTGCCGCCGATGCGCCTGGCGCGCGGCGACGCGGCAAGCGCGTTCGAGCGCGCCCCGCACCGCGTCAAGGGCGAACTGTACGTCGGCGGCCAGGAACAGTTTTACCTGGAAGGGCAGATCGCCTACGCCATCCCGCAGGAAAACGACGGCATGCACGTGCATTGCTCGACCCAGCACCCGAGCGAGATGCAGCACGTGGTCGCGCACGCGCTGGGCCTGCATTCGCACCACGTGGTGGTCGAGTGCCGGCGCATGGGCGGCGGCTTCGGCGGCAAGGAATCGCAGTCGGCGCTGTGGGCGGCAGCCGCCGCCATTGCGGCCAAGCGCAGCGGCCGTCCGGTCAAGCTGCGCGCCGACCGCGACGACGACATGCTGGTCACCGGCAAGCGCCACTGCTTCCACTACGAATACGAAGTCGGCTACGACGACGCCGGCCGCATCGTCGCGGCCAAGGTCGACATGGTGTCGCGCGCCGGCTATTCGGCCGACCTGTCCGGGCCGGTGGCCACGCGCGCGGTCTGCCACTTCGACAACACATACTATTTGTCCGACGTCGACATCCGCGCCGCCTGCGGCAAGACCAACACCCAGTCGAACACCGCCTTCCGCGGCTTCGGCGGGCCGCAGGGCGCGATCGCCATGGAATATGTGCTGGACGAGATCGCACGCAACCTGGGCCGCGATGCGCTCGACATCCGCAAGCTGAATTTCTACGGCAAGACCGCGCACAACGTCACGCCCTACGGCCAGGTCATCGTCGACAACGTGATCCACGAGCTGGTGGCCGAACTGGAAACCAGCAGCGCATACCGCGCGCGCCGTGCCGCCATCGACGATTACAACCGCAGCAGTCCAGTGCTGAAGAAGGGGCTGGCGTTGACGCCGGTGAAATTCGGCATCGCCTTCAACGTCACCCACCTGAACCAGGCCGGCGCGCTGGTGCACGTGTACGTGGACGGCTCGATCCTGGTGAACCACGGCGGCACCGAGATGGGGCAGGGCGTGAACACCAAGGTGATGCAGGTGGTCGCGCACGAGCTGGGCGTGGACCTGCAGCGGGTGCGCATCACCGCCACCAACACCAGCAAGGTCGCCAACACCTCGGCCACCGCGGCCTCCACCGGCGCCGACCTGAACGGCATGGCAGCCCAGGATGCGGCGCGCCAGATCCGCGAGCGCCTCGCCGCCTTCGCGGCCAAACAGTACGGCGGCGCACCGGAAAGCGTGGCCTTCGCGGCCGACACCGTGTTCGTCAACGGCCACGACATCCCGTTCGGCGAGCTGGTGGCGAAAGCCTACCTGGCGCGCACCCAGCTGTGGTCGGACGGCTATTACGCGACCCCGGGCCTGTCCTGGGACGCCAAGACCATGACCGGCCGCCCATTCTCCTACTTCGCCTACGGCGCGGCGGTGGCCGAAGTCGTGGTGGACACGCTCACCGGCGAATGGAAGCTGCTGCGCGCCGACGCGCTGTACGACGCCGGCCGTTCGCTCAATCCCGCGCTGGACATCGGCCAGGTCGAAGGCGCCTTTTTGCAGGGCATGGGCTGGCTGACCACCGAGGAGCTGTGCTGGAATGCGGGCGGCAAGCTGACCACGCATGCGCCGTCCACATACAAGATTCCGGGCGTGTCGGACTGCCCGCGCGATTTCCGCGTGCACCTGTTCGACAACAGCAACGTCGAAGACTCGATCCACCGCTCGAAAGCCGTGGGCGAGCCGCCGCTGCTGCTGCCGTTCTCGGTGTTCTTCGCGATCCGCGACGCCGTCTCCAGCGTCGGCGGCCACAAGGTCAATCCGCCGCTGAACGCGCCGGCGACCTGCGAAGAAATCCTGAAGGCGGTGGCGGCGGTCGAAGCCGCGGCCGCAGCCACGGCCACTCCCACGCAGGCCGGCTGACATGGAAGACTGGCTGCCGATCGCGGCGCAGGGCGCCGGGGCCGTGCACGGGCAGGCTGCCGTGCTGGTCACCGTCGCCATCGTGGAAGGCTCGGTGCCGCGCGAACCCGGTGCGAAGATGCTGGTCGATGCCGTGCGCCAGTGGGGCACGGTCGGCGGCGGCCACTTGGAGCTGCGCGGGGCGGAAACGGCGCGCGCGATGCTGGCCAATGGCGAAGCGCGCCGCCTGGAGCGCTTCCCGCTCGGCCCCAGCCTGGGCCAGTGCTGCGGCGGCGTGGTGCACCTCGCCTTCGAAGTGGTCGACCGCGAACACGCGGCGCTGCTGGCGGCACGGCGCCGCGAAGACAGCTGGCGAATGGTCGCGCTGGACGGCGAACCGGACCTGGCGCTGCTGGATGGCGCCGGCGCCGTCGTCCACGCCACCACGCCGGTGCTGCCGGCATTCGAGCGCAGCGCCGGCACCCACGTGCTGCGCGACGCCGCCGGCCGCCGCTGGCTGGCCGACCTGGTCGCGGCCCCGCGCGCCCACCTGATGCTGTTCGGCGCCGGCCACGTCGGCGCCGCCATCGTGCGTGCGCTGGCCGACCTGCCGTGCCGCGTGACCTGGGTGGACGAGCGCGACGACCTGTTTCCATCCGAAATACCGCATAATGCGACCGTCGAGGCAACCGACACGCCCGAAGCGCTGGCGCAGAGTGCGCCGCCCGGGACCAGCTTCCTCGTCATGACGCACAGCCACGCGCTCGACCAGCGCCTGGCAGACACCATCCTCAAACGGCCCGGCCACGACTGGTTCGGCCTGATCGGCTCCGCGACCAAACGCGTCCAGTTCGAGCGCCGCCTGCTCGAACGCGGCGTCGCGCGCGAACGGCTGGACGCCATGGTCTGTCCGATCGGCGTGCCCGGCATCGAGGGCAAGCAGCCCGCCGTGATCGCCGTTGCCGTCGCCGCCCAACTCCTGATGGTCTGGGAACAAGAAAGAACCTGATGACGACTGACACTACCAACCTGCAGGCCTACCGTGCGAGCCTGCTGCACTTCCACGCCGATCCGGCCTTCGCCGAGGACGCCCACACCTGGATCGAGGACGGCCTGCTGCTGGTCGAGGACGGCCGCGTCAAGGCCGCCGGCGACTACGCCAGCCTGGCGCCGACGCTCGCGCCGGACGTCCGGGTGGTCGACTACCGCGGCTACATCATCGCGCCCGGCTTCATCGACACCCACGTGCACTTCCCGCAGACCGACATCATCGCCTCGCCGGCGCCCGGCCTGCTGCCCTGGCTCGACACCTACACCTTCCCGACCGAGCGCCGCTTCGGCGACCCGGCGCACGCGCGCGCCGGCGCCGAGTTCTTCCTCGACGAGCTGCTGCGCAACGGCACCACCACCGCCATGGTCTACTGCAGCGTGCACAAGGAATCGGCCAACGCGCTGTTCGAAGCCAGCGCCGCGCGCAAGCTGCGCATGGCCCGCGGCAAGGTGCTGATGGACCGCAACTGCCCGGACTTCCTGCAGGACACCGCCGACCTGCGCGAGAGCGAGGAATTGATCCAGCGCTGGCACAAGCAGGGTAGGGCAATGTATGCGATCACGCCGCGCTTCGCCCCGACCTCGACCGAGGCGCAGCTGGCCGCCACCGGCGAACTGGCGCGTGCCTATCCGGACACCTTCATCCAGACCCACGTCTCGGAAAACGAGGACGAATGCACCTGGGTGCGCGAGCTGTTCCCGCAGCGGCGCAGCTACCTGGACGTGTACGAACACTACGGCCTGATGCGTCCGCGCGCCATGTTCGGCCACTGCATCTGGCTGGACGACGCCGACTTCGCGCGCCTGGCCGATACCGGCTCGGCGATCGCGCATTGCCCGACCTCGAACCTGTTCCTGGGCAGCGGCCTGTTCGACCTGGCGCACGCCGATCGCGCCGGCGCCATGGTCACGCTGGCCACCGACGTCGGCGGCGGCACCTCGTTCTCGATGTTGCAAACCATGAATGAAGCGTATAAAGTTGCGCGATTGAAAGGCAGCTATCTCCCGGCCCTGCGTATGTTCTATCTGGCGACGCTGGGCGCCGCGCGCAGCATGGGGCTCGAAGGCACGATCGGCAATTTCGTGGCGGGCGCCGAGGCCGACTTCATCGTCCTCGACCCGAAATCCACGCCGCTGCTGGCGCGCCGCACCGCGCATTGCACGACGCTCGAGGAAACGCTGTTCGCGCTGGCCCTGCTGGGCGACGACCGCGCGATCCGCGCCACTTACGCCTTCGGCGAACGCGTGCACGAGCGCAGTACGTACGGACAGGTGGCTGCCTGACGCCGTCCAACCGACCAGCCGAGAACCACCCATGATGCAGAAGACCCTGAGCAGCAGCCTGTCGCTCGCACTGACAGCGGCGCTTGCCCTTGCCGGCAGCGCCGATGCCGCGGCGCGCGCGAATGCGCCGAGCGCCAACGAAGCCGCCACCGCGCGCCACTACGCCGCGCTGATCGCCGGCGCCGAGCCGAAGACGGCCGAACTGACGCTGTTCTTCTCGCAGATGCCGAAGGGCGGCGACCTGCACCACCATTACTCGGGCGCGATCTACGCCGAGACCTATGTCGACTTCCTCGACAAGCAGGGCTTCTGCGTCAACAAGCACACCTACCGGGTCGAGACCGACAAGGCCGCGGTGGAAGCCGAGCGCGCCAAGCCGGCCGCCGCGCGCAACTGCCTGTCGACGGCCGAGGTGTACGCCGACGACGCCACCTACCGCGAACTGCTGCAGCGCTGGTCGAGCAAGGATTTCAATAACCACGGCGCGCTGCAGCCGCCGCCGGACCGCCAGTTCTTCCAGACCTTCGGCTACTTCGGCCCGGTCTCGAACGCCAACTTCCATGAAGGCCTGGTCGAGATCAAGCAGCGCGCGATCCGCGAAAACGTCAGCTATGTCGAGACCATGTTCAAGATGGCGCCGGCGACCGTCGACAAGGAGTTCGACGCCCTGGCCTGGAAGAACGCCGACAACGACGCGGCCTTGAGCGCCCAGATGCGCGCCTGGATGAACGCCCTCGACCAGGATGCCGGTTTCAACGCCAAGCTCGCCGACTTCGTGCAGAAGATCGACGAAGCCGCCGCCGGCATCGACGACGACAGCTTCACCATGCGCTACCAGACCTACGTGCTGCGCCTGCTGGCGCCGTCCCAGGTGTTCTCGTCGATGCTGGCCGGCTTCAAGGCGGCGGCAAAAAGTGGGCAAACCGGCGGCAAGATCGTGGGCGTGAATATCGTCGGCCAGGAAAGCACCATGGTCTCGATGCGCGACTACACGCTGCACATGAAGATGTTCCGCTTCCTGAAGTCGGTGTATCCGGACGTGAAGGTGGCGCTGCACGCCGGCGAACTGGCGCTCGGCGACGTGCCGCCGGAAGGCCTGCAGTTCCACATCGACCAGGCCGTCAACATCGCCGGCGCCCAGCGCATCGGCCATGGCATCGACCTGGCCCACGAGACCAATGCGCCGGCCGTCATGAAGGCGATGCGCGACAAGGACATCCCGGTCGAGATCAACCTGACCTCGAACGACTTCATCGAAGGCGTGAAGGGCGAGAACCACCCGGTCACGCTGTACCGTAAATACGGCGTGCCCTACGTGATCTCGACCGACGACGCCGGCGTGACCCGTCACAACCTGGCGGGCGAGTACGTGCTGTTCGCCAGCCGCTACAAGCCCAGCTATGCCGAGCTGAAAAAGGCTTCGTACAACAGCATCCGCTACAGCTTCCTGCCGCAAGCGGACAAGACCCGCCTGACGCGCCAGCTGGATGCGCGCTTCGCGAAGTTCGAGGCGGGGATCGTGGCGCTGGACAAGAACGCGAAGCGCTGAGGAAGACGGCTAACGCCGGAACTTCACAGCAGCCAACGGACAGCGTTAGCGCATGAACGTCGCCCCTGCGAAGGCAGGGGCCCAAGTTTTCGGCATCGTGGTAATGCATGCAACTTGGGCCCCTGCCTGCGCAGGGGCGACGTGCTTATGCAGGTTGCCCAAAACGGCCATGCAGGCCGTTCTCCGGCGTTCCCCGTCTTTACATTCCTCTCTACCCACGCCGCATCGCATATGCATATGCGAAATCTGTGGCCATCTCGCGACAATTTTCACGCTTTCTCACGCGCTTTGCCTAAAAAACAAGCGAAAGAATTTCATTAGAGAATGCCTCCCTTATAATCGCGCCGTCGGTAGTTACCGAGTAACGCATAGGAGAAATCCGAGCGTGGTGTAGGTTTTGAGGAAAATTTAGTCGGCCAACGTATAAATTACTAAGGGAAAACATATTTGTCAGGCATGAGGGGCTCATGCATGATCGGATTTGGGCTGGATTTTTTTACAAGAATATCCTACTCGACTCAGCAAATAAAGTGTGTTTTTCATGTCGCTTGGTCATTGCCCTGAAATATTCATTCTCTACACTGCCGTGTTTTGCTCAAGAGGACCAGGTCCTCTCCAGATTTTCGCAGGTTTAAGCTGCTATTGTAGTTTTCACAATAACACTCTAGGGAGTTTGCAATGCAATCCGTTTCAAAACAAAAACCCATGTTGCGCCTGAGCATGATCGCTCTGGCATGCCAAATGGCATGCTTCGCGGTCGGCGCCAACGCCCAGACGGCGGCGCAGCAGAATGACGTCGACGCGGGTCAGACCCGTGAAGTCGTCATCACCGGCAAGCGCACCGGTATGGGTTTGATGGTCACCGAAGATGCGCCGAAAGCGCGTTCGACCATTACCGCCGCTGAGCTCGAAAAGCAGCGTCCGACCGGAAACGCATTCCAAGCGCTCGAACTGTTGCCTTCGGTTAACAGCTACAACTACGATGCAACCGGCCTGTTCGGTGGCGGCCTGACCATGCGCGGCTTCAACAGCGACCAGATCGGCGCCACCATCAACGGCGTGCCGGTCAACGACTCGGGTTCGTTCTCGGTCTATCCGCAAGAATACGTCGACCAGGAAAACACCTGCTCGCAGTTCGTGACCCAGGGTTCGACCGACGTCGACTCGCCGCAAGTCGGCGCCTCGGGCGGCAACTTCGGCATCACCACCTGCAACCCGGAAGACAAGTCGCGCGTTCGCCTGATGCAGACCTTCGGTCAGCTGAACATGTACAAGACCTTCGTCCGCTACGACACCGGCAAGTTCGGCGCCGACGGCAAGTCGAAAGCCTTCGTGTCGATCTCGCGCGCCCGTTCCGACAAGTGGAAAGGCGAAGGCGAAGCCGCGCGTAACCACGTCGACGCCGGCTACAACTACGACTGGGATCGCTTCAACTACATCCACGCGACCATCCTGTGGAACGAAGCCAAGAACAACAACTTCCAGAGCTACAGCCGCAACGATTTCAACACCTACGGCTACGGCTGGGACTACAACCCGACCTTCGTCGGCCACAACTCGCCGCAACGCGGCGTGGCTGACATCGATCCGGGCACCACGACCGCATCGCCGGCCTACTACAAGCTGGCCAACAACCCGTTCCGCAACGCCATCGCCTCGGCGATCGCCAAGTTCCGCCTGAACGAGAACCTCGACCTGAAGATCGTGCCTTACTTCTGGTACGGCTTCGGTAACGGCGGCGTGCAGCAGAAGCTGCTGTGGGAAAGCGCTGGTCGCAACCCGACCGGCACCGGCACCCACACCAGCGGCTTCCTGGGCTCGGCCAACAGCTCGACCTTCAACGGCGCAGTCGACCTGAACGGCGACGGCGACACCCTGGACCAGGTGATCGTGGCCAACGCCAGCGTCACCAAGACCCAGCGTCCTGGCCTGACCACCTCCCTGACCTACACCTGGGGCAACCACACCATCCTGGGCGGCTTCTGGTGGGAGCGTGCAAACCACCGCCAGACCGGTACCGCCGTGCCTGTCGACAACTTCGGCAATGCGACCGACGTGTACCTGCGCGACCCGGTCCTGCTGCGTCCGGACGGCACCGCCTACCAGTCGCGTAACTGGAAGACCATCTCGACCGGTTACCAGGCGTTCATCCAGGACACCATCTCGCTGATGGACGACAAGCTGCAAGTCAACCTGGGTCTGCGTACGCCGCACATCAAGCGTGACTTCACCAACTACATCAACGAAGGCGCGCCGTACAACTACAACATCAACCGCACCTACAGCGACGTGCTGCCGCAGCTGGGCCTGCGCTACCGCGTGACCAACGACGACCAGCTGTACGCGTCGCTGGCCAAGAACATGAAGGCCCCGGGCAACTTCGTGTACGCCACCACCAACGGCAACGTGTCGGTGAACCCGACCACCGGCGCCGTGACCATCGTCAGCGACGTCAAGCCTGAAGTGTCGTACAGCTTCGACGCCGGCTACCGTCACCAGACCAGCAAGTGGATCGGCACCGTCGACTTCTACGCCACCGACTTCCGCGATCGCATGGCCACCGCCTACGACCCGGTCAACCTGGTGAGCTCGACCACCAACGTCGGCAAGGTGAAGAACTACGGCTTCGAACTGGAAGCGGGTAACACCCCGATCAACGGCTGGTCGGCGTACGTTTCGTACGGCTACATCAAGAGCGAGATCAAGGACGACATGCAGGTAAGCCGGACCCAGTTCCTGCCGACCGCAGGCAACGAGTTCCCGCTGACCCCGAAGCAGAAGCTCGGCATGACCCTGCAGTACGAAAACGGTCCGTTCTGGGCGCGCCTGACCGGCAAGTCCACCAGCAAGCAGCAGGCAACCCTGACCAACGACGAGACCGTGCCGGGTTACACCCTGTTCGGCTTCGACGGCGGCTACAAGCTGGGCGACTGGGGCAACATGAAGAACGCCAAGATCACGTTCAACGTCAGCAACCTGACCAGCAAGCAGTACTACAACCCGGCTTCGCAGAGCGTCATCAACGCCAAGGCATACGGCGCCACCGCTGCTCGCACCGTGTTCTACTACGCCGGCGCACCGCGCTTCACGTCGGTCACCCTGTCGACGGACTTCTAAGTCGCTTACATCGACAGCTGCAGCCTGCGGTCGTAAAGACCGCAGGCGGTACGCAACATGCAATAATTCGACGGGCCTTCGGGCCCGTTTTTTCATTCGCAACGTTCAGGCTCTCCATGACTCTTTCCCGTCCCGTCCGGACCCGGCTCTCCCTTCTCGCGTCGGCCTTGCTGCTGGCCGGCTGCGCCGGCACCGCCCCCCAATCCGCGCCGCGCAGCGTGGACATCAACCTGGTCTCCATCAACGACTTCCACGGGAACCTGGAAGCCAGCAAGTACGTGCTGAAGCACGACGGCAGCGACAGCAAGGACACCATCCAGGCGGGCGGCATCGACGTCCTGGGCGGCGCGCTGGCTGCCTTCCGCAAGGAAGACAAGGACCTGCTGTTCGTCGGCGCCGGCGACATGATCGGCGCCAGCCCGGCGCTGTCGTCGATGTGGGCCGACGAACCGAGCCTGATCGCCATGGACCGCATGGGCCTGGTCGCCAGTGCGCTCGGCAACCACGAATTCGACCAGGGCAAGAAGGAATTGCTGCGCCAGCAGAACGGCGGCTGCGATTCGCCGCGTCCCGACAAGGCCTGCAAGCTGGCGGGCGGCTTCAAGGGCGCCGGTTTCACCTACCTCGCCACCAACGTGATCGACGAGGCCAGCGGCAAGAACCTGGTGCCGGGCTGGCGCATCGTCGACGTCAAGGGCGTCAAGGTCGGCCTGATCGGCGCCGTGCTGCAGGACGTGCCGTCGGTGGCGGTCGGTTCCGCGATCAAGGGCCTGCGCTTCCTCGACGAAGCCGATTCGATCAACCAGGTCATCCCGGCGATGCGCGCCCAGGGCGCCCAGGTGTTCGTGGTCCTGATCCACGAAGGCGGCCACACCGGCGAAGCCTACGACAAGGTCAATTGCGACGGCCTCGAAGGCCCGATCGTCGGCATCGTCAAGCGCCTCGACCCGGCGATCCGCCTGGTCCTGACCGGCCACTCGCACAAGGGTTACCTGTGCAAGGTCGACGGCCGCGTGGTCACCCAGGCCGACGCCATGGGCCACCTGCTGTCGCGCGTGAAGATGACCGTCGATCCGGCCTCCGGCAAGGTCGAGGACATCCAGGTGCGCAACGTGGTGATGGCGCCGGGCGCCTTTGCCCCGGATCCGCAGTTGCAGGCCTACCTGAAGGACGTGCGCGCGCGCAGCCAGGCCGAGCTGGCCCGGCCGGTGGCGTCCATCGGCGCCGCCTCGGTGCCGCGCCGCGACGGCGAAGGCGCGGGTTCGCCGCTCGGCACCCTGATCGCCGACGCCGCGCTGGCCGCGACCCGCAACCAGGGCGTGCAGGTCGGCTTCATGAATTCGGGCGGCATCCGCAAGGACCTGGAAGCGGGCGAGGGCGGGGTGGTCAACTTCGGCCAGGCCCAGGCCGTTCTCCCGTTCGGCAATACGCTGGTGGCGGTGGACCTGAGCGGCGCCCAGCTGCGCACCCTGCTCGAGCAGCAGTGGGACCGCCAGGGCGGCGGCAGCGCCATGCTGCAGACCTCGAGCAACCTGTCCTACCAGTGGGACAGCACCCAGCCGCCGGGCAAGCGCATCGTGCCGGGCAGCCTGAAGGTGGACGGCAAGCCGGTCGACGACGGCGCCACCTACCGCGTCGCCGCCAACAACTTCCTGGCCGACGGCGGTGACAACTTCCCGATGTTCGCCAAGGGCACCAACCGGGTCGAGACGCAGATCCGCGACCTCGACGCGCTGATGGCGCACCTAAAGCGGACCCCGAACCTCGGCGCGGCCACCAGCGCGCTGGCGCCCGCCCAGCCGCGCATCCGCAAGGTGCGCTGACACCCGACCATTTGACTGACGCCGTATTTGATGTCGTACACCAATCAAGGAAAGACAATGAAAAAGCTTGCATTCGTCATCGCGCTGGCCAGCGCATTCGCATCGATGGACGCCGCCGCCTGGGGCAACGACGGCCACCGCGCGGTCGGCAGCATCGCCGACAAGCTGCTCAAGGGCAGCAAGGCCGAACAGCAGATCAAGGCGATCCTGCTGCCGGGCGAGACGCTGGAATCGGTTGCCAGCTGGCCCGACTGCGTGAAGGGCACCTACTGCGGCCCGCAGACGCCGGACATGGTGGAATACGTGAACGCCAATCCGAAGCACAGCGAGTACCACTACACCGACGTGCCGTTCCAGCTCGAGCACTACCACGACCACGCGGTCGGCACCGCCGACGACGACATCGTGCAGACGCTGAAGCAGGCGATCGCCGTCCTGCAGGGCAAGGACACGCCAGAGACCAACCCGCACAAGTTCACCAAGCGCCAGGCCCTGATCCTGATCACCCACATGACCGGCGATATCCACCAGCCGCTACACGTGGGCGCGGCCTTCGTGTCGAAGGAAGGCAAGTTCGTGGTGCCGACCACCCCGGCCCAGATCGACGAGACCGCGATCTTCGATTCGCGCGGCGGTAACAACTTCCTGATGGACGACGCCAACCTGGAGCGCATCAGCGCCGGCCTGATTCCGCCGTCGGACACGCCGCCCGTGATCAAGCCGGGCGTGCCCAAAGCGCTGACCAAGCCCTTCCACTCGTACTGGGACAGCACCACCGTCAACTACGCGTTCCGCCGCATCCGCACCAAGACCCCGGACCAGTTCGCGCAGGCGGCGATTGCCGGCCAGCCGTCGGTCGTCAAGAACACCGGCGACGTCGCGACCTGGCCCTACCAGTGGGCCGACGACGCGCTGGCGGTATCGAAGGAAGCCTACAAGGGCGTCACCGTCGGCAAGCTGACCCCGCAGACCAGCAAGAAGGGCGAGACCTACTACACCTGGAACCTGGAAGTGCCGAACGACTACCCGGTACCGAGCTCGGCGATCGCCAAGACCCAGCTGATCAAGGGCGGCTACCACCTGGCCGAGGTGCTGCAGGCGATCTGGCCGAACAGCTGATCGTCCCGCGTTGCCGGACCCGACCGCCGCAGGCCGCGAGGCTTTGCGGCGGTTTTTTTATGGCGGCGCGCCCCGTGCGCGAAGCCGCATCGTTAGAATGGCGCGTTGCCATTTTCTTCATTGACGCCGTCACCGATGCGAACCCGCCTGTCTTACGCCCTCCTGGGTGCCTGTATCCTTTCCACCGGCCCGGTGCATGCCGCCGACCCGGCTGCCAACCCGGCTGCCGACCAGGCCGCCGACCCCGCCGTGTCGGCCATGCCGAGCGAACGCAACCTGCCGCTGTGGGAAGCCGGCATCGGTGCTGCCGGCTTCAGCACGCCGGCCTATCCCGGCGCCGACGACCGTTCGACGCGCGGCCTGGTGCTGCCCTTCGTCCTGTACCGCGGCAAGGTGCTGCGCGCCGACCAGAACGGCGTCGGTGCGCGCCTGCTGAACACCGACAAGGTCGAATTCGACATTGGCTTCGCCGGCTCGCTGCCGGCCTCGTCCGACGACGTGGCAGCGCGCCGCGGCATGCCCGACCTCGGGACGCTGGTGGAATTCGGCCCGCGCGTGCGCTACAAGTTTGCCGACCTGGGCGAACAGGGCAGGATGCGCTTCGAGCTGCCGCTGCGCGCGGTGATCGAGGCGCGTGGCGGCCTGCGCCGCCAGGGCTGGACCGCGGAGCCGCGACTGGTGTGGGAAAAGCGCGGCGAGGCGGCGCGCTGGACCATGGAAGCCCAGCTCGGCGCCGTGTTCGGCGACCGCCGCATCAACCGTTATTTCTATGAAGTGAATCCGGCGTATGCGACGGCGGAGCGTCCGGCCTACCGCGCGGATGCCGGCCTGCTGCTGGTGCGCACCGGCCTGTTCGGCACCTGGCGCATGAATCCGGACGTGCGCGTGTTCGGCTTCGTGCGTTACGAGAGCTATGCGGGGGCGGCGAACCAGGACAGTCCGCTGATGAAGAAGTCGACGGGGACGTCGGCCGGGGTAGGGTTTGCGTGGACCTTCGCGCGCTCGGCGGCGCGGGCCTACGCTGCAGAGTAAATCGTAGGGTGGGCACCCTGTGCCCACGCGGACGCTTGCATGACGCCGGCATTCGCGTGGGCACGGGGTGCCCACCCTACGCTATCAATCGATGCTTATCGCGACTTGACGAACGGCTTGCCGGCCGCCTTCGGCGCCACCGACTTGGCCATGAAGCCGGCCAGCACGATCACGGTGACCACGTACGGAATCATCTGGATCAGCGAGCCCGATACCTGGCCGATCACCGGCAGGTCGACGCCTTCGAGCTGGATCTGGATCGCGCCGAACAGGCCGAACATCAGGCAGCCCAGCACGGTGTGCAGCGGACGCCAGTTGCCGAACACCAGGGTGGTCAGCGCCAGGTAGCCGGCGCCGGCCGACATGTCGCGCAGGAAGAAGCCGCTCTGGACGATGGCCAGGTAGGCACCCGAGAACGAGCACAGCACGCCGGCCACCAGCATCGCCAGGTAGCGGGTGCGCTCGACCGAGACGCCGGCGGCGTCGGCCGCGTGCGGGTTCTCGCCGCAGGCGCGCAGGCGCAGGCCGAAGCGGCTGTGGTAGATCACCCAGTGCACGATCGGGATCAGGAGGAAGGCCAGGTAGACCAGCGCCGACTGGCCGCCGATCACGTGGCCGTACAGCCAGCCGATGACGGGGATGTTGTCCATGGCCGCGGTGCCCGGCAGGACGATGTCGAACAGGCGCGCTTCGCGCAGGTCCGGCGTGCGGCCGCCTTCGTGGAAGAAGAACTGGGCCAGCACGAAGGTCAGGCCGCTCATGGCGATGTTGATCGCGATGCCGCAGACCAGCTGGTTGCCCTTCTGGGTGATCGAGACGAAGGCCTGGATCAGGACCAGCGCGACCGACACGCCGACGCCGGCCAGGATGCCCAGCCACGGGTTCTGCGTGGCGTACGCCACCGAGGCCGAGGCGAAGGCCGAGGCCAGGATCTTGCCTTCCAGGCCGATGTCGACGACGCCGGAGCGTTCGGCGAACAGGCCGGCCATCGCGGCGAAGATCAGCACCGGTGCGTTGCGGATCGTGGAGACCACGATACTGGCGATGTGAAAGTCTTCCATTATGCTTCCTTGGTGGTGCTGGTTCCGGTGTTGCCCGAGCGGGTCAGGTTGAGCAGCTTCATGAGCGCCGGCGCATAGAAGTTTTCCATCGCGCCGCAGAACAGGATGATCAAGCCCTGGATGAAGACGAAGGTCTCCTGCGGGATGTTCGGCTTTTCCAGCGAGAGGTCGAAACCGCCCTGGATCAGCGCGCCGAACAATACCGACGACAGGAAGATGCCGACCGGGTGCTGGCGGCCCATCAGCGCGATCGCGATGCCCACGAAGCCTGCACCGGCCGGGAAGTTCAGCGACAGGTAGTGGGTCGAGCCCATCACCGAGTTGACCGCGCCCAAACCGGCCAGCGCGCCGGAGACCAGCATGGTCACGATGATGGTGCGGCTGATCCTGACGCCGGCGTAGTGCGCGGCGTGCGCGTTCAGGCCGGTGGCGCGCAGCTTGTAGCCCCACGACGAGCGCCATACCGCGATGCCGTAGATGGCCAGCGCGGCGATCGCCAGGAGCAGGCTGATGTTCAGCGGGGTGTCGCCGAACACCGGCAGCCACTTGTTCAGCAGCGGCAGCGCGGCGCTCTCGGCGAACACGCGCGAGGCCGGATTCTGCTGGCCTTCCGGGATCAGCTTCAGGATCGCGTAGTTCATCAGGCTGGCGGCGATGAAGTTGAACATGATGGTCGTGACCACCACGTGGCTGCCGCGCCTGGCCTGCAGGTAGCCCGGGATGAAGGACCACAGCGCGCCGAAGATGGCGGCGCCGATCATCGCGGCCGGGATCAGGAGCCAGGCCGGCAGGCTGGCATCGAAGGCCAGCACGGCCAGGGTCAGGCCCAGGCCGCCGACATACATCTGGCCTTCGGCGCCGATGTTGAACAGGCCGGCCTGCATCGCGATCGACACGGCCAGGCCGGCGAAGATGAAGGTGCTGGCGTAGAACAGCGTGTAGCCCAGGCCTTCCGGATCGAGGATGGCGCTGTCGACCAGGATGCGCAGCGAGTCGAGCGGGCTTTCGCCGAGCAGGTGGATCACCAGGCCGGCCACGATCAGCGCCGACAGCAGGTTCAGGATGGGCAGGACGAAACCCGTGGCCCAGCGTGGGAGTTCAGTCTTTTTCATTGTCTCGGGTCCATCATGACTTGTGCAGGCCGCCCATCAACAGGCCGATGCGGGTGGTGTCGAATTCGTCGACCGGCAGGATGCCGGTAATGCGGCCGCCGGACATCACGACGATGCGGTCGGCCAGCGCGCGCACTTCTTCCAGCTCCACCGAGGACAGCAGGATCGCCACGCCCTCGTCGCGCAGGCGCAGCAGCTGGGTGTGGATGCTTTCGATAGTGCCGATGTCGACGCCGCGGGTCGGCTGGCCGATCAGCATCAGCTTGGGCTTGGCGGCCACTTCGCGCGCGATCACGACCTTCTGCTGGTTGCCGCCCGAGAGCAGGCCGATGCGCAGGTCCGGATTGTTCGGACGCACGTCGAAGGCCCGCATCAGGTGCGCGCAGCGCTCGGCGATGCGCTTGAAGTCGAACAGGCCCCAGCGGTTCTTCACGTGGTCCTGGTAGCCGAACACGGTGTTCTGCATGACCGAGAAATCCTTGATCACGCCGTCGCGCAGGCGGTCTTCCGGCACGTGGCCGATGCCCAGGTTGCGGAAGTCGGCCGGCAGGCCGTCGGCGTTGGCGCGGCCGGCGTAGGGCAGGTCCTTGCCGAGGAATTCGACTTTGCCGGCGCTCGGCAGGCGCATGCCGGACAGGATTTCGAGCAGTTCGCTCTGGCCGTTGCCCGACACGCCGGCAATCGCCACCACCTCGCCGGCGCGCAGCGTGAAGTCGATGTCGGACAGCAGGCTGACGCCGTTGCCGTCCTTGAGTTGCAGGCCGGACACCTTGAGCACCTCGGCGCCCGGGTTGTACGGGGCGCGCGGCAGTTCGCTCTGGATCGGACGGCCGACCATCATGTTGGCCAGCTGCTCCTTCGAGGTCTCGCGCGTCTGCACGGCGCCGACCACGCGCCCGGCGCGCATCACGGTCACCTCGTCGGTGATGTCCATGATCTCCTGCAGCTTGTGGGTGATCAGGATGATGGTTTTGCCCTGTTCCCGGAACAGCCGCAGGATCTCGAACAGCGACGCCGTTTCCTGGGCGGTCAGCACCGCGGTGGGCTCGTCCAGGATCAGGATGTTGGCGCTGCGGTAGATCTGCTTGAGGATCTCGACGCGCTGCTGGGCGCCGACCGACAGGTCGTGCACGGTGGCCAGCGGGTCGACTTCCAGACGGTAGCGTTCGCAAATCTCGCGCAGCTTCGCTTCAACCGCGCCACGCTGGCTGGCCAGCTTGAAGGCGCCTTCGTTGCCGAGCATGACGTTGTCGAGCACGGTCATGTTCTCGACCAGCATGAAGTGCTGGTGCACCATGCCGATGCCGAGCGCGATCGCCTCGTGGCTGGTGCGGATGTCCTGCGGCTGGCCGTCGATCAGGACCTGGCCGCTGTCGGCGTTGTAATAGCCGTACAGGATGCTCATCAGGGTCGACTTGCCGGCGCCGTTTTCGCCGATCACGCCATGGATCGAGCCCTTGGCGATCGAGAAGCTGACGTCGGCGTTGGCCTGCACCGCCCCGAAGGCTTTGCTGATGTTGCGGAATTCTACGGCTGGCTGCATAGCGATCCGTTTTCGGTAGACAGAGTAATCAAGGAGAGCATTCATTCAAAAGCGCGCCGCGCCGGATTTCGCCGGCGCGGCGCGCTTGGTCACTAACTAACTAAATACGGTCGGCTTATTGCAGGCAACTATTGCAGGCAACTATTGTGGGCAAGAGCCGGCGGTGCGGTAGTCCACCACCTTGATCTTGCCGCTGACGATGTCTTCCCGGGCGGCCAGCACGCGCTTTTCGATGTCCGGGGTGACGACGCTGCGGTTGTACTTGTCGAGCGCCCAGTCGACGCCGCCTTCCTTCAGGCCTTCGTAGGTGATGCCCGGCGTGAACTGGTTCTGGTTCGCCTTCACCAGGGCTTCATAGGTGGCGTTGTCGACGCGCTTGACCATCGAGCTCAGCATGGTGCCCGGGTACAGGTAGTTCTGGTTCGAGTCGACGCCGATCGCCAGCTTGCCCTTTTCCTTGGCCATCTGCAGGGCGCCCATGCCGGAGCCGCCGGCCACCGCGAACACGACGTCGGAACCGCGGTCGAACTGCGCACGCGCCAGTTCGCCGCCCTTGGCCGGGTCGTTCCAGGCGGCGCTGGTGGTGCCGACCATGTTCTGCATGATCTGGATCTTGGGCTGGACCGATTTCGCGCCCTGGGCATAGCCGCAGGCAAAGGCGCGGATCAGCGGGATGTCCATGCCGCCGACGAAGCTGATGGTCTTGGTCCTGGACGCCATGGCGGCGGCGACGCCGACCAGATAGGAGCCTTCCTGTTCCTTGAACAGGATCGAGTTGACGTTCTTGCCCTGGGCATTGCCGTCGACGATGACGAAGTGGACGTTCGGGTATTCGGCGGCGATCCGCTGCACCGGCTGGGTCTGGGAAAAGCCGATCGAGATGATCAGTTTCAGTTTCTTGCGCGCGAGCGCGCGCAGCACCTGCTCGGCCTGGGTATCGTAGTTGGCCTGGGCTTCGAATACCTTGACGCCGGTTTCCTTCGTGAAGCGGGTCACGCCTTCGGCTGCCGACTGGTTGAAGGACTTGTCGAACTTGCCGCCGGCGTCGTAGACGATCGCGAGCTTGGCCCCGGCCATGTCGGCCGACGCGCTGGCGGTGACGCAGAGCGCCGCGACCGCCATACCGAGTTGCTTGAATCTCCGCTTGAATCTCATCACTTGCTCCTGAATCCTGTATTGTACCTGTCGCAATGGCTGTGCTGGAAGGGCGCAGGCGCTATGATCCTGCAAGCAACAACCGTGCAACATGGCACTGCCGCCAGCGGACTGGTCAGGCCTTGTCTACCTGCTTACGATGACAATCGCGGTCGGCCGATATGCTGGCGCGTCAATGCGACAGAGCGAGAGGGGCATGCCGACCACGTGCTGCGGACCCGGGATGCGGAGACGTTTGCAGCGCAGCTTTGCAACTATGCATCAGCCTGTTTATTCGTGGCAAATATGATTTTACTTCGCAATTTATTTAGTTGAAATATAAATAGCGACAACATTTCGTAATTTCTCACCGAAAACCACACGATTTTTCGCCACCGGCGGCGCTGTGTTTACTTGGCGGCGAGGGGCAGAACGGGAAGGGGTGGCAGGCTGGGAAGCGCAGCGGCAGGGGCAGGAGCAGGGGTGGCGGCATCGGTGCTGGTGCCGAGCATGGCGTCGGCCACCGACGGCACCGCGATCGGCATCGCGAACTGGGCGGTAAGGAAGGCCGCGATCCGGGCCTGCGTCCCTTCCAGGTAGGGGATGTTCATGTGGTCCGACTCGGGCACGATGTCGTCGCCGCACAAGCGGGCCAGTTTGGCGACCAGCTGGTCGGTGTGCGAATGCGGCACCACGTCGTCGCTGGCGGCGCGCAGCACGTAGGTGGGCGCCTTGAGCGAAGGCGCGTACTTGATCGACTCGAAACGGTGGCGCAGCATGTACTCGATCGGCATCACGCGGAACTTGCGCTTGGCGATCGCCAGGATCGAATCGTAGGGCGTGATCAGGACCACCGAGTGCACCGGGCGCTCCTTGGCCACCTGCACCGCCACCCCGGAACCGAGGCTGCGCCCGACCACGGCGATGCGGCGCGCGTCGACGTGCACGCGCGACGCCATCCAGTCGAACAGCATGCAGCCGTCGTCGATCATGTGGATTTCCGCCGGCACGCCGTGCGATTCGCCGTAGCCGCGGTAGTTCACGGCCAGCACGGCCATGCCGGGGAACAGCTTGCCGGCGTCGCGCACCACCCAGGACACTTCCTCGGAGCGGCCGCCGAAATACACGACGGCTGGATGCTGGCCGGGTGCCTTGGGCGTCATCAGCCAGCCGCACAGGCGGGTGCCATCCCTGGCGCGCAGCACCACGGGACGGGTGCGGTGGCCGCTACTGCGCGGACTTTTCACTTCGCGCTCGATGGTCGGATTGAACACCAGGCGGCGCTGGTTGGCCGCGACCGCAGCCGTCAGGCCCAGCCACAACATGCTGGCAAAGCCAGCCATCCCCGCCGCGATTTTGTTTCGAGTGCTCATGCTGAGGAGTCTAACTCTGCATCTTGCATAAATCTGTGCGTTCGTTCGCAAATGGTGAATCAACGCACGGCTTCGGTGCGAAAGTGGCTCAAAAGCAACACTTATCGCTGGAAGATGGGTGTCTGGAATCCGGTTACCATGAGCGTTTGACCACGCTTGCCTATTTGAGGAGAAACGACGTGCACTTTCTGCTGATGTATGACCTGGCCCCCGATTACCTGGAACGGCGCGGCGAGTTCCGCGACGAGCACCTGCAACTGGCCTGGGACGCCCAGGAGCGCGGCGAGATCGTGATCGCCGGCGCCCTGGCCGATCCGGCCGATACCGCGGTGCTGCTGTTCACCGGCGACTCGCCGGAAGCGGCCGAACGCTTCGCCAAGTCCGATCCCTACGTCATCAACGGCCTGGTGACAAGCTGGCGCGTGCGTCCGTGGACCACGGTGGTCGGCAAGGACGCCTGGAAGCCGGTCAGGCCATAACTGCGGCGACGCTGGCTGCGCGCCGTCAGTGCGCCGCCAGCAGTTTCACCACCATGTTGTGCGTGGTCACCGCCAGCGAGCCGTCCGGCGCCAGCGTCACGCCGATCGGCCGGTCCAGGCCGCCGGGCAGGGCGCCCAGCACGATGCCGTTGCGGCCCGCCACGCCGGCCACGGTGCTGGTCACGTTGTCGAGGTTGATGCGGCGGATGGTGGCGTTGCCGGTGTCGGTGACATACAAATCGTTGCCGTCGACGTCGATGCCGGACGGCGAACACAGGCGCGAGACCCCGGCCCTGCCGTCCAGGGCGGCGCACTGGCCCGGCAGGCCAGCCAGCGTCGACACCTTGCCGTCGGGCGCGATCATGCGCACCGTCGAGTTGCCGGTGTCGGCCACGTACACATTGTCCCATTCGTCCACCGCCACGTCCTGCGGATTGCAGAAGCGGGCACCGCCGTTGCCGTCGGCGCTGCCGCACACGCCCGGCGCCCCCGCCACGGTGGTGACCCGTCCCTGGGCGTCGATACGGCGCACCGTGTGGTTGCCGGTGTCGGCCACCCACAGGTTGCCGTGGCGGTCGAGCGCGATGCCTTTCGGATTGCAGAACTGGGCCTGGGCGCCGCTGCCGTCGCTGCTGCCGCACACGCCGCTGCCGGCCAGGGTGCCGACCGCGCCGGCCGCGCTGATGCGGCGGATCAGCGAGTTGCCGCTGTCGGTGACGTACAGGTTGCCGCCGGCGTCGGTCTCGAGCCGCGTCGGCGTATTGAAACGGGCCGCGCCGCCGCTGCCGTCGGCATAGCCCGCCGCGCCGGCCGTGCCCGCCAGCGTGGTGACCACGCCCTGCGGCGTGATCTTGCGGATGGTGGCCGCAGCGCCCTCGGCCACGTACAGGTTGCCGGCGCCGTCGGCCGCGATGCCCTGGGGATCGTCGAAGCGCGCCGCCGAGCCGGTGCCGTCGCGCGAGACGCTGCACACGCCGCAGATGTCGCCGGCGATCGGGAACAGGCCGGTCGCGCCCTGCGGCCGGTCCGGCCAGCTCGGCCAGTCGGGGTGGTCGGGCCAGTGGTCGTGGCCGGACCACCAGACGAAGCCGAGACCGACCTCGCCGCCGCAGCCGGCCAGTGCCAGCAGCAACGGCAGGCTGCGCAGCCGGCGCGCGTGGCGCGCGCACCAGGCACGCGCCCGTGCTTGTGCCCGTGCTTTTGCTCCTGTGAACGACGCGAATGATTTCATGGCAGGACCTCGTTGGGAATCCGTTCGCAGCTTAGCGAGCGCACCCGGGCGCGTCATGCGGGCGCTCAACACGCTCAGGAGCGCTTGTGCAGGTGGCTGCGGGTGAGCACGGAAGCGACGCCTGCGCCGGCTGAGCCACTTACCCGCCACAAGAAGCTGGCTGCCGTTCCGGCAGGATTTCACGCAACCTACATGCTGAGGTAATATCCAACAGGCAAAATGTTGCTTGCGAAATCATTCAATGGAGAAGCATGGAAACTGCCGTCAATCTGTGGCCGCTGCTCGGCATCGCTGTCGTCGTCGCCGGCTTCCTGCTGCGTGCCCATCCGGTGCTGGTGGTCGTCGCCGCCTGCGCCGTGACCGGACTGGCAGCCGCCTTTCCGGTCACGCACATCCTGGAATCGCTGGGCGGCGCCTTCATCAAGACCCGCAACCTGCCGCTGATCCTGCTGCTGCCGCTGGCCGCGATCGGGCTGCTGGAGCGCGCCGGGCTGAAGGAGCATGCGCAGGCCAGCATCGCGAAGATCCGCTCGGCCACCACCGGGCGCCTGCTGACCGTCTACCTGTTCGTGCGCGAGCTGGCGGCCGCCTTCGGCCTGACCAGCCTGGGCGGCCATCCGAACATGGTGCGCCCGCTGATCGCGCCGATGGCCGAGGCCGCCGCCGAAGCGCGCGCCGGCGCCATTCCGCAGGCGCTGCGTTACCGCATCCGGGCGATGAGCGCGGCCACCGACAACGTCGGCCTGTTCTTCGGCGAAGACGTGTTCGTCGCGTTCGGGGCGATCGTGCTGATGCAGACCATCCTGCGCGCGGAAGGGCTGGAAGTCGATCCGCTGCACATGGCGCTGTGGGGCATCCCGACCGCGGTCAGCGCCTTCGTCATCCATGCCTGGAACCTGCGCCGGCTCGACCGGCGCATCCTCCGTGAGGCCGTGCGCGGCAACGGGGCCGGCGAATGATCTCGATCGATTTCTTCTACCTGCTGGTGGGCTTGCTGTTCGCCGCCACCGCCGTGATGAACCTGCGCGACCGCAGCAACCCGCGGCGCGTCAGCTCGGCCCTGTTCTGGGGCCTGTACGCGCTGGTCTACCTGGGCGGCGAGCGCCTGCCGCCGCTGGCGGCCGGACTCTTGATGATCGCGATGGCGCTGCTGGCCGGCGTCCACCTGGTGCGGCCGGGCCAGGCGCAGGCGCTGCCGGAAGAGGCGCGCCGCGCCAGCGCCGCGCGCCTGGGGCACAAGCTCTTGGTGCCGGCGCTGGCGATTCCGGTGGTGACCATGATCGGCTCGACGCTGCTGAAGGACGTGACCATCGACCTGCGCCCGCTGCTCGACCCGAAGAACCTGACTCTGGTGAGCATGGGCTGCGGCGCCATCGCCGCGCTGGCGCTGGCCTGCTTCATCACCCGCGCGACGCCGCTGCAGGGCGTGCGCGAGGCGCGCCGCCTGATCGACGCGATGGGCTGGGCGGTGGTGCTGCCGCACATGCTGGCCGTGCTCGGCCTGCTGTTTGCCGAGGCCGGCGTCGGCAAGGCGGTGGCGCACGTCGTGACCGGCTACATCCCGATGGATTCGCGCCTGGTGGCGTGCGCCGCATTCTGCATCGGCATGGCACTGTTCACAGTCGTGATGGGTAACGGCTTTGCCGCCTTCCCCGTGATCGCGGGCGGGATCGGGATTCCAGTGCTGGTCGGCATGTATCATGCCAACCCGGCCGTGATGGCGGCGATCGGCATGTTCAGTGCCTATTGCGGCACCCTGATGACGCCGATGGCCGCCAACTTCAACGTGGTGCCGGCGGCGCTGCTCGAACTGCCCGACAAGAACGCCGTGATCAAGGCCCAGCTGCCGACCGCATTGCCGCTGCTGGGCGCGAATATCGTGCTGTTGTATCTCCTGATGTACCAATGAAAGCCGAGGAATCATCGTAATGACCAAGACCGTACTGCTCACCGGATTCGAACCCTTCAACGGGGCTGACATCAACCCGTCCTGGGAGGCCGCGCGCGCGCTCGACGGCTGGAGCGGCCCCGGCTTCCAGGTCGCGGCGCGCGAGCTGCCCTGTGTGTTCGGGCGCGCCAACCTGGCCCTGTTCGACGCCATCGACGCGCTGCAGCCCGACATCGTGATCGCCGTCGGCCAGGCCGGCGGCCGCCACGAGATCTCGGTCGAGCGCGTGGCCCTGAACGTAGACGACGCCACCATTCCCGACAACGCCGGCCAGCAGCCGGTCGACGCCACCATCGCCGACGGCGGCCCGGCCGCCTATTTCAGCACGCTGCCGATCAAGGCCATCGTGCGCGCGCTGCGCCTGCGCGGTTTCCCGGCCGGGGTCTCGCAGACCGCCGGCACCTTCGTGTGCAACCACGTGTTCTACGGGCTGATGCAGCACGCCACCGGGCGCGCGCTGAAGGGCGGCTTCATCCACGTGCCCTTCCTGCCGGAGCAGGCCGCCGGGCGCAGCGAGCCGACGCCGTCGATGGCCCTGAACGACATCATCGACGGTTTGCGGATCGCGGTGGAAGTGGCGGTGGGTGTCGAGACCGACGTGGCGGAGGCGGGTGGGGCGACGCATTGATCACACCAGCGAACGGTTGATAGAACGTAGGGGGGGCACCCCGTGCCCACGCGGAAGCCGGCATCACGCCAACGTCACGCGTGGGCACGGGGTGCCCACCCTACGGTATCTACTCGCCCGCCGGATGCAGAATCTTCAAGAACGCCCGCACCACCGGCGCATCGTCCTGCAGGGGATAGGTGATATACAGATTCGCCGACGGCGGATTGCTCTGGATGGGCAAGAAGCGCACTCCCGGCCAGCCGATACGGCTGGTGGTCTCCGGCATCAGGGCCACGCCCAGGCCGGCGCCGACCATGGCCAGCAGGGTCTGCGGCTCGGCGGCTTCCTGGAAGATGGTCGGCTGGAAGCCGGCGTTGACGCAGCACTGGATCAGGTAGCGCGGCTCGGCCGACTGGTCCAGGTGCAGGGTCAGCATCGGCTCGCCCGCGATGTCGATCAGGTCGATGCCGGCGCGCTGCGCCAGCGGGTGGCGGGCGTTGATCGCCACGCACACGTTCTCGCGGAAGGCCAGTTCCTGGTGCAGGTTGGCGTGCCTGAGCGCGTCCTCGTCGATCCTGGGCTCGCGCCAGAAGCCGACATCGATCTGGCGCGCGCGCAGCGCTTCCCACTGGTCGTTCGGCCCCATCTCGTGGATGGTCCAGGTGACGCGCGGAAATAAGCTTTGAAAGCGTTCGAGCAAGCCCGGAATCGGCCCCCACATGGCCGAGCCGACGATGCCCACGCGCAGGCGCCCGACCTCGCCGCGGTCGATCTGGCGGATGGTGTCGATCGTCATGCGCATGCGGCCCAGCAGGTCGGCCGCTTCCTGCATCAGCGCCTTGCCGGCCACCGTCAGCTCGAAGGTGCGGGTAGTGCGCGCGAACAGCCGCACCCCGAGTTCGCTTTCCAGCTTCATGATCTGTTGCGACAGCGGCGGCTGCGAGATGTGCAGGCGCTCGGCGGCGCGGCTGAAGCTTTTTTCTTCGGCCACCGCCAGGAAGTATTTCAGCTGCTTCAGGTCGATCGACATGGCAGGCTCTCGATGAGATGCGTCGTTGTGTCGGGGGGCAGGCGTGTCGGGCGTATCAGGCGTGGACCGGCTGGTGCAGCGCCACCGCCAGCCGGGCGCCGACCAGCGCGTTGTGCTTGACCAGCGCAATGTTGGTGGCCAGGCTGCGCCCGCCCGTCAGTTCCTTGATGCGCGCCAGCAGGAAGGGCGTGACCGCCTTGCCCTTCACGCCTTGTTCGCAGGTCTCGCGCAGCGCCTGCTCGATGATGCCGTCGATCTCCGCGTTCTGCATCGCCATCGCCGCCGGCACCGGATTGCTGACCACCACGCCGCCTTCCAGGCCGAGGTCCCACTTGGTGCGGATGAAGCGCGCCTGCTCGTCGGCACTGTCGATCTGGAAGTCGGCCTTGAAGCCGCTGTCGCGCGTGAAGAAGGCCGGGAAGCCCGGCTGGCCTACGCTCAGCACCGGCACGCCGTGGGTTTCCAGGTATTCCAGGGTCAGGCCGATGTCGAGGATCGACTTCACGCCGGCGCACACGACGGCGACGCTGGTGCGCGCCAGTTCCTGCAGGTCGGCCGAGATGTCGAAGCTGGTCTCGGCGCCGCGGTGCACGCCGCCGATGCCGCCGGTGACGAACACGTCGATGCCGGCCAGTTGCGCGCAGATCATGGTCGCGGCCACGGTGGTCGCGCCCAGCTTCTTTTGCGCCAGCACGTAGGCGAGGTCGCGGCGCGATACCTTGATCGCGTCGCCGGCGTTGCCCAGCACTTCGAGCTGCTCGTCGGACAGACCGATGCAGATCCTGCCGTCGATGATGGCGATGGTGGCCGGCACCGCGCCGGCGTCGCGGATCACCTGTTCGACTTCGCGCGCGGTCTGCACGTTCTGCGGGTAGGGCATGCCGTGCGAGATGATGGTCGATTCGAGCGCGACGATGGGCTTGCCGGCGGCGCGTGCCGCCTGCACTTCGGAGGAGAACTGGAGAAAGGCTTGCATGTCAGGGTTGTTCCAAAAAAAGCGTGTTCGCGTTTGTGTTCGTGTTGGTGTTCGAGTTTGTGCCGGCATCGACCGCGGCCAGGCTGTCCGGCCCGATCTGCGGATGGACGGTGGCGAGCGTGCCGACGGTCAGCGCCGACAGGTGCAGGCCGCGGCGGCAGGCCAGCAGCAGGTCGCCGCCATTGCCGCCCTCCTGCGCCAGCGACCAGCACACCGCCGCCGCGAACGCATCGCCGGCGCCGGTGACGTCGACCACCTCGGCTGCCGGCGCGTCCAGGCGGGCGATGGCGCCGTCCGGCATGCTCAGCAGGACGCCGCCGGCGCCGCGCGTCACCACCAGGTCGCGCGCGCCCTGGGCCAGCACTTCGCGCATGGCCGCTTCCAGGTCGGCCTCGCCGGCGAGCGGCCGTCCGACCCGCGCCGCCAGCTCGCCCACGTTCAGGATCAGCAGGCGCACGCCGGACAGGTCCTGCGGCAGGCGCGCCATCTTCGGTTCCGACACCGCCACCAGCACCAACGGCACGCCGCTGCGGCGCGCCTGTCTGCTCAAGGCCTCGACCGTGTCGAGCGGCAGGTTCAGGTCGGCCACCACCAGCGCGCCGGAAGCCAGCTGCGCTTCGCGCGCGGCCACGAAGTCCGGGGTCAGGCGGTCGTACAATGCCATGTCCGCCAGCGCCACCACCATGTCGCCGTCCGGGTCGAGCACGGCGGTGTAGGTGCCGCTGGCCGCGCCGTCGAGCCGCAGCGCGCCGCGGGTATCGATGCCGGCCGATTCGGCATGGGCGAGCAGGGCGGCGCCCGAACTGTCGCTGCCGATGGCAGTCAACAAAGCAACTGGCGTGCCCAGGCGTGCCAGGTTTTCGGCGATGTTGCGCGCGACGCCGCCGAAGGATTCGTCCTGGCTGGCCGGATTCGAGGTGCGCAGGGCCAGCGGCGCCAGCGAACGCAGCTTGCGGTCGAGGTTGGCGGCGCCCACGCACACCACCGGGCGGTGGTCCGGCAGCACGTAGGCGCGGCCGAGCAGCTTGCGCTCGCGGATCAGGCCGGCGATGTAGCCGGCCACCGCCGAGCGCGACAAGCCGAGCTGGGCCGCCAGATCCTGCTGCGAGATGAAGGGATTCGCGCGGATCAGCTCGAGCAGCTGTTGTTTTTTTGATTGTTCAGTCACGGCGAAAGAGGCGTCTCATGGTATATAAACATTTGTTGACGATCTTAAACATTTGTTTAAAGAGCGTCAACGCAGCAATTTTCGCCGCGGCCAACTTGAACGAAGGTCGTATCTGCTTCTCGATGGAGTCTACCCGGGATTTATATGTTCCGCATATAAATCGAGCAAAAAAATGGTATTTGCCATACCAATCCACGATAATGCATAGTTAGAACATTTTGGTGCGCCGCTCTCCCGAAAAGCGTGCGGTCCGCAGCCCCCGGACGCCGCGCCTGCATGGCCCACCTACCGACACCGACACGATTACCCGTACTACAACCAGGAAGCCCATCCATGTCCAGCAATACCCCATTCGAAGCCCTCGAGGTCATCCGCGCCCGCAAGCCGGGCTTCACGCCGCGCGCAGCCCTGATCCTGGGCTCCGGCCTCGGCGTTCTCGCCGAACAGATGGCGGACGCCGTCTCGATCAGCTATGCCGACCTGCCGGGCTTCCCGATCAGCACCGTGCATGGCCACGCGGGCGAACTGGTGCTGGGCACCCTGGCCGGCGTGCCGGTCGTCTGCATGAAGGGCCGCGGCCACTTCTATGAAGGCTACGGCGCCGGCGTGATGACCTCCGCCGTGCGCACCTTCAAGCTGCTCGGCTGCGAGCTGCTGCTGGTGACCAACGCCGCCGGTTCGCTGCGTCCGGAAGTCGACGCCGGCAGCGTCGTCGTGCTGAACGACCACATCAACCTGCTGCCGGGCAGCCCGATGGCCGGCCCGAACGACGAGCGCTTCGGCCCGCGCTTCTTCAGCATGGCCAACGCCTACGACGCCGAACTGCGCGAGGTGATCAAGGCCGTCGCTCTTGAAAAGAACATCACCCTGGCCGAAGGCGTGTACCTGGCCACCCCGGGCCCGCACTTCGAGACCGCCGCCGAAATCCGCGCGTTCAAGACCATGGGCGCCGACGTGGTCGGCATGTCGGTGGTGCCGGAAGTGATCGCGGCGCGCCACTGCGGCCTGAAAGTGGCCGGCGTGTCGGCCATCACCAACCTGGCCGAAGGCCTGACCCCGTTCCCGCTGTCGCACGAGCAGACCCTGAAGTACGCGGCGATCGCGGCCAAGGATCTGGTCGAGCTGATTTACGGGTTCGTCGAGCGCCTGGGTCGGACCCCGGCTGCTGCCTGAGTCGTTGACAGTTACTTGTAACTGATACGGAAGAATATAGTTACGTCGCCCCCGCGAAGGCGGGGGTCCAAGTTTCACGCGTTTCGACGGCTCGTCCAACTTGGGTTCCCGCCTTCGCGGGAACGACGTGGTGGTAATTTCGCAGTCGCGATCCAGAGTGAGAAACCATGTCCCGCGCATTCATCCTCCTGCTTGACTCCTTCGGCCTCGGCGCACTGCCGGACGCCGACAAATACGGCGACGCAGGCGCCAACACCCTCGGCCACATCGCCAAATGGGCGGCCGAATCCGGCAAGCCGATGATTCTACCTAACCTCGAACGGATCGGCCTGGGCGCCGCCGCCCACAAGGCCAGCGGCGCATGGCCTGCCGGCTTCGGCAAACGCGAAGGCTTCAGCGGCGCCTGGGGCGTCGCGCGCGAGCAGTCGACCGGCAAGGACACGCAGAGCGGCCACTGGGAAATCGCCGGCGTGCCGGTGCTGTTCGACTGGGGCTACTTCCCGAAGACCGTGCCGTCGTTCCCGCAAGAGTTGACGGATAAACTGCAGGAGATCACCGGCGTGGCCGGCTGGCTCGGCAACTGCCACGCCTCGGGCACCACCATCATCAACGAGCTGGGCGACGAGCACGTCCAGACCGGCAAGGTCATCATCTACACCTCGGCCGACTCGGTGATGCAGATCGCCGCGCACGAAGAGCACTTCGGCCTGGAGCGCCTGTACCAGGTGTGCGGGGCTGCCTACGAGCTGGTCAAGCCGTACAACATCGGCCGCGTGATCGCCCGTCCGTTCACGGGCGAAAACGGCAACTACAAGCGCACCAGCAACCGCCACGACTACGCCGTGCCGCCGGTCGCGCCGACACTGCTGGACCATGTGAAAGACGCCGGCGGCGAGGTCATCGCGCTCGGTAAAATCAGCGACATCTTTGCAGGGCAGGGCGTGACCCAGCTGATCAAGGGTGCCGACAACATGGCCCTGTTCGACCGCCTGCTGGAAGTCGCGGACACGGCGCCCGAAAAATCGCTGAGCTTCGTGAACTTCGTCGACTTCGACATGCACTTCGGCCACCGCCGCGACGTCGCCGGCTATTCGAACGCGCTGCACGAGCTGGACGTGCGCCTGCCGGAATTCATCGCCAAGCTCAAGGAAGGCGACCTGGTCGTGATCACCGCCGACCACGGCTGCGACCCGACCTGGCCCGGCTCGGACCACACCCGCGAACACATCCCGGTGCTGTTCTTCGGCCCGGCTGCGCCTGCGCAAGAGCTGCCGGTCGCCGACACCTTCTCCGACATCGGCGCAACGCTTGCCAAACACCTCGGCGTCAAACCCCTCGCTAACGGAACTGCCCTGCTATGACCCAGAACCTGGATTTCAAACGTAACACGGCCATGGGTCTCGACCTGGGCTGGATCAACCACCTGACGGTCAACCGCGCCGCCGCCGACCGCCGCGCCGCCAGCCTGGCGAACCGCCGCACGGTCAAGAAGGAATACCAGGCCGCCTGGCTGGTCCGCGCGATCGAGTGCATCGACCTGACCACGCTGTCGGGCGACGACACCCCGGGCCGCGTCGAGCGCCTGTGCCGCAAGGCCATGCGTCCGCTGCGTGCCGACCTGATGCAGGCGCTGGGCCTGGACAGCTTGAGCACCGGCGCGGTCTGCGTGTACCACGAGATGATCAAGCCGGCCGGCGCCATCCTGCAGGGCCGCCTGCCGATCGCCGCGGTCTCCACCGCCTTCCCGGCCGGCCTGTCCAGCCTCGAGACCAAGATCCGCGAAATCGAACTGTCGGTGGCCGCGGGCGCGACCGAGATCGACATCGTGATCACCCGCCAGCACGTCCTGACCGGCAACTGGCAGGCGCTGTACGACGAAATGGTGGCCTACCGCCAGGCCTGCGGCGAAGCGCACGTGAAGGCGATCCTCGCCACCGGCGAACTGGTCACGCTGGAAAACGTGGCCAAGGCGTCGTGGGTGTGCATGATGGCCGGCGCCGATTTCATCAAGACCTCGACCGGCAAGGAAGGCGTGAACGCGACCATCCCGGTGTCGCTGACGATGGTGCGCGCGATCCGCGAATACTACGAGCGGACCGGCTTCCAGGTCGGCTACAAGCCGGCCGGTGGCGTGAGCACCGCCAAGGCCGCGCTGCAGTACTTGACCGTGATGAAGGAAGAGCTGGGCAACGACTGGCTGCAGCCGCACCTGTTCCGCATCGGTGCCTCCAGCCTGCTGAGCGACATCGAGCGCCAGCTCGAGCACTACGTCACCGGCAGCTACTCGGCCCTCCACCGCCACGCGCAACCTTAAACTTCGGACACGTCATGCCAACAATTAAAGAGATTCTGCAAACTATGGATTACGGTCCCGCACCCGAAAGTACCAAGGAAGCGCAAGCGTGGCTGGACCAGCACGGCCGTCGTTTCGGCCTGTTCATCGACAACCAGTGGACCGCGCCGGGCGACACCTTCGGCACCTTCAACCCGGCCGACGGCAGCGAACTGGCGCAGGTGACCCAGGCGACCAATGACGACGTCGAGCGCGCCGTGGAAGCGGCGCGCAGCGCGCATCCGGCCTGGGTCGCGATGGGCGGCCACGGCCGCGCCACCGTGCTGTACACGCTGGCCCGCCTGCTGCAGAAGCACGCGCGCCTGTTCGCGGTGCTCGAGACCCTGGACAACGGCAAGACCATCCGCGAAACCCGCGACGCCGACATCCCGCTGGCGGCGCGCCACTTCTACCATCACGCAGGCTGGGCCCAGCTGCAGTCGGAAGAATTCGCCGACTACCGCGCGGTCGGCGTGGTCGGCCAGATCGTGCCGTGGAACTTCCCGCTCCTGATGCTGGCGTGGAAGGTGGCGCCTGCACTGGCCGCCGGCAACACCATCGTGTTCAAGCCGGCCGAGTACACCTCGCTCACCACGCTGCTGTTCGCCGAGATGTGCCAGATGGCCGGCGTGCCGGCGGGCGTGTTCAACGTCGTCACCGGCGACGGCCGCGTGGGCGAAGCCATCGTCAAGCACCCGACCATCGCCAAGATCGCGTTCACCGGCTCGACCGAAGTCGGCCGCATCATCAGGAAGAGCACGGCAGGCAGCGGCAAGAAGCTGTCGCTGGAACTGGGCGGCAAGTCGCCGTTCATCGTGTTCGACAACGCCGACCTGGACGCGGCCGTCGAAGGCCTGGTCGATTCGATCTGGTTCAACCAGGGCCAGGTCTGCTGCGCCGGTTCGCGCCTGCTGGTGCAGGAATCCGTGTACGACCGCTTCATCGCCAAGGTCAAGGCGCGCATGCAGACCCTGCGCGTCGGCTCGCCGCTCGACAAATCCACCGACATCGGCGCCCTGGTCGATCCGGTGCAGCAGCAGCGCATTGCAGGCCTGGTGGAATCGGCCCGCGCCGAAGGCTGCGAAGTCTGGCAGCCGGCGTGCGACACCCCGGAAGCCGGCTCGTGGTACCTGCCGACCCTGATCACCGGCGCCTCGACCACCGCCACCGTGGCCCAGACCGAGATCTTCGGGCCGGTGCTGGTCGCTTCGAGCTTCCGCACCCCGGGCGAAGCGGTCCAGCTGGCCAACAACACCGTGTACGGCCTGGCGGCCTGCGTGTGGACCGAGTCGATCAGCCTGGCGCTGGACGTGGCCCCTGCGATCAAGGCCGGGGTGGTCTGGATCAACAGCGCCAACCAGTTCGACGCGGCCTGCGGCTTCGGCGGCTACAAGGAATCGGGCTTCGGCCGCGAAGGCGGCAAGGAGGGCATGTACGAGTACCTGACGCCGCGCTCGGAAGACGCGCGTCCGGCGACCCCGCTGCGCGCGGAAAAGAGCCGCGCCAAGCCGGCGGCGGAGCAGGGCAACCGCGCCGCCAACCCGTTCCAGATCGACCGCACCGCCAAGCTCTACATCGGCGGCAAGCAGGCGCGCCCGGACAGCGGCTACAGCCGCGCCATCCACGGCGCCGGCGGCACCTTCCTGGCCGACATCGGCGAGGGCAGCCGCAAGGACATCCGCAACGCCGTGGAAGCCGCGCACAAGGCATCCGGCTGGACCAAGGCCACCGCGCACAACCGCGCGCAGGTGCTGTATTACATCGCCGAGAACCTGGCCGCGCGCGCCGACGAATTCGTGGCCCGCATCGCCGCGCAGACCGGCACCAAGAACGCCGAGCGCGAAGTGCAGGCCTCGATCGAGCGCCTGTTCTACTGGGCTGCCTGGGCCGACAAGTACGACGGCCTGGCGCACCAGCCGCCGATGAAAGGCATCGCGGTCGCGCTGAACGAAGCGGTCGGCGTGATCGGCATCGTGTGCCCGAACGAGAACCCGCTGCTGGGCTTCATCTCGCTGGTCGCCCCGGCGCTGGCGCTGGGCAACCGCGTGGTGGCGGTGCCGTCGGAAGCGCATCCGCTGTCGGCGCTGGACCTGTACCAGGTGCTGGATACCTCGGACCTGCCGGGCGGCGCGCTGAACATCGTCACCGGTTCCGCCGACGAGCTGGCACGCACGCTGGCCACCCACTTCGACGTGGATGCCGTGTGGCGCCACGACGGTTCGGAAGAGGGCTGCGCGGAAGTCGAGCGCCTGTCGAGCGAATCGCTGAAGCGCACCTGGGTCGGCGGCGCCAAGGGCCGCGACTGGTTCGATCCGAAGCAGGCTTGCGGCCGCACGGTGCTGCAGCATGCGAGCCAGGTGAAAAATATCTGGATTCCGTACGGCGTCTGATACCTTATTCAATATGGCGCCGTTGGCGTCATCGTAGGGTGGGCTCCCCGAGCCCACGCGGAACGTTCGCACCGTGTTGGCTTTCCTTCGATGGCGGCCAACATGACGCACGCTTCACGCGTGGGCACGGGGTGCCCACCCTACGTTACCTTTGAAAGTAACTATATGTTCCTTCCGCAAGAAATCGTCCGCAAAAAGCGCGACGGCGGCATCCTCACCAAGGAAGAAATCCAGTTCTTCGTGCGCGGCATCCCCAACGGCGACGTCACCGAAGGCCAGATCGCCGCGCTGGCCATGGCCGTCTACTTCAACGACATGACCATGGACGAACGCGTCGCCTTCACGCTGGCGATGCGCGATTCCGGCCAGGTCATGGAATGGAAGTCGCTGAACCTGCCGGGACCGGTCGTGGACAAGCATTCGACCGGCGGCGTCGGCGACGTGGTCTCGCTGATGCTGGGCCCGATGATCGCGGCCTGCGGCGGCTACGTGCCGATGATCTCGGGCCGCGGCCTGGGCCACACCGGCGGCACGCTGGATAAATTCGATTCGATCCCGGGCTATTCCACCGTGCCCGATCCGGAGCTGTTCAAGAAGGTCGTGAAGGAAGTCGGCGTCGCCATCATCGGCCAGACCGCCCAGCTGGCTCCGGCCGACAAGCGTTTCTACAGCATCCGCGACACCACCGCGACCGTGGAATCGGTGGCGATGATCACTGGCTCGATCCTGTCGAAGAAGCTGGCGGCGGGCCTGGATGCGCTGGTCATGGACGTCAAGGCCGGCAGCGGCGCCTTCATGCCGACCTACGAGAAATCGGTCGAGCTGGCCGAGTCGATCGTCCAGGTCGGCAACGGCGCGGGCACCAGGACGTCGGCGATCCTGACCGGCATGAACGAGTCGCTGAGTCCGGCGGCCGGCAATGCGGTCGAGGTGCGCGTCGCGATCGACTACCTGAGCGGCAAGTCGCGTCCGGCACGCCTGCACGAAGTCACGATGGCGCTGTGCGCCGAGATGCTGGTGATCTCCAGCCTGGCCGCCACCACCGAGGAAGCCCTCGCCAAGCTGCAGCGCGCGCTGGATTCCGGCGAAGCCGCCGAACGCTTTGCGCGCATGGTGAGCGCGCTGGGCGGCCCGGCCGATCTGATGGATCAGCCGGACGCCTACCTGGCCAAGGCCCCGATCGTGGTGCCGGTGCCGGCCCTGGAAGGCGGCTACGCGTACGCGACCGATTGCCGCGGCCTCGGCCTGGCGGTGGTCGGCCTGGGCGGCGGCCGTATCCGTCCGCAGGACCCGATCGACTTCGCGGTCGGCCTCACCGGCCTGGTCGAACTGGGCGACAAGGTCGAAGCGGGCCAGCCGCTGGCCATGGTGCACGCACGCACCCAGGACGCGGCCGAGCGCGCGGTGCGCGAAGTGCAGGCGGCTTACCGCATCGCGCTTGAAAAGCCGGCGGCGCAGCCGATGATCTACAAGACGATCCGTCCGTAACGCTATCGACGCCGTCTCCGCCTATAACGTCGTCTCCGCCTATCAACGTCGTCCCCGCGAAGGCGGGGACCCATACTGAGCAACCGCAGTCGTGATGCCGGCATTCAGGCTTCGCTACATTCAGCATGGATCCCCGCCTCCGCGGGGACGACGTAGTGGATATGCATCTTTTGCAGCAAACAGGGACCCAAATGAACTACCAAAAACTCATCGAAGAAGCCCGCGCAGCCCGCGAACTGGCCTACACCCCGTACTCGAAATTCAAGGTCGGCGCCGCCCTCGCATGCCGCGACGGCCGCATCTTCCGCGGCTGTAACGTGGAAAACGCCTCCTACGGCCTGTGCAACTGCGCCGAGCGCACCGCCTTCTTCTCGGCCATCGCCAGCGGCTACCAGCCGGGCGACTTCACCGCGCTGGCCGTGATCGGCGAGACCGACGGTCCGATCGCACCGTGCGGCGCCTGCCGCCAGGTGATCCTGGAACTGGGCGGCAACGACCTGCCGGTGGTGCTGACCAACCTGAAGGGCGACCTGCACGAGACCACGGCCGCCGGCCAGCTGCCGAACGCTTTCGGCGGCCGCGACCTGCAACGCTGAGCCGGCCTCGCAAGGCTGCCCATCGTGGCGGCCCCGGCATTTCTTGCTAGACTATCGGCACCCCATCCATTCGAGAGATGCCATGCCAGACCACGCCGGCGCCACCGCGCCTGCCCAGACGCACCGCCGCCTGGCCGACCTGCCCGGACCGCGCTCCCTGCCGCTGCTGGGCAACCTGCACCAGCTGCACCGCGAGCGCCTGCACCAGGACATGGAAAACTGGGCGCGCGAATACGGCCCGCTGTTCCGGGTGTCGCTCGGGCCCAGTCCGATGCTGGTGGTGGCCGACCACACGCTGATCGGCCAGGTGCTGCGTGAGCGGCCCGGCATGTTCCGCCGTCCGACCGTCACCGCCGACGTGGCCCGGGAGCTGGGCGGCATCGACGGCGTGTTCGAGGCCGAAGGCGCCGACTGGCGTAACCAGCGGCGCATGGTGATGCAGGCCTTTGCCCCGCATGCGGTCAAGGCCTACTTTCCGTCGCTGGTCGAGGTCGGGCAGCGCCTGCAGCGGCGCTGGGAAGCCGCCGCCCGCGCCGGCCGCGCCATCGACCTGGGCGCCGAGCTGCGCCTGTACACCATCGACATCGTGGCCGGCCTCGCCTTCGGCAGCGACGTCAACACCATCGAAACCGGCGACAATGCCATCCAGCGCAACCTGGACCAGATCCTGCCCGCCGTGGCGCGCCGCAGCCTGTCTCCGTTCCCGTACTGGCGCTACCTGAAGCTGCCGCGCGACTACCGCCTGGAGCGCTGCGTGGCCATGGTGCGCAATGCGGCCGAGGAACTGGTCGCCCAGGCCCGTGCCCGCATGCGCGCCGACCCGCTGCTTGCCACCCAGCCGCGCAACATGCTGGAAGCGATGCTGGCCGCCGCCGAGCAGGAGGGCAGCGGAGTGACCGAACGCGAAGTGGCGGGCAACGTGCTGACCATGCTGCTGGCCGGCGAGGACACCACCTCGAACGCGCTGGCCTGGCTGGTCTGGCTGCTGCACCGCCATCCGGACGTGCTGGCGCGGGCGCGCGAGGAAGTGCTGCGGGTCGCCCCGGATGCGGCCGCCCTCACGATCGAGCAGATGGACCGGCTCGACCTGATCGAAGCCTGCGCCAACGAAGCCATGCGCCTGAAGCCGCCGGCCGCCTTCCTGCCGTTCGAGGCACTGGCCGACACCGTGGTCGGCGACGTGCAGATCGACAAGGGCACGCTGGTCTGGTGCGTGATGCGCAGCAGCAGCGTCGACGAAGCCTGGGTCGGCAATGCCGCGCAATTCGATCCGCAGCGCTGGCTCGACGAGCGCATCGACAAGAAGGTCTCGATGCCGTTCGGCGCCGGGCCGCGTACCTGCCCGGGGCGCTATCTGGCCTTGCTCGAAATGAAGGTGGCGATGGCGATGCTGCTGGCGCGCTTCGACATCGTGTCGGTGTCGACCGCGCACGGCGGCGAACCGGCCGAGAAGCAGGGTTTCCTGATGGAACCGGAAACCCTGCAGATGCGATTGCACTTACGTCAGTCTTGAAATCCTGACCATGCCCTCCAATTGATGCTTATCTGGATACCATCGAGGAGGCAACGCCATGAGCCCGCAAGATTCGCAGAAACTGCACGATTTCCTGTCCCAGCTGATCCAGGCGCGGGGCATCCAGAAAGACCCCGAGGCCGACGCGCTGATCGAGCGCGCGGTCGCGCAGCAGCCCGACGCCGCCTACCTGCTGGTGCAGCGTGCGCTGCTGCTGGAGCAGGCCGTCAACAATGCCAGGGAAAGGATCAACGCCCTGGAAAACCAGCTGCGCTCGGGGCAGCGCGGCGATGACGGCAGATTTCTTGACGCCAATTCCTGGGGCAACAGCGGCGGTGCGCGCCCGGCCCAGGCGCCCGCGAACTACCAGCGCGATTATCAGCAGCCGAACCAGCAGCCGTATCAGCCTCAGTACCAGCAGCCGCAGTACCAGCAACCGTCCTCCGGCGGCTTCCTGCGCGGCGCCGGCGGCGGCATGCTCGGCTCCATCGCGGCCACGGCAGCCGGCGTGGCGGCCGGCAGTTTCCTGTTCCATGGCCTGGACAACATGTTCCATGACCACGGCAGCGGCAGCGGCGGCAACCACCTGCTGAACAGCGACGACACCACCAACAACCTGTTCAGCGACCAGTCGGGCAGCAACCTGGCCGACCAGGCCGGCCTGGGCGACGTCGGCCAGTCATTTACGGATGACAGCGGCGGCGGGCAGGGCCTGTTCGACAGCGGCATCGACGACGGCACGCTGGACAGCACCGGTGGTTTCTTCGACGGCGACGGTTCCGACGAAGGTTTGTTCAGCTAAGACGCTGCAGTCAAACGAAACGCTGCCGCGCGCTGCGGCCCGTTGCCGGGCGCGCGGGCGGCACGTCTGCGTTTCCTCAACGTACCGCCCCCATCCCTGACTAGATTGGTGGTGCAGCCGACCCCGGCTGCACCAGGTCGGCAAGGGATGCCATGCTCAAACGTTACTACATCACGCTCGGGGCAACGACGACGGCGGGCGGCAAGGTCGTCAGCGCCGGTTCCATCATGTCGATCGATGGGGGCAGGGTCGCGCTCGACGGCGACAGGGTCCAGTGCGGGCGCTGCCATGCCGAGGGCCACATCGCGCTCGACGGGCCGCGCCTGCCGTCGTCCTTCAACGGCAGGCAGTATGCGCTGAGCGAGGACCTGTGCATCTGCAAGTGCGATCCGCCGCCGCGCCTGGTGGCGGCGCAGCGCCATGCCGCGCAAGCCATCGATACGGACTGGGCCGCGGACGCGGCGGCCGCATCACCGGAATAAATCTTCGGGTTTCCACGGATCGTAGGTGCCGACATTCCACACATGCCCCTCGGGATCGCGGCACAGGAAGCCGCGCGTGCCGAATTCGGTATCGGCCGGTTCCTGCAGGATGCTGGCGCCGGCATTGCGCGCACGCTCGCACACGCGGTCGGCGTCGTCGACCTGGAGATAGACGGTCTGCGTTTCGCGGCCGCCGATCTCGTCGGGCTGGGCCAGCAGGCGGCCGTATTCGCCCTCGTCGTTGACCGACCCCAGCATGATCATGCCGCCGCCCAGGGTCAGCTGGGCATGGGCGATGGCGCCGTCGATGCCGGGCACGGCAAGCTGGCACTCGAAGCCGAAGACCTCGCACAGCCAGTCGATGGCGGCGGGGGTGTCGCGGTAGCGCAGGCAGGGGACGACGATGGATGGCATGGCGGGCTCCTGGACAGGATGGCGATGCGGCCATCCTACCAGCCGCGCGCCGCTTTCACATCTGCTGGAACAGATAGCTGTGATTGCGGCTCACCTCGAGCTCGCCCGGATAATTTTTCAGGCGCAGCATCTGGCGCCCGCGCAGGTCGCGCGCCACCTCGGCGATCGCGTCCACGCGCACCAGTGTCGAGCGGTGGATGCGCCAGAATTCGTCCGGGTCCAGCTCGTCCAGCAGTTCCTTCAGCGTCTTGCGGATCAGGAATTCCGAGGTCGCGGTCTGCACCCGCGTGTACTTTTCGTCGGACTGGAAGAACAGCACCTCGCGCGTGCTCACCATGCGCAGGCTGGACCCCACCTGGGCCTGGATCCAGCGCAGGTAACCGTTTTTCGGCTTCTCGGCGGCGGCCGGCTTGCCCTTGTTCTCCAGCAGCGCGGTCAGGCGGGCCAGCTGTTGGCCGATGTCCTCGGCGGCGGAAGGCGCGGCGCCCTGGACCGTCCCGCGGCGCGCTGCCAGGCGCGGGCGCAGGCGCGCGCAGGTGCTCGCCAGGCGCTCGGCCGACACCGGCTTGAGCAGATAGTCGAACGCGCCCTGTTCGAAGGCGTCCAGCGCGTACTGGTCGTAGGCGGTGGCGAACACGATCTGCGAATCGCGGTACAGCCGGCGCGCTGCCTCGATGCCGGACAGGCCCGGCATGCGGATGTCCAGGAAGGCGATGTCGGGCCGGTACTGCTCGCCCAGTTCCACGGCCTGCACGCCGTTGGCGGCTTCGGCCACGATCTGCAGTTCCGGCCAGACCGCCTGCAGGCGGGTGCGCAGCAGGTCGCGCATCGGCGCTTCGTCGTCGGCGATCAGGGCGGTGAACGGTCCGTCGATCGTCATGATTGCAGGTCCTCCATCATCATCTTGTAGGGCAGGCGGATCGTGGCGCAGGCGCCGCCGCCGGGCGGGGTGGCGATGACCAGCTCGGCCTGGGCCCCGTACAGCAGTTGCAGCCGTTCGCGGATGTTGGCCAGGCCGACGCCGTCGTCCGCATGCGGGTCGATGCCGACGCCATCGTCGCACACTTCGACCTGCAGGGTGGCATCCACCACCTGGGCCCGCACGGTCACGGTGCCGCCTTCGATCTTCGGCTCCAGCCCGTGTTTGATGCTGTTTTCGATCAGCGTCTGCAGCATCATCGGCGGGAACGGCGCGCTGCCGAGGAACAGCGGCACCTCGAACTTCACCTTCAGGCGCTCCTTCATGCGCGCCTGCATGATGGCCAGGTAGGCCTTGGACAGCTCGACCTGCTTGCCGAGCGTGCCGCCGTCGCGCGCCCGCATCTGCGGCAGCGTCGAGCGCAGGTAGTCGATCAGGTGGGCGTGCACGCGCGCCGCTTCGGGCGGATCGGTCTCGATCAGCTGGCCGATCAGGGCCAGCGTGTTGAACAGGAAGTGCGGCTCGACCTGGGCCTGCAGCGCCGCCATTTGCGCCTCCATCAGGCGCCGCTCCAGCGTCGCCACGTTGGCCTGCAGCGTGGCGTCCCGGGCCATCAGCTCGGCCTTCCTCTTGCCGCCGGCGAGCACCTTGACCGCGAACGAGATGAAGATGTACCAGACCGCCGGCTCGGGCGTGTTCAGCATGCCGAAGCACATCAGCACGATCAACCAGGTCAGCAGCAGCCGGCGCCATTCGACCACGGCCACCCAGTCGAAGAAACGCCACCACCACTTGCTGGCTTCGTTGATGAGGTCGCGGACGAGGTCGACTCCGCGGTTGATCTGGCTGGCGCGCATGGCGGTCCTTCTTTCAGTGTTCGGCGTGCTTGTAATCGTTCGGGCTGGTGCGGGCACGAGGGCGGCGGGCATCGATGACGAAGGCGCCGACGACCAGTTTCAGGGCCATGAAGGCGATGAACAGGAACAGCGCCAGCGGCAGGATGCTGATGATCAGCGCCAGGCCGATGCAGCACGCCAGCATGGCCGGCCAGGGCATCACGGCGATGGCGCGCGCGCCGCGGCGGCAGGCGCGCACGATGTCGTGCGACAGGTCTTCGAGGGTGGCGGTGAATTCGCGGAAAGTGGCTTTGTTCATGTGATCCTCCTGTGTCGATGGAAGCACTGTAAATGGTCCGCCGGATGCCGGCCATGGGCGGACGACGGACGGCGGAAAATAGGGGATGAGTGGTCGTGCCGACGGACGAGCGGGGGCATGGGGGAACACGGGGCGACTTCGGCATACCGACGGCGCCGTGCCGGGGTGGGCGGGCGGAAGCGATCGGGGGTGCGCTGCAGGATCGACGGCGCAGGTGCGGCAGGGGGGCGGCGTTCGTGCCGGGGCTGCAGGCGGCGAGCGGGTCCAGGTAAGCGTTGGACGAAACAGGCGCTGGATGAACATGCGCTGGATGAACATGCGCTGGATGAACAGGCGTTGGACGAACAGGCGTTGGACGAAAGATGGGTTGGAAGTCGTACCGTAATACACGTCGTCCCCGCGCAGGCGGGGACCCATGCTGAGTAACAGAATTCCGTATATCAGAAGCAGCTAGGCGGCTTCATGAATATGGACTTCGGAGGCTCAGCATGGGTCCCCGCCTGCGCGGGGACGACGATAGCATCGGCGCGCGTAGCGCCGCTGGACCGATCAGCGCTGCTGATTCAGGCTGCCGCCACTGGTGCCGTTGCTCATGCCGCTGGTGCCGGTACCGCTCGAGGAACCGTTGATCACACCGCCATTCACGCCGACGCCGGTGCCGTTCTGCAGCGGGGTGCGCTGCGAGCTGCTCTGGCGCGAGCTCGGGGTGGTCTTGTTCAGGGTGCCGGTCCCGGTCATGCCGGTGCCGGTGCCCGACGACATCGTGCCGGTGCTGCTCGAGCCGATGCTGGTGGCGTTGGGCGTGGCGGTGGTGGGCGGCAGGACCGGCGGGTTGGTGATCGAGCCGGGAACCGGGGCGGTCGCGCCGATGCCGGTCTGGCCGGCCATGGTACCCGCGCTCGGGGCGGTGCCGGTGGTGCCGACGCCGGCCGCGCCGGTCAGGGTGCCGGCGCCGGTGGTGCCGCTCGAGGTGACTCCGGAATTGACACCGGTCTGGCCGGTGGCGGTGGTCTGGGCAAAGGCAACACTGGACAGGGCGGCCAGCATGGCAGCGGTAAGGATCTGTTTACGCATGGTGTTCTCCTTGATCTTGTCGATTGCTGAATACAACATGCCGTCAAGAAAAATGCTGAAGGTAGGGCGGCATGCAGCGAGTAAGTTCAGAATAACGGCCTTTGAAGCCGAGGTCATCGGAGAGACGGTTGTGTTCAGGTGCGAGTCTTCCTACGCCGGCAACATCTCGATACACAACTCACCGTCTGGTAGCACTTCGGGTTCAGGTTGCGTCCCAGTAGCGCCGCAGCAGGCCGTAATTGACGGTGTCGGCCGGCTCGCCGTGTACGATCCAGCGTTCCGGCATGTAGCCTTCCTTCCTGAAACCGAGCTTTTCCAGCACCCGGCCGGAGGCGCCGTTGCGCGGGTCGATGTCGGCTTCGATGCGGTTCAGGTCGAGCGCCTCGAAACCGTGGCCGATCAGCGCATGCAGCGCCTCGTACGCATAGCCCTGGCCCCAGTGGCGGCTGCCCAGGGCATAGCCGATTTCGCAGCGGCGGTTCTGCTCGAAGAAGTGGTGCAGGCTGGCATTGCCGATCAATTCGCCGGTCGCCTGCAGCACGATGCCGAAGCGCAGGCCGCTGCCGTCGGCGTAATTGGCGAGGGTGTCGGCGATCGCCTCCACCGCCTGCGCGCGCTCGGTCCAGGGCGAGGCGCTCCAGTAGCGGGTCACTTCGGGATCGGAAAACACGGCGAAATGGGCGTCGACGTCGCGCTCGTCCAGCCAGCGCAGCAGCAGGCGTTCGGTGTGCAGGACGGTCGGGGTCAGCAGCGGCATGGGAGTCTCCTTTCGATCAGCTCTGGTTGAGGCCCACGGCCGCCAGCACCATGGTCGTGATGAGCCGCTCGCCATCGTCGAAATCCTGGCGCACCAGCGCATCGCGGTCGAGCACCAACGTCATCTGGGCCGTGAAGTCGGCATACGATTGGGTCATGGCCCAGACCGCGAACATCAGGTGGGTGGCATTCACCGGCGCGATCTTGCCTTCGGCGATCCAGCGCTCGAACACGGCGATGTCGGCGCGCAGCAGCGGGACCACGCGCTCGCGGATCTGCTCGCCGTACAGCTTGGCGCCGCCGATCACTTCCATCGCGTACACGCGCGAGGCCAGCGGCTGCTCGCGCGAAAAGCGCAGCTTGGCGCGTACGTAGGCGCGCAGCACGTCCCCCGGGTCCCTGGCGGCGTCGGCCAGGCTGGCCATGCGTTCCAGCCAGTCGTCCAGCACGTTGTCCAGCACGCGCTGGTACAGCCCCTGCTTGGTCGGGAAGTAGTACATCAGGTTCTGTTTGGACAGCCCGGCGCGCTCGGCCACGGTGGCGATCGAGGTGCCTTCGAAGCCGCATTCGGCGAACAGGCGCACCGCCTCCTGCAGGATCGCGGCTTCGACCTTGTCGCGGTTGATCAGGCGGCGCTTGGCGGGCAGATTCACGGGAGCGTTCATCGCGTTTTCCATGGTCAGGACAGGGACCGCAAGAAGTCGAGCAGCTGCGGCTCGGCCGCGTAGGCGACGTTGAAACGGAACCAGGCGTCGGCGGGCGCATCCAGGCTGAAGAACTCGCCCGGCGCCAGCAGGATGCCGGCGCGCAGCGCGAGTTCGGCCACCTGGCGGCCGCTGCGGTTCGTGGCGGCACGCGAGGCGGGCAGGGCGGCGCTGACGAACATGCCGCCGCGCGGCCGTGCCAGCGGCGCCAGGCCGGCGTCCTCCAGCCGCTCCAGCGCCCGTTCGCGCGCGCCGTCCAGCTGGTGCACCAGGCGCTCGACCAGCTTGCGGTAGGCGCGGCTGCTGACGGCGTCGAACACGGCGCGCTCGTTGATCTCGGAAGTGGTGAGCCCGGTCAGCATCTTCACGCGCACCAGTTCCGGGATCAGCGATGCCGAGGCGCAGATCGAGCCCACGCGCAACACTGGCGACAGGGTCTTGGAAAAGCTGCCAATGCGGATCACGCGGCGCAGCCCGTCCATTGCGGCCAGTGAGGCGTCGCCGCGCGCGGCCAGTTCGCGGTAGATGTCGTCCTCGACCAGCCAGAAATCGTACTGCTCGGCCAGGCCCAGCAGGCGGTGCGCCTGGGCCTGCGACAGCGAGGTGCCGAGCGGATTCTGCAGCACCGTGTTGACGAACATGAGCTTGGGCTGGCTGCTTGCTGCCCTGGCGGCCAGTACCTCCATGTCGAGGCCGTTCGGCCCGCGCGGGATGCCGACCGCGACGCAGCCGTGGTGGCGCACCAGGGCCAGCAGGTTGCTGTAGCCGGGGTCTTCGACGAACACCGTGTCGCCGGGCCGGGTCAGCGTGCGCAGGATCAGGTCGAAGGCGTGGGTGGCGCCGTGGGTCAGCAGGATCTGCTCGGGCTCGGCCGCGAACAGCTCGTCGGACAGGGTGCCGGCCATGTGCTGGCGCAGCGACGGAAAGCCGAGCGGGTGACCGTAGCCGCGCAGGCGCCCGGCCGGGATCTTCATCGCATGGCGCACGGCGTCGAGCAGCGTCGATTCGCCGTACCACTCGGGCGGCAGCCAGCCGGCGCCGACCGGCAGCGCGTCCGACTGGCCGGAGTACAGGTCCGAGGTGAGGGCGTCCACGGCCGCGCTGGACGGGGCGAGTGCCGGCTGCTGCGGCGCGTCCGGGCCGCCTTTGGCCACGAAAAAGCCGGAACCGCGGCGCGAGGACAACAGTCCCAGGTGAAGCAGGCGGTCGTAGGATTCGACCACCGTGAAGGTGCTGACGCCGTTCGACTTCGCAAATTGCCGCACCGACGGCATCTTGGTGCCGGCCCGCAGCTCGCGCCGGTTGACCATGTCGGCGATGGCGGCCACGATCTGGTCGACCAGGCTGCCGCGGCGCTGGCGGTCGATGGCCAGGATCGGCCAGCCGGTGCTGTCCGGCTTGTCCTTGTCGGGTTGCTGTCCTGTGCTTGCCGCCGTGCCGTCCATCATCACTCCATCGGTGCGACGCTTCCACGAGCGTCTGATAAAACCTCCATGGCGGCGTTGCATTGTCTCGCCGTACTGGCGTACTGTCTTCGACAATGCGTCGGTGGGCCGCATCCCTTGCCCTGAAGGTTTTATCAGACGCTCTAACTGTACTGGTTATGCTGCCTGTACGGTTGGCCGCTTTTCGCCGGTTGTGTATATGTGCCGCCGTGGTACTGCTGACTATTATTGCATCATGATTTTGCCAACTGGTAAATTTTTTTGGCGATAAAAACAGGGAGTCGTGTATGAACGAGGCTAGACCCGAATCGATGTCGTCCTTCTGGATGCCATTTACCAATAACCGCGACTTCAAGGCCAGTCCGCGCCTGCTGGTCTCGGCCCAAGGGATGTACTACAAGGACGTGGACGGCAACGCCATCCTCGACGGTACCGCCGGGCTGTGGTGCGTGCCCTGCGGCCACGCCCAGCCGCAGATCGTGGCCGCGGTCAGCGAAATGGTCGGCCAGCTCGACTTTGCGCCGACCTTCCAGATGGGCCACCCGGCCGCCTTCGACCTGGCCGAGCAGCTGATGGAGTACACGAACCACAAGTTCGGCCACGTGTTCTATACCAATTCGGGGTCGGAAGCGGTCGACACCGCCCTCAAGATCGCGCTGGCCTACCACAAGGCGCGCGGCGAAGGCTCGCGCACCCGCCTGATCGGACGCGAGCGCGGCTACCACGGGGTCGGCTTCGGCGGCCTGTCGGTGGGCGGCATCGGTCCCAACCGCAAGAGCTTCGGTCCGCTGCTGCCGGGCGTCGACCACCTGCCGCACACCCACAACCTGCTGAAGAACGCATTCTCGCGCGGCGAACCCGACTTCGGCGTCGAGCTGGCGGACGAGCTGGAACGCCTGGTGACGCTGCACGACGCATCCACCATCGCCGCCGTGATCATCGAGCCGGTGTCGGGTTCCACCGGCGTGCTGGTGCCGCCCAAGGGCTACCTGAAGCGGCTGCGCGAAATCTGCGACAAGTACGGCATCCTGCTGATCTTCGACGAAGTCATCACCGGCTTCGGGCGCCTCACCACGCCGTTCGCGGCCGACTACTTCGAGGTCGAGCCGGACATGATGACCACCGCGAAAGGCATCACCAACGGCACCGTGCCGATGGGCGCGGTGTTCTCGAAAAAATTCATCCACGACGCCTTCATGGACGCGCCGCCGGGCATCGAGCTGTTCCACGGCTACACCTATTCGGGCCACCCGCTGGCCTGCGCGGCCTCGATCGCCACGCTGCAGGTGTTCAAGGAGCAGGGCATCCTGGAGAACGCCAAAGCCATCCAGCCCTACTGGGAAGACGCCGTGCACAGCCTGCGCGGCCTGCCGCACGTGATCGACATCCGCACCGTCGGCCTAGTGGCCGGCATCGAGTTGGAAAGCATCCCCGGCAAGGTCGGCGCGCGTGCCTATGCCGCCTTCAAGAAGGCCTTCGCCGACGGCGTCCTGATCCGCACGACCGGCGACATCATCGCGCTGTCGCCGCCGCTGGTGCTCGAGAAGAAGCATATCGACGAGCTGTTCGGCAAATTGCGGGATGTGCTGCGCACGCTCGACTGAACCTGTTTCGTAGGGTGGGCACCCCGTGCCCACGCGAACGCTCGCGTGATGCCGGCTTCCGCGTGGGCACGGGGTGCCCACCCTACGAGCTGCGTAACCTGGACTGACAAGGACGACCATGGAAACGATCAATCATTACATCGGCGGCACCTGCGTCGAGGGCGGCGGCCGTTTTGCCGACGTCTACAACCCGGCGCTGGGCGAACCCTGTGCGCGCGTGGCGCTGGCGGACAGCGAAGACGTGCATGCCGCCGTGGCTGCCGCCAATGCGGCATTCCCGGCCTGGGCCGCGACCCCGCCGCTGGCGCGGGCACGGGTGCTGTTCAAGTACCTGCAGCTGTGCCAGCAGCACACCGACGACTTCGCGGCGATGGTGGTGCGCGAGCACGGCAAGACCTTCCTGGACGCCCAGGGCGAAGTCGCGCGCGGCATCGAGGTGGTCGAGTTCGCGGTCGGCATCCCGCAGATGCTGAAGGGAGAATTCACCGACCAGATCGCACGCGGCATCGACGCCTGGTCGATGCGCCAGCCGCTGGGCGTGGTGGCCGGCATCACGCCGTTCAACTTCCCGGTCATGGTGCCGATGTGGATGTTCCCGGTCGCCATCGCCTGCGGCAACACCTTCGTGCTGAAACCGTCCGAACGCGATCCGTCGCCGGCGCTGCTGCATGCGCGGCTGCTGCAGGAAGCCGGCCTGCCCGACGGCGTGTTCAACGTGGTGCAGGGAGACAAAGCGGCGGTGGACGCGCTGCTCGACCACCCGGACATCCAGGCGCTCAGCTTCGTGGGCTCGACCCCGATCGCCGAATACATCTACGCCCGCGGTACCGCGTCCGGCAAGCGCGTGCAGGCGCTGGGCGGTGCCAAGAACCACATGGTGGTGATGCCGGACGCCGACATGGACATGGCGGTCGACGCCCTGATCGGCGCGGCCTACGGTTCGGCCGGCGAGCGCTGCATGGCGATTTCCGTGGCGGTGGCGGTGGGCGACGCCGGCGACCGGCTGGTGGCCAGCCTGGCCGAGCGCACCGCGGCGCTGAAGATCAACGACGGCATGGCCGACGGCGCCGAGATGGGCCCGGTGGTGACGAGCGCCGCCAAGGCGCGCATCGAAAAGCTGATCGGCGAAGGCGTGGAGCAGGGCGCCACGCTGGTGGTCGACGGCCGCGGCTACAAGGTGGACGGCCGCGAGAACGGCTTCTTCGTAGGCGGCACGCTGTTCGACCACGTCACGCCCGCCATGACCATCTACAAGGAAGAGATCTTCGGTCCGGTGCTGTGCGTGGTGCGCCTGCCGGACGTGGGCAGTGCCCTCGAACTCATCAACGCCAACGAATACGGCAACGGCGTCGCCGTGTTCACCCGCGACGGCGGCGTGGCGCGCGAATTCGTACGCCAGGTACAGGTGGGCATGGTCGGCGTGAACGTGCCGCTGCCGGTGCCGATGGCCTTCAACAGCTTCGGCGGCTGGAAGCGCAGCCTGTTCGGCGACCACCATGCGTACGGACCGGAGGGCGTGCGCTTCTATACGCGGCACAAGGCGGTGATGCAGCGCTGGCCCAGTCCTGGCAACGGCGCTGCGAGCAGTGGGGTGGAGTTTGCGTTCCCGCAGATGAAATAGCTCAGTCACGCCTTCGGATAGTCCGCGCAGCGTTAAAACGTCATGGAACCCGCAGCATTGAAACGTCATCCCCGCGAAGGCGGGGATCCAAGGTGTACGCGTTTCGATAGCTCATGCAACTTGGACCCCCGCCTTCGCGGGGGCGACGTATTGAAGCCAACGCGAAGCGTTAAAGCCAACAAAGTCAAACATACCAAAAGGGATGCCGAATGATCGAATCACTCCAGCACCTACCGCCGGCCACGGGCACGCACACCGCCCTTGCCGAGCGCTTCACCGACCTGGCGCCACCGCTGACGGCGCGCCAGGCCGCCATCGAAAGCGCGCGCTGCCTGTACTGTTATGACGCGCCCTGTACCCGCGCCTGCCCGACCGGCATCGACGTCGCCAGCTTCATCCGCAACATCCACGACCAGAACGTGACCGGCGCCGCGGTCGGTATCCTCAAGGAAAACATCTTCGGCGGCGCCTGCTCGCGCGTGTGCCCCACCGAGATCCTGTGCGAAGACGCCTGCGTGCGCAACAACGATGCCGAAGGCCAGCCCGTCAAGATCGGCCTGCTGCAACGGCATGCCATCGACAACGCGCACTTCGACGTCCACCCGTTCCAGCGCGCGCCTTCCACCGGCAAGACCGTGGCGGTGGTCGGCGCCGGGCCGGCCGGGCTGTCCTGTGCGCACCGGCTGGCGATGCTGGGCCACGACGTGGTCGTGTTCGAGGCACGCGAGAAGGCCGGTGGCCTGAATGAGTACGGCATCGCCAAGTACAAGCTGCCGGGCGATTTCGCGCAGCAGGAAGTCGATTTCCTGATGTCGATCGGCGGCATCCAGATCCAGCATGGACACATCCTCGGCGTCAACCTGCACCTGCAGGACCTGCACACGCGCTACGATGCGGTGTTCCTGGGCATCGGTCTGCAGGCCAGCCGCCGCCTCGGCCTGACCGGCGAGGATGCGCCGGGCCTGGCATCGGCCATCGACTACATCGCCACCCTGCGCCAGGCCGGCGACCTGGCCGCGCTGCCGGTGCCGAAGCGCGCCATCGTGATCGGCGCCGGCAACACCGCGATCGACATGGCGGTGCAGATCAAGCGCCTCGGCGCCGACGAGGTCACGCTGGTGTACCGGCGCGGCTTCGAGGCCATGAGCGCGACCGGCCACGAGATCGAGATCGCCAAGGAACACTTCGTGCGCATGCGCACCTGGGCCGCGCCGCTCGAAGTGCTGCTCGACGATGCCGGGCGCGTGCGCGGCATGCGCTTCGAGGAAACCCGCATGGAAGACGGCAGGCTGGTGGCCACCGGCGGCATCGTCGAGATCGCGGCCGACGCGGTATTCAAGGCCATCGGCCAGGGCATGGAAGGCGACAGCCTGAGCGATCCGCTGGCGCGCGAGCTCGAACGCGGATCGGGTAACGGCGGCGACAAGATCCACGTCGATTCCTTCTTCCGCACCACGCTGCCGGGCGTGTACGCCGGCGGCGACTGCGTGGCGCCGGGACAGGACCTGACCGTGCAGGCGGTCCAGCACGGCAAGCTGGCCGCGCTGGCGATCCACGGCGACATCCAATCCACTCCATCCAAGACGAGGGCATGATGGCTGACCTGAGCATCGATTTTTGCGGCATCAAATCGCCGAACCCGTTCTGGCTGGCCTCGGCGCCGCCGACCGATAAAGCCTATAACGTGGTGCGCGCCTTCGAAGCCGGCTGGGGCGGCGTGGTGTGGAAGACGCTGGGCGAAGACCCGCCGGCGGTCAACGTCTCGTCGCGCTACTCCGCGCTGCACGGCAAGAACCGCGACGTCATCGGCTTCAACAACATCGAACTGATCACCGACCGCAGCCTGGAAATCAACCTGCGCGAGATCACCGCGGTCAAGAAGGCCTGGCCGGACCGCGCCATGATCGTGTCGATGATGCTGCCGTGCGAGGAAGCGCCGTGGCGGGAAATCTTGCCGCTGGTGGAAGCCACCGGCGCCGACGGCATCGAACTGAACTTCGGCTGCCCGCATGGCATGCCCGAGCGCGGCATGGGCGCGGCCGTGGGCCAGCAGCCGGACCTGATCGAACAGGTCACGCGCTGGTGCAAGATGTACACGAAGCTGCCGGTGATCGTGAAGCTCACGCCCAACATCACGGACGTGCGCGCGCCGGCGCGGGCTGCGCTGGCCGGCGGGGCCGATGCGGTCTCGCTGATCAACACCATCAATTCGATCACCCACCTGGACCTGGACCGCATGGTGGCCTTCCCGATCGTCGGCGGCGCCAGCACCCACGGCGGCTATTGCGGCACCGCGGTCAAGCCGATCGCGCTCAACATGGTGGCCGAGATCGCGCGCGATCCGGTGACGCGCGGCTTGCCGATCTCGGGCATCGGCGGCATCGGCAACTGGCGCGACGCGGCCGAATTCATCGCGCTGGGCGCCGGTTCGGTGCAGGTCTGCACCGCCGCGATGCTGCACGGCTTCCGCATCGTCGAGGAGATGAAGGACGGCCTGTCGCGCTGGATGGACGAGAAGGGGTACGAGAACATCGCCGCCTTCTCGCGCAAGGCCGTGCCGAACACGACCGACTGGAAATACCTGGACATGAATTACCAGGTCATCGCCCATATCGACCAGGACAAGTGCATCGGCTGCGGCAAGTGCCACATCGCCTGCGAGGACACCTCGCACCAGGCGGTGGCGCGGCTGGTGGAGGGGAATGCGCGGCGCTACGAGATCATCGATGCCGAATGCGTGGGCTGCAACCTGTGCGAGATCACCTGTCCGGTCGAGGGCTGCATCACGATGGTGCCGCAGGAGACCGGCAAGCCTTACATGAACTGGACGCAGGATCCGCGCAATCCGCGGGCGGAGGTAACATTGGCGGAAGCATGATGCGCTGGCATTGCTCTTGCTAATTCTTTGTTATCGCCAACCCGACGGAGACTGACCCGATGAGCATCGACCCCGCCATAAACAAAGATCTCTGGAACGAAGACCTCGCTCCCACCAGCGCCGCCCAGCGCACCTGGCGCTGGTACCACTTTGCCGCGCTGTGGGTCGGCATGGTGATGTGCATCCCGGCTTACACGCTGTCGGCCAGCCTGGTCGAGGCGGGGATGTCGGCCTACCAGGCCGTGCTCACGGTGTTTCTCGCCAACGCCATCGTGCTGCTGCCGATGCTCCTGATCGGCCACGCGGGGACCAAGTACGGCATCCCGTACGCCGTGCTGGCGCGCGCCTCGTTCGGCACGCGCGGGGCGCGGCTGCCGGCGCTGATGCGCGCCATCGTCGCCTGCGGCTGGTACGGCATCCAGACCTGGTTCGGCGGCAGCATGATCTACACGCTGCTGGGCGTGCTGGCGGGCCACGAGATCGGCGGCGCCAAGCTGGCCGGCCTGGGCATCAACGGCGCCCAGCTGGGCTGCTTCCTCGCGTTCTGGGCGATCCAGTTCTATTTCATCGTGCACGGCATGGAATCGATCCGCAAGCTCGAGACCTACACCGCACCACTGAAAATCGCGATCTGCTTCGTGCTGCTGGGCTGGGTGTACAACAAGGCCGGCGGCTTCGGTCCGCTGCTGGACAAACCGTCGGCCTTCGTCGAAGGCGGTCCCAAGGCCGGGCAGTTCTGGACCGTGTTCTGGCCCTCGCTCACGGCCATGGTCGGCTTCTGGGCCACGCTCGCGCTCAACATCCCGGACTTCACCCGCTTCGCGCGCACCCAGCGCGACCAGGTGGTCGGCCAGTCGATCGGCCTGCCGGTGCCGATGGGCTTGTTGGCAGCGCTGGCCGTGATCGTCACCTCGGCCACCGTGGTCCTGTACGGCAAGGCGCTGTGGGACCCGGTCGACCTGGCCAGCCGCATGACCGGCGCCGCGGTGCTGGTCGCGCTCATCGTGCTGCTGGTCGACACCGTCAGCGTGAACCTGGCGGCCAACCTGGTCGGCCCGGCCTACGACTTCTCGGCGCTGGCGCCGAAGCAGATCTCGTACCGTACCGGCGGCTACATCACGGCCGGCATCGCGCTGGCGATGATGCCCTGGAAGATCCTGGAAACCACCCAGAACTACATCTTCATCTGGCTGACCGGCTATTCCGCGCTGCTCGGGCCGATTGCCGGCGTGCTGATCGTCGACTACTACCTGATCCGCAAGACCGAGCTGGCGGTGGAGCAGCTGTACCGCGACGACGGCATCTATTCGTACCGGAACGGCTGGAACATGGCCGCCGTGGTCGCCTTCCTGGCCGGCGTGCTGCCGAACATCCCCGGCTTCCTGAACGCTGCCTTTCCCGCTGCCTTCCCGGACGTCGGCGGCGGCTTCAAGGCCTTGTACACCTATGCCTGGTTCGTCGGGATCGCGATTTCCGCGCTCGTGTACGGACTGATGATGAAGGGCAGGGCGGTGCCGGCAATGCGCCCGGCGCGCTCGCTCGACTGAGGGCGCTCTAACCCGTTTGAAGGAGACATCCATGACCGTGTTAATCCGTGGCGGTACCGTCGTCAACGCCGACCGTGCCTTTCGCGCCGACGTGCTGTGCAGCGGCGACAAGATCGTCGCCGTTGGCGCGAATTTGGAAGGACATCTGGAAGCGCCGGCAGGCGCCACGATCATCGACGCCGGCGGCCAGTACGTGATGCCGGGCGGGATCGACACCCACACCCACATGCAGCTGCCTTTCATGGGCACGGTGACCAGCGACGACTTCTATACCGGCACCGCGGCCGCGCTGGCGGGCGGGACCACCACCATCATGGACTTCGTGATCCCGAGCCCGAAGCAGCCGCTGATGGATGCCTTCCACACCTGGCGCGGCTGGGCGGAAAAGTCGGCCGCCGACTACACCTTCCATGTGGCGGTCACCTGGTGGGACGACTCGGTGCATGAAGACATGGGCACGCTGGTACGGCGCCACGGCGTGAACAGCTTCAAGCACTTCATGGCGTACAAGAACGCGATCATGGCCGACGACGAGACGCTGGTGAAGAGCTTCCGCCGCGCGCTCGAACTGGGCGCGATCCCGACCGTGCACGCCGAGAACGGCGAGCTGGTGTTCCAGCTGCAGAAGGAGCTGCTGGCCAAGGGCATCACCGGACCGGAGGCGCATCCGCTGTCGCGACCGCCGGAAGTCGAAGCAGAAGCGGCCAACCGCGCGATCGCCATCGCCAACGTGCTCGGCACCCCGGTCTACATCGTGCACGTCTCCTGCGCCGAATCGCTGGACGCCATCGCCCGCGCCCGTGCCAAAGGCCAGCGCGTGTACGGCGAGGCGCTGGCCGGCCACCTGGTGATCGACGACAGCGTGTACCACAGCGAGGACAAGGCCCGTGCGCGCGCCTACGTGATGAGCCCGCCGTTCCGTTCCAGCCATCACCAGACCGCGCTGTGGCAGGGTTTGCAGGGCGGCAACCTGCACACCACCGCCACCGACCACTGCACCTTCTGCGCCGAGCAGAAGGCGATGGGCGCCGACGACTTCACCCGCATCCCGAACGGCTGCGGCGGCGTCGAGGAACGCATGGCCGTGGTCTGGGACGCCGGCGTCAACACCGGCCGCCTGACCCCGTCGGAATTCGTGCGCGTGACCTCGACCAACGCGGCCCAGATCTTCAACATCTATCCGCGCAAGGGTGTCGTGGCGGCGGGCGCCGATGCCGATATCGTGGTCTGGGATCCGCAGGGCACCCGGACGCTGACGGCGGCCACGCAGTTCTCGAAGGGCGGCTTCAACGTGTTCGAGGGACGGAACGTGAAGGGCATCCCGACCCATACGCTGGCGGCCGGGAAGCTGGTGTACGAACGCGGCGACCTGCGGGCGGAAGCGGGGGCGGGGCGGTATGTGGAGCGGCCGGCGTTCAGCGCGACGACTGCTTCGGCAGCAACTTCCGCGAGCGCAGCCACCATCGCCACCGCGCCCAGCGCCGCTACCGTATAAACGTCGCCCCCGCGAAGGCGGGGGCCCAAGTTGCGCGAGCTGCCGTAACGCATAAAACTTGGGCCCCTGCCTTCGCAGGGGCGACGGTTCGAACGATAACTCAAGGCTTAAGGATCGAATCATGAACGACGAACTCCGCATCAACGGCCCCCGCCTCTGGACCTCCCTGATAAACCTCGCCGCCATCGGCGCCACCGACAAGGGCGGCGTCAAGCGCCTCGCCCTCACCGACCTCGACCGCCAGGGCCGCGACCTGGTGGTCCAGTGGGGCAAGGAAGCCGGCCTGAGCGTCACCGTGGATCAGATCGGCAACGTCTTCATGCGCCGCGAAGGCACCAATCCGGCCCTGCCGCCGGTCGTCACCGGCAGCCACATCGACACCCAGCCGACCGGCGGCAAGTTCGACGGCAACTACGGCGTGCTGGCCGGGCTCGAAGTCATCCGCACACTCAACGACCACGGCATCCAGACCGAGGCCCCGGTCGAGGTCGCGTTCTGGACCAACGAGGAAGGCTCGCGCTTCGTGCCGGTAATGATGGGCTCGGGCGTGTTTTGCGGCGCCTTCAGCCTGGACATGGCCTGCGCGGCGCGCGACACCGAGGGCAAGAGCGTCGGCGAGGAACTCGAGCGCATCGGCTACCGCGGCGCGCAGACGCCGGGCGAGCATCCGATCGGCGCCTACTTCGAAGCCCACATCGAGCAGGGGCCGGTACTGGAAGACGCGAACATCGTGATCGGCGTGGTGCCGGCGGTGATGGGGCTGTCCTGGTACGACTGCACGGTGAGCGGCATGGAAGCGCACGCCGGACCGACACCGATGCACCTGCGCCGCGACGCGCTGCAGGTGGCCACCGGCATCATGCAGGAAGTGGTGGCGATCGCCAACCGCTACCCGCCCTACGGCCGCGGCACGGTCGGCATGGTGCAGGTCTTCCCCAACAGCCGCAACGTGATCCCGGGCCAGGTCAAGTTCAGCATCGACCTGCGCAACGTTACCGACGCGCTGCTGGATGTCATGCATGGCGAAATCGGCGCCTTCGTCGACCGCACGCGCCAGGAAACCGGGCTGGCGATCGAACTGCAGCGCGTGTCGCACGTGCCGGCCTGTCCGTTCGATCCGGACTGCGTGGGCGCGGTGCGCAGCGCCACCGCAAAACTCGGGTATTCGAGCATGGACGTGGTCTCGGGCGCCGGCCACGACGCCGTCTACGTGGCGCGCCGCGCGCCGGCCGGGATGATCTTCGTGCCCTGCAAGGACGGCATCAGCCACAACGAGATCGAGGACGCCCAGCCGGGCCATCTGGAGGCCGGCTGCAACGTGCTGCTGCACGCGATGCTGGAACGGGCAGGTGCAGCGAATGCAGCGTGCACGATTGAACCATCCACGCCGGACGAAGCTGTTGCATAATGGTAAGAATTTGACATTTTCTTACCATCTGGCTGAAAAGGCGCATCGGCACCATACTGTCGCCGTGGTGCCTTGGGCGTAGGGCGGCCGTTGCCGCCATCCTTTTCAGTCAACAACAGCGTGCGGGGGATGATGCTGACCGGACATTATGAAATTCCCCTGGTCTTGGTGTCGATCTTCATCGCGATCGTCGCTTCGTATTCGGCCTTGAGCCTGGCCGGCCGTGTCGCGGAAGCGAAGGGCCGGGCCAGGTTCGCCTGGACCCTGGGAGGCGCGATCGCGATGGGGTCCGGGATCTGGGCCATGCACTTCGTCGGGATGCTGGCATTCCGGCTGCCGATTCCGATCGCCTTCGACACCTCGATCACGGTGGTCTCGCTGCTGCTGCCCATCGCCGCGTCCGGCCTGGCCCTGTGGCAGGTCAGCGGTGCCGTGCTCAGCCGCACCCGCCTCGCGCTCAGCGCGCTGCTGATGGGCGCCGGCATCAATGCCATGCACTACACCGGCATGGCCGCCATGCGCATGGACCCGGGCATCGTCTACGACCCCTGGCTGTTCCTGCTGTCGGTGCTGATCGCCATGGTCGCCTCGGCGCTGGCGCTGTGGATCGCGTTCCGGCTGCGCCGCAACACTCCCTGGGTGTGGCTGCCGCGCTCAGTGGCACGATTATGTGCGGCGATCGTGATGGGCATCGCCATCGTCGGCATGCATTACACCGGCATGGCGGCCGCCAGCTTCCCGGCCGACAGCGTGTGCCGGGCGGCGCAGGAGAGCGGCGATCATGCCGGGCTGGCGATACTGGTCGTGATCGCCAGCTTCGGCCTGCTGACCATGGCCCTGATGGCCTCGGTGTTCGACGCGCGTCTGGAAGCCAATGCGCGCATCATGGTGATGTCGGAGGTGACCGCGGCCGAGCGCGAACAGCTGCTGGTACGCGAACGCGCCGCGCGCGACCAGGCCGAGCACCTGAGCGCGATGAAGGACGAATTCCTGGCCACGCTGTCGCACGAGCTGCGCACGCCGCTGAATGCCATCCTCGGCTGGGCCAGCATGCTCCAGCGCGGCGTGAGGGACGAGGCGACGCTGCGGCGTGGCCTGGAGACCATCGAACGCAATGCGCGCGCCCAGGGCCAGCTGATCGACGACCTGCTCGACATGAGCCGCATCGTGTCCGGCACCCTGCGCCTGGACATGCAGCGGGTCGACCTGGCCAAGGTCGTCGAAGCCGCGCTCGGCACCGTGCAGCCGGCGGCGCTGACCAAGCAGATCGAGCTGCGCACCGAGCTGGCGGCCGATCTCGACGACGTGCATGGCGATCCGGGCCGCCTGCAGCAGGTGCTGTGGAATCTGCTGTCGAACGCGGTCAAGTTCACGCCCAACGGCGGCAGCGTGCGGGTGGTGCTGGCGCGCGACGGCGCCGATCACGCCTGCATCACGCTGAGCGACTCCGGCATCGGCATCGCGCCCGAATTCCTGCCGCACGTGTTCGACCGCTTCCGCCAGCAGGATGCCTCGATCACGCGCCGCCATGGCGGCCTGGGGCTGGGCCTGGCGATCGTCAAGCAGCTGGTCGAACTGCACGGCGGCACCATCGCGGTCGACAGCGCCGGCGCGAACGCCGGTACCACCTTCATGCTGCGCCTGCCGCTGGCCGGACCGGCATCGGGTACCGTGCCGGATTGCCCGGCCGCGCCGGAGATACAGGCACTGGCCGACCTGTCCGGCCTGACCGTGCTGCTGGTCGACGATGCGCCCGATACCCTCGACGTGCTGGAACAGATCCTCACCCAGAGCGGCGCGGTGCCGCTGACCGCCGGCAGCGCCGGCGCGGCGCTGGCGCTGCTGCAACAGGCGGGAGCGCGTCCGGACGTGATCGTCAGCGACGTCGGCATGCCCGAGGTCGATGGCTATGAACTGATCCGCCGCATCCGCGCGCTGCCGCCCGAGGACGGCGGCACCATCCCGGCGATCGCGCTGACCGCGCTGACGCGCCAGGACGACCGCGACCGGGCGCTCAAGGCGGGCTTCACGGACTACCTGGCCAAACCGGTGGAAGCGTACGTGCTGGCGGCGCGCATCGCCGAAGTGGCGGCGCGCCGGGCGCCGCTGGAACGCAGCGCCTGAGGCTTGCCGGACAGCGCTTGTTGGAAGGCGCTTACTGGAAGGTGCTTACTGAAACGTTGTTTCGCGCTCCGGCGTGGCGCTGATGCGGTGGATGGCCAGGTCGGCGCCGTCGTATTCCTGCTCGGCATCGAGGCGCAGGCCGACCGTCGCTTTCAGCACGCCGTACACCAGCCAGCTGCCGAGGGCCGCGACGGCGATGCCGAGCAGCGTGCCGCACAGCTGCGACAGCAGCGAGACCCCGCCCAGTCCCCCCAGCGCATGGCTGCCGAAGATGCCGGCGGCGATGCCGCCCCAGGCCCCGCACAGGCCGTGCAGCGGCCACACGCCCAGCACGTCGTCGATCTTCCAGCGGTTCTGCGCCAGCGTGAAGGTGGCGACGAAGATCGCGCCCGCGACCGCGCCGGTGGCCAGCGCGCCGAGCGGGTGCATCAGGTCGGAACCGGCGCACACCGCCACCAGCCCGGCCAGCGGGCCGTTGTAGACGAAGCCGGGGTCGTTGCGGCCCATGACGAAGGCGGTCAGGGTGCCGCCCACCAGCGCCATCAGCGAATTGACCGCGACCAGGCCGTTCATCTTGTCCAGGGTCTGGGCGCTCATCACGTTGAAGCCGAACCAGCCGACGGTGAGGACCCAGGCGCCCAGCGCCAGGAACGGGATGTTCGAGGGCGGGTGGGCGGCGATGCGGCCGTCCTTGGCATAGCGGCCGCGGCGCGCACCCAGCAGCAGCACGGCGGGCAGGGCAGCCCAGCCGCCGACCGCGTGCACCACCACCGAGCCGGCGAAGTCGTGGAACGGGGCGCCGAAGCTGGCCGCCAGCCAGTCCTGGATGCCGAAGCGGTTGTTCCAGGCAATGCCTTCGAAGAAGGGATAGACCAGGCCGACCAGCACCGCGGTGGCGGCCATCTGCGGGTGGAACTTGGCGCGTTCGGCGATGCCGCCGGAGATGATCGCCGGGATGGCCGCGGCAAAGGTCAGCAGGAAGAAGAACTTCACCAGCGCGTAGCCGTTGTTGGCCACCAGGGTGTCGGTGGCGCCGAAGAAGTGGACGCCATAGGCGATGCCGTAGCCGACGAAGAAGTAGGCGATGGTCGACACCGCGAAATCGATCAGGATCTTGACCAGGGCATTCACCTGGTTCTTGCGGCGGACGGTGCCCAGCTCGAGGAAGGCGAATCCGGCGTGCATCGCCAGGATCATGATCCCCCCGAGCAGGATGAACAGCGCATCGGCGCCGCTTTTGAAAGCTTCCATGCATTACTCCAAAAAAGTGCAGGCTGAGTTGACAGGCACTATGGATAAGCAAGGAGCGTTCCATTTTGGTGAGCAGGCGCACCTGCTATGGGCATGCACAGCGGGTTGCGCACTTTGCGTGCGCGTGCACTGCGACGGTGCGCCGCATGCGCCAAAATGGCATGCGCCGTGGGTAGATCAGGCGCCGTGGCGGATTGCACCCAGTTCGATCTCGCGCCGCTCCGCATGGCTGCGCCGTCCGGCTTCCAGCAACTGCATCACCGCGACCGCATCCGCCAGCGGGATCGGATTCGGCGCGCGGCCCAGGACCGCGTCGCGTACCTGGCGGTAGTATTCCTGGTAGGCGCCGTTCTCGGTGGCCAGCGACGTCGCCTGCACGACCCCGTTTTCCTCGAGCGACAGCACGCCCTGTTCCTCGTCGATGCCCCAGGCCGCGGCGTTAGAGCCGGGCAGGCGGCCGGTCTTGAGCGTCGCTTCCTGCGTGTCCAGGTGCTGCTTGACGTAGCTGCCGCGGGTGCCGTACAGCGCCACGCGCGGGCGCGGCGCCGCCGTCAGCATGCTGGCCGCGACCTCCACCCGCAACCCGTCGGCATAGCGCAGGCGCGCCTGTACGCAGTCCTCGCCCTGGCCGCCGGGGCGCAGCACGGCGAGGTCGGCCTGGATCGCCAGCGGCCAGCCGAAATAGTGCAGCGCTTCGTGCAGCAGGTGCGGTCCCAGGTCCATCCAGGCGCCGCCGCCACCGGCCGCGTCTTCCTTCCAGCGCGCCTGCGGCTGCGGACGGAAGCGGTCGAAGTGCAGGGCGGCGTGGCGGATCGTGCCGAGCGTGCCGGCGGCCAGCAGTTTATCCACGGTGAGCGTGCTGCTGTCCCAGCGCCGGTTGTGGAAGACGCTCAGCAGCAGGCCGCGTTCCTGCGCCATCGCGGCCAGGCGCAGCGCTTCGTCGACGGTCGCGGTGAAGGGCTTGTCGACCACCGTGTGCTTGCCGGCGCCGAGGGCCAGTGCGGCCAGTTCGAAGTGGGTGGGGTTGGGGCTGGCGATCACCACCAGGTCCACCAGCTCGCTGGCGGCCAGCGCGCGCGGATCGGCCAGCACGGCCACCTCCTGGCCGAGCGCGGCATGCACCTTGGCCGGGTCGCTGCTGGCAACCGCCGTGATTGCCAGGCCCGGCGTGGCGCGCAGCAGCGGCGCGTGAAAGACCTGTCCAGCCAGGCCGAAACCGATGATCCCTACCCGCAGCGGCGTTTCGTTCATGTCCATCCTTCTATTCATTTGTTCAATTGTATTGGGTGCGCGAGCGAACACAGTGGCGCTGGCGCCCGGGTGCATGATACCCACATGGACCTCAAGGATACCAACGAAGCCGGGGATGCCGCCGGCACCGCCCCGTCGCCCGAGGCGTCGACGTGGTTGTCGAAGCTGGGCCCCGGCTTGATCACGGGCGCCGCGGACGACGACCCGAGCGGTATCGCGACCTATTCGCAGGCTGGGGCCCAGTATGGTTTCAACCTGCTCTGGACGCTGCTGCTGACCTACCCGCTGATGGCCGCGATCCAGGTGATCAGCGCCCACATCGGCAGGGTCACCGGCAGGGGCCTGGCCACCAACCTGCAGCGCTTCGCGCCGCGCCGGCTGGTATGGCTGATCGTCGGCCTGCTGCTGGTGGCGAACGTCATCAACATCGCGGCCGACGTCGCGGCGATGGGCGACGCCATGGCCCTGGTGGCGCCGGGGCCGGCACACTATTACGCGATCGGCTTCGGCCTGCTGTCGGTGCTGCTGCAGGTGTTCGTGCCTTACCAGCGCTACGTCAATCTGCTGAAATGGCTGACGCTGGTGCTGCTGGCCTACGTCGCGACCGCGTTCGTGGTCAGGATGCCCTGGACCGAGGTGCTGCGTTCCCTGGTGTGGCCGCAGCCGGTGTGGCACAAGGATTACGTGACCACCATCGTCGCCGTGTTCGGCACCACCATCAGTCCCTATCTGTTCTTCTGGCAGGCTTCGCAGGAAGTGGAGGAACTGCGTTCCGATGCCAAGGCCCGGCCGCTGCGCCTGGCGCCGGGGCAGGTGGCGCGCCAGTTCAGGCGCATCCGCTTCGACACGCTGGTCGGGATGGCGGTGTCGAACCTGGTGGCCTTCTTCATCATGCTGACCACGGCCGCCACCCTGCATGCGCACGGCGTGCACGACCTGCAGTCCTCGGCCCAGGCGGCGTCGGCGCTCAAGCCGGTGGCGGGCGAACTGGCCTTCTTGCTGTTCGCGGCCGGCATCGTCGGCACCGGCCTGCTGGCGATTCCGGTGCTGGCCGGGTCGGCCGCGTACGCGATGGCGGGGACCTTCCACTGGAAGAGCAGCCTGGACGACAAATTCTCGGCGGCGCGCAAGTTCTACCTCATCATCATCGTCGCCACGCTGGCGGGCGTCGGCCTCAACTTCGCACCGGTCGATCCGATCAAGGCGCTGTTCTGGAGCGCGGTGCTGAACGGCGTCATCGCCGTGCCGGTGATGGCGATCATGATGGCGGTGGCGTCCAGCCGCAGGATCATGGGCGAGCTGCGCATCGAACGCCACCTGCGCGTGCTGGGCTGGCTGTGCACGGGCGTGATGGCGGCGGCCGTGCTGGCGATGTTCGCCGCCTCCCTGATGCCTTGAGCGCCTACCCGCTCAGCGGTAGCGCTGCAGGAAGTCGAGCAGCACGCAGGCGGCGATGTCGGCATCGTCCGCGGTCATGGTTTCCAGCGGGTTGTGGCTGATGCCGCCGTTGCCGCAGCGCGTGAACAGCATCGCCACCTCGGTGATGGCCGCCATCGCCATGGCGTCGTGGCCGGCGCCGGACAGCAGGTCGAAGCGCGGCAGCCCGGCGCGCTGCACGGCCTCGCCCAGCGCGTCCATCAGGCGCGGCGCGCACGGGGCCGCGGCCGCCTCCAGCAGCTTCTCGACCTTGAGCCCGATGCGGCGGCGCGCGCAGACCGCTTCGATGCCGTCGAACACGTCGCGCACCGCGGCCAGGCGCTCGTCGTCGCTGGCGGCGCGGATGTCGAGCGACAGGCGGCAGCGGGCCGGGATCACGTTGACCGAGCCGTCCGGCACCGCCAGCTGGCCCACGGTGCCGACCAGCGACGCGCCGCGGCCGCAGCGCTCCTCGACCAGCAGCACGATCTCGGCCGCGGCGGCGGCAGCGTCGCGCCGCATTGTCATCGGCGTGGTGCCGGCGTGGCTGGCCAGGCCTTCCAGCTCGAGCAGGTAGCGCGAGCTGCCGGCGATCGCGGTCACCACCCCCAGCGGCAAGCCTTTCTCCAGCAGCACCGGACCCTGTTCGATGTGGACTTCCACGTAGCCCAGCAGTTGCGACGGATCGCGCGCGATGGCCGGGATGGCTGCCGGATCGTGGCCGGCTGCCTGGAGCGCCGCGCGCATGCTGACGCCGTCGGCATCGAGCGTGTCGAGCAGGGCCAGGTCGAAACGGCCGGCCACCGCGTGGCTGCCGAGGAAGGTGGAGCGGAAGCGCACGCCTTCCTCTTCGGCGAAGGCGATCAGTTCCAGGTGGTAGGGCAGGCGCTCGCCGCGCGCATGGAGATGCTTGACGATGGCCAGCGGCAGCAGGATGCCCAGCCGTCCGTCGTACTTGCCGCCATTGCGCACGGTGTCGTAGTGGGAGCCGGTGAGCAGCGTCCGCGCCGACGGATCGGCGGCGGCGTAGCGTCCGACCACGTTGCCGACCGCGTCGATGTGCACGTCCATGCCGGCATCCGCCATCCAGCCGGCCAGCAGCGCGGCGGTGCGCTGGTGGGCCGGGGTCATGTAGGCGCAGGTGAGCATGCCTTCGGCGTCGCCGCATTCATCGTCACCGCATTCATCGTCACTGATGGTGCCCAGATGCTCGGCCCAGTCCATGATGACCGGGCCGAAGGCGAGTTCGATGCCGAGCAGGGCGTTCAGGCGCATCTCGGCGATGCGGTGCACCTGGCGCAGCGCTTCCGCCATCTCGTCGGCCGGCCGGTTGCCGAGGCGCCGGCGGAAGGTGGCGATGATGGTCTGGCGCGTCAGGCCGCGGCCGGTCGGGCCCTTCACGGCCAGGATGAACGGGAAGCCGAAGCGGGCGTTGTAGGCCGCGTTCAGTTCGTGCAGCGCCGCGTATTCTTCCGGGCTGCAGCGGTCCAGGCCGGAGCTGGCCTGCTCGCCGGTCGACTCCGCGGTGAGCTCGCCGGCAATCGCGGCCTTGCCGGCCAGCTCGGGGTGGGCGCGCAGCAGCGACAGTTGTTCGTCTTCGCCGGCCAGGGTCACCGCGTCCTGCAGCGCCAGCTTGAGGGCGGCGAGGCTGGCGAACGGGCGTGCCGCCGCGGCGCGTTCGGGGATCCAGGGCGAGTGTTCGTAGATGCCGTGCAGGGCTTGCACGAAGGCGGCGGTGTCGAGGCGGTTCAGGTCCGGGAGAGTCGTCATGGTGTTATCCGTTCGTACAGCGTTCGATGATAAGTCCTGGAATCGCCTGGCTTATATGTCGACGATGATGGCGCATATTACGTAGGGTGGGCTCTCCGAGCCCACGCGGACGCCGGCATGACGCAAGCTTCCGCGTGGGCTCGGAGAGCCCACCCTACGCCTTGATCAACGCTTTCGCCGCCACGGTCACCTGGTCGCGCAGCCACTTGTGCTCGGGCGACTGGTGCATGCGCTGGTGCCACAACTGGTAGAAGCGCATCGGCGGGAACTTGATCGGCACCGTGAAATTCTTCAGCGGCAGCGTTCTTTCATAAAAGCGGATGAACTGGCGCCCGGTGGTCAGCACCAGGTCGGTCTGGGTCAGCATGTACGGGATCAGGCCGAAGTAGGGCGACTCCACCGCCACGTTGCGCTGCAGGCCTTCGCGGTCGAGGTAGGCATCGATCACGCCGTAGTAGCCGGGCAGCATGGCCGACGGCGCCACGTGCGGCAGGCTCAGGTAGTCTTCGAGCGTCATCGCATCGCTGGCGGTGCGCCGTGCGTAGGCGCTGTCGGCGCGCATGGTGCAGATGATCGGGTCTTCGAACAGCTTCGACATGTGCAGGTGCGCCGGCGGTTCGTCCCAGTTGGCGATCACGAGGTCGATCTCGCCGTCGGACAGCATGCGCAGGTAGTCGGTGCCCGGCCCGAGATGGTGCAGCGTCACGCGGCTGTTGGGCGAGCCGCGCCGCAGTCCCGCCACCACGTTCGGCAGGAACTGGGTGTCGAGGTAGTCCGGCGCAGCGATGCGGAAGGTGCGCGCGGCCTGCTCCGGCATGAAGGGCGACTTCTTGATGAACAGGCTCTCGGTCTCGTCGAGGATGCGCTTGGCCGGCTTGAGCAGGCTCTCGCCGTGCTGGGTCGGCACCATCCCGCGCGCGCCGCGCACCAGCAGCGGGTCGCCGGTCAGTTCGCGCAGCTTGCGCAGCGAAGCCGAGATCGAAGGCTGCGGCTGGTTCAATTTCAGGGCCACGCGCGAGACGTTCTTTTCGACGAGCAGCAGGTAGAGGATGCGGATCAGGTGCAGGTCGAGATGCTGTGGCAGGCTGGACATGGTGAATGCGGCGTATATGCGTGTGCGTATGTTGAATATACGGTATTTTTCATGTTGAATAAATGAAAACCGGGATATCGTGCTGTAATTCGCTCGTAGTAACTGTATGAAGTAACTGTTGAAGGAATCGCATGGAATCGCTTGGCTATCTGGCGCCGTATGGCCTTGAATGGATGAACCTGTTGGTGCGTTGGCTGCACATCATCACCGGCATCGCCTGGATCGGCGCTTCCTTTTATTTCGTCTGGCTCGACAACTCGCTGCGCCCGCCGGCGCCGGGCGGCGAGCTCGCCAGGAAGGGCGTGGCCGGCGAGCTGTGGGCGGTCCACGGCGGCGGCTTCTACAACCCGCAGAAATACATGGTGGCCCCGGCCCAACTGCCGGACGAACTGCACTGGTTCAAATGGGAAGCGTATTCGACCTGGCTGTCGGGCTTCGCGCTGCTCACCATCGTCTATTACTTTAACGCCCAGGCCATGATGGTCGACAAGAGCGTCGCCGACCTGTCCAGCCTGCAGGCGATCGGCATCGGCCTGGGCAGCCTGGTGGTGGCCTGGGTGTTCTACGACCTGCTGTGCCGCTCGAAACTCGGCAAGCATGACCTGGCCTTCGGCGCCGTCGTCTATGCCTTCCTGGTCGGCGCCACCTGGGTGCTGACGCACTTCCTCAGCGGCCGCGCGGCCTACATCCACGTCGGCGCGATGATCGGCACCATCATGGTGGCCAACGTGGCGATGGTGATCATCCCCGGCCAGCGCAAGATGGTGGACGCGATGCGCGCCGGCTTGACGCCCGACCCGATCTACGGCATCCGCGGCAAGCAGCGCAGCGTCCACAACAACTACTTCACGCTGCCGGTGCTGTTCATCATGATCAGCAACCACTTCGCGATGACCTATCACCACCCGCATGCGTGGGCGGTGCTCGGCATGATCATGCTGGCCGGCGTGTTCATCCGCCACTTCTTCAACCTGCGCCACAAGGGCCGCGTCGAGTGGAAGTACCCGGCGGTGGGCGTGGTGCTGCTGGCCGCGGTGGCGATCGCAATCGCGCCACGTCCGGCGGCGCAGTCGGCGTCGGGGGCTGCCCAAGCGGGTGCCGCAAGCGCCAATGCCGGCGCGCAGTTCGCGCAGGTGCAGGGCATCATCGCGCAGCGCTGCGTGTCCTGCCATGCGGCGCATCCGACCCAGCCGGGCTTTGCCGCGGCGCCGGCCGGCGTGGCGCTGGACAACGCCGACGGCATCCACCAGAACGCCGCGCGCATCTACCAGCAGGCGGTGCAGCTGAAAGCGATGCCGCTGGCGAACATGACCAACATGACGGACGCCGAGCGGGCCCAGGTTGCGGCCTGGTTCGAGGGCGGCGCAAAGACGAATTGAACACATCATGGACCAGAAACGAGAACAGCTGCTGGCGTGGATCGACGCCCATTTCGACGAGCAGGTCGCCTTTTTGCAGGAGATGATCCGCATCCCGACCGACACCCCGCCCGGCAACAATGCGCCGCACGCGGACGCGGTCGCGGAAAAGGTCGCGGCCTACGGCTGGCAGGCCGAGAAGCACGCGGTGCCGGCCGAGCGCGTGCGCGACTACGGCATGGAGAGCATCACCAACCTGATCATCCGCCGCGCCTACGCCGGCGAGGGCCCGACCGTGGCCCTGAACGCCCACGGCGACGTGGTGCCGCCGGGCGAGGGCTGGAGCAAGCCGCCCTACGGCGGCGTGCTCGAAGACGGCTACATCTACGGCCGCGCGGCGGCGGTGTCGAAGAGCGACTTCGCCACCTACATCTTCGCCGCGCGCGCACTGGAAGCCCTGGGCGTGCCGTTGAAAGGCGCGCTGGAACTGCACTTCACCTACGACGAGGAATTCGGCGGCCTGCTCGGACCGGGCTACCTGCTCGAACAGAACCTGACCAAGCCCGACGTCGTGATCGCCGCCGGCTTCGCCTACGACATCGTCACCGCCCACAACGCCTGCCTGCAGCTGGAAATCACGGTGCACGGCAAGGCCGGCCACGGTGCGATGCCGGAGACCGCGATCGACGCGCTGCAAGCCGCCACGCGCATCCTGAACGCGATCTACGGCCAGCTCCCTGAGCTCAAGAAGATCAAGTCGGGCGTGCCCGGCATCGATTCGCCGACCATGCTGGTGGGCCGCATCGACGGCGGCACCAACACCAACGTCGTCCCCGGCAAGGTGGTGCTCAAGATGGACCGCCGCATGATTCCGGAAGAGGACCCGGTGGCGGTGGAAGCGCAGGTGCGCGCGTTGATCGAAGACGCGGTGCGCGACGTGCCGGACATCCGCCTGGAGATCAAGCGCCTGTTGCTGTCTCACGCACTGCGGCCGCTGCCGGGCTTCGAGAAACTGGTCGACAGCCTGCAGAAGAACGGCCTGGCCGTGATGGGCGAAGCACCGCAGGCCAAAGGCACGCCGCTGTATGCCGATGCGCGCCTGTACGGCGAGCGCGGGATTCCTGCGGTGCTGTACGGGGCAGGGCCGCGCACGATGCCGGAGTCGAATGCGAAAAAGGCGGACGAGCGGCTGGCGCTGGAGGATTTGCGCAAGGCGACCAAGGTGGTGGCGTTGACCTTGCTGGATTTTTTGGGGTAACTGCTCGTCTGCCGACTAAGGTAAGCACGTCGTCCCTGCGGAGGCAGGGACCCAAGTTTATTCAACTCCGTGATAAGGCCAGACTGCGAGACCGAGCAGGCGCGTCTCTCCGCCTGAACAGGCCTTTGCTACTTCGTCCCGCCACTGCCGGAGCGGAACGACGCACGCATGTTCTCGTTCAATTGGATGAACTCGCGGACCAGCGCATCGCAAGCTTCCTTCGTCGATTCGCACTTCACATCCATATTGATGCCGGTCATGCCGTCCTTTTGCACGATAGCCCGCTTCACGACGGCAGGGTAGGCCGCATGGCCCGTTGGCGCAAATGACCAGATCACGTAGTTCTTGGCATCATCCACGATGGTCCAGCCGCCCTGGTTGCTGATCGCGACGCCGGGTTTGGCGCGCAGCGCCGTGAGCGCATCGGCGACGGATTGGTACTCGATATTCGAGCGGCTGGTTTCGGGCAGAGGTGGCAGTTGCGCGTTCGCGGACGCGCATGCAAAGAGCAGTAAAACCAGTCGCTTCAAGATCTTTCTCCCCAATTCGGCCTTCGGTGAAAGACCAGTTCGAAACGACGCTCAAGAACAGCAGGTACGAGAACTTTATCACACGACAATTCACAGCGACCTTCTGTCGCTGATCGTAATTGGTGAGCAAGTTTGATCGTGACTCTGAGGTGGGCAAAGGGGCGATACAAATTCCATTTGTCGGCGCGATATCACCGTCCGGCACGCCAATATCGCCGTCTATCGCAAACCGGAGGCCGACCGGGCACCGCTTCCGCTATCGTCAGCCCATTACCAAAACGCGGACGACCGAGACGCCGCGACCTTCAACCGGCTTTGGAAAAAACATGAACAAGATCCGCGTTATCCTGTGCGCTACTGTCATCCTTGCGAGCACGACTTTTGCCCACGCCGGGGAAACCCGTCATAGCTCGGGCGTCTCGATCGACGCCAGTGAAGGGGATGGCCCCGAGCGCTTTGCGCAACGCCAGCAGCCCGCGTCAGGGAAGCCCTATTTGCTGTCGACAAATCGATGGTCTGAAATGATGTTGAAGGACGACGCGGTCTACCTGCAATTCACGGATTACGGCATGAACGCCATCGGAGAGCCCCAGGACAGCCGCGACAAGGACGAAGGCTTCCTGGGCGGCATCCTGAAGACGATGGCGCTGAGCGGCGTGAAGCAATTACTTAATCACAGCCTTGCGCTGTCGTTAAGCGATATGCGAACCGCAGTTGTGCGGAATGGCGAAGTGATTCTGGTCACGTGCCAGGGGAAAGAGGTCTTCAACAAGGTCAAGGTAAATGACCAGATACAAAAATACCCGCAAGACAAAGCCGAAGACTTCGCCAAAAACGTCAACCGGCAGCGTGAAAAGCTGCCGGCATGCCGGACCTGATACGGTGCAGGTTGACGATTGCTACTCAGGCCCGGCGGTGCAGACGGCCAGCTCGAGCACGCGCGAAACCGTCGAGCACGTGCGGCGGCAGCATTTTCGTCATGCCGTGCAGCATGAGTGGCAGCAGCACGAACTCGTCGACCGTGCCGAGCACGGGTACGGCGAAATTCAAGGGCTCGAGAGCGAACAATGCCAGCACGGCCAATGCCGGCAACAGCCACCCGGGGCGATGCTCGTGCCGGAGAGCAAACCACAGCAGGCGCAGATCCTGGCCGGCGACCGTGCGCCACAATGCGAAGAGACGTTTCAAGGTGGTTCTCCTGGGCTAGAGACGTTTCGGTAGCCCCTAGATGGGTCGCTCAGGGCTTGAACACAATAGCGCATCGAATAAATGTACGCTCTACCTCACCGGATAGCATGCCATGCGCTTGCGGTCCCGGCTTTCGGTGAACGGTTTATAGCGCTCTCGACAATATGCCGGCGACCGCGAGCAGCGTTACCACGATCCATGGCGCTGTTTTCCATACGGTGAGCATCAAAAAGCCCGTGAGTGCGATTGCAACATCATGCGCGTTACGTACCGCGCTGATCCACACCGGGTCATACAGTGCTGCGCCAAGGATACCGACAACGGCTGCATTGGCGCCGCGCATGGCGCACTGGGCGGCCGGACGCATGCGGAACCTGTCCCAGAACGGCAGCATCCCGTACACCAGCATGAGGCCAGGAACAAACACCGCAACCAGCGCAACAGCCGCACCGCTGATTTCGTGCGCGGCCATGTCGGCTTGCGCGCCGAGGTAGGCCGCAAACGTGAAGAGCGGGCCTGGAACGGCTTGTGCCATTCCATACCCGGCAAGAAAAGCTTCCTTCGTCACGTGCCCAGGCAGGACCATCTCCGCCTCCAGGAGCGGCAGCACGACGTGGCCACCGCCGAATACCAGCGCGCCGGACCTGTAAAACGCATCGAACAGGGAAAGCTGCCGATTGCCTGTCAACGCGACGAGCACGGGAACGCCGATCAGCAAGGCAACGAACAGGATGAGCGCTGTGACACCTGCGCGGCGCGTGATCGGGAAAGCCAGTTGTCCCTCTACCGGAGAGTGCGTTCCCCGGCAAACCCACAACCCCGCGCAGGCGCCCAGGGCAATGGCAGCGATCTGTCCGACCGCGCCCCCGAAAAAAGTCACGATGAGGAGGGCGCCCAATGCGATCGTGGCACGTCCCCGATCCGGCGTCAGGTTTCCTGCCATGCCCCAGATTGCCTGGGCAACGACGGCCACGGCAACGAGCTTGAGCCCATGCAGCAAACCCTCCGCCAATGGGCCGGTGAACGCGGCGACACCCATGGCAAACGCAAAAAGGATCAGGGCGGAAGGTAGCGTGAAGCCCAGCCACGCCACCAGCCCGCCTGACAAACCATTGCCGCGCAAAACGCCCAGGGAAAAGCCGACTTGACTGGATGCCGGTCCCGGCATGAACTGGCAGAGCGCTACCAGGTCACCGTAGCTGGCCTCGCTCAGCCAACGCCGCCGTACGACGAATTCATTACGGAAATAGCCCAGATGGGCGATCGGACCGCCAAACGACGTCAGGCCGAGTTTCAGGAATATCCAGAAGATAGCGAGCAACAATTCGGCACCATTCGCGCTGGCCCCGCTCCCGTCCGGACTGCCCGTTTTATCGATTGCTTGCATAAGACGCCCTGCAAATATTGTGCGCATATATAAGCCGAACAATGATTTCGCCGCGTTCGTGCGCCGCAGATCGATCGCGTCACCGATAGTCTTCCTCGAAACGTCCCGAAATCCGCTGCCTGCCGATCGGCTTCGAATGCGGCGCAGCACCGGGGCTGCGGCATGGATCCCCGCTTGCGCGGGGATGATGTTCCAATGGCAGCTTACAAGAAAGGGGCGCTGCGAATGTCCGGCTTTACTGCTTCAAGGTCCGCTCGAACAGCTGATAAATCCGGCGGTACTCGTCATACCAGCTTTCCGGCTGCACGAACGAATGGCGTTCCATCGGGTACGGCGCCAGTTCCCAGTTGTCCTTCTTCAGCTCGATCAGGCGCTGCGCCATGCGCACCGAATCCTGGAACAGCACGTTGTCGTCGACCATGCCGTGCGCGATCAGCAGGTTGCCCTTCAGGTTCTGGGCGTACTCGATCGGCGACGAGACTTTATAGGCCTGCGGATCGACGTCCGGGGTGTTCAGGATGTTGGCCGTGTAGTCGTGGTTGTAGCTGGTCCAGTCGGACACCGGGCGCAGGGCGGCGCCGGACTTGAAGACCTCCGGTGCGCGCAGCAGGCCCATGAAGGTCATGAAGCCGCCGTAGCTGCCGCCGTAGATGCCGACGTTCTTGGCGTCGCCCTGCTGGTTGGCGACCATCCAGTTGACGCCGTCCAGGTAGTCCTCGAGTTCCGGGTGGCCCATCTGGCGGTAGATCGCGCTGCGCCACTTGGCGCCGTAGCCTTTCGAGGCGCGGTAGTCCATGTCGAGCACGACGTAGCCCTTCTGCACCAGCAGGTTGTGGAACATCTGCTCGCGGAAGTAGACCGAGTAGCGGTGCGACACGTTCTGCAGGTAGCCGGCGCCGTGCACGAACATCACGACCGGGTACTTCTTGCCCGGTTCCAGCTGGGCCGGGCGGTACAGCTTGGCCCAGACCGGGTCGGCGCCGTGGGTCGACGGCACCGGCACGTACTGCGGCTGGATCCATTCGCGCGCCTTGAAGTCGGTGGTGCGGGTGTCGGTCAGTCTGGCGGCGGCGCCGCCGTTGGACGACAGGGTGGCGATCTGCGGCGGCAGGTAGGAGGCCGAATAGTGCACCAGCAGCTTGCGCTGGTCCGGCGACAGGCGGAAGTCTTCGACGCCGCCTTCCAGGCTGCTCACTTCGCGCGTGGTGCCATCCTTGGCCGAGACGGCGCAGACTTCGTAGGCGACCGGGGTCTGGCGGTTGCACATCATCCAGGCGGTCTGGCCGTCGGCCGACCAGGCCACGTCCGAGGCTTCCCAACGGCCAGCGGTGAGGGCGCGCACGCGGCCGGCGGCGTCGCGGGTGTACAGGTGCGAGTAGCCGCTTTCCTCGGACAGGTACCACAGCGTGCCGCTGTCCGGCAGCCAGCCGAATTCGTTGTTGTCGTAGTTGACCCAGGCCTGGTCGGTCAGGCGGTGCACCGGCACCAGCGTGGCGCGCGGCAGGTCGACGGTGGCGATCCAGCGGTCCTTGTTGTCGACCGCGCGCAGCATCACGGCGACATTGGCGCCGTTCGGGCTCCACACCACGGCGTCGCCGCTGAAGCCGATCGTCACCGGACGCTTGCCCTTCAGGGGCTCCAGCTTCTGCTCGGCGCGCATTGCCGCCAGCGGGTCGGTCGCGATGCCGGGCAGCGGGTCGAGCGCCAGGTCCTTCACTTCGCGGGTAGCCAGGTCGACCAGCTTGAGTGCCTGGGCGCGCGGGCTGTTGCGGCCGACGCGGGTGCGCTCGTCCGAGAATTCCTCGTAGCCGCTTTCGGTCACGTAGCGCGGCATCTTGCCGACGCGGCCCTTGTCGGCATCCTTCGGGCCGGTCACCACCAGCAGCCAGCGCCCGTCCGGCGAGAGGTGGCTGTTCAGGATGGCGATCTTGTCGCCCAGGTAGACCGGCGCCGGGGCGCGGGTCGGGTCGGCGCGGCGCTCTTCCTCGGCGCGGTTGCGGGTGGCGTCGCGCTCGTCCTTCTGGCGCTTCAGGGTGGCGATCAGGCGCAGCTGCATGTCGCGCAGCGCGTCCGGGTCCTGCACGTTCGGGTCCTTGGCGGCGCGCACCGAGGCGACCGGGCCGGTCACGCGCTCGGCACGACTCCAGCTGAACCAGTCGTCGCCGATGCGGTACTGCACGCTGCGCTCGTCCTTCGCATATTGCACGGCGCCGATGTTGCCGGCGGCGCGCGTGATCTGGACCAGTGCGCCGCTCTTCAGGTCGCGCTCGAACAGGTCGCCGTTACGCACCACGATGGCGTGGGTGCGCTTCTGGTCGTACACCATGTTGGGGCTGTCCAGCTTCGCCAGTTCGCTGTCGCCGACCAGGCGGTTCTGGCCGGCCTTGCCGGCATCGGCGCGCCAGGTGTCGCGTACCGGCGAGCCGGCGCGTTTCTGCTTATACAGAACCTGCTTGCCGTCCCAGCTCCACCAGGCGGTTTCGACCGGCGTGCCGATCCAGTCGGGGTTGGCCATGGCCTGGTCGAGGGTGATGGGCGTGGAAGCTGCAGCGGGCAGGGCGGCCAGCAGCATGGCGGAGAACAGGGGGAAGGCAGGAATTCGCATCGTCAGTCGGTGGGTGAATGAAGAACAAGAATGCTTTCTTGGCCAAAAATTGCAAAAAGGCATTCTAGCCCAGCCGATTCGGGTACTGGGCGAATTCACGCAGAAACAGGCGAACAGTGGCGTGCCTGCGTAAGTACGGGCGGCGCGGGGAGGAGAAGGAGGAAGGCCAGAAACGACGACGCCCGGACAATTCCGGGCGTGTGGAGAATTCACGACTGCGGCTGGGAGGCCAGCCGGCTTGGTCTTACATGTGCAGGTGCGGGTACTCGGCGGTCCACAGTTCCGACGGGGTGGTGACCGACGGGTTGCGGATGAACATGACGACGCGGGTAACGATGGCGAGAGCGGAGATGGCGACGGTGACGTATTCGATTGGGGTCATGATATATATCCTCGATGTATTGGGTACTGAATTGGACGGGCTTACTTGGCGACGTTGCTGTTCACGGCTTTGCGGGCAAAGGCACCGCTGGCCGGCTGGGCGACGTCGTGGACGAACCAGCCGCCGTGGGCGGTGTACAGTTCGATCGCGAAGCCGCGGATGGTGCCGAGGATATCGGCAAACTGGTGGCGCAGTCCCTTGTTCTGCGCCTGGGTGATCGTTGCGGTGTTCATGGCATTCTCCGTTGATTTCCTGTGTTGTTGCGGTGCAGTATAGGGAACATCTCGTTATAAATGAACTTTTAGTTTGTGATGTTCCCCATACGTATCCTGAATATTTTCTGTAAATCAACTATTGTTGTTCATTACTTGGGTTATGTGTTCCTTGAATATCTGCTGAGATTGCCGGATGTTGTACGGACCGATCTGGCCCGGAACTTGCATACCTTGAGTGCATGAAACCGCCTTCCCAGCGCACCCTGCGTATCGTCGTCGTCAACACCGTGCCGGACAGCGGCGCCGGCGCGCAGGCCCTCGACGCCCAGGCGCGGCGCAACACGGCCCTGCGCATCGGCCTGCTCGAATCGGGCTATGACATCGTCGCCTCGCTCCCGGCCGACATCTTCCTGCCCGAGCGGATCGCCCAGATCCAGCCGGACATGATCATCATCGACAGCGAATCGGACGCGCGCGACGTGCTCGAGCACATCGTGATCGCCACCCGCGACGAGCGCCGTCCGATCGTGCTGTTCACCGAGGACCAGACCGCGTCCAGCGTGGACGCCGCCATTGCCGCCGGCGTCTCGGCGTATATCGTCGACGGCCTGCAGGCCGAGCGCGTGAAGCCGGTGCTGGACGTGGCAATGGCCCGTTTCAAGCGCGAACAGAAGCTGCTCGACGAGCTGTCCGACACCCGCCGCCAGCTGGCCGACCGCAAGCTGATCGAACGGGCCAAGGGCGTGCTGATGGCAAAGAACCGCCTGAGCGAGGAAGAGGCGTATCACCGGCTGCGCAGCATGGCGATGAACAAGAAGCTGAAGCTGGCGGAGATCGCGCAGCGGATTTTGGATGTGGAAGACCTGCTTTGAGAGAGGCGGCCTGGAACGCATGCACGTCATCCCCGCGCAGGCGGGGATCCAAGCTCTGCCAGCGTTGCGGAAATGCGTGCACCTTGGACCCCCGCCTTCGCGGGGGCGACGTTCATCGGGCGCAGGTAAAGCACGCTCAGGCAGCTTATATATAAGGAAGTTTTAGATGACAGGCGCATTCCTAGCCGGCTCCGACCGCCCCGAAAAGACCGTGATCAAGGTCGGCTTCATGCCGCTCACCGATTGCGCGTCGCTGGTGATGGCCTCCGTGCTCGGGCTGGACGAAAAATACGGTATCAAGCTGGTGCTGAGCCGCGAGCATTCGTGGTCCGGCATGCGCGACCGCCTGCTGAAGGGCGAACTGGACGCGGCCCACGTGCTGTACGGCCTGGTCTACGGCGTCGAGATGGGCATCGGCTGCACCGCCACGCCGATGGCGGTGCTGATGAACCTGTCGCGCAACGGCCAGGCGATCACATTGTCGCGTGCCTTTGCGGCGCAGGGCGTCACCACCCTGGAAGGCCTGGCCGCCATGATGCGCAAGCAGAACCGGCGCTTCACCTTCGCCCACACCTTCCCGACCGGGAACCACGCGATGTTCCTGTCCTACTGGCTGGCTGCCGGCGGCATCGATCCGCTGCGCGACGCCAGCCTGGTGACGGTGCCGCCGGGGCAGATGGCGTCCAACCTGGCGGCCGGCCACATGGACGGTTTCTGCGCGGGCGAGCCCTGGAGCGGACGCGCCGTGCACGAGGGCAGCGGCTTCACGGTGGCGACCAGCCAGGACGTCTGGCCCGACCATCCGGGCAAGGCGCTCGGCACCAGCGCCGCTTTTGCCGACGCTAACCCGCACGCCTGCCGCTCCCTGATCGCGGCCGTGCTGGAGGCGGGGCGCTGGATCGACGATTCGGACGAGCACCGCTTCGCCGCCGCCGAGGCCCTGTCCAGTCCGGCCTACGTGGGCGCCGGCCTGAGCGCCATCGCGGCGCGCCTGCAGGGCGAATACGACAACGGCCTGGGGCGCCACTGGACCGACCCCGATCCGCTGCAATTCCATGCCGGCGGCGAAGCCAATTTCCCGTATCTGTCGGACGGCATGTGGTTCCTGACCCAGCACCGGCGCTGGGGCCTGCTGCGCGAGGAACCGGATTACCAGGCGGTGGCCGGCCGCGTGAACCGGGTCGGGCTGTACCGCGAAGCCGCAGTGCTGGCCGGGGTGCCGGCACCGTCGACGCTGCTGCGCAGCTCCGTGTTGATGGACGGCAAGGTATGGAACGGCCGCGATCCGCAGGCCTATGCCAACTCGTTCGCCATTCACAAGCGCGTCTTGACACCGTCCGCGGCGGGGACGCCGTAATGCGCCAGCGTGCAGCGGTACGCCCCATGTTGGGGCATTGTGCACCGCAGCGAAGCGCAGCCTCCCGGTGCATTTGATCAGCCTCATAGGAGGGCTTGTCTGGCACGGCTCTTGCAAATACTCCGGTAAGGATCAACGGCGATCCCATACATAGCCGGTCCAACGACGGACCGGCACACAGGACAACGGCGTCCGCAGCATTCGGAGACATGGAGCACATGGATTCGGACACGCAGCGGGCGCCTTTTCGTTTTTGAACGGAACCTATACAAGGGAATCCACCATGGCCGGCAAAGCAAACAGCATCAAGCTCTTTTCCTTCAGCACGCCGCAGATGCGTGCCTTCCACCTGACCTGGGTGGCCTTCTTCGTCTGCTTCTTCGCCTGGTTCGCCTGCGCGCCGCTGATGCCCGTCATCAAGGGCGAATTCCACCTGTCGGTCGGCCAGATCGCCGACATCAACATCGCCGCGGTCGCCATCACGATCCTGGTGCGCCTGCTGGTCGGCCCGCTGTGCGACCGTTTCGGCCCGCGCAAGACCTACACCGGCCTGCTGGCCCTGGGCGCCATTCCGGTGCTGGGCGTGGCCATGGCGCAAAGCTACGAAAGCTTCCTGCTGTTCCGCCTCGGGATCGGCGCGGTCGGTGCCAGCTTCGTGATCACCCAGTACCACACCTCGGTGATGTTCGGTCCGAAGGTGGTCGGCACCGCCAACGCGGCGGCGGCCGGCTGGGGCAACGGCGGCGGCGGCGTGGCGCAAGCCGTGATGCCGCTGCTGATGGGCGCGGTGATCATGGCGGGCGTCAGCGAAACCATGGGCTGGCGCGTGGCGCTGCTGGTGCCGGGCGTGATGATGCTGATCATGGCCGTGGTCTACTGGAAATTCACCCAGGATTGCCCGGAAGGTAACTTCAGCGAACTGCGCGCCGCCGGCGTGCCGTTCGAAGCCAGCGGCAAGGGCGGCTGGGCCAGCTTCAAGACTGCCTGCGGCAACTACCGCGCCTGGCTGCTGTTCGTCACCTACGGCGCCTGCTTCGGCATCGAGCTGTTCATCCACAACACCGCCGCCGTCTACTACGTCGACCACTTCGGCCTGTCCCTGAAGGCCGCCGGCATGGCCGCCGGCAGCTTCGGCCTGCTGGCGCTGTTTGCCCGTGCCCTGGGCGGCTGGCTGTCGGACCGTGCCGCCGCACGCGGCGACCTGAACAGCCGCGTCAACCTGCTGTTCATCCTGATGGTGGGCGAGGGCCTGGGCCTGCTGTGGTTCTCGCAGACCAGCAGCGTGACGCTGGCCATCGTCGCCATGCTCGCCTTCGGCCTGTGCACCCACATGGCCTGCGGCGCAACCTATGCGCTGGTGCCGTTCGTGAACCGCAAGGCACTGGGCGGCGTGGCCGGCATCGTCGGCGCGGGCGGCAACGTCGGCGCGGTGCTGGCCGGCTTCCTGATGAAGGGTACCGGCGACGTGCGCCAGACCCTGTTCATCCTGGGCGGCGCGGTACTGGCATCAAGCGTGTGCGCCATCGGCGTGCGCTTCAAGAGCACTGCCCTCGACAACGCGGCAGCCGCCGCAGCCTGAGTCTCACAGCGCTATTTAGCAAGCAAGAGGAATCGCATCATGAAACTCATCGTCATCGGCCACGGCATGGTCGGCCACAAGTTCCTGGAAACCCTGCTGGCCGAGAACGCAGCAAATGCGGCTGCAGGCTTCGACGTCACCGTCCTGTGCGAAGAACCGCGTCCGGCCTACGACCGCGTACACCTATCCGAATTCTTTGCCGGTAAATCGGCCGACCAACTGTCGCTGGTGACGCCGGGCTTCTTCGAGAACCGCGCCAACGTGACCCTGAAGCTGAACGCAAAGGCGGCGTCGGTCGACCGCGCCGCCCGCACCGTCACGCTGGCCGATGGCGAGGTCCTCGGCTACGACAAGCTGGTGTTCGCCACCGGTTCCTACCCCTTCGTGCCGCCGGTCCCGGGCAAGGAGCGCAAGGACTGCTTCGTCTACCGCACCATCGAAGACCTGGAAGCGATGCTCGAATGCGGATCGCGCGCCAAGTCCGGCGTGGTGATCGGCGGCGGCCTGCTCGGCCTGGAATGCGCCAAGGCGCTGCGCGACATGCAGCTGGAGACCAACGTGGTCGAGTTCGCGCCGCGCCTGATGGCGGTGCAGGTCGACGACCATGGCGGGCGCATGCTGCGTAACAAAATCGAAGCCCTCGGCGTGACCGTGCACACGCAGAAGAGCACCCTGCGCATCGTCGACGGCGAGAGCGCGACCCACCGCATGGAGTTCGCCGACGGCAGCTTCCTGGAAACCGACATGATCGTGTTCTCGGCCGGCATCCGCCCGCGCGACGAGCTGGCGCGCGCCTGCGGCCTGGACCTCGGCGCACGCGGCGGCATCGCCATCGACGACGCCTGCCTGACCTCGGACCCGGACATCTACGCGATCGGCGAATGCGCGGCCTGGAATGGCCAGACCTTCGGCCTGGTCGCCCCGGGCTACGACATGGCGCGCACGGTGGCGAAAGCCTTGTTGGGCCAGAGCGGCACCTTCGGCGGCGCCGACATGAGCACCAAGCTGAAGCTGATGGGCGTGGACGTGGCCTCGATCGGCGACGCCCACGGCACCACCCCCGGCAGCCGCAGCTTCCAGTTCACCGACGAGCGCAAGCAGGTCTACAAGAAGATCGTGGTCTCGGATTGCGGCAAGCGCCTGCTGGGCGCGGTCCTGATCGGCGACGCCAGCGAATACGGCAGCCTGCTGCAGACGGTGCTGAACAGCATCGCCCTGCCTGAAGCGCCGGAATTCCTGATCCTGCCGCAGGCCGAAGGCGGCGCGCGCCCGGCCATCGGCGTCGACGCGCTGCCGGACGCCGCCCAGGTCTGCTCGTGCAACGACGTCAGCAAGGGCGCGGTCTGCGACGCGGTGAAAGCCGGCGCCTGCGACATCGGCGCCATCAAGGCCTGTACCAGCGCCGGCACCTCGTGCGGCGGCTGCGTGCCGCTGGTCACGCAGATCATGAAGGCCGAGATGCAAAAGCAGGGCATGGCCGTCAACAACCACGTGTGCGAACACTTCGCCTATTCGCGCCAGGAACTGCACCACCTGATCCGCGTCGGCGGCATCAAGACCTTCGGCGAGCTGCTGCACAAGCACGGCAAGGGCCTGGGCTGCGACATCTGCAAGCCGGTCGCCGGCAGCATCCTGGCCTCGACCTGGAACGAGTTCGTGCTCAAGCCCGAGCACGCCAGCCTGCAGGATTCGAACGACTACTTCCTCGGCAACATCCAGAAGGACGGCACCTACTCGGTCGTGCCGCGCATGACGGGCGGTGAAGTGACGCCCGACGGCCTGATCGCGGTGGGCCAGGTCGCGAAAAAATACGGCCTGTACACCAAGATCACCGGCGGCCAGCGCGTCGACCTGTTCGGCGCCCGCGTGGACCAGCTGCCGGCGATCTGGGAAGAGCTGATCGCGGCCGGCTTCGAGTCCGGCCACGCCTACGGCAAGTCGCTGCGCACGGTGAAGTCCTGCGTCGGCTCGACCTGGTGCCGCTACGGCGTGGGCGACTCGGTTGCCTTCGCGATCGCGCTGGAAAACCGTTACAAGGGCCTGCGCGCGCCGCACAAGATCAAGTTCGGCGTCTCGGGCTGCACCCGCGAATGCGCGGAAGCGCAGGGCAAGGACGTCGGCCTGATCGCCACCGACAAAGGCTGGAACCTGTACGTGTGCGGCAACGGCGGCATGAAGCCGCGCCACGCCGAGCTGATCGCGTCCGACCTGGACGAAGCGACGGTGGTCAAGCTGGTCGACCGCTTCCTGATGTTCTACGTGCGTACCGCCGACCGCCTGCAGCGCACCAGCACCTGGCGCATGAACCTGGAAGGCGGCCTGGATTACCTGAAGAGCGTGGTGATCGACGACAAGCTGGGCATCGCGGCCGAGCTGGAAGCCGACATGCAGAACGTGGTCGACACCTACCGCGACGAGTGGAAGAACGCGATCGAGGACCCGGCGGTGCGCGAGCGCTTCCGCACCTTCGTGAACAGCGACGCCGTCGACGACAACGTGGTCTTCATGCCGGAACGCGGCCAGATCCGTCCGGCCACGCTTGAGGAGCGCAAGCAGCGCGTCATTCCCATCGCCGTCCGCAGCGTCTGACCATTCCAAGGAGCCCGCATCATGCACCGTGATCTGCAAGCGAATCAATACCAGTGGAACGCCGTCTGCCCCCTCGACCGCATCGTGCCCGATACCGGCGTGTGCGCGCTGCTGAGCGGGCGCCAGGTGGCCGTGTTCCGTGTCGGCGGTGAGGCGCCACGTCTGTTCGCGATCGACAACTACGATCCGAATTCGGCGGCCGCCGTGCTGTCGCGCGGCCTGATCGGCAGCATCGGCGAGCGCATCGTGGTTGCCTCGCCCATCTATAAACAGCACTTCGACCTGCAGACCGGCGAATGCCTGGAAGCGCCGCACAACTCGGTGGCCAGCTACCCGGTGCGGGTCGAAGACGGCAAGGTCTGGGTCGGCCTATGACTGCCGCGGCGCGTCCCGCCTTGGTCGTGATCGGCAACGGCATGGCCGGCATGCGCACGGTCGAGGAGCTGCTGAAACTCGACCCGGCCATGTACCGCATCACCGTGTTCGGCGCCGAGCCGCACGGTAACTACAACCGCATCCTGCTGTCGCCGGTGCTGGCCGGCGACAAGACCGTCGACGACATCATGCTGCACACGCGCGCGTGGTACGAGGCCAACGGCGTCACGCTGCATGCGGGCGACCCGGTGCTGCGCATCGACCGCAAGCGGCGCGTGGTGCATGCGCAGTCCGGCCTGGCGGTGCCCTACGACCGCCTGCTGATCGCGACCGGCTCCAAGCCCTTCATCGTGCCGGTGCCGGGCCATGCGCTGCCGGGCGTGATCGGCTTCCGTGACATCCAGGACGTCGATACCATGCTGGCGGCGGCACAGCGCGGCGGCAAGGCTGTCGTGATCGGCGGCGGCCTGCTTGGCCTGGAAGCGGCCAACGGCCTGCTGCGCCAGGGCATGGAGGTCAGCGTGGTGCACGTGACCGGCAGCCTGATGAACCAGCAGCTCGATCCGCCGGCGGCCGACCTGCTGCGCGCCGCGCTGGAACGCAAGGGCCTGCGTATCCTGCTGAACCGCCAGACGGCCGCGATCGTCGGCCGGGACCGGGTGCAGGGCGTGCGCTTCGCCGACGGCGAGGAAGTCGCGGCCGACCTGGTGGTGATGGCGGCCGGGGTGCGCCCGAACGTCGAACTGGCGAAAAGCGCCGGCCTGCACGTCGAGCGCGCCATCGTGGTCGACGACACGCTGCAGACCTACGACCCGCGCGTGTACGCGGTGGGCGAGTGCGTGCAGCACCGCCGCTCGACCTTCGGCCTGGTGGCCCCGATCTGGGACCAGGCGCGCGTGTGCGCGGCCCACCTGGCAGGCGCCGGCCACCGCCGCTACGTGCAGCAGGCCACCGCCACCAAACTGAAAGTGACCGGGGTCGACCTGTACTCGGCCGGGGACATCGTCGGCCAGGAGGGCAGCGAAGACCTGGTCTTGCGCGACCGCCGCGGCGGCGTGTACAAACGCCTGGTGGTGACCGGTAACCGGCTCACCGGCGTGGTGCTGTACGGGGACGTCACCGACGGTCCCTGGTACTTCGACCTGATCCAGAAGCGGACGAGCATTGCGGCGTTCCGCGACCAGTTGTTGTTTGGCCAGGCGCATTGCATGCAGGCGGCGTAGGGCGGGCACTCCGTGCCCACGCTGATGCAGGCATGACGCGAACGTTACGCGTGGGCACGTGATTGATGCCCCCGGCATCAATCACCCCACCCTACGAGGAATCCAACATGAAGTTATCTGTCATCCCGACCACGGTCAAAACCACCTGTCCCTACTGCGGCGTCGGCTGCGGCGTCAAGGCGCAAGTCGGCCAGGACGGCAGCCTGGCGATCGCCGGCGACGAGCTCCACCCGGCCAGCCAGGGCCGCCTGTGCGTGAAGGGTTCGGCGTTGGGCGAGACGGTCGGCCTGCAGGGCCGCCTGCTGCAGCCGATGCTGCGCGACGAAGGTGGACTGCACGGCGGCCTGCGCGAAGCCGGCTGGGACGAGGCTCTGCAGCGCGTGGCCGACGGCTTTTCCCGCATCATCGCCGAGCACGGCCCGGAATCGGTCGCGCTGTACGTCTCGGGCCAGCTGCTGACCGAGGACTACTACGTCGCCAACAAGTTCATGAAGGGCTTCGTCGGCAGCGCCAACATCGACACCAATTCGCGCCTGTGCATGTCGGCCGCGGTGGCCGGCCACAAGCGCGCCTTCGGCGAAGACCTGGTGCCGGGCTGCTACGAAGACTTCGAACTGGCCGATCTGATCGTGCTGACCGGCTCCAATGCCGCCTGGTGCCACCCGACCCTGTACCAGCGCATCGCGCGCGCCAAGGAAGCGCGGCCTTCGATGAAGGTGGTCGTGATCGACCCGCGCCGCACCGCCAGCTGCGACATCGCCGACCTGCACCTGCCGGTCAAGCCGGGCACCGACGTCTGGCTGTTCAACGGCCTGCTGGCCTACCTGGCGCAGCAGAAGCTGGTCGACACGGCCTTTGTCCATGCCCACACCAACGGCCTGGACGATGCCCTTGACGCGGCCGGGCAGGGCGGCAACCTGCTCGACGTGGCAAAGACCTGCCGCATCGATCCGCAGCAGCTGCTGGCCTTCTACGAACTGTTCGGCCGCACCGAGAAGACCGTCACCGCCTTCACCATGGGCGTGAACCAGTCGTCCAGCGGCGCCGACAAGGTCAACAGCATCATCAACTGCCACCTGGCCACCGGGCGCATCGGCAAGCCGGGCATGGGGCCATTCTCGCTGACCGGCCAGCCGAACGCGATGGGCGGGCGCGAAGTCGGCGGCCTGGCCAACATGCTGGCGGCGCACATGGAACTCGAGGACCCGGCCCAGCGCAAGCTGCTGCAGGACTTCTGGGGCGCGCCGCGCATGGCGGACAAGCCGGGCCTGAAGGCGGTCGACCTGTTCCGCGCGATCGAAGAGGGCAAGGTGAAGGCGGTGTGGATCATGGCGACCAACCCGCTGGTCAGCCTGCCGGATGCCGACCAGGCCCGGCGCGCGCTGGAACAATGCGAACTGGTGGTGGCTTCCGACATCGTGCTCGGCACCGATACCAATGCTTGCGCCCACGTGCTGCTGCCGGCGCTGGGCTGGGGCGAGAAGGACGGCACCGTCACCAATTCCGAACGCTGCATCTCGCGCCAGCGCGCCTTCCTGGCGGCGCCGGGCGCGGCACGGCCCGACTGGCAGATCATCTGCGACGTCGCGCAGCGCATGGGCTTCGGTGGCTTCGATTTCGACAGCGCGCATGCGATCTTCGACGAGCATGCGCGCCTGAGCGGCTGGCAGAACGGCACGCAGGGCCAGCGCCGCCGCATGTTCGACATCCGCGGCCTGGCCGGCATGGACCGCGCCGCCTACGATGCGCTGGAGCCGGTGCAGTGGCCGGTGCCGACGGCCGGCGCCTCCAGCGCGCGCCTGTGCGCCGACGGTATGTTCGCCCACCCGGACGGCAAAGCGCGCTTCGTGGCCGCGGTCCCGCGCGCGCCCGTCAACGCGCCCGGCGGCGAGTTCCCGATGGTGCTGAACACCGGCCGCGTGCGCGACCAGTGGCACACCATGACGCGCACCGGCCGGTCGGTGAAGCTGGCCGAGCACGTGCCGGAACCCTTCGTCGACATGCACCCGCAGGATGCGCTGCTGTGCGGCGTGAAAGCGGGCGAGCTGGCGCGCGTCACCAGCAACTGGGGCGCGGTGGTGGCGCGCGTGCAGCACGGCGGCGGCATCGCGCGCGGCAGCGTGTTCATGCCGATCCACTGGAGCGGCCAGACGGCCTCGGATGCGCGCGTCGGCACGGTGGTCAATCCGGCGGTCGATCCGGTCTCGGGCGAGCCGGAATTCAAGCACACGCCGGTGCGCGTCGAACCCTTCGGCGTGGCCTGGTACGGCTTCATCCTGAGCCGCACCGAACTGCCGCTGCCGGACGCCGCCAACTGGACCCGCATCCAGGGACGCGACTTCATCCGCTACGAGCTGGCCGGGCGCAAGCCGGTACGCGATGCCGCCGGCTGGGGCCGCGCGCTGCTGGGCGTGGGCGCCGATGACGACGAGGCCGACTGGATCGAGGTCGAGGACCGCAACGGCGGCGTGTACCGCGCCGCCCACCTGGTCGACGGCCGCATCGAAGCCTGCCTGTTCGTGTCCACGCGCCAGGACCTGCCGGCGCGCGCCTGGCTGGCCGGGACGTTCGCCAAGCCGAAGCTGGCGGCGCTGGAGCGCCTCAGCCTGTTGTCCGGCCGCGCCAAGGAGCAGGGCGTCGATGCCGGCCCGACCGTGTGCTCGTGCTTCGGAGTGGGCCGCAAGACCATCGAGATCGCGATCCGCCAGCATGGCCTGAAGGACGCCTCGCAGGTGACGGCCTGCGTCAAGGCCGGCGGCAATTGCGGCTCGTGCGTGCCGGAGATCCGGGCGCTGCTGGCCGAAGCCGCGGTGCCGGCCTGATGCTTGTCGTTTCCGGCACTGCCGGAAACGACCCCCGCCTGCGCGGGGGCGACGACAGGGATGCAACCAGCAGTGCATGCTGGAGCGATGGCACGAGCTAGTCGTCGCGCGGACCCGTCGCCTCGCGGTCGTGCGCGTAGTGCCGCGCGAGCGGGAAGGGCGGCAGCCAGGCCTCGCGCCGCACGGTCCAGTTCTCGTAGGTCGGCATTAATTGGTCGGGCGCATCCAGTGAACCCAGGTGCACTTCGATCTCGCCGGCGCTGCGGCCGAACACCGGCGAGCCGCAATGCGGACAGAAGAAACGGTTGGCGTAGCTGCGCGTCTCGCCCACGATCTGCACTGCCTCCTCGGGGAAGATCGCTGCCGCATAGAACAGCGCGCCGTGGTGCTTGCGGCAATCCAGGCAGTGGCACAGGCCGACCCGGTTGGGACGTCCGGTGGCCACCATGCGGACTTTGCCGCACAGGCAGCCGCCATTGAACTGATCGTCGACCGTTTGCATCGTGTCCTCCCGAGCGAAGCATCACGCTGCGATGATAGCGCATGGCGGCGCGACGGGATCGCCGCTTACTGCCAGGGCGTGTAGGCGAACCCGTTCTCGATGACGCCGACGACCTGGGCGACGTTCTCGGTGCTTTCGCTGAAATCGCGCAGCAGGTCGGCGCGCTCGGCGCCGTTGGCCATCACCTGGTTCCAGTAATCGAAGCCCGCCTGGTCCGGGGTGCGGTGCAGGACGTTCTGGTACAGCGCCGTGATGAAGCCGTTGGCGCTGAGGTTGGTGCCGTAGATGTCGCCGAACTCCTTGCTTTCGATAAAGAAGTTGGCGGCCTGCTTGAGCGTGGTGTCGCGGTCGAGCTGGTAGATCCAGTAGCCGACGCCGGCCGCATCGGGCTTGCGGTCGAATGCAGCCTGGTACAGCCGGTAGGCCTGGCCGCCGGTGCCGTCGGTGTCGAGGGCGACCGCGGTATCGCCGAACTGCAGGCGTTCCACCTCCTGCAGCTGCACGACGTGGCCGGCACTGTCCGCCATGCTGAAGCCCAGCGCGGTCTTGCTGATCGTGTAATCCGATGCATTGGTCGCGAGCGTCACCGTGTCCAGGCCGCTGCCGGCGTCGATCAGGGTCTCGTGGCCGTCGACCTTGATCGCGTCCCCCAGCGCACCGCCCTTGTAGACGGCGCCGGCCGGGCTGGCGCCGAACGCCTGCACCTGGCCGTTGACGGTGAACGATGCCACCTCGTAGGCGACGCTGGCGGCGCCGTCGCGCGGGAGCAGGCTGACCGCGATCGACACCGGCGCGGCGCCGCTCGCCGCTGCCGAGCCGCTGAGCGTGACGGTGCCGACGCCGCCGGCTTCGCTGACGCGGGTGGACACGGACGACAGCGACACGCCGCCCAGGTCGGCGTCCGAATAGGTGGCCGCGTTGGCGTCGTAGGTCAGCGTCAGCGTGAACAGGGCGCTGCCGGTCGCCGGCCATGCGCTGCTGCTGACGGTGTAGACGATGGCATCGCCGTCGATGCCGGCGCTGGCGCTGGCCGGCGCGATCGGGGCCGGGGCCGGGGATTCTGCGATGGGTGTGGTTGGTGCCGGCTGCACGGGTGCGGGTTCGGCCGGTGCGGGCTGCACGGGTGCCGGCTCGGCCGGTGCCGGCTGCACGGGTGCGGGTTCGGTTGGCGCGGGCTGTACGGGCGCAGGTTCGACCGGTGCCGGCGTGCCGTTGGTCACCTGCATCGACGGGCTGATGCCGAGCGCTTCCAGCTGGGCGCCGGTGTAGGTAGCGGTATTGCCGGCCAGGTCGGTCACGAGCACTTTGGTGACGTGGTAGGTGCCGGGCGCGGTGGCATCGGTCAGCGTGATCGTGTCGCTGGCGGTGTCGGGTGTGCCGTCCTTGAACGTGTCTTTGCCGAGTATGGCCGGCAAGGAGATGATTTCATATGAGCCATAGGTATAGCCGAGCTTGCCGTCCAGAAAAATGGTGACATCGTCGATGCCGCTACCGCCATTGTCGCTGGCCTGAACGCTGACAGCGATGTCCTGCGAACCGTTGCTGAGGTCGACAGTCGCGGGCAGGACCAGCTTTTGCAGCACCGGTGCCGAGGTGTCGGCCTTGCTGCCGGTGACCGTCATGGAGGTGCGTATGCCCAGTGCTTCAATCTGTGCGGCGGAGTAGGTAGCGGTGTTGCCGGCCAGGTCGGTCACGAGCACTTTGGTGACGTGGTAGGTGCCGGGCGCGGTGGCATTGGTCAGCGTGATCGTGTCGCTGGCGGTGTCGGGTGTGCTGTCCTTGAACGTGTCTTTGCCGAATAGGGCCGGCAAGGAGATGAGTTCATATGAGCCGTAGGTGTAGCCGAGTTTGCCGTCCAGGAAGATGGTGACGTCGTCGATGCCGCTGCCGCCGTTATCGGTGACCTGGACGCTGACGCCGACGTCCTGCGAACCGTTGCCGAGATCGACCGTCTCGGGCAACACCAGGTTCTGCAGCACGGGCGCCGTGGTATCGGCCTTGCCGCCAGTGACCGTCATGGCGGTCTGAATGCCGAGCGCTTGCAGTTGTGCGCCTGAATACGTGGCAGTGTTGCCGGCGAGGTCGGTGACGAGCACTTTGGTAACGTGGTAGGTGCCTGGCGCGGTGGCATCGGTCAGCGTGATCGCGTCGCTGGCGGTGTTGGGCGTGCTGTCCTTGAACGTGTCCGGGCCGAGTATGGCGGGCAGCGAGATCAGTTCGTAGGCGCCGTAGGTGTAGCCGAGCTTCCCGTCCAGGAAGATGGTGACGTCGTCGATCCCGCTGCCGCCTTCATCGTCGGCCTCCACGGAAACATTCAACGTCGCGCTGCCGCTGCTGACATCGAGGGTGCTGGGAAGAACGAGCTTCTTGAGTTTCGGGGCAACGGTATCGGCCATGATTCATGATGGTGGTCAACAAAGATTGCTGATTGTACATTTTGGACAGCAGCGAGAATTTCACGGAATGTAACGCCGCCCCGCATTTTTTTGTGACAATGCCGCGACGCCGCCCGGATCACGCCGACGCCGGCGGCGTGATCCCGAACGCCTGCGGCACCGCCACCCGCATGATGTCGATGAAGCGGCGCAGACGCGCCGGATAAAAGCGCGCCGGCGGATAGATCAGGTGGATCGGCAGCGGCGACGCCTCCCAGTCGGGCGCCAGTTGCAACAACTGGCCGCTCTCCAGCTCCTCGCGCAGCGCCCAGCTCGACGCCACCGCCGCGCCCAGGCCCAGCAGGGCCGCGCTGCGCAGCGCGTACAGGTTGTCCGTGTACAGGCGCGGCTGGATGCGCATGCGCACCGTTTCGCCGCTGCGCGCATGGGCCAGGTCGACTTCGTCGCGGTAGAACATGCTGGCCGCGATCCACGGCAGTTGCGCCAGCCCGTCCGGATGGGTGGGCGGCGCGCTCCCTTCGAGGAGGGAAGGGGCCGCGACCACGATGCGCGGCACCGCGCCCAGCGGGATCGCCACCACCGAGGTGTCGGTCAGGGCGCCGACCTGGATCGCGCAATCGATGCCTTCGGCGATGAAGTCGGGAGTGCGGTCGTGCAGCGTCCATTCCACCGTCATGCGCGGATAGCGCTTCAGGTAGTCGGCCAGCGGCGCCACCAGCTGCTGCTGGCCGAAGGCGTGCGGCGCGATCACGCGCAGGCTGCCCACCGGCTCATCGCCGGCGCCGCGGATTTCGCTTTCGAAGGCTTGCCAGCCGGCGATCAGTTCCTTGGCGCGGGCATAGCAGCGCATGCCGTCGTCGGTCAGCTTCATCGCATGCGTGGAGCGCTGCAGCAGGCGCACGCCGAGCGATTTCTCCAGCGTCTTCAGGCGACGGCTGATGGTGGGCTGGGTGGTCGCCAGCAGGCGCGCGGCGGCGGACAGGCTGCCGGCATCGACGATGCGCACAAAGGTTTCTACCAGCATCATACGGTCGGTGGCGGTACCGTCAGGTATTTGGTCGATATTCATACGCGTAATGTATAACAGTTCGACGTGCGCGGCTGCTACCGTTTGCTTGTCACTATTTGCATAATGCGCTTCATCCTCAATCGTCCAACCGGAGCCTCCCATGAGCGCCGCACCCATTACCGCAAGCAAACCCGTCCAGGGCGCCCTGTCGCCGGCCCTGACCTTCCTGCTCGCCGCCGGCACCGGCCTGACGGTCGCCGCGCTGTACTACAGCCAGCCGATCCTCGGCGTGCTGGGCGGTGAGCTGCATGCCACCGCGCGCGGCGTCGGCTGGATCCCGACCTTGACCCAGCTCGGCTACGCGCTCGGCCTGCTGCTGCTGGCGCCGCTGGGCGACCGCTTCGACCGCCGCAACATCATCGTGATCAAGGCGCTGATCCTGAGCGCGGCGCTGCTGCTGACCGGCTTCGCGCCGACGCTGGCCGTGCTGCTGGCGGCCAGCCTGGCGGTCGGCCTGTTCGCGACGGTGGCGCAGGACATCGTGCCGGCCGCCGCGACGCTGGCGCCGCCCGAGGGACGCGGCAAGGCGGTCGGCACGGTGATGACCGGCCTGCTGCTGGGCATCCTGCTGTCGCGCGTGGTGAGCGGTTTCGTGGCCGAGCACTTCGGCTGGCGCACCGTGTTCGTGGCGGCCGCCGCCAGCGTGCTGCTGCTGGCCGGCGTAATGGCCAGGGGGCTGCCGCACTTCGCGCCGACCACGTCCGAGACCTATCCGGCCCTGCTGCAATCGCTCGCCGGCCTGTGGCGCGCACACCGCAAGCTGCGCCTGGCGGCGCTGGCCCAGGGCCTGCTGGCGACCGGCTTCTCGGCCTTCTGGTCGACCCTGGCCGTGATGCTGCACGACGCGCCTTTCCACCTGGGTTCGGCAGTCGCCGGTTCCTTCGGCCTGGCCGGTGCGGTGGGTGCGCTGGCGGCGCCGGTGGCCGGACGCCTGGCCGACCGCCGCGGCGCCGAATGGGTGACGCGCATCGCCGCCGCCATCACGGTGGTGTCGTTCGCGGCGATGCTGGCGATGCCGCTGCTGTCGACGGGCGCGCAACTGGCGCTGCTGGCGCTGGCCACGGTCGGCTTCGACCTCGGCGTGCAGGCCAGCCTGATCTCGCACCAGACCATCGTCTACGGCATCGCGCCGGAAGCGCGCAGCCGCCTGAACGCGCTTCTGATGACCAGCGTGTTCGTGGGGATGGCGGCCGGCGGTGCGCTCGGTGCCCAGGCACTGGCGGCCTGGGGCTGGAGCGGGGTGGTGGGCGTGGCGGTGGCGGCCAGCGCCGGCGCGCTGCTGGTGCGCATGCGCGCCGCCGGCGCCCGCGATTGAGCCCGCATCGGCGGGCCGGCCTGAACCCGCATCAGCGGGCCGGCATCAGCGCCTTCTGCAGATAGCTTTCCAGGCCTTCGAGCGACTTGCCCTTGGTCTCCGGCAGGCAGGTCGCGACGAAGACCAGGGAGGCCACGTTGATGGCCGCGAACACGAAGAAGGTGGCGCTGCCGAACTGCGCCATCGCGATCGGGAACAGCAGGGCGACCAGGCCGTTGAACACCCACTGGCAGGCCACCGCGGTGCCGGTCAGCACGCCGCGCAGGTGCATCGGGAACAGCTCCGACATCAAGAGCCAGTACACCGGCGAGATCAGCATCTGCATGAACAGCAGGAAGCACAGGATGCAGGCCAGCGCGGCATAGCTTTTCATCAGGCCTTCGGGCATCCACAGCAGCACGGCGCCCAGCGCGGCCTGGGTCGCGATCACGAAACCGAGGCCGGTCATCAGCATCGGCCGGCGGCCATGCTTGCCGATCAGCCAGATGCCGAAGAAGGTGGCGATCACCGCCACCACGCCGTTGCCGATGGTGGCGGTCAGCGCGGCATTGGTGCCCAGGCCGGTCGATTTCAGGATGATCGGCGTGAAGTACATGAAGGCATTGACGCCGGTGAACTGGGCCACGAAGCCCAGGCCGATGCCGATCCACAGCAGCTTGCGAATCCACGGCGTGCCCAGCACGGCCGACCAGCCGGCCTGCTCGTGCTCGATCTGGTTCAGCTTGACCATCTCGGCCATTTCAAGCTCGACCTGGCGCTCGCTCGAGCGGATCTGGCGCAGCACGTCGCGCGCTTCCGTCATCCGGTTCTTGCTGGCCAGCCAGCGCGGCGAGGCCGGCACGAACAGCATGCCCAGCCCCAGCAGCACGGCCGGCACCGCCGCCACGCCGAGCATGATGCGCCACACCTGCGGCGAGTCCGAGATGTGCGCCAGCACCGCGTTCAGGACATAGGCCAGCAACTGGCCGCCGACGATCATCAGTTCGTTCTGGCTGACCAGGCGCGCGCGCCGGCTCGGGCCGGCCATCTCGGCGATGAACACCGGCACGGTGGCCGATGCGCCGCCCACGGCCATGCCGAGCACGAAGCGCATCGCGACCATGATCGCCACCGACGGCGCCAGCGCGGTGCCGAGCACGCCGATCAGGAACACCAGCGACAGGCCCATCAGCGTGGTGCGGCGGCCGTACTTGTCGGCCAGCGTGCCCGCCATCAGCGAGCCGAGCGCGGCGCCGAAGACCAGCGACGAGGTGACGATGCCTTCGGTGACCGGGGTGAGGCCGAGGCCGCCGTTGGCGGCCGGTGCGCTCATGAAGGGCAGGGCGCCCGAGATGACGCCGGTGTCGTAACCGAAGGCGAGCGCGCCCATGGTGGCGGCAATGGCGACCTTGAAGACGAAGCGGCTTTCCTTGGTATCGGGCGGCGCCGGGGTGGCGGTCGAGGGTGTGGCTAAAGACATGACGCAATCCTTCTTCTCTATATACATGGCGAAGTATAAAGAAAATTTGGACAAATCTATGTTGGCCGCCATACATAGCGGCCGAGTGCATGCCGTTCGCCGCTTGCCGCTAACTGCGCCCGGATGGCTTCGAGGCCGCCAGGCTGGCCACCACCGACGTCGCCAGGATCAGCCCGACCACGCCCAGCGCGACCGCGGTCGGGATCTTGTAGATGTCGAGCAGCAGCATCTTGATGCCGATGAAGACCAGGATCGCCGCCAGCCCGTACTTGAGCAGATGGAAGCGCTGCGCCATGTCGGCCAGCAGGAAGTACATGGCGCGCAGGCCGAGGATGGCGAAGATGTTGGAAGTGAACACGATGAACGGATCGCCGGTCACCGCAAAGATGGCGGGGATGGAGTCGACCGCGAAGATCACGTCGGTGATCTCGACCAGCACCAGCACCACGAACATCGGCGTGGCGTAGCGCAGGCCCTGCTGGACCACGAAGAAGCGGTCCTGGTGGTAGGCGTCGGTGATGCGGATGTGCTTGCGCATCCAGCGCAGCACGCGGTTGTCGGCCAGGTCCGATTCCTCGTCGGCTGCGCGCACCATCTGCACGCCGGTGTACAGCAAGAAGGCGCCGAACACGTACAGGATCCAGTGGAATTGCGCGAGCAGCAGGGCGCCGACGTAGATCAGGATCGCGCGCAGCACGATCGCGCCCAGCACGCCGTACAGCAGCACGCGCTTCTGGTAGGCCGGCGGCACCGCGAAAAAATTGAACAGCGTGATCCAGACGAACACGTTGTCGACCGCCAGCGATTTCTCGATCAGGTAGCCGGTGAGGTATTCGAGCGCGCGCGTGCGCGCCACGTCCTCGCCCACGATGCCGCGCAGGTACCACCAGAACCACAGCCCGAAGGCCAGTGCGATCGAGACCCAGATCGCCGACCAGATCGCCGCTTCCTTGGTGCTGACGCGGTGCTCGCCCTCGTGCTTGAGGATGAAGAAGTCGACTGCGAGCAAAATGGCGACCAGCACCGAGAAGGAAAGATACAGGCTGGGGGTACCGATCGATTCAAGCATGGTCGTTCCTCTGCACAGTTTGGCTCGCGGCAGTGTAGAACGGGGTGGAGGAGGATGGCGCGCGTGAGCCGGGCGGAAACGAAAAAGCCCCATCGTTGGGGCTCTGTCTGCTTGATCGTCAAGCGAAAGGGGAGAAACCGAGTTGGTCGGGGTGAGAGGATTCGAACCTCCGGCCTCTACGTCCCGAACGTAGCGCTCTACCGGGCTAAGCTACACCCCGACTGGTACTGATACTGCTGAGGGAGATGAAACTGATGGTCGGGGTGAGAGGATTCGAACCTCCGGCCTCTACGTCCCGAACGTAGCGCTCTACCGGGCTAAGCTACACCCCGACTGTTCGAGACTCGTGTTCACGAATCTCGAGAAGGCATTACTATAGTTGCCTCAATGGTTCCTGTCAACAGCGAAGCTGCACAGCTGCAGCAGGCTCTGCTTGTATTCGCTGTCCGGCAGGTCGGCGATGGCGGCCTTGGCGCGGTCGCCGGCCAGTTCCGCTTCGCGGCGGGTGTAGTCGAGCGCGCCGCTGCTGGTGACGGCCGACAGCACCGCGTCGAAATGGGTCTCGTCGCCGTTCTCGATGCAGCTGCGGATCAGCTCGCGCTGTTCCTGGGTGCCGTTTTCCATCACGTAGATCAGCGGCAGCGTCGGCTTGCCTTCGCGCAGGTCGTCGCCGACGTTCTTGCCGATTTCGGTGGCGTCGCCGGCGTAGTCGAGCACGTCATCGATCAGCTGGAAGGCGGTGCCCAGCGAGCGGCCGAATTCGCCGGCGGCTTCGATCTGCGGGTCGTTGGCGCCGGCCACCAGCGCGCCCAGCTGGGCGGCGGCTTCGAACAGCTTGGCGGTCTTGGAACGGATCACGGTCAGGTAGCTTTCCTGGGTGACGTCCGGATCGTGCATGTTGAGCAGCTGCAGGACTTCGCCTTCCGCGATCACGGTGGTGGCGCGCGACAGGATTTCCATCACGCGCATGTTGTCGAGGCTGGTCATCATCTCGAAGGCGCGCGAGTACAGGAAGTCGCCGACCAGCACCGAGGCCGCGTTGCCGAACAGGGCGTTGGCGGTCTGGCGGCCGCGCCGCATCGAGGATTCGTCGACCACGTCGTCGTGCAGCAGGGTCGCGGTGTGGATGAACTCGACCACCGCCGCCAGTTCGTGGTGGTGGGCGCCGCGGTAGCCGTAGGCATTCGCCAGCAGCAGCACCAGCACCGGACGGATCCGCTTGCCGCCGGCACTGATGATGTACTCGGCGATCTGGTTCACCAGCGCGACATCGGAATGCAGCCGCTGTCGGATCACCGTGTTCACGGCCTCCATGTCGGCGGCGATCGTGCGGGTGATGGGATTCTGTTGGGCGGTTTGGATGGCGGCGGACAAGGCAGACCTGCAGTTTAGATTTTGTTAAGTGCCGCGATTATACGACAAGCAAGCAAATCTCGCGCTTTTCCACACCCGACGGCAGCAACTGCGCGCGCCGATGAGCAGGTAGTGTGCAGCCACCACAGCCGTTTTGACACGGCGCAGCAATGCCTATATAATCCTCTGTTCCCTGAATCTTGAGGGCTTCGCGCCCCGGTCCGTTCGACTCGGTTCAGCTGGAAATTTTTTAACAATTAACGAGGTTCAATCATGTACGCGGTCATAAAAACCGGTGGCAAGCAATATAAAGTTGTCGCTGGCGAAAAACTCAAAATCGAACAGATACCGGCAGACATTGGTTCCGAACTCACTATCGATCAGGTCCTCGCCGTGGGCGAGGGCGAGAGCATCAAGTTTGGTGCTCCGCTGGTGGAAGGTGCTTCGGTTCGCGTGACTGTTGTGTCGCAAGGTCGTCACGACAAAGTGCGCATTTTCAAGATGCGTCGTCGTAAGCACTACCAGAAGCGTCAGGGCCATCGCCAGAACTACACCGAAATCCAAGTGGTCGCGATCAACGGCTAAGTGCCGCGCAACCCTCATCAGTCAGCAAGGAGCATCTAAATGGCACACAAAAAAGGTGGCGGTACTACCCGCAACGGCCGTGACTCAGAAAGCAAACGCCTTGGCGTGAAAGTCTACGGCGGCCAGGCGATCAACGCCGGCGGCATCATCATGCGTCAGCGCGGTACCACGGTTCGTCCGGGCACCAACGTCGGCCTGGGCAAGGATCACACCCTGTTCGCACTGGTCAACGGCACTGTCAAGTTCGTCAAGCAAGGCGTCGGCTCGAAGCAGTTCGTGACCGTCGTTGCTGCTCCGGCAGCCGAAGCAGTCGCAGCGTAATACGCACGCACCGCCTTGTGCGGTGCATTTTTTAAGGCGCAAGCCTTAGAATAAGGCTCTGCCATCGGTAGGGCCTTTTAATTTTTTGGGCGGCCAAACCGCCCAATTTTTGCAAGTGGTCTCATCATGAAGTTTATCGACGAAGCAAGAATCGAAGTCATCGCCGGCGACGGCGGCAACGGCTGCGCCTCGTTCCGCCGCGAAAAGTTCCGCCCGTTCGGCGGCCCTGACGGCGGCGACGGCGGCAAAGGTGGCTCGATCTGGGCGATCGCCGACCGCAACATCAACACGCTGGTCGACTTCCGCTTCTCCAAGGTGCACACGGCGCGCAATGGCGAACCGGGCCGCGGCTCCGATTGCTACGGCAAGGGCGCCGAGGACGTCTACCTGCGCATGCCGGTCGGCACCCTCATCATCGATGACAACAACGGTGAGATCATCGCCGACCTGACCGAGCACGAACAGGTCGAGCTGCTGGGCAAGGGCGGCGAGGGCGGGTGGGGCAACATCCACTTCAAGACCTCGACCAACCGCGCGCCGCGCCAGAAGACCGAAGGCAAGGAGGGCGAGCGCCGCACCCTGCGCCTGGAGCTGAAGGTGCTGGCCGACGTCGGCCTGCTGGGCATGCCGAATGCCGGCAAGTCGACCTTCGTCACCGCCATCTCGAACGCCAAGCCGAAGATCGCCGACTACCCGTTCACGACCCTGCACCCGAACCTGGGTGTGGTGCGCGTCTCGCACGAGAAGAGCTTCGTGGTCGCCGACATTCCGGGCCTGATCGAAGGCGCGGCCGAAGGCGCCGGCCTGGGCCACCAGTTCCTGCGCCACCTGAGCCGTACCGGCCTGCTGCTGCACATCGTCGACATCGCGCCGATGGACGGCAAGACCGACCCGGTCAAGGAGACCAAGGCGCTGGTCAAGGAACTCGAGAAGTACGACGAAGAGCTGCTCAACAAGCCGCGCTGGCTGGTGCTGAACAAGCTGGACGTGGTGCCGGCGGACGAGCGCAAGAAGCTGGTCAAGGACTTCGTCAAGAAGATGGCCTGGAAGGGCCCGGTGTTCGAGATCTCGGCCCTGAACCGCGAAGGCTGCGAGGACCTGGTCCACGCGATCTACCGCTACCTGGAACAGGAACGCCATACCGGCCAGCGTTCGGAAGAAAAGCAGATGACCGAAGAAGCGCGCGGCATCTCGTCGATCGATCCGGACGATCCCCGTTTCAAGATTCTCGAAGACTGATTTGGTATTGACCGAAGCCACGCGCCTTCGCTGGCGCCTGCAGTTGCTGCAGGCCACGGCCACCGTGTGTTCGCTGGCCGCGCTGTCGGCCATGCTCGACCCGGACCGGATCGCGACGCGGCTCGGCGTGTTTCTCGTCGGCGTGAACGGCTACAGCCAGTTCTACGCCATGTATGTCGGAGTGCGCCTCGCCACCGCGGGGCTGGCCCTCCTGGCGGCGCGGCGGGGCGACCAGCCCATCCTCGGCGACCTCACCGCACTGTTCATCCTGGCGCAGCCCGTCGGCCGCCTGGTGGCCGCGTTTGTCATCGGCCTGCCCCAGGGTCTATTGTTAGCCGTTTGCGGCATCGAATTGCTGGCCGGCCTGGCCCTGCTGGCATTGCGACCGCGAGGAAGCCTGTTCTCGTCATGACCGCCATCCACGCCGATACTCCCTCCACGCTCCATTCCGTCATCCGCCAAGCCGGCCGCATCATCGTCAAGGTCGGTTCGTCGCTGGTCACCAACGAAGGCCGCGGCCTCGACAACGCCGCCATCGCGCGCTGGGCCGCGCAGATCTCCTCGCTGCGCTCGCTCGGCAAGGAAGTCGTGCTGGTGTCCTCCGGCGCCATCGCCGAAGGCATGCTGCGCCTCGGCTTCACCGCGCGCCCGACCGACATCCACGAACTCCAGGCCTGCGCCGCCTGCGGCCAGATGGGCCTGGCGCAGATCTACGAAACCAGTTTCCGCAACCACGGCGTCAAGACCGCGCAGGTGCTGCTCACGCACGCCGACCTGGCCGACCGCGAGCGCTACCTGAACGCGCGCTCGACGCTGACCACGCTGCTGCGCCTGGGCGTGGTCCCGATCATCAACGAGAACGACACCGTGGTCACCGACGAGATCAAGTTCGGCGACAACGATACCCTCGGCGCGCTGGTCGCCAACCTGATCGAAGCCGACGCCCTGGTCATCCTGACCGACCAGAAGGGCCTGTTCTCGGCCGATCCGCGCAAGGACCCGAACGCGCGCCTGATCGAGGAAGCCCAGGCCGGCGACGCCTCGCTGGAAGCGATGGCCGGCGGCGCCGGCAGCAACATCGGCAGCGGCGGCATGCTGACCAAGGTGCTGGCCGCGCGCCGCGCCGCGCGCTCGGGCGCCCACACCGTGATCGCCTGGGGCCGCGAAGACAACGTGCTGGTGCGCCTGGCGCAGGGCGAAGCGATCGGCACCCAGCTGACCGCGCCGACCGCGCGCCTGACCGCGCGCCGCCAGTGGATGGTCGACCACCTGCACACGGCCGGCGAACTGGTGCTCGACGCCGGCGCCGTGCAGAAGCTGGCCAGGGAGGGCAAATCGCTGCTGCCGATCGGTGTGGTGGCGGTGCGCGGCGAATTCGGCCGCGGCGCCCTGGTCACCTGCGTGGGCGAGGATGGCCGCCAGATCGCGCGCGGCCTGACCAACTACACCAGCAGCGAAGTCAGGCGCATCATGCGCCACCCGTCCAGCGAGATCGAGGGCATCCTCGGCTACGTCGAGGCGGCCGAGCTGGTGCACCGGGATAACCTGGTGCTGGTGTAAGCGCAGCAGGTCGATCAGGCTGAATCTTCGTTAGCCGTAAGACCGTCGCCCCGGCGCAGGCCGGGGCCCAAGTTGCCTGCTCAGCCAATGACGCCGGCATCCATCAACGCACCTTCATCTTGCCGCGCCCGTACAGCAGCACCGTGTACGCCCCGCAGTTCACCCGCGCCGCCGGCTCGCCGTTGATCGCCAGCAGCTGGTCTTCCGGGATGTAGTGCGGCTTGTCGCCGCGCGGACCGACCAGCGCGAAGTCGTAGGCCGGCTTGAAGATGCGCCCGGTGTTGATCCAGCGGAGCTCTTCCAGGTTGTAGATGTACTGGGCCAGCACGATATTGCGGCGGCTGAAATGCTGGAAGGTCTTGGCGTCCCAGTACTGGGCGATGCCGTCGTGCAGGTCGGTGCCGGCCAGCGCCCCGTCGAGGCAGGCGACTTCCGCCGGATAATGGCTGGTTTCGATCGGGTGCGCCTGCCACTGGCGCGCGGTGGCGGTGCCGATCCCGATCGCGCACAGCGCGGTGGCCAGCAGGATCGGCGCCGGGGCGCGGCCGCGCAGCAGGTGTGCCGCCATGAGCGGCGCCAGCAGCACCGGCCAGCAGGCGGCCACCACGAAATAGCGCGCCGCTACCGGCAGGTTATATACCAGCAGTTCCACCGTCATCATCCCCGCCAGCGAAATCAGCCAGAACACCAGCAGCCAGGCCAGTTGGCGCGGCAGGCCGAACGGGTCGCGCCGCTGCAGCAGGCGCAGCGTGCAGGCCAGCGCGAAGGCCAGGAAGGCGAACCAGCCGAGCACCGCCAGCGGCATCGCGTCCCACAGGCCGCGCACGATGGCGCCGACGTCGCGCAGGTTGGCGCCGACGTGCTGCAGGTCGACGTGCGGGTTGTAGCGCATGCGGTTGGTGACCAGCACCCGGTAGCCCAGGTGGCCGACCAGCGCGGCCAGCGCCGGCACCCAGGGCAGGAGCATGCGGCGCCGGCGACCCGCCAGGTACGCGGGTTCCAGCAGCGCGCGCAAGGTGCCGGCGCAGGCCAGCGGCAGGGCGATCTGCACCAGCAGCAGGCTGTCGCAGAGCGTGGTCACGACGGCCAGCGCACACACGGTCCACAGCACGCGCCGCGCGCCGTCCTCCTCGAAGCGCAGCCAGGCCGCCACCACCAGCACGCCGACGATGAAGCTGCCGAAGTGGAAGCCGGCCGACAGCAGCAGCACGAACGGGTCCAGGCCCGACAGCGCCAGCCAGGCCAGCAGCACCAGGCTGAAGGCGGCGCACGGCAGCGCCGCGTCGACACGCAGGGCGCGCCCCAGCACATAGGCGGCGGCCCACACTGCGGCGCACTGGATCGCACCGAAGATGATCAGCTGGCGGTAGGCGTCCGCGCCCAGCAGGTAGGCCGGCAGGAACATCGGCCCGTCGGGGAACAGGTAGGGTGCCGGGGTCAGGTACCAGTCGGACAGGCGGCCGCCGTGGCGCAGCAGGTCCTCGGCCAGCGTCGGCAGGTACATCGCATCCGCATTGATCAGCCCGGGGCGCATGGCATGGCCCGTCAGGTAGCACACGACCAGGCAGGCAATGGCGAACAGGGGCAGGAAAAACGAGGCGGCGGTACGTATCTGCATGGCGACAAAAGGAAAAAGGTTGCACAGTGTTGCTGAAAAGCATATGAAACGCAAGCGCGGTTCAGTCCGTCTCAATACAAAAAATTACAAAGAAGGGTAGCTACACAGGTATTGAATCAATAATCGGCTCTTATTGCTCGGTTATAATGCTGAAGATTTGTTATTAATCATTTCATATCGCTACGACGGCCCGTGGCGGGCGAACCTCGCACCTTCGGCAGGACATCAACTTGACTACGGCTCCCCTGATCGTCGATCTGGACGGTACTCTGATCCATACCGACATGCTGCATGAATCCGCATTGCGCGTATCGCGCGAGCGGCCGTTCGACGCGCTGCGCATTCCGCTGTGGCTGATCCAGGGGAAGGCAGTGCTCAAGCGCAACCTGGCCAGCCGCAGCAACTTCGATGCCTCGCTGCTGCCGTACAACGAATCGCTGCTGGTCTGGTTGAAAGAGCAGCGCGCCGCCGGCCGCCGTCTGGTGCTGTGCACCGCCTCCGACCGCGCCATCGCCGACGCCGTCGCCGAGCACCTCGGCGTGTTCGACGAAGTGCTGGCCAGCGACGGCAGCACCAACCTGGCCGGCCACCACAAGGCCGAGGCGCTCGAGAAGCAGTACGGGCAGGGCGGCTTCGACTACGTCGGCAATTCGTCGGCCGACCTCAAGGTCTGGCGCCGCGCGCGCAAGGCCATCGTGGTCAACGGCGCGCGCGGCCTGGCCAGCAAGGCCGAGGCCCTGTGCGGGGTCGAGCGCGAATTCCCGCCGCCGGCGCGCGGCCTCAGGGCCTGGCGCAAGGTGCTGCGCGTGCACCAGTGGCTGAAGAACATGCTGCTGTTCATGCCGCTGGTGGCGGCGCACGCCGTGTTTGACATCGACAACTGGCTGACCCTGCTGCTGGCCTTCGTCTCGTTCAGCCTGTGCGCCTCGACCGTCTACATCGCCAACGACCTGCTCGACCTGGAAAGCGACCGCGCCCACCCGCGCAAGCGCCTGCGTCCGTTCGCCTCGGGCGCGGTACCGGCCTGGCACGGGGTGCTGGCGGCGCCGCTGCTGCTGGTCGCCAGCCTGGTGCTGGGGTCCCACGTCGGCGGCACCTTCCTGCCCTGGCTGATGATCTATTTCGTGCTGACCTGCGTGTACTCGCTCGGCCTGAAAAAGGTGATCCTGCTCGACTGCATCACGCTGGCGATCCTGTACACGCTGCGCATCACCGCCGGCGCCGCCGCGCTGACGATGCCGCTGTCGTTCTGGCTGCTGGCGTTTTCGGTGTTCCTGTTCCTGTCGCTGGCCTTCGTCAAGCGCTACGCCGAGCTGAAGCTGCAGGCGCAGACCGGCAAGCTCAAGGTGCACGGGCGCGGCTACTACACCACCGACGAGCCGCTGGTGCTCAACATGGGCATCACCGCCGGCTACGCGTCGGCGGTGGTGCTGTCGCTGTACCTGAACAGCGACAACGTGCTGATGCTGTACGAGCAGCCGGAAGCCGTGTGGGGCGCGGTGCCGGTGCTGCTGTTCTGGATCAGCTGGATCTGGATGCAGGCGCACCGCGGCCACATGCACGACGACCCGGTGGTGTTTGCCGTCAAGGACCGCGCCAGCCAGTTGGCCGGCCTGGTGTTCGGCACCGTGCTGGTGGTGGGTGCGCTCGGGTGGCCATGGTAAAGGTGTCGTCGTGGGGCCGGCTGGACAGCCAGGAACACGAGCTGGTGGCGCTGGGCGACCGCAGCCAGGCCGCCGGCCGCATCGCGCGCGACGGCGCCGGCCTGGCCCAGGGCAACGGCCGCAGCTACGGCGACGTCTGCCTGAATCCGGGCGGGCGGCTGTGGCGCACCACCGGCATGGACCGCTTCATCGCCTTCGATCCGGCCAGCGGGCGCCTGCGCTGCGAAGCCGGCACGCTGCTGCGCGACATCCAGCGCATGAGCCTCGCGCACGGCTGGCTGCTGCCGGTCACGCCGGGCACCCAGATGATCACGGTCGGCGGTGCCATCGCCAACGACGTGCACGGCAAGAACCACCACGTGCTCGGTTCCTTCGGCGACCACGTGCTGTCGCTGCGCCTGGCGCGTACCGACGGCGGCGTCATCGATTGCGGCCCGGACCGCGAGCCGGGCTGGTTCGCCGCCACCGTCGGCGGCATGGGCCTGACCGGGGTGATCGTCGAGGCCGAGCTGCAGCTGCGCCGCGTCGCCGGCCCCTGGCTGGTCACCGACACCGTCCCCTACCGCAACCTCGACGAATTCTTCGCGCTGGCCGACGGTTCCGAGGCCGGCTGGGAGCAGACCGTGTCCTGGGTCGACTGCCTGTCGGGCATCGGCCGCGGCCTGTTCTTCCGCGCCAACCTCGCCAACATCCCGGACCGCGGCGCCAACTACGGCCGCAAGCCCAAGCGCGTGCCCTTCGTGCCGCCGGTGTCGCTGGTGAACGGCCTGTCGCTGCGGCCCTTCAACGAGACCTATTTCCAGCTCAACCGCCTGAAGGCCGGGCGCGCGATCGCGCACTTCGAAAAATACACCTACCCGCTCGACAACCTGCACGACTGGAACCGCGTGTACGGGCCGCGCGGCTTCTACCAGTACCAGAGCGTGGTGCCGCGCGAAGGCGGGCAGGGCGCCGTGCACGCGATGCTGGAAGCGATCAAGGCCTCCGGCCAGGGCTCGTTCCTGGCCGTGCTGAAGACCTTCGGCGCGCGCGCCAGCGTGGGCATGATGAGTTTTCCCCGTCCCGGCGTCACCCTGGCGCTGGACTTCCCGAACCGCGGCGAGGTTACCCACCGCCTGTTCGAACGGCTCGACGCCATCGTGCGCGACGCCGGCGGCCGCCTGTATGCCGCCAAGGATGCGCGCATGCCGCGCGACCTGTTCGAATCGGGCTATCCGCGCCTCGCCGAATTCTTGCAATACCGCGACCCGGGCATCAGCTCGTCGATGTCGCGCCGTCTGATAGGAAGCTGACATGCCGGACACCCCCCAACGCATCGTGATCATCGGTGCCACCTCGTCGATTGCCGAACACTGCGCGCGCCTGTGGGTGGCCGGGCGCAGCGTGGCGCTGACCCTGGTCGGACGCGACGCGTCCCGCCTCGAGCGCGTCGCCGCCGACCTGCGCGTGCGCGGCAGCGGCGCCCGGGTGGACGTGCGCGGCGCCGACCTGATCGACCCGCTGGCGATCCGCACCCTGGTCGACGCCATCGTGCGCGACGGCATGCCGGACCAGGTCCTGATCGCCCACGGTTCGCTGCCCGACCAGCCGGCCTGCCAGCGCGACCTCGGCGCCGCCACCGAAGCGCTGCAGGTCAACGCGATGTCGCCAGTGCTGTTCGCCGAAGCCTTCGCCGGCCACATGGAGGCCAGCGGCGGCACCATCACCATCATCGGCTCGGTGGCGGGCGACCGCGGGCGCCGCTCCAACTACGTGTACGGTGCCGCCAAAGGCCTGGTCACGCGCTATGCGCAGGGCCTGCAGCACCGCCTGGCCGGCAGCAACAGCCGGCTGCGCGTGGTGCTGGTCAAGCCGGGACCGACCGCGACCCCGATGACGGCGCACCTGCCGCAGCGCGGTCTGGCGCCGGTCGAGGACGTGGCGCGCCAGATCGTGGACGGTTCCGCCGCCGGCAAGGCGGTGGTCTACGCGCCGGGCAAGTGGGCGCTGATCATGATGGTGATCCGCCACCTGCCGGCCTTCGTGTTCAACAAGATGAACATCTGAATGGACGGCCGTTCCACCCTCGACGCAGTCCGTGCGCCCGGTCCCTGGACCTGGGCGCTGCTGTTCGTGCTGGCCGCCGTCGCGCTGGCCTGCTCGAACTGGGGCGCGATCCAGGCCGTCAACCACGAAACCAGCGACTTCGCCGCCAACACCCTGCTGGTGCTGGACGCCAAGCGCCTGCATCTCATCTACGGCAATTACTCGCGGGTCGGCTTCAACCACCCCGGTCCGGCGATCCTGTACGTGCTGGCCGCAGGCGAGCTGCTGTTCCACGACCTGCTGCGCATCGTGCCGTCGCCGTTCTCCGGCCAGCTGCTGGCGGTCGACTGCTACAACGCCGCCTGGCTGGTGCTGATCGTCGCCATGGTGCGCCGGATGGCCGGCAGCCTGGTGCCGGCGCTGCTGTTCGCGGCGGTGTCGGTGCTGGCCTTCGCGTATGCCGACCACGCGATCCTGAACGGCATCTGGTTCCCGCACCTGTACGTGTTGCCGTATGCGGCGATGCTGGTGGCGATCGCGCGCCTGGTGCACGGCCGCACCGACACCCTGGTTCCGCTGGCCGTCGCCAGCGGCTTCCTGATCAACGGCCACGCGTCCTTCGTGCCGATGCTGGGCGTGATCCTGGTCGTGACGCTGGCTGCCAACTGGCTGGTGTCGCGCCATGACCCGTCGATGCGCATCCTGGGCCGCGGCTGGTTCACCGCCCACCGCCGCGCGATCCTGGTGTCGGGCGGCATCCTGTTCCTGTTCTTCGTGCCGCTCATCGCGGCCACCGTCAGGGATTTCCCGGGGCCGCTCTACCAGTACGTCAAATTCGGCCACGGCTACAAGGGCAACACGCTGCGCGAAGCGGCCAGGTTCACCGGCGTGTACTGGGGCCTCGGCCATGGCGCGCCGGCGCGCGGGGCGCTGGCCTGGGGCCTGGCGCTGCTGGCGGTGCTGGCCTTCGGCCTGCGCCGCCTGCCCGCGGCCTTCGCGCGCGACGCGCGTGCGCTCGGCGTCGCCTTCCTGGCCGGGACGCTGGCGCTGCTGTACTACGCCAAGGTCGGCGTCGACATGCTGGACCAGGTGTATATCGCGCTGTTCTATTTCGCGGTGCCGGCCCTGGCCGCCGGGCTGCTGGCGCTGATCGCCTACCGCGCGCTCGGCCGCGTGGGGACGGGCATCGATGCCGGCGCCGCCGTGCTGGCGCTGCTGGCCGTGGCCGCGGCGTGGCACTGGGTGCGCCAGGATCCGCCGTACCGCTACTTCTACGACAATCCACAGGTGGTCCGTCTGTACGAGGGCGTGCGCGCGCTGCCGGGCAGCGGACGCGTGGTGCTCGACCTGGAGCAGACGCCCGACAACTGGAGCGAGGTGTGGGGCAACACCCTGGGATTGCTGGCCTACGCCAAGCGCCAGGGCGTCGACCTGGCCTGCGTGAACGAGCACTGGCACATCTCGTTCACCCGCCCGTTGCAATGCAGGCCGGAAGAACTGGCCGGCAACCGCCGCTACGAAGTACGCCGCACCGTCGCCCCCGACCCGGTGCGCGGCGAGCCCGCGCTCGACGTGCTGGGCCTGTCCTTCTACCGCATCGGCGCCGCGCCACGGCCAGCGCACTGGTTCGACGTCGCGACGCATCCGGCGTCGTTCCGTCCGGTGCTGGTGCAGGGCTGGACGATCGAAGGCGAGGGCGCGCGCGCCGCCGGCCCGCTGGCCGTCATCGACCTGCCGGCCGATCCCGCGCGCACGGGCCGGTTGACGCTGGACGCCGGCACCGTGATCCCGGCGCTGGACGCGCGCCTGACGGTGCACGCCGCCGTCGACGGCAAACCGGCCGGCGCATGGACGCTGTATGCCAGCGAGCGGCGCCGTCGCATCGTGCTGGACCTGGGTCCCGACCCCGGCGCGCCCAAGCATATCGCGCTGCGCCTCGAACGCTCGGCCGGCCACGCGCTCGACCTCTGGCTGTACGGCGTGCGCGTCGACGCCACCGATGAACCACCAATGAAGATGAAGATGTAATGAGCAGCCAACCCACGTCCCATTCCCCAGGTTTCGCGCGTTACTGGCCGAACGCCATGCTGTGCGCGCTGCTGTTCGTGCTGATCGCGGCCGTGCTGATGGTCGTCCAGTGGAACACCAACGCGCACAAGGTGCTGCACGAACTGGGCGACTTCAGCGCCAACGGCCTGCTGATCCTGGACGCCAAGCGCCTGCATCTGCTGTACGGGAATTACTCGCGCATCGGCGTGCACCACCCGGGTCCGGCGATCCTGTACGTGCTGGCGTTCGGCGAAGCCTTCTTCCACGACCTGCTGCACCTGGTGCCGTCGCCGTTCTCGGGGCAGCTGATGGCGATCTGCCTGTACAGCGCTGCCTGGATCGTGCTGATCTTCGCGATGGTGCGCCGCATCGCCGGCGGCGTCGTGCCGGCGCTGATGTTCACCGCCGTGTTCACCGCGGCGATCGGCTTTTTCGAGCCGCCGCTGTTCCTCGGCGCCTGGTTCCCCGACCTGTACATGCTGCCGTTCGCCGCGATGCTGGTGGCGATCTCGCGGCTGGCCTACGGCCGCACCGACATGCTGCGCGCGCTCGCCGTCAGCAGCGGCTTCGTCATCAACGGCCACGTCTCCTTCATCCCGATGCTGGGCGTGATCCTGATCGCGATGCTGGCGGCCAACTGGCTGCTGTCGCGCCGCGACCCGGCCATGCGCATCCTGTCGCCCGCCTTCCTGGTGAGCCACCGGCGCGACATCCTGACGGCGGTCGGCATCCTGTTCCTGTTCTTCGTGCCGCTGCTGATCCTGACCGTCACCGAATTCCCGGGCCCGCTGTACGCGTATGCCAAATTCGGCGGCAGCGACAAGCACAACTCGCTGCGCGAAGCGCTGCAGTTCGTCGGCTTCTTCTGGCGCAAGGGCCAGGCCTGGATCTGGGGCCTGGTGCTGCTGGCGCTGCTGGCCAGCGGGGTGCGCGCGGCCTCGAGCCCGATGCTACGCGACCTGCGCGCGCTCGGCATCGCCTTCGTGGCGGCCTCGCTGGCGCTGCTGGTCTACGCCAAGTTCGGCATCGACCACCTGGCGCTGACCTACGTCGGCCTGTTCTATTACTCGGTGCCGGCGCTGGCCGCGGCGCTGGTGCCGCTGTACCTGTACCAGGCCGTCGCCTGGCCGGGCAGGGCGGTCGCCGCCGGCCTGGTGGCCGTCGCCGGCCTGGCCGCGACCTGGCAGGCGCTGCACAAGCCGAGCTACTACGACTTCCTGTACGAAATGCCGGGCCTGGTGCAGATGCACGAGCGCCTGCGCGCGCTGCCGGGCAGCGGCCGCATCGTGCTGGACCTGGAGCAGAAGGGTCTCGACTGGGACGAAATCTGGGGCAAGGTGGCGGCGCTGCGCCTGTACGGGCTGCGCCAGGGCACCGACCTGTATTGCGTGAACGAACACTGGCACCTGCTGTTCACGGAGCAGGGCCGTTGCCGTCCCGACGAACTGGCAACGCCGCGGCGCTTCTTCGTGCGCAACATGAACGCGCCCGACCCGGCGCGCGGCGACGCCGACATCGAAGGCCAGGGCCTGCTGCTGTACCGCCACGGCCGCACCGACGCGCCGCAGAAGTGGGTCAACGTCAGCGACCGGAAAGATTTCTTCCGTAGCATCCTGGGCAAGGGCTGGTCCGACCTGGAAGCCGATTACGTCTGGTCGCTCGCCAAGGTGGCCGAGATCAACCTGCCGGCCGATCCGGCGCGGGGCCGCCTGCTGCGCCTGGACGTAGGCAGCTTCATCCCCGAGGACTTCTTCCGCCAGCATCTCGACGTGGTCTTGAACGGCAGGCCGGCCGGCAGCTGGGACTTCAACCACTTCGAGATGCGCCGCCAGATCCGCATCGACCTCGGCCCGGATGCCGGCGCAGCGCAGCGCATCGAACTGCGCATCGCGCACCCGGCTTCGCCGAGCGACTACCCGTCGTGGCCGAAGGATGGCCGCACGCTCGGGGTGTCGCTGTATGGCATTCACTATGAAACTCACTGAGGAAGCACTGTGCTCGATTTGAACCGCAAGATCATCCTGCCCGGCGGCGCCGGGCTGGTGGGCCAGAACCTGGTGGCGCGCCTGAAGGCCCGCGGCTACCGCAACCTGGTGGTGCTCGACAAGCACCGCGCCAACCTCGAGGTGCTGCGCCGCGTGCAGCCCGACATCACGGTCGAATACGCCGACCTTGCCGAGCCGGGCGAATGGGCGCGCCATTTCACCGACGGCTCGACCGTCGTCATGCTGCAGGCCCAGATCGGCGGCAACGACTGGCAGGACTTCGTGCGCAACAATGCCGACGCGACGCGCCACCAGCTCGACATCATCAAGGGCCAGCCGAACACGCGCCTGGTCGCGATCAGCTCCTCGGTGGTGGTGTCGGTGGCCGACGATTTCTACACGCGCTCGAAGCGCGAGCAGGAAGAGATGGTGCTGGCCAGCGGCATACCGTGTCCGGTGCTGCGCCCGACCCTGATGTTCGGCTGGTTCGACCGCAAGCACCTGGGCTGGCTGTCGCGCTTCATGGCCAAGGTGCCGGTGTTTCCGATCCCGGGCCACGGTCGCTACATGCGCCAGCCGCTGTACGTGGGCGACTTCTGCAACGTCATCATCAGCTGCATCGAGAACCCGTCGATCACCGGCGTCTACAACATCTCCGGCCACGAGGAAGTCGACTACATCGACATCATCCGCGAGATCAAGCGCGTCACCCGCGCCAAGACGCCGATCATGAAGATCCCGTACGGCGCCTTCTACGCGCTGCTCTGGGTCTGGGGCAAGTTCGACAGCAATCCGCCGTTCACCACCCAGCAGCTGGCGGCCCTGGTCGCGCGCGACAGCTTCGAAGTCATCGACTGGCCCGGCATGTTCAAGGTGCAGAGCACGCCCTTCGCCAAGGCGATCGACGAAACCTTCAACGATCCCAAATACAGCAACGTCGTCCTGGAGTTCTGATGAATATGCCTAACGAGCAGCCAATTGAGCAACTGAGCAAGCAGCGCATCGCGGTACTCGGGGCGGGGCCGATGGGCCTGGCCGTGGCCTACCAGCTGGCGCGCGACGGCCACCAGCCGGTCGTCTACGAAGCCGACGACCGCGTCGGCGGCATGGCCGCGCACTTCGATTTTTCCGGCACCTCGATCGAGCGCTACTATCACTTCCACGCGATCTCGGACCACGCCTTCCTGAAGGTGCTGGACGAGCTCGGGCTGTCGTCGAAGATGCACTGGGTGGCCACCAAGATGGGTTACTGGTACCGCAACGAGGTGCAGGAGTGGGGCAATCCGGTGGCGCTGCTGAAGTTCCGCGGACTCGGCTTCGGCGCCAAGTTCCGCTACGGCCTGCACGCCTTCCTGTCCACCAAGCGCGACGACTGGAAGCCGCTCGACCACGTCGAGGCCAGCGGCTGGATCAAGAAGAACGTCGGCCCCGAAGCCTGGGAAGTGCTGTGGCGCCGCCTGTTCGACTACAAATTCTACGACTACAGCGACAACCTGTCGGCGGCCTGGATCTGGAGCCGCATCCGCCGCATCGGCCGCTCGCGCTACAACCTGTTCAAGGAAAAGCTGGGCTACATGGACGGCGGCTCGGCCACGCTGCTGGAGGCCATGCGCGCCGACATCGAACAGCACGGCGGCATCCTGCGCCTGAAGACGCCGGCGACCCGGGTCGTCATCGACGGCGGCAAGGTCACCGGCGTCGAAGCCGGCGGCCAGCTGGACACCTTCGACAAGGTGATCAGCACCATCCCGCTGCCCTATGTCCCGCGCGTGATGCCGGACCTGCCGCCGGCCACGCTGGAGGCGTTCCGCTCGAAGAAGAACATCGCGGTGGTGTGCGTGATCGCCAAGCTCAAAAAGCCGGTCACCGAGAACTTCTGGCTCAACACCAACGACGAGGAGATGGACATCCCCGGCCTGGTCGAGTACACCAACCTGCGCCCGATGGGCAACCAGCACATCGTCTACGTGCCGTTCTACATGCCGGGCGAGCATCCGAAGTTCGCAGAGCCGGACCAGGCCTTCCTCGACAAGGTGAAGCGCTACCTCATGAAGATCAACCCGTCGCTGACGGAGGCCGACTTCATCGACATGCGCGCCAGCCGCTACCGCTACGCCCAGCCGATCTGCGAACCGGGCTACCTGGACCGCCTGCCGCCGGCCAAGCTGCCGGTGGGCGGGCTGTGGGTGGCCGACACCTCGTACTACTACCCGGAAGACCGCGGCATCTCGGAGAGCATCGACTTCGGCCGCAAGATGGCGCGCGAGGCGGCCGCGTCGTGATCAAGTCCTTCGCTTCGCGCCAGTTCCTCGGCTTCCTGCTGACCGGCGGCTTCGCGGCCGCGGTCAACTTCGGCTCGCGCATCCTGTACAACCAGGCGATGTCGTTCTCCGCCGCCGTCGTGTGCGCCTACATCACCGGCATGGTCACGGCCTTCGTGCTGAACAAGCTGTTCGTGTTCCGCGAGAGCCGGCAGGCGATGCACCACGCGGCCGGCTACTTCATCCTGGTCAACCTGGTGGCGGTGGCGCAGACCTGGGCGATCAGCATGGCGCTGCTGAACTGGGTGCTGCCGGCGCTGGGCGTGCACGCGTTCGCGCGCGAGATCGCGCATGCGGTGGGGGTGGTGGTGCCGGTGTTTACCAGTTATCTGGGGCACAAGCATTTGTCGTTCCGGTGAATCGGAGCCGGCAAAAAAACTTCATCCGCCGGAGTGGCCGGCCCCAAGACCACAGGAACCGGCTGGACGCCGCCGGGTTTCTCGCCAACTGGTCAATGGTGTCTAGCGCAGAGTTGACGTCATTTTTGGACGAGCACGGGATCATGCCCATCGATTCGATACGCAATCCGTTAAAAATGCCGAAAGACTGGAAGGCGGCGGCAGCAGTCATCTGGGCTTCGGGTATCGCCACGTGTGCGTTGTTCTGGTATCCCGGAGCTCACTACATCGGTACAGGCATGCTTCTTTGGCTCATCTGGATTTCCCCTGGTCACCATCGCATGTTTCAAACAGAGTGCTCGTACCGAACTGCTGTGGGCTTGCATGCCGATAGTTCTCTTAACGTCAATTGGCCCTGCGTTCACCGTATTGATGGCATTGCCATACATGATCGACCGGCTCATGGGCCGCTCCATCATTTGACTATTTCTGTCTCCGGTTTCGGTCGCGAGCAGGCTGGAAGGTAAAAAGCGCCTGACGAATTCTCGATCCTGGATTGGCGCTGGATAGCGGCGCCGGTTTCCGTACGAGCAACCCCGGTCATTGCGATTTAGCCGGACTCAACTGCACAAACAATTTCCCGGCCAGGCCCATCAGCACCTGGTCGGCGCCCATGTCCGGCCCTGCATTGGCCACCATCAGCGCCCCGGTCCCTTGCTCGGGAAACAGCACGGCAATGGCCAGCCAGTTGCCGTCCGAGCCCTGGTGCACCAGGACCGGGCCCTTGCGGCCCGCAATCGATGGCTGCACGCCCCAGTCGAGGCCGGCCGGACTGCCCGGCTGCGCGGTCTGCATCAGCCGGTAGGACGCAGGCGAGAGCAGCTTGCCCTTGCCGGCCGCTCCCGCCAGCTGGTCCAGATTGAACTTCGCCCAGTCCTCCAGGCTCATGTGCAGGAAGCCGGCGGGCGCGTACATGCGGGGCGCGCCGTCATCCAACTTGGCCATCTGGCGCATCGGCTGGCCGTGCTGGTGGCCGCGGTTCTGTCCCTCGCCGGTGTTGCCGAAGCCGGTACGGGTCATGCCCAGCGGCTTGAACACCTCCGCGCCCATCAGGTCCTCGTAGCTCCCATGCGCGGCGCGCTCGGCGATGACGGCGGCGACGATGAAGCCCGCGTTGCTGTAGCTGAAGGTGCCTGCCTTGGCTTCCGGTGCATCCTGGAGTGCGGCGGCCACATAGCGCAGGCGCTGCGCGGTGCCGGGACTGCCGTCACGGAAGAACGTCACCATCGTATTGTCGTCGCGCAGGTCGCGCGCAAAGCCGGCGCGGTGCGAAAGCAGCTCGACCAGGGTCACCTTGCGGTATTCGGGCCGCATGCTTGCCGCCATGTCCGGCAGCATGGCATCGAGTGGCGTGTCCCATGCCAGCACGCCGCGTTCGACCAGGCGGGCGATCATGGCCACCGTCATGACCTTGCCCGTCGAACCGATCAGCCACACATCGTCGAGCGCCACCGCGGCCTGGCTTCCCGCCTCGCGCACGCCCAGTACCGCCTGCGCCGAGACGGCGCCGTCGCGCAGGATGACGGCGCCGACGGCAGGCACGTTCGACCCGGACTTGGCCGAGGCGATGGCGGCCGACAGCTCGTCCGACGGGCTTGCGGCAGCCGCTGCAGCCAGGCTGAAGGCGGCGAGGCCGGCGAGAAATCGTTGCAGCATACGATGTCCTTTTTTTGATTTGTGTAGCCGAAGTCTATCCGCTGGGATTGCAAGCTGGACCATATTGCGATGAATGGAAGAATGCAGGGAATAAACTGCAGCAGTTGCCGCCAAGCTGCAGCGACGACAGGATGGGCGCCAGCCGAAAAGGAGGCCAAAGGGCCACACGCACTATTCCCTGCCTGACGTGAGCATGTGCGGCCCACGCGCAATGATGCTTTCATATCGCAGAAAATTTGCTAGAAGATAGCAATTTGTTGTTCGCTTAAATAGAGTTCGTGCTACATTAAGCGTTCAACAACGCTCGATGGAAAGGACGCCGATGCCCCACTACCTCGACTTCGCATCCCAGCTCGCCAGCGGCGGTACCGGCATCGTCGTCATCGGTGCACTCTCCGTCCTCATGCTCGCGGTCAGCCTGGAGCGGCTGGCGCACCTGCGCATAAAGCGGCTGGCACCGCCGGAACTGGCCGACGAAGCCTGCAATTTGTGGCACGCCGGCCGCTTCGAGGACCTGCGGGCGCGGGTGGCGGATGGCGGCAGCATCCTGGCGCGCATCCTGGCCGTGCTGGTCGAGCAGCGCCACCTGGGCGCCGAGCGGCTGGCGGCGCGTGCCGGCGAGATGGCCGCGCTCGAACTGCGCCAGCAGCAGCACAAGGCCTACGCGCTGAACGTGGTGGCGACCATCGCACCGATCGTCGGCCTGCTCGGCACCGTGGTCGGCATGATCGAAGCCTTCCACGTCATCGCCGGCAGCGGCATGGGCGATCCGACCCTGCTCGCCGGCGGCATTTCCAAGGCGCTGGTGAACACGGCGGCGGGGCTGTCGGTGGCGCTGCCGGCGCTGGCCATGCACCACTTCCTGCGCCACCGCCTGGTCGGTATCGGTATCAATCTCGAGCGCCAGCTGAACGCCGTGCTCGACGAATTGCATGCGCCCGCGCCGGCATCCGATTCCGTTCCCGCCACCGCTGACCAGGAGGCCGTCCATGCGTATTGACCTCGACGACGACGAGCAGCCCGAGATCGGCCTGATCGCGCTGATCGACTGCATCTTCTTCCTGCTGATGTTCTTCATGGTGGCCACCTCGTTCAAGCAGAAGGAGCAGCAGCACAAGGACAAGGCCATCCCGATCACGCTGCCGCGCTCCGCCGCCACGCTCGACCTGCGCGACGCTGCGCCCGATCCGCTGGTGATCCGGGTCGACCGTGCGGGCCAGGTGGCGATCGGCGGCGACCAGCTGTCCCTCCAGGGCTTGCACGAACACCTGTCGGCCGAAGCGCAAGCGCGTCCGGGCCGGCCGGTGCGCATCGAGGGCGATGGCAATGCGGCCTACCAGTCCATCGTCCAGGTGCTCGACCTGTGCCAGTTCGAAGGCCTGACCAATATCACGATGCGTGCGCGCCGCGAATAATGGCAGCCTGCTCAAACTGTACAACGGGGTGGGCCTGATGTTTTATCCGGTGGTGCCGTCGAGGTGAATGCTTACGCGACTTCCCGGCTGGACGGTTCGGGCATGGCCGGGCCGTGGCGCCGCCATCTCTGGCTGACGGCATCCCTGCTCGTGCATGCGCTGCTGGCAGCGGCCCTGTACGCTGCCGGTCCGGTCCGCGTGCAGGTAAAGCGCGAGGACGGCGTGCGCGCCCAGGTGAACGACTCGCTGCAGCACACCGCGCGCCGCGAGATGCAGCGCCAGCTGCAGACCATGGAGGAGATCAAGGAAGCGCTCGAGCAAAGCGCGGGCGGGGCGCCGGCAGGGGAGGAGCGCCAGCAGGACGCGGACGCCGCCACGCGCAGGGAAGCTCGTGAGGAGGCGCGTGACCCGGCGGAAAAGGCGCGCCGGCTGGCGGCCGCCATCGACGCGGTGCAGCAAAAGGTCCGCGCGTCGGAGATGGCGCGCCTGCTGCGCATCCCCGAGCGGGAAGCCTTGCGGCGCGTGCGGGCCGAGGCAGCCGGGCGCCCCAAGCCGCCGCTGCCCAAGGGGCGGCCGCCGGAAGCGGTGGTGGCGCAATTGGCGGCCCAGGCCAGGGCCGCGCTGGCCCAGCGCCGCGCGCAGTTGCTGGCGCAGCAGCAGGGCATTGCCGTCCAGCCGGGCAAGCGTACGCCGCTGGACGGCCGCGCCGGCGGCAGCGCCCGGGAACGCGGCGCGGCCGGCCCGGGCGGCGGCAAGAACGGGGCAGCCGGCAGCGGTGGGACGCACGGCAACAGCGGCGGCCGTGGCGGTGGCGGCGACAACACCGGGGTGTCGTCGGCCTCCGGCAGCCGTCTCGACGCGCTGGCCGGGGGACTGGGGATGGGGCCGCCGCAGGCCCTGACCGGATCGAGCCTGGACATGTCGAGCAGCGCCTTCAGCGACACCCGCGGCTACGGCAGCTACCTTGCGCCGCCGCCGCTCGACGCCGCCCGCGTGCGGCCCGGCGGCGGGCGCGTGCTCGGCGCCGGCGGCCCTTACGCGAACCGCGTCCATCTCGACACCTGGGCCATCATCGGCCCCTTCCAGGGCCAGGGCGCCGACAGCCGGCAGGCGATCTATCCGCCCGAGCGCGGCGTCGACCTGGACGCCGTCTACTACGGCAAGAACGACGTACCGGTGCGCTGGACCTGGCAGCAGGAAAGCAGCTACCCGTCGATCCCGCGCCCGCGCGCCGAGAACGCGGTGTATTACGCGTACACCGAAGTGACGGTCGACCGGGACATCGACCTGTGGGCCTGGATCGGCGCCGACGACGATTCGAAGATGTGGTTCAACGAGCGCCTGGTGTGGATCAGCGGCGATGGCGACAAGCCCTGGTACCGCCAGCCCTTCTACCGGCAGAGGGCCGCGCTGGCCACGCGCAACCTGACCGAAGGGCAGCGCAAGCTGCACTTCCGCAAGGGCCGCAACACCATCCTGTTCAAGCTGTACAACGGCGCGGACCTAATGTTTTATTCGGTGGTGCTGTCGAAGTGATGTCCATTTGATGGGAAGCGGGAGACCATGAAGAACATCTTCCTGACGATGCTCGAGCTGATCCGGCAGCACCGCTTCCTGTCGCTGTCGCTGGTGGCGCACGCGGCGCTGCTCGGCGTGCTTTACATGGGCGCACACCGCGTGCAGCTGGAACAGCAGCGCATCCAGCGCAGTCGGGAGCAGCCGTCGGTCGACGCCGGCAAGCGGCTGATGGAACGTGCGCGGTTAGAGAAGCGCGTGCGCGACATGGCGCGGATCAAGTCTCAGCTGGAATCAGGGGCAGCCGATAAAGGCGACGACGTGCAGTTCAGCGCGCAGCCCAGGACGCCGGAACAACTGCTCGAGGAAGCCAGGGCGCTGTCCCGCAGGATCGACGAGATCGAGCGCGACGACCGCGCCCGACGGCTGGCGAAGCTGCTCCGCATCCCGAAGCAGAAAGCGCTGGAAAAGGTCGCGCAGACGCGCCAGCCGGAACAGCCGCCGGCCGGCGCCGCGCCCCGCAAGCCCGTCGATGCGGCGGCGCAAATCGAGCAGCTCGAAGCGAAGGCACGCGACGCGTTGGCCCGGCGCGGCCGGCAACTGGCGCAGCAGCAGGACGGCACGCGCGTGGCGGCGGGCGAATCGCGCAGCGGCAGCGCTGCGCGGCAGGGTGCGCCGGGCAGGCCGGTCGGCAGCGCCCCGCGCTCGCCAAGCCCAGGGGGCGTATCCATCTCGTCCGTGTTGGGGACGATCGATGCACTCATCCATTCCGACCGGGCAGGCCGGGGGATCGAGGCCAATATCGTGGCGGGCAACCACGACGACGTCGATCGCACCCTGGTGCGCATTCCGGAAGTCCCCGCCAACGCCAGGGTCAAGGGCGCGGGTCGCATCATCGGGCCCGGCGGGCCCTTATGCCGACCGTGTCTACGTCAATCGCTGGTACCTGATCGGCCCCTTCGAGCGCAAGCATGGCGACGCCTGGCTTGCGCCCGATCCGCCCGAGCAGGCCATCATCCTGGACGCCGCCTATCGTGGCAAGGATGGCCGGCTGCTCAAGTGGGAATACGTCGACTCGGCAAGCTATCCCCTGGTACCGGCCCAGCCTGCCGAAGAGGCGGTGTATTACGGTTATACCGAGCTGATGGTCGACAAGGAACAGGACCTGACGATCTGGGTCGGCGCCAACGACGACGCGCAGTTGTGGCTCAACGACAGGCTGGTCTGGCGCGGCAGGAAGGTGGCCAAGGCGCTGTTCTACAGGGAGGTCGACGACACCGGCAAATCCCATGGCCGCGATTACAACTTCAGCGAAGGCAAGCGCGTCGTGCACTTGCGACAGGGCCGCAACAAGCTGTTCTTCAAGCTGTCGAACGGATTGGACTCCCTGTTCTTTTCGCTGGTGCTGACCAAGTGATGCCGATGCATCGACCACAAGGCGTGCCGCCTCATGGCATTAGCACTGGCGGCGAAGGTCATCGCCGCGGCGGAGAAATATGGGCACCCAAGCCCATCCATCATCGTTACTCGGACAGCGTCAGCGCCGGCGGCAGCACCTTGGCCGGCGCCGGGGTCTTGTCCTTGTACTCGCACAAGTCGTTGATGATGCAGTTCCAGCACTTGGGCTTGCGCGCCACGCAGGTGTAGCGGCCGTGCAGGATCAGCCAGTGGTGCGCGTCCTGCAGGAATTCCTTGGGCACGAACTTCATCAGCTTGCGCTCGACCTCGTCGACGTTCTTGCCGGGCGCCAGTTTGGTGCGGTTGGACACGCGGAAGATGTGGGTGTCGACCGCCATCGCCAGTTCGCCGAAGGCGGTATTCAGCACCACGTTGGCGGTCTTGCGGCCGACGCCCGGCAGCGCTTCGAGTGCCTCGCGCGAGCGCGGCACCTCGCCGCCGTACTGGTTGACCAGGATCTCGCAGGTGGCGATCACGTTCTTGGCCTTGTTGTTGTACAGGCCGATGGTCGAGATGTAGGTCTTGAGTTCGTCCAGGCCGAGGTCGAGGATGGCCTGCGGCGTATTCGCGACCGGGTACAGCTTGCGCGTGGCCTTGTTGACGCCGACGTCGGTGGCCTGCGCGGACAGCAGCACGGCGATCAGGAGTTCGAACGGCGTGGTGTATTCGAGTTCGGTGGTCGGGGTCGGGTTGGCTTCGCGCAGGCGCGTAAAGATGGCGTGGCGTTTGGCGGGATTCATCGATCGTCTGTTCAGTCTTTGTTCTCGGGCGGCGGCACCGGCGCGGCGGCTTTCTGGCGCGCGCGCTCGATGGCGGCGGCGATGATGGCGCGCTTGCGTTCCTTCTCGGCCAGCTCCTCGGCGCTGTTGGTCTGCTCGGCGGTCACGGCGCGCAGCTTTTCCAGCGCCTTGGCCGCCAGGCGGGCGTCGTTCTCTTCCTTTTCGCGCTGCAGGCGCGCGCTGCGGAAGTCGTGGCGCGCGCGCGCGGCATCGGCCTGTTCCTGCGACCACGCGGCCCAGCCGGTGCGCTCGCCGGTCACCGGTACCATGCTGATGCAGTCGATCGGGCAGGGCGCCACGCACAGGTCGCAGCCGGTGCACAAGCTCGGCAGGATGGTGTGCATCTGCTTGGCCGCGCCCAGGATGGCATCCACCGGGCAGGCCTGGATGCACAGCGTGCAGCCGATGCACAGCGCTTCGTCGATGAAGGCCACCGGGCGCGGACGCTCGATGCCGTTGGCCGGATTGATCGGGATGACCGGACGTCCGGTGAGGGCGGACAGGCGCGCCACGCCTTCCATGCCGCCGGGCGGGCACTGGTTGATCTCGGCTTCGCCGCGCGCGATCGCCTCCGCATACGGGCGGCAGGCGGGGTAGCCGCATTTGGTGCACTGGGTCTGCGGCAGCAGGTCTTCGATCTGGTCGGCGAGCGTCTTGGTCACGGCTGGTCTTGGCTGGAACGGTTTAGCGTTGGCTAAACCGTCATTATCCGCGAAAAGGCGGATCGCGTCGAAGCGCGACCCTTGCGTGCCCCATTTAACGCTCGCGCGAGGTTGACCGCCGGATCGCCGCCGAAGGTGATGCAACGAACGGAGTGCAGGCCCTGCCTGGTGGTCTACTGCGTGTATGCAATGAACATCGAGGAGGATCTTATGAACAAGAAGCATTGGATGATCTCGGCACTGACGGCCGCGTTGCTGAGCGCGACGGCGTCGGGTTTTGCCCAGGATCGCGGCCACGACCGCGGCGACCGCGACCATGACCGTTACAGCCAGCGCGACAATGACCGCCGCGATGACCATCGCAACGACCGCAATGACCGCAACGACAGCCGCGACGACTATCGCAACGACCGCCGCGACGATCGCCGGGATGCCCGCCGCTGGGACGGCGCCGGCCCCTCGCACGACCTGCGCCGCGGCGGCCGCCTGCCGAACCAGTACCGCAACCGCCAGTACGTGGTCGACGACTGGCGCGGCCACCGCCTGCGCCAGCCGCCGCGCGGCTACCACTGGGTGCAGACCGGCGGCGACTACGTGCTGGCGGCCATCGCCACCGGCGTGATCGCGGACCTGATCATCAACAGCCGCTGACCCGGCGCACCGCGTCACCGAGGCCGAGGGCCGTCCGTTGGGACGGCCCCGGTAGGTGAACAGGTTTTCCGCCTCTTTGGTGCAAAGAGGCGTTGTGAACGGCCTGCTTCGTGTTTGCGAGGCGGGCCGTTTGCATTATCCCGTCGTCCCTGCCTTCGCGGGGACGACGAGTTGGTGGATCAACGGACGAAAAAATGCCGCGGACCTGCCGCGGCATTTTTTACTGCACACCTGGGCGATCAGGCGTTCTTGCGGATGAACTCCCCGATCATCGGGCAGATGATCTCGCGCCAGCGGCGGCCCGAGAAGATGCCGTAGTGGCCGCACTTCGGTGCCGTGAAGTGCTGGTGCTTCTCGGGCGGGATGCCGGTGCACAGCTCGTGCGCGGCCTGGGTCTGGCCGGCGCCGGAAATGTCGTCGAGTTCCCCTTCGATGGTGAACAGGGCGACGCTCTCGATGTCCTGCGGGCGCACCAGCTGGCCGCCGACTTCCCAGGTACCTTTCGGCAGGCGGGTTTCCTGGAACACGGTCTTGATGGTTTCCAGGTAATACTCGGCCGGCATGTCCAGGACGGCGTTGTACTCGTCGTAGAACTTGCGGTGCGCTTCCGCCGAATCGTCGTCGCCGCGCACCAGGTGCTGGTAGAACTCGCGGTGGCTCTGCGCGTGGCGGCCCGGGTTCATGGCGATGAAGCCGGCGTGCTGCAGGAAGCCCGGGTAGACCTTGCGGCCGAAGCCCGGGTAGTTGCCCGGCACCGCATAGATCACCGTGTTTTCGAACCAGGAGAACGGCTTTTCCAGCGCCAGGTCGTTGACCGCGGTCGGCGACTTGCGCGGGTCGATCGGGCCGCCCATCATGATCATGGTCTTGGGCAGCTTCGGATCCTTGGCGGTGGCCATCAGCGAGATCGCGGCCAGTACCGGCACGGTCGGCTGGCACACCGAGATCACGTGGACGTCCGGACCCAGGTGGCGGATGAAGTCCTGGACGTAATAGATATAGTCGTCGAGGTGGAACGGACCGTCCGACAGCGGCACCATGCGCGCGTCGACCCAGTCGGTAATGTAGACGTCCTGGTTGGGCAGCAGGGCGCGCACGGTGTCGCGCAGCAGCGTCGAATGGTGCCCCGACAGGGGAGCGACCACCAGCACGGTCGGCTGCGCCAGCGCGGCGAACTCGGCGTCCGGCAAGTCTTTCTTGAAATGGAGCAGCTTGCAGAAGGGCTTGCTGACGGCGGTGCGTTCCATGATGCCGACGGTCTTGCCGTCGATGACGGTGGAATTGAGTTCGAAGGCCGGCTTTTCGTAATCCTTGCCCAAGCGATACATCAGCTCGTAGCCGGCGGCGATACGTTGCGAGAACGGGGTGTGTGCGAAAGGAGAAACCGGATTCGAGAACAGTTTGGCGGAGGCATCGGCCCACTGCATCAGCGGGTTCAGGAAGGAGCGTTGCATCTCGTGCAGTTGATAAAGCATATTATTTCCTTCGTGATATCGGGCCTCGCTAACGCATTAGTTATCGCATTTTCGAGGCCGTTACTTTGCGTCTTATCAAGGGTTGCGCATCAGTTTCATCAATTATGGTCAATCAGATTGACTTAAGGCAACAGCAAAATTGGTGCGTTTCGTCTAAAAATATTCCGATGCAACACTTGTATCACAATCGTGATCGGGCATCGGTTAAGTGACCTACATAAGAAAAACGCCCCGCATCGGCGGGGCGTTTTCGTGGTAGGACCGTTACGGAACGCTTAGTCGAACACCGGCGTCTCGACGCCGAGGATCTTGTGCAGTTTCGGCGAGGTCGTCGTGTACTGCATGTGGATCTTCTTGTCCGGGAAGATGTACGGCGCGGCGCCGAAGGCGGCCAGCGCGGCTTCGTGGAAGCCCGACAGGATCAGCTTCTTCTTGCCCGGGTAGGTGTTGATGTCACCCACGGCGAAGATGCCCGGCACGTTGGTCTCGAACTTCTCGGTG